>Ga0082212_10000141_pt1 | contig 107330 bp, 92 predicted proteins | sample TergutNt197P3_FD_71548 | JGI IMG/M metagenome (GOLD analysis project Ga0082212, IMG submission 71548) | Neocapritermes taracua P3 segment gut microbial communities from Petit-Saut dam, French Guiana - Nt197 P3 | ecosystem: Host-associated > Arthropoda: Insects > Digestive system > Gut ...
AACCCATTGAGGATGCGGCACAGGTCATGTCCAGAATGTGTGATGTCATCATGATTCGCACGTTTGGTCACGACATTATCGAGCGTTTTGCCGCTTATTCCCGCGTCCCTGTCATCAATGGACTGACCAACGAACATCATCCCTGCCAGGTTTTGGCTGATGTGTTCACTTTTATTGAACATCGTCAGGCTATCCGCAGTAAAACCGTTACCTGGATCGGCGATGCCAACAATATGCTGTATTCCTGGCTCGAAGCAGCCAAGATTTTCGGATTTCACGTCAATGTCTCGACGCCGAAAGGATATGACATTAACTATGATCTGGTTTCACCTGATCATAGCCATTTCACCCTATATGAAGATCCGGAAAAAGCCTGCGAAGGAGCGCATCTGGTAACAACGGATGTCTGGACCAGCATGGGATTTGAAGAAGAAAATGCCGTCCGCATGAAAGCATTTGAAGGTTGGTGTGTCGATGCCCAAAAAATGAGCCGGGCCGCACCGGATGCCCTTTTTATGCACTGTTTGCCGGCACACCGGGGGGAAGAAGTCACATCGGAAATCATTGATGGCCCCCAGTCCGTCGTTTGGGAAGAAGCAGAAAACCGCCTGCATGTCCAAAAAGCATTGCTGGAATATCTCGTTTTAGATCGGGTATAAACCGTTATATTCCCGTTTCTCCCGAATAAGCATAAAATACAAACCATACAGCCATGATGCGTGCCATCGATCCGGTGGACCATTTTGGCATGTCCTTTCAAACTGAAATAAACGAAAGAAAAACATGAGTGATGTAAAAAAAGTGGTTCTGGCTTACTCTGGCGGGCTGGATACATCCGTTATTTTGAAATGGTTGCAGGATAACTACCAATGTGAAGTTATTACATTTACTGCGGATCTGGGACAAGGTGAAGAACTCGACCCCGCAAGACAAAAGGCGCTAAAATTCGGCATTAAACCGGAAAATATTTTTATTGACGATCTACGCGAAGAATTCGTGCGTGATTTTGTCTTTCCCATGTTCCGCGCCAACACAACCTATGAAGGAGAATACCTCCTCGGCACAAGCATCGCTCGCCCTCTTATCGCCAAACGTCTTGTCGAGATCGCACGCCAGACAGGAGCCGATGCCATTTCACATGGCGCAACAGGCAAAGGGAACGACCAGGTTCGATTCGAACTCGGCGCATACGCCCTGATGCCCGGCGTCAGGATCATTGCCCCCTGGCGGGAATGGGATCTGTTATCTCGCGAAAAACTCTTGGAATATGCTGAAAATGCCGGTATTGAAATTGATATGAAACACCGCCAGGGCGGCGCCCCTTATTCTATGGATGCCAACCTGCTGCATATCAGTTATGAAGGACGCCACCTGGAAAATCCCGGCGCCGAGGCTGAAGAATCCATGTGGCGCTGGACGGTCAGCCCTGAAGCCGCACCAGATCAGGCAGAATCGATCCAGATCGGATTTGAAAAAGGGGATCCCGTTTCTCTGAACGGCAAAAAAATGTCGCCAGCGACCCTGCTGGCTGAATTGAATCGCCTTGGCGGCAAACACGGTATCGGCCGGCTTGACCTGGTTGAAAATCGTTATGTCGGCATGAAGTCACGCGGATGTTACGAAACACCGGGAGGTACCATCCTTCTGCCTGCACACCGTGCCATTGAGTCCATTACGCTGGACCGTGAAGTCGCCCATCTGAAAGATGACTTGATGCCGCGTTATGCTTCCATGATCTATAACGGCTACTGGTGGTCACCGGAGCGAATCGCGCTGCAAACCCTGATTGACCATACCCAGCAGCATGTCAACGGTACCGTCAACCTGAAGTTGTATAAGGGTAATGTCATGGTAACAGGCCGTGAATCGGCTACAGACTCTCTGTTTGACTCTACTATTGCCACTTTTGAGGATGACGCCGGAGCGTATGACCAAAAAGATGCCGGCGGCTTTATCAAGTTAAACGCACTGCGCATGCGTATCGCAGCCAGTCTGCGTGAAAAACGCAAGAAATAACGATTTGCGCGGCTTTGAGCAACAGCGCCGGAATGTCCTGGCGCTGTTTTATATGCGTCTTAATAGGCTAATAGGCAGCCAGGTGAAAATCGTATTCTGACAATACTGTGTCGAAAGGTTGTAATGTCTATCATTTCTTATATTCGCACCATTCCAGATTACCCCAAAAAAGGGGTCCAGTTTCGCGATATAACCACCCTTCTCCTTGATCCTCGCGGATTGCGTGAAGCCGTTGATGAATTTGTCACACGCTACTCAGGCGCCGGAATTGAAAAAATCGCCGTCATTGAAGCACGGGGATTTTTAGTTGGCGCTCCGCTTGCCTATACACTGGGCTGCGGACTTGTCCCCATACGCAAAAAAGGCAAACTCCCTGGTAAAACCATCGGAGAAGATTATGAGCTTGAATACGGAACAGATCGAATCGAGATACATGATGATGCCATTCTTCCCGGACAAAGCATACTGCTGATTGATGATCTTTTGGCAACCGGCGGAACCGCCCTGGCTGCAATCAAGCTAATCGAACAAACCGGCGGGAAAATTTACGAAACGGCTTTTTTGGTCGATCTTCCCGATCTGGGAGGACACAAAAAATTGAAAGAAAAAGGCTATTCTGTTTTTGCCCTGTGCCAATTTGATGGAGAGTAAATAATGACTTTCACAGGCTATGCTGTCAAAACCTTAGCTGGCACGATCAAGCCGCAAAAACATAACCGTCAGGACTGACCAACTGCGCTGGAATATATCTACGTATCTACGGCAATTTCATCCGTTCCCTTGCCAAAAAGCAGGGGCATCCCTAAATACCCGCCCAGCGTCAAACTCGCGCTCCCAAACCGTTCTCCGATATAAAACGGATTTCTTCTCTGAAAACGCGAATTCGCCTGTTTACAGTTTCACCTCTCCTTATCTGGAAGGGGCTATGGCAGTAGGCTGCCCGCCACTTTCCCGCTGTTTCGCGGCCGCAGTCCAAGTAGCGATGCGCTCATTGGCAGTGCTTTCCGCTTCCGCAATCTGTTTTTTGGATAGCGGTTTCTTTAGTTCTTTGATAACCTCCTCCAAAGCCTCTCCTCTCAGCCCGGCTTTCTGGGCAATAAGGTACCAGGTAAGCGCTGTTTCCGGTTCAGCCTTGCCACCTTTACCTTCCCGGGTCATAGCAGCAAAAGCCAGCGCAGCTCCAGCATGGCCGGCTTCTGCCGCTTTCCGGAAAGTGGCGCGCGCTTTATCCGGTTCGGCTTTTTGCCCGAAAAAACCATCACGCTGGACGATACCCAGTTCAAAAAGGGCAGTTAAATCTCCAGCTCCGGCGGCTTTTTTAAGCAGGTCCATACCTTTGGCTTCGTCTTTGGGAACACCGCGTCCATTCAGGTAAAATCCCGCCAACCGGTGCTGCGCGGGAGCATAATTCAGCTCCGCGGCTTTTTGCAGGTTCGAAACCGCTTTTCCCATATCTGCTTTTGTGCCCATGCCAACTTCGTAACACAAAGCAACACGCAAAAGGGCCTCTTTTTCTCCAGCATCTGCTGCTTTTTGCCACCACTCCAAGGCTTTGGTAAAGTTGCGTGGCACGCCGATGCCTTGCTCATTCAGGATGCCGACATTCAGCATGGCGCGAGGTTGTCCTTTTTCCGCATCGGCCAGCGTGGCTTTATACAGGGCCTCTCCATTCATACGCTGCGATTCATCTGCTTTGGCGGGACGTTCCGCCGATTTTGTCGCGGGTTTGGTTCCGGGAGCTGCCCAGGCAACGGATGTTGCACCAGAAATCAGAACGGCGCAAAGTAGGATAAAAAATCGAGGTGCTCTTTTGTGTAACATGGATGAGATTCTCCTTTTCATCTGTATCTGTTTATTCTTTTTTTCAGAATTTGTTCTTTCGGCAAAAAAAGCCGAATTCGGTCTAGACTTCTAAGCTAATAGTATCATTTAAAAATAGAACTGAAGCAATCATCAGATCAGGAGAAGCACCTTGTGGAAATTTCATCTGCCTGGAAAGCGGTGATATATCAGATAAAAACCGGCTCTGGTTCCAGCCATAATCCGAACCGGTTTTTGACGTCCTGCTGTATCATCCACGACAGCCTGACAATCTCCTCGCCTGTCGCTTCGCCCCGATTTATCAGTACCAGTGCTTGCGTTTCACAAACACCGGCATTACCGCTGGCTTTCCCTTTCCAGCCACACTGGTCAATCAACCAGCCCGCCGCAATACGATAACCTCCGTCAGATTGCACATATCCCGGCATCTGTGGATGTGCCGTTTTCAACGCATCAAAAAGCGTTTGGGACACCGTTGGATTTTTAAAAAAACTGCCCGCATTCCCAACCAGCGAAGGATCTGGCAACTTCTGACGCCGGATCGCGATAATGGTATGACTAACCTCTCTCGGCGAAGGTATTAAATGGCCTTGTTCCATCAAAATTGCCGCAACTTCCGGATATGAAAGATTCGGCTGCCAATTTTTGGGCAAAGCAAATGTCACATCAAGAACAGCAAAACGGCCGTTTTTTTCTTGTTTGAAAAAACTGTCGCGATAAGCGAACCGGCATTTTTCCTTGCTGAAAACACGAATATCTCCCGTCTGAAAATCAAACGCACGCAGGGAATAAAAATAATCCTTCATTTCCGCGCCATAAGCCCCAATATTCTGGACAGGCGCCGCACCAACCGTGCCGGGAATCAAAGAAAGGTTTTCCAGCCCCCCCCATCCGTTTTCCAGCGTCCACAAAACAAATTCATGCCAGCTCTCACCAGCAGCGGCTGTAACATAAATATTCTCTTCGTCCTCCCCTGATACGCTTTTGCCCTTCAGACACATGTGCAAAACCAAGCCGGAAAAATCCCGGGTAAAAAGCAAATTGCTGCCGCCGCCCAATACCAGCCTAGGTAACAGACTGAGTGTTTTATCGGCAAAAACAGCCTGTAATTGATCAACCGATTGCACGGCCATATAAGCACGGGCCATGACGCCAATGCCGAACGTATTCAATGTCCGCAATGGAAAATCCGTCTGGATGGGAAGAGATGGGCGCATAGTAAAAGAATTATAGGAGCAATCGCACAAGCCGGGTAGCCGGAGATAGTTTTGTTTTATACAATAATGGTTTCAGTCTTTTAGGGTCAGTCCTCATTAATATGTCGTCGCGAAAAGTTGGTTTTTTCTGTCTGCCAAGGCGCAGGGCCAAAATGGGACGATGGCGTATTGAACATACGGCGAGTTCAATTTTGAACCGGCAACGTAGACAGACGGGATAAAGCAGCTTTGCAGCAAACATATTAATGAGGACTGCCCCTACATCCCATCATAACAAAACGAAAGGAAAGGCATGCCTTCATTTGATGTTGTATCCGAAGCGAATATGGTTGAAATCAGAAATGCCATCGAACAAACCAACAAGGAGATTTCCACCCGTTTTGATTTCAAAGGCAGTGATGCGAGGGTCGAACAAAAGGACCATGAATTGACCGCTTTTGCCGATTCAGAATTCCAGCTCAATCAGTTAAAGGATGTGTTAACTGGTCGCATGACCAGGCGTAATGTGGATGTCCGCTTTCTGGACGAAGGAAAAATCGAGAAAATCAGCGGCGACAAGGTCAAGCAGGTTATCAAGATTCGCAACGGCATCGAATCCGATGCCGCCAAGAAAATCGTCAGGCTGGTCAAGGACAGCAAAATAAAGGTGCAAGCCAGCATTCAGGGTGATTCCGTCCGTGTCAACGGCGCCAAAAGAGATGACCTTCAGACAACGATTGCCCTGTTGAAAAAGGAAGTTACCGATCTGCCTTTGGAATTTAACAACTTCCGGGACTAACAAAAAAAGGGTTTGCATCACCAGCTGCAAACCTTTTTTGTCTGAATCAGTCTCCGTCATACCGGATCTTGTCCTGGCGCTTTCTGGCAGCAGCGGCCAACCCGTCAAGAACCTGTACCGTATCTTCCCAGCTGATACAGGCATCTGTTACTGACTGTCCGTATGTCAGGGGCTGACCGAAAACCATATCCTGGCGACCGGCAATCAGATTCGACTCCAACATCACACCAACAATACGCATATCTCCTGCTGCAATATTTTTGCCAATCGTGGCACAGACCGGTACCTGATTTTCCGCTTTCTTTGAACTGTTGCCATGCGACACATCAATCATGACCCGCGGCGGCAGACCAGCCGCCGCAATTTCCCTACATGCCGCCTCAACACTTCTTTTATCATAGTTCGGCTTTTTGCCGCCCCGCAAAATGATATGGCAATCCTCATTGCCGTTTGTCGCAAAAATAGCCGTATGCCCTCCTTTCGTAACCGACAAGAAATGATGGGGATGCGAAGCGGCTTTGATGGCGTCAATGGCGATTTTTATATTGCCATCTGTTCCGTTTTTAAAACCCACCGGACAAGATAGCCCGGAAGACAATTCACGATGCACTTGCGACTCGGTTGTCCTTGCCCCGATTGCCCCCCAGCTAATCATATCGGCAACATACTGCGGACTGATCATATCGAGAAACTCGGTTGCTGCCGGCACGCCCAAGTCATTGATATTAAGAAGCAGTTCCCTGGCCATATGCAACCCATCATTAATCTGGAAGCTATTATCCATATACGGATCATTGATCATGCCTTTCCAGCCAATCGTCGTACGCGGTTTTTCAAAATACACCCGCATCACAATCTCAAGCTCATTTCCCAACCGCTCACGGATTTCCCGCAGACGATAGGCATATTCAAGCGCCGCCTGGGGATCATGAATGGAACAGGGTCCAACGACGACCATCAGGCGGTCATCTTTTCCATGTAAAATCCGGTGGAGCGCTGTTCTGCTGTTGGCGACGGTATCGGCAACTTTATCAGTGCAGGGAAATTCACGAATCAAATGAGAAGGAGGCGTTAATTCCTTCATGGCAAGAATCCTCAAGTCATCAGTACGCTGCATGATTTTTCCAGTATATAAAAATCAATAAAACAAAAAAACCGCCATCACTGGCGGTTCGCTGAAAATCGGTTCGTTCTTTATTTAGACAACAACCGCTCTTCCACCGCCATTGGGCTGGAATAGCTAAAGTAAAAAAAGTAACGCGCTGATTTCATCATTTTATGTTGAAAAAGACAATTTTCTTTTTTCAGTATAACGCATATTTGAAAAACGTGCCGATGAAATATTGTTTTCAAACAACTAGGGGCCGCCCCTAACCCGTTCCACCCACAGTCACATCCTCAATCCGCAAGGTCGGCTGGCCCACGCCGACAGGCACGCTTTGCCCTTCCTTTCCGCAAATGCCCACGCCTGAATCCAAGCACATGTCATTACCAACCATTGAAACCCTGCGCAGAATATCCGGACCATTTCCAATCAGCGTCGCCCCTTTGACAGGATGCATAATTTTCCCGTTTTCCACGAGATAAGCTTCACTGGCGGAAAACACAAATTTACCATTCGTAATATCGACCTGCCCCCCTCCGAAATTAACGGCGTAAATACCTTGCTTAACCGACGCGATAATTTCATGCGGGTCGTGGCTGCCTCCCAGCATCAGGGTATTGGTCATGCGCGGCATGGGAAGGTGCGCATAAGACTCACGGCGCGCATTGCCGGTTGGCGACATCCCTGTTAAACGAGCATTCATGATGTCCTGCAAATAGCCTTTCAGGATACCGTCTTCTATCAGCACCGTCCGCTGCGTCAGCGTACCCTCATCATCCACATTCAGCGAACCGCGCCGGTTGGCAATCGTCCCATCATCAACGACCGTGATGCCCTTCGCCGCAACCTGTTCTCCCAGACGGCTGGAAAAGGTACTGGTCCCCTTGCGGTTAAAATCACCCTCCAGCCCATGACCGATCGCTTCATGCAGCAGCACGCCAGGCCAGCCGGGACCAACGACAACTGTCATCGTTCCTGCCGGGGCAGGACGGGCATCCAGATTGATCAATGCTGCATGAACGGCTTCTTTGACATACTGGTCAACCATCGCATCTGTAAAGTATCCATAGTCATACCGACCGCCGCCGCCACTGGTTCCCATTTCGCGCCGGCCGTCCTGTTCGGCAATGACTGTGACCGATAACCTTACCAATGGCCGGATATCAGCCGCCAATGCCCCGTCACTTCGGGCAACCAGCACCACATCATATTCGCCGGCCAGCCCTGCCATCACCTGGACGATACGGGCATCAGCCGCTTTAGCCAGCCGGTCGATTTTTTCCAGGATAGCGACTTTCTGTGCCGCACTGATGGATTGAAGCGGATCAAATTGTCCATACAGGTTATGGCTACGCACCGGATTGACCGAAGAAGCCACCTTGACACGCCCCGATCCCTGCCGTGCAATGGTTCGGGTTGTTTCAGCCGCAGCCAGCAACGCCGACAATGAAATGTCATCCGAATAAGAAAAAGCGGTTTTATCGCCCGAAACCGCACGCACGCCAACACCCTGATCAATAGAAAAACTGCCTGTTTTAACAATCCCCTCGTCCAGGCTCCAGCTCTCGTTTTTCGTAAACTGGAAATACAAGTCCGCATAATCCACCTGATGCATAAAGACTGTACCCAATGTTTTAATCAGCTGGGCATCGTCGAGGCCACTTGGCGTCAAAAGAAGATGACGCGCAGCAGCAAGATGCTGTTTTTCTCCGTTCTGTGTCTGCATAAAATATTATCCGGAAAAGTTAATCATAGGCCACGATTGAAGAGGATTGTACCGGGGTCCGTGACGGTATCCTCCCATTCTGATGGTTGACTGGCAGTTATATTACGTTAGTCGAAACATCCTGAATTGCGCATGGCTAAAAATGATACCGAAACATAAAAAAACGCATTTGTATGGTACGTTTTTTAATCGGATAAGCATTATAAGCGTCTATGTTTCAAGGCAGGCAGTTTTTCCCGGACTGTATCCAACACCGTCTGGTCAATTTCGCCCAAAATAATGCCTTCCCCTTCCAGCAATTCGGCTTTGACTTCCCCCCAAGGATCGATCAATATGGTTTGCCCCCAGGTCCGGCGACCTGTTCGATGACGGCCTCCCTGAGCCGCCGCCAGAATATAACACTGGTTTTCAATAGCCCGCGCACGCAAGAGAATTTCCCAATGCACCTTGCCGGTTGTATAGGTAAAGGCCGCCGGCACCACAATCAGAGCGCACTCGCCAAAAGCTCTGAATAACTCCGGAAACCGCAGATCATAACAAACGGTGAGACCAACCCGGCCAAAAGGGGCTTCAAACGACACCACATCATTGCCGCCGCAAATATATGCGGATTCATTATAAGCTTCCTTCCCGGAAGCAAAGCTAAAAAGATGGATTTTGTCATACCTTGCGACAGACTTGCCTTCCGGACTATAAACCAAGGTCGTATTCAGCACCTTGTTTTCCTCAGGCGCGACAAGAGAAAGGGTTCCGCCAATCAACCAGATGCCCAGTTCCTTTGCGATATCAGACATAAAATTCTGTATGGGCCCCGAACCGGGCATTTCCGCCTGGTTCAATTTCTCTGCATCAGTTTGCCCGATACTGGGCCAATACTCTGGCAAGAGCACCAGTTTGGCGCCCTGCTCTGCCGCCTCGGTAATCAACCGACGTGCTGAAATGATATTTTCCTCAATCTCAGGTGTGGAAACCATTTGTATCGCCGCAATCTTTGTCATCTCTCATCCTCTTTTGTCGAGTCTCCAGAATCAATCAATTTTTCAGTCCGGTTATTCTTGTTCTCAATTTTCTGGATATTAGGTTCCATCCACGACCCGGTTATCTGATACTCATACGTAAATGCTCTTGACAATGGCTCTTTTAAAAACAGTTGCGCAAGAAACGTGCCGACGCCAATTGCAGGATTAATCAGACCGTAAGCAATCGAAGCAATGCCTGCGTTGATCTCAGGCAGGACCGCCACATGCAGATTTTGCGTTTCTTTTACAATGTCGACACTGCCATTCATCAGCACGGTTGCAGATACGCCTTTCATCGTCAAATTCTCTGTTCTGGCAACGCCTTTTAAAATATCAATCTTTGCCGTAATGATATCAAAAGCAAACCCACCCGAAAAAACATCCCTGAAATCCAGTGTAAGCCGCCTTGGCAGTGACTGCATGCTCAGGACACCTAATAATTTGGCGATACCGGGTTCAACTTTGAGGAATTGCCCCTTCCCGACATCCAGCTCGATTTTGCCCGAAAGACTCGGTATATCCAGGGAATAAGGCAAACCAGCCCAACTCATATCCCCCTGCATTTTACCTTTTCCACCGCGTAATACGTCTTTGTAGCCAAAGCGATTCAGCAGTTTGCCGGCATTATAAATATCCAACTCATAATTCATTCGGGTTCGTTGTGATCCCGTACTATCAACAGCCCAATTACCGGATGACTGCAACTTCGCATCAGGATTGGATACGCTCAAGTGACTTATCCGCCATTCTTTTCCGGCAGGACTGATCACATTATTGGCAACCAACTCTGTCCGCCCCAGCTTGATGTCAAACAACGTAACATCATCCGCGACAATATCAATCGCCGGAATCTGACGTACATGACTACGCTTGACAACATCTTCTATTTTCTCCGATCTTAAGCGGGGAATGGTCAGCGAGGCAAGACGTGCTGTTAGCTTGCCTGCCCCCAGCTTTCCTACCGGCTCTATCCATATCAACTGTCCCTTCAACTCATTGGCGTTCACATTTGCCTGCCAACGTCCGGTCTGGCGCGTACCACTAATCACAGCCCCGGTTAACGTGAACTCCGATGCTGCCAGCTCGTCCGTCTGGATAAAAAACTGTTGCGGCTCAACATACTTTCCAATATCCAATCCCCTCCCTGAAGCCGCTTTCCCTTTACCATTATCGGCAAAAAGAGATTCCAGCACATCCTGCCAGACATTGATATCCAGGGAATGCATGTTTAGATTCAGAGAAACTCCGGGATGAAGAACCGGCTTGCTATTGACACCAATCCCGCCCCTTGAAAGTTGCCAGGCGCCATCGATTTTCTGGCGTTCATAATGAGCCAAGACCGATGATCCATAAGCAATTTTAATTTCATCACGCCGTATTTTTTCTACCGATGGAATAGGATTGGCCATAACGCGCAGTTGCTTCATCTCCGTATTCTTTTTGCCCAATGGCGCAGGAAGATCAATGCCGAATCCGCTCATGCCGGACTCCAGAACAATATCGGGATATCCCCCCTGTGAACCGCCTTTTTGCGTAATGGATAAGGTATAGGGCATGCTGCCCGATAGACGGCTCATCAGTCTATCCATATTGTCACCGGCATAATGCTTGCGAAGCCCTTCCGCCGTCAGCGTGCCTTTGGCATGGACCTGTGAACGTCCATCCTTTCCGGTGCCGCCCGTCAAATTAACACTGCCTCCGAGAAATTGAGCATTGACCTTTTCCAATTCAAATCCCTTATCGGAAAAATGCACTTTGCCGTGTACTTTGGTTAAAACAGGAAGATCAGGAAATAGGCGGATTTCATTTTCGGCAAACTGTACCGTACCTTGCACCTTGGAATCCGCCATGTTGTAAAGCGGCATATGCATCTTTAAAAGCAGATCGGCTTTACCGGCTGTTTTGGCTTCTTCGGTCAACCCTCCAATTATTTTATTAACAGGTGAAGCATTGACGAAACGAATAAAATCCGGCAATTCACCATTTGCGCTACCGGTAATATTGAGTGAGGCATCCCCCGCAAGCAAATCGGGAATAACAACATCCACGTTGGATAGTGTAACGCCACTTAAAACAGCCGTATCGGCATGAATGACCATCTGCATTCCTTTGATTGTCAGCCAACCATTTATTTTTTCTATAGGCTGCCACGACGGTCTACCTTCACTGGATAGTACCGTCGGCGCATAATTCAGCCGGACGTCATTCACACCCATACGGACACTGAACTCGCTATCCGATGCTTTTCCGGATATCTGGCTGGTAAAAGGAAACTGAGAAAGATCGCCCTTAAGACGGACGACGATATTGCTGGCAATCCCTTCCTCAAAGGCCTTGCTCAACCAGACACGTAAAGTTTCCTTTGTCTGCAAGGGAATATAATTTTTTGTCTTGGTCATATCGAAACTTTTGACCATCGCTGTCATATCGACCGTGCCCAACCCCTTCTGTCCATCATCAGAAACCGGTTTAACATGTCTGCCGGATAGCGTCCCTGAAATGCCGTCCAATAAGAAAGACATATTTTCGATCACAAAGACAAACTGGCTTTGGCTGGAATGGAACCAGTTTGCCCGTAGTTTTAGTTCATCGAAATGCCAGTTCGGCTCCTGGAAATAAGACGGCAAATTCAGGGTTGCCGTATTGGAATCCAATTCCAGCGTACCGCCATGTTCATTGGCTGAAATACTGCCTGTCAGATTCTTAAACCCAGGAATAGCCGGTATAGCAGCCTGTGCAAGCGCCGTTGCTGTTTTTGGCCGCGCCGGACGGGACGGAACAGCATGCATGGACAGGTTCACAAATTTTCCGCTCAAATGATATGACACCAGATCAGGATATTGTCCTTCCCACCGGACAACAAACTGGTCCAATTCACCGGAAGGAGAAAAATCACTGAGCATCTTCCGTTGTTCAGCCGCTAAAGGAAGATACTTTGCCAGTTTGGTCAATGTCGCCAGATCCAATCTATTCGTCGAGATCTCCGTGCTGGCCGGCTTGCCATCTACGGCTGGCTTATGCTTTTCTGAAAAATCGACATTTTCCATCCTGATGCCATCCGACGTTTCCAGAAAAATACCACTAAGCTCGATAACATGCGGGCGATCGCCCAGAGCCAGATTGTCACCAGCAGAATCGGCTTCAAACATTTCCTTTGCCGATATGCGCCCTGAAATACGGTTCAAACCCATCACCGGTAAATCCCGCTCCAACTGCAATACCACGTTATTTAGATCAATATCAACCGTCAGATCCGCAATCCTGGCCCGATCAAGGGTTATCCACGCATGAATAGCGCCTGCCCCATGTTTCAATCCATAGGGAAAATCAACATAGGGCTTCCAAGAATCTAATTCAACTGACGGCAATGCGACATACAGGATGCCCTTCCAGGCAGAAAAATCCGATAGGCGTTCAGCAAAAAACGGATGGACAAAATCAGCCCGAATATCCATTTCGCCGGATTCAGTGATATTGGAATGTGCGATGAAGCGCATGCGATGATGGCGTCCACTGTTTTCCAATATAAAATTCAACTCTTTCAGAACCAGTTCAGGCGCATGACGCATCTCATCCAGCCAGCGAATCGTTCCATCACGAATGACAAGGGCATCCTGTTTCAGGATCCAATCCATGCCTGCGCCTTTTTCCTGAGCATGCATATTCACAGACAATCCGGCAACATACAGATTGCCATTACCGTCACGCCGGATATCGAGTTCAGGACGGCTGATTTCCAGAAGCGCTAGGCGAAGGTCAAAAACAGCAAATGAATGCCAAGACACAACCGCTGTCACTTCAGGCAACTGCAACGCGACATTTCCATCGGGATCATGCACCACGACGCCATTCAGTTTAAGGAGAGGACGAAATCCGTACCAGGATGCATCAATGTGGGCAATCGTAATTTGCCTGCCAAGCCCCTCACTCAACATTTTTTCCACATTCGGCTTGTATTGGCTGATATGGGGCAAAACAAAATAACGCACACTAAGAAACAATGCACAGAAAACAAAATAGCCCACAAGCAATACTTTGAGCGCAACTCGTGCCAGTCGCATCAACCTGGAATCAGAATGGGGGGCTTTTTTACGCAACCAATCCCGCATTTGCTGCCAGGTATTTTGGAATACTCGTAATTTAGACAATCCTGTCTGCATGAATAAAAAATCTGTGGTTAAGCGTAAAATGAGAATTGAACCCGTGATTTTCTGGCATGATCGTTGCGCCATGCATTTTATCTAATGCTTTTATTTGTGTTTCCTGAAATAGTTAATTTTCCGGTTCCAATATATGCCTCTATCTCTCTTACCTGCAAAAGCCGCTTCAAGATTTTACATGCACTGGCTGAACGCCGATCAGGAAGTGCGACAAAAACAAATCGATTCGCTTTCACAGCATAACCTTTCCACGCTCGATCTTTCGGCATTGTTACAAAATGAAACGCTATCAGGCTTTTCGCTGTCTCACGCCATGCGCCGGGTCAGAAATTTGCTGATCGCATGCTTGATCTATCGAGATCTGGGGGGGAAAGCCGATCTGGCCGAGGTGGTCAGCACAATGACCGCTTTTGCAGAATTTGCCATCCGCACCTACACGGAAGCGCTCACAACCGAAATGATCACAGCACATGGTACACCTATTGGCGCGACATCCGGTGAAAAACAGGAACTGATTGTATTAGGCATGGGCAAACTGGGCGGCGGAGAATTGAATGTCTCTTCCGATGTCGATCTCATCTTCGTCTTTCCTGAAAACGGCGATACCCAGCCATCCCGGCCGGAGCAACGGCCGCTTTCTAATCAGGAATTTTTCACACGTCTTGGAAAAAGATTGATTAATGCGCTTTCTGAAATCAGTGAAGATGGTTTTGTCTTTCGTGTTGATATGGCTTTACGGCCCAACGGCACATCAGGCCCCCTTGTCAGCAGTATTAACGCTATCGAACAATACCTGATTGTCCAGGGCAGGGAATGGGAACGTTATGCATGGATCAAAGCGCGTCCCATAACCGGACATAAAAAAGACATCGCCATATTGGAAAGTATCGTGCTGCCTTTTATCTATCGGCGTTACCTGGACTATGGGGTTATTGATGCCATACGAAACATGCACCAGCAAATTCGTGCAGAAGTACTTCGGCAAGAAAAATTGCATCCAGAGCGGAACCATAATGTCAAACTGGGACGAGGCGGCATCCGCGAAATTGAATTTCTAACGCAGATGTTCCAGCTCATTCGAGGCGGACGGGATGTCTCTTTGCGTAACCGTTCAACACGGGAAATGTTGCGTATTCTCGTCAGCAAGCGGCAAATAGAACCGGATATTTCCGACCAGCTTTTAGACTCCTATACTTTTTTACGCAATCTGGAACACCGCCTGCAATACCTGGATGACGCACAGACACACGTTCTTCCGTCAAATCCGGACGACAAAACCATGATTGCCAATATGATGGGATTTTCAGATTCAGACAGCCTTTTACACGAACTGCAAAAACATCGCGCCTTTGTCGCTGCCCAGTTTGATGCCATTTTCAGTGACAAGTCATCCGCTTCGCAGGAAGAATCGCAAATTGTTTTACATCAGCCCATCCTGATTAACCAACCGGAAAATGAGCAGATCACTGCTATTGAAACCAAACTGGGGCAGCTTGGCTTCATCGAAATCCAACCAGCCGCACAACGCATTCTGGCGCTTTGGAAAACCAATCGTATCCAATCACTTTCTGATAGTAGCCGAACCCGTCTGATGTCCATCATCAACCTGGTGCTTCCCCAGATCGTCAAGAGTTGCATCAATCCACTATTGACACTGAGCAGACTGCTCGATTTTTTTGAATCTATTGCACGCCGTTCCGCTTATCTCTCCCTCCTGATCGAATATCCGGCAGCACTTGGCCGACTCATCCGCATGATGGACGCAAGTGACTGGGTAGCGCAATATTTAACCCAGCACCCGATTCTGCTGGATGAACTTTTAGACGTGCGGACCCTTCTGGCCCCCCCGGACTGGCCTGCCTTCACAATAGAACTGGACAACCAGTTGGCTGTTGAACGAGGTGATACAGAACGTCAGATGGATTTTTTGCGGGACATGCATCACGCGCAGCTTTTTCGGCTGCTGGCACAAGACCTGGAGGCTGTGCTGACGGTAGAACGCCTTGCCGACCATCTTTCCAAACTAGCGGATATCATTATAGAAGCAACCATTCGGGAAGCTTGGCTTGCCATGCCAAACCGTCATATCGATACGCCCCGGTTTGCTGTTATTGCTTACGGTAAACTGGGCGGCAAGGAATTGGGCTACGCATCTGATCTTGATCTCATTTTCCTTTATGAGGACAACCATGCAGAAGCGCCCATGTTGTATGCCCGGCTTGCACAGCGCCTTATCACCTGGATGACGACTCCGACCTCCGCAGGCAGGCTCTTTGATGTGGATATTGCCTTGCGACCGGACGGCGCCAGCGGCCTGATGGTATCCAGCCTGGCATCTTTTGAAAAGTACCAGAAAGAATCTGCCTGGGCATGGGAACATCAAGCTTTAACCCGCGCCCGGTTCTGTGCCGGCGATGAGAAAATCGGTGAACATTTTGAAGCGATTCGCAATCATATTCTGCGGCAACCACGCAACGCCATCTCACTTCAGCACGATGTTTTAGCCATTCGAAAAAAAATGCACGATGCCCATCCGAATCATTCTTTGCTTTTTGACCTCAAACATGACGCCGGCGGGATGATCGACATTGAATTTATCGTTCAATATCTTGTACTGGAACATGCCATACAATACCCGGAATTGACAGGCAATATCGGTAACATCGCCTTACTCGTTCTATGTGAAAAAATCGGGCTGATCCCTGCGGGACTAGGGCAAGCAATAGCGGATATTTATCGGAATTTCAGAAGGCGGCAACATCAGATCAGAATGCAGGGCGCCGATGTTGCTCGTGTTGAGCCTGAAGTCGTACAGGATGAAATTGCCAAAGTCAAAGAATTGTGGAATTTGATTTTCTCAGCCAACGGTTAAAACGTGTCAAACCGACTTTTGATAAGAGTCGTTTGCTTCATTCCGTACATTTCGTGACAATAGCTGGGCAACCGTCGCGTGAGGTGAAATACCGTCAAACAAAATACCTGCGACCGCATTGGTAATTGGCATCTCCACATTCAGCTTTTTCGCAAGCTGTCTGACTGCCTGAGCGCAGCGAACGCCTTCTGCAACATGCCCAAGTTCCGTCACAATCACATCAAGCGGCCGACCTTGTGCCAGCGCCAATCCTACCTGGCGATTACGGGACAGATCGCCGGTGCAAGTCAGAATCAGATCCCCTATCCCAGTAAGCCCCATAAATGTCTCCGCCCGACCACCCAATGCCAAGCCAAGCCTTGAGATTTCCGCAAGCCCGCGTGTTATCAACGCAGCACGGGCATTGGCTCCCAAGCCCAACCCATCTGATAAACCGGCGGCAATAGCCATGATGTTCTTGACCGCTCCCCCCGTTTCCACGCCGATTACATCATCACTGGAATAAATGCGCATATTTCCAAAATTAACAGCCTCAACCACTTGTTGACGCAGCAAAAGAGAGTCTGATGCAATTGTCAGCGCACAGGGAAGACCCGCCGCCACCTCCTGCGCAAAAGACGGACCGGACAATACCCCTCTGGCGATATGAGCTGGAAGCATTTCAGCGACAACCTGATGCGGCAAAAAACCCGTGCTTTCCTCAAATCCTTTGCATAACCAGACAAGATTGGGAATGGCAGCCTGCTTGAGATTGATGACTACTGGCCGCAATCCGGCAACAGATGTCGCCACAAAAAGCAGCGAATCCGCTGCATCTGACACATGCGCCAACGCTTCTTCCAAAAATGAACTGAGCGTTAATTGCTCAGGCAACGTGAAACCGGGCAGCGCAGCCCTGTTTTCACGATTTTTTTCGGTCGCAAGGATATGGCTGGCATTTCTTCCCCAAAGCATGACCGGATGACGCTGGGCAAGCGCAATCGCCAAAGCGGTACCCCAAGCACCTGCACCAAGAACGGTAATCTTCATGCTTTACGTTCACTTTCCAGAACGGAATACCACAGGCTTATCACCTATAGCGGCAAAATCAAAGGCATGTCCCCTTTTTATTGTCAGTAACGGCAACAAACCCAGACGCATCGCCTCAATTTGCAAAATGGCACTATTGCGGCGTTTACAAATCGGCTGCGACACTGCCATTACCAGGCGCTGCTTCCTGCTTCGTTTTTTCCCGCTGCATGCGCTCATGATAATAAGCCTCAAAATTGATTTCAACCAGATGGACCGGCGGGAAACCGGAGCGAAGCACAACATCGGCAATATTAGCACGCAGGTAAGGATAGACGATACTGGCGCAAGTAATGTTGAGCACCTGATCAAGTGTTTCTTGGGGCAGATTGCGAACTTCAAAAATACCGGCCTGCTTGCCTTCGATCAGATAAGCTGTCTTGTCACCGATTTTCGCCATCAATGTGGCCGTAACGGTCGTTTCAAATGTTGTCTCTGAAAGCGCCTCCACATTGACATTGATCGTAATTTGCAAATCAGGCATTTTTTGCTCAAGAAAAATAGCCGGCGAATTAGGCTGCTCAAGCGAAAGATCCTTCAGATAAATAGTTTGGAGCTGGAATATCGGTTGTGATGTTTCGGCTATCGATTCAGAAGACATATTTTGATGCTCCGGTAGTTTAAATAAAAATTAAAAGAATCAGTTTTTCTGCAGCAGCGGTTCAAGCAAACCCTGTTTATCAAGCGCCGCCAAATCATCATATCCGCCAATGTGAGTCGCGCCAATATATATCTGGGGAACCGTGCGGCGCCTCGTTTTTTCAATCATCTGATCACGCAAACTGTCATTTTCGTCAATATATGTTTTCTCAATATATTGCACGCCTTTTAATTGCAGCAGTTTTTCCGCCATTGTGCAATAAGGACAACTTTTTTTTGTATACATGAAAACATGCGGCGTCATTATCATTGCTCACAAAGTAACTGGCAGGCCATTTTTTTTCCACTCGGTCATTCCGCCATTCAAGCTGAAAACCTTGGTAAAACCCGACTTTCTCAAAAAATTGGAAGCGTCTCGCGAACGCTTACCACTATCACAAACGACAATGACAGGCTGCGATTTGAGTTTTTCAATACGGGGAAGCTGCACTTCAAGCGCATCATAAGGCACATGAATGGCATTTAACAGATGCCCAGCCTTGTATTCTTTTTGGTCACGTATATCAATAATGGCCGCTTTGCCTTTGTTAATCATCTGCGTTGCTTCCGTATGGGTAATACGAGAACCGCGACGGATTTTAGGCCACAATAAAGCGCCGATGCAATACAGCGCCACACAAACTAAAAAAATATTATCCCAAATAAAATTCACAATATTTCCTGTAAGGATCATCGATTACAAACTAATGCATTATAAAATAGAAATATGCAGGATACTTATGATACTTAATTTTCCTATTCGATTATGCATACAATTATATTCATGCGGCATGGACAATCCATCTGGAACTCTGAGAATCGGTTCACGGGATGGACTGATGTAGATTTGAGCGAACAGGGTAAGGCTGAAGCAAAAATAGCCGGCAAGGCTTTGCGGGATGCTGGTTTTGAATTTGATCTTGCCTATACTTCTGTCTTAAAGCGGGCCATCCGGACCCTCTGGATCACCTTAGATGAAATGAATCGGATGTGGCTGCCTGTATCATGCCAGTGGCGGCTCAATGAAAGGCACTACGGCGCGTTGCAAGGTTTAAATAAGGCAGAAACTGCTGACAAATATGGATCACATCAAGTCCACCTGTGGAGAAGAAGCTACGCCATTGCGCCCAATCCACTCAACCCGGAGGATGCCCGTGCTTCCTTTTCTGATCCAGTATATCAATCGCTTAGCCGTGATCAGATACCTTTGACGGAAAGCCTCAAAGATACCGTTGCACGTGTTATGCCATTATGGAACAACACCATTGTCCCCCAAATACGGGAGGGCAAACGTATCCTGATTGCGGCACACGGCAACAGTCTGCGCGCCTTGATTAAAGAACTGGATAATATTAGCGATGACGACATTGTCGAACTCAATATTCCAACAGGACAACCGCTTGTGTACGAATTGGACGCGTCTCTCAAACCGATTCGTCACTATTATCTTAAATGAAATGCCCAAGAACCTTTCCCAAAAGGACCAGCAACATGATCACAACAAAATTTGTTTTATCTGCCGGCCTACTATGAGTGATTTGAAATATCTATGAATGTTTTTTGCGGCGTGTTTTCTTTTTTTGAATACACAAAAAAAGAAATGGGTTGTTATGCTATTTTCCTCTCTCTAACCGTTTTTCTCTCAGCTGCGATGACTTCTGTACATGCAGCAGCACAGACTTCCAATAAAACAACCGCAAAAAAAGCTGCCGGCTCATCTCAAACAACTCAAAAATCAACGAAAACGACAACAAAACAGGCCAAAAGCACGACAAAGCCAGGCGACAGCGCAAAACAGAAACAAACAGCCGAGACAGAGCGGGGAAAAGTACGCGAAAAACTAACCACCCTGAAACGGGAAATAGGCAAAACAGAAACCGAAAAAAGCAAAGCCGCAGACACGCTGGCAAAATCAGAAGAAGCCATTAGTCACACCAATCGCTCTATTCAGGAACTGGAAAAAAAACAATCTTCAACAGAAACCCGGCTAGAAAAGCTGGCTGCGGAACAGTTACGCCTTGAAAAAACAGTTGCCGAACAACAGGATCAGCTTGCCAAGCTTTTACAGGAACAATATATTTCAGGTAATGAAGATCGCATGAAACTACTTTTTTCCGGCGACAATCCCAACCGAATTAACAGGGAATTGCAGTACATGACCTATATTTCTGAAGCACAGGCAAAATTAACGCTATCGCTTCGTTCCAATCTGCAAGCGATTGACAATAAGCGTTCACAAACAGAGTCCGTCAAACAAGAATTGGAAAAAATTTCTCAGCAAAAACAAACTCAAAAACAAAAACTGGAAAAAGAAAAAGCGGAGCATGCTGTACTTTTAGCTCAACTCTCTTCCAAACTGAAACAACAGCAAAAACAAGCGGAAAAACTGGAACAGGATGAAAAACGTCTTTCCACTCTTGTCGATAATTTGGCTCGCAAGATTAAAGAAAACAAAAAAATCGCTGCGACAAGAAAAACCGACAAAACAAGCAAACAGGGATCGCAAAAAGTTGAAGCGGTTGCTGACGCAGAGTCATCCAAAAGCGCTTTCAGCCAGATGCGCGGCCGTATGAAATTGCCAGTGAAAGGAACCATCACGGCACATTACGGATCAAAACGGGCCGACGGCCCCAGTTGGAAAGGCATTTTCATTCAAACTGATCATGGCGCGGATATCCGATGCGTTGCAAACGGTGAGGTCGTATTTGCAGATTGGCTGCGCGGCTTCGGTAATTTAATTATTGTCGATCACGGCGCACAATACATGACCATTTATGCCAACGCGCAAACACTGCAAAAAAAAGTCGGTGACAATGTCAAAGGCGGCGATGTCATAGCCCGTACGGGCGACAGCAGCAATAATTCGCAAACCGGTTTATACTTCGAGATGCGCCACAATGGGCGTGCATTCAACCCGATGGACTGGGTAATTACTAGGTGATATATGAGCAGTAAACTTCGCAATTTTTTATTAATAGGACTGGGCATGCTGGCAGGTATCGCTGCCTCCACGCAATTTTCTGCAATGGCGCAAAAACAGACTGCGCCACTGCCTCTGGATGAATTGAGGCAGCTTGCCGATGTCTTCGGACTGATCAAAACAGATTATGTTGAACCAGTCGAAGACAAGAAACTATTGACAGACGCCATTTCCGGAATGGTCGCATCATTGGATCCCCATTCGGCTTATCTGGACAAAAAAGCCTTAAAAGAGCTAAAGGAAGGAACCCAGGGCCGTTTTGGCGGACTGGGAATTGAAGTCGGAACGGAGGACGGCTTTATCAAAGTCATTTCTCCTATTGAAGATACACCCGCCTATCGCGCGGGCATCAAACCCGGCGACCTGATTACCCGTTTGGACGGCGTATCGGTTAAGGATATGACGCTGGACGAAGCCGTTAAAAGAATGCGAGGTGAACCCAATACAAAAATCACCTTGACTATTGCACGCAAAAATGAAACGAAGCCCTTGATTATGACCATTGTCCGTGAGGAAATCCGCGTCCAAAGCGTCAAAACCAAAATGATTGAACCGGGTTATGCATGGCTACGCGTCGCCCAGTTTCAAGAACCAACGGTAGATGACCTTGTCAAGAAAATCAATGCCCTTTATGCGCAAAATCCCAATATCAAGGGCTTGGTGCTCGATCTGCGCAATGACCCGGGCGGTATTTTACCTGGCGCAATTGGTGTGGCTTCCATTTTTCTGCCCAAAGATGTTGTTATTGTATCGACTAACGGGCAATTGCCTGAATCCAAGGCCACTTTCTATGCCCGCCCGGAATTTTATGCCGGACGTCATTTAAGTGATCCGCTTGCTAAGTTGCCTCCTCAAATCAAAACGGTTCCCCTGGCTGTGCTTGTTAATATCGGTTCGGCATCTGCTTCTGAAATTGTGGCTGGCGCTCTGCAAGATCACAAACGTGCAACCGTTTTAGGGACACAGACATTTGGCAAAGGTTCTGTCCAGACTGTTCGGCAGATTTCGCCGGATACCGCTGTCAAGCTGACGACAGCCCGTTATTACACCCCAAGCGGTCGTTCCATCCAGGCTAAAGGCATTGTGCCGGATCTGATTGTGGATGAAACGCCTGAGGGAGACGGTTACAATAGCCTACGTCTGCGCGAAGCTGATCTTCTCAAGCATCTATCAAACGAGCCAACCCGTCAGGACGAAGAGGCTCAGCGTGTCAGCGAGGAAGAAGAACAGCGTCTACTCAGCAATGCCAAGAAATACAAACCGCTTGAATATGGCAGCAAAGACGATTTTCAATTGGCGCAAGCATTGAATCATTTGAAAGGACAACCCGTCAAACTGTCCAAAGCTAAAATTGAAGAAAGAAAGAATGGCACAAATCCTCAGAAAACCGGTACGGATAAAAAGCACAAGCGGTAATTTCAGGAATAAATAAGCCGTAGTCTGAGCGTTACCCCGCCACATTCTGCTGAAAGAACGAACATAGGCGGCCAGGAAACATCTTGGCTGCCTATGTTTTTGTTATTGCTTGTGTTTAGCGTCACCTTGCGCTTTGGTGATCGACTATGATCTGCGGCATGATTGGCGCCATATAGATGACAAAAGCCTGACTTGTCTGGTATTGGAAAATCCCTGGCGTGACTTCATTGACTCTGGATGATCTGAGAATCAAGCTGCACCGTAATGCGCCCGATAGGTTTTCACTGCATCACGATACCGTGAAAGCGCAGAATCAACGCCTTCCTGCGAAAGATAAGCCATCAGATCATCCAGATTGGCAATGGATAGCACAGGCATATTGTAGGTATTTTTTACTTCCTGTGCGGCTGAATACGCCGATAATGCATCATCTTTACCTGACCGCTCCATGCGATCCAATGCGATTAGTACGGCTACTGGGGTAGCATTGGCGGCCCGGATAATCTGAACGGACTCACCAACCGAAGTCCCCGCTGAAATCACATCATCCACAATCACAACCCTTCCTTGCATGGGAGCGCCAATCAGTATTCCGCCTTCACCATGACCCTTTGCTTCCTTGCGGTTAAAGGCAAAAGGCGTATTACGACCTCTATTTGACAGTGCAACGGCAACTGCTGATACCAGTGAGATTCCCTTATATGCGGGGCCATACAGCATATCAAATTCGATACCCGAATTTAAGAGCGTCTGCGCATAAAAATCCGCCAGTTTTCCGAGAGATTGTCCATCATTGAACAATCCGGCATTGAAGAAATAGGGTGAGGTTCTTCCCGCTTTAGTAATAAATTCGCCAAAACGTAATACGCCCAAGTCAACGGAAAACCGTATAAAGTCCTGTCGCAAATTATTCATAACCAGCCTTACCGTCACAAAATCAGATCATTTGAGAAAAGCTTTGCGCTTTGTAAATGATTGAAAAGTAGATGAGGAAAATAAAAAAAGTTATTTTTTCATCTTTACCAAACGAATCCCTTTCTTTAAAGGGACAAATAATTAGCAACAAAATCCGCATCCTTGTCGCCTCTACCGGACAGGTTAACTAAAATCGTCTTATCCGGCCCCAGTTCCTTGGCCACTTTCATGGCATAAGCTACCGCATGGGAACTTTCCAATGCGGGAATAATCCCCTCAACCCGTGACAATGTCATGAAAGCATCCAGACATTCATCATCCGTAATGGCTTCATACTGCACGCGGCCAATATCCTTGAGATAGCAATGCTGTGGCCCGACACCAGGGTAATCCAGACCGGATGCAATGGAATAAACCGGCAGGGGATTGCCATTTTCATCCTGCAAGGCATAGCATTTAAAGCCATGCAACGCCCCCTTGGTGCCCAGCGTTAGCGTTGCAGCATGGTCAGGCGTGTCCAGCCCCTTACCGGCAGGCTCAATCCCGACAAGCTTTACGGATTCATCCGGCAAAAATTCCGTGAACATACCAATGGCATTCGAGCCGCCACCTACGCAGGCAACAACCATATCCGGCAATTTTTTTTCACGCGTCAGAAATTGCTCCCTGGCTTCCTTGCCGATAACCATCTGGAAATCGCGCACCATTTTCGGGAACGGATGTGGCCCTACGACCGAACCAATGGCATAAAGGAAATGGACCGGATCTTTCATATACTCATCAAATGCACTGTCAACCGCATCCTTCAAAGTTTGCGTTCCCCGTGTAACCGGAACCAGGGTAGCGCCCAAAATTTTCATCTTGGTCACATTGGGACGTTCTTTTTCAATATCGACCACACCCATGTGAATTTCACAGGGAATACCCACCAGCGCACAGGCTGTTGCCAGCGCCACGCCATGCTGCCCTGCCCCGGTTTCAGCCAATACTTTGCTTTTTCCCATGAATTTGGCCAGCAAGGCTTGTCCCAGACAATGATTGATCTTGTGCGCGCCGGTATGATTCAAGTCTTCACGCTTGATAAAAATCCGGGCACCTCCCTGGCGCTCAGACAATTTGCGCGCAAAATAAATCGGGCTGGGACGCCCGACATAATGGGTGTACAACTCCTGCAACTCATCCTGAAATACCTTCGTCTGGCGAACTTCCTCATAGGCATCACTGATCTGATCCATGATGACCTTTAATTCATGTGGAATAATTTGGCCGCCATACTCACCAAAATAGCCATCCTTGTCAGGCATTTCCAAAAACTGTTGCGACATGCTTTTCCTTCAATTATTAATAATCCAAACAGATAAAAATCATCAATACAGCGTCATATGATATCGAACTTTTGGTGATATTTTTTTGGTTTTTTTATTTATCCCCATGCCAGGGAGCAATTTTAGGCAACATGAGCATCCCAGGCAAAGCCAGTAAAAAACAGATATTAAAAAACATGAACCAACCGGTTTGAGCCACAATAAAACCGGCAGAGGCATTGATAAACGTACGGGGAATCGCTGCAAGGCTGGTAAAAAGGGCATATTGCGTCGCGCTGTAACGCTTGTCCGTGGTCTTGGCAATATACGCCACAAAAGCCGCCGTGCCTAATCCGACACCAAGCGCCTCAAAACCGATCACAAATGCCAGCCAATAAGGATCAGCGCCCCTTAAAGAAATCCATGAAAAACCAAGAATGGAAACCGCCTGCACTACCCCATAAAGCCACAACGACCGGTTAATACCAAGACGGATCATCCAGACCCCACCCAGCATCCCCCCTAAAAGACTGGCCCAAAAACCAGTCGTCTTGGCGATGGCGCCAATCTGGGTCATGGAAAAACCTAAATCCAGATAAAACTTGGTCGCAAGCGCTGTAGCAAGGCTATCTCCCAGCTTATATAGAAAAATGAAACTGAGGATGCAAAAAGCATTTTTCCAGCCGTCACGCGTAACAAATTCCTTAAAGGGCAAAACCACGGCCTCACGTAAATTGGCTGGCGGCGCGCCATATACCTCAGGTTCTTTGATCAGTAACGTGCAAATTAACCCCGGAATCATGAATGCAGCCGTTATCCAAAATACCCATTGCCAACTCATCATATCGGCCAGAATCAGGGATAGCGCACCTGGAATCATGCCTGCAACCCGATAAGCATTGACATGGATCGCGCTGCCCAATCCCTGTTCGCTATCAGGCAATAATTCGCGCCTGTAAGCATCTAACGCGATATCCTGGCTGGATGACAAAAACGCGATTAATGTGCACAAGATGCCGACAAACAACAGATGCTTTATGGGATCAAGCATGCCCATGACGCCAATGGAAAAAAAGAGGGCCAGTTGTGTTACAGCCATCCAGCCGCGCCGTCTTCCCATTCTCCCCAGGCTAAAACGATCCATCAGCGGCGCCCATAAAAACTTCCATGTATAGGGAAACATCACGAGGGCAAAGAGGCCAAGGGATTTGACATTCAACCCGGATTTCGCCAGCCAGGCTTGCAGTAAATTGAGCAAAATGAAAAGGGGAAGCCCGGATGAAAAACCGATAAAGACGCAAATTAACATGCGCTGATGAAACGCGCTAAGCAGGGTGCGTCCAGGAATCGTCATACGCCGGATAGAGGCAATTTCTTTTTAAGGCGAAAAACTGCCAGACTGCCAAACCAGTTCCGTAAAAAAGACACGGGTTTGCCACGGTGCAAGGCAACACAATCGGTAACGGTCAGTCCGATCTGATTGGCCAGGGTTTCAAAATCGCTGATGGTGGCACACCGCAGATTCGGTGTGTCATACCATGCATAAGGTAATTCCTGCGTTACCGGCATACGCCCCTCAAGCAAGGTCAAGCGATTTAACCAGTATGCAAAATTGGGGAAAGAAACGATCGCTTCATCGCCTACCCTGGCAACATCGCGCAAGAGTTCTTCCACGTTTTTCATCATTTGCAAAGCAGATAAACATAAAACCGTATCAAATGAATTATCGGCAAAAAGCGTTAAACCCTTCTCAAGATCCTGTTGAATGACTGAAACACCCCTGCTGACACAACCCGGAATTTTTTCATCATCAATTTCAACACCATAACCGGTACAGCCCTTTGTCACCTGCAAATGTTCCAGCATGGCGCCATCGCCGCATCCCAGATCCAGCACATGCGCTTTTTCTGGAACCCAATGCGCAATAAATGCCAGATCGGCACGGAGTTCCCGTAATTTAAGGACGCCCATCAGCTTTCTTGCTCCTTCATTTCAAGCCGCATTCTGTTGAAATAGGAATGGACCAGTTCATGATAACGCTCATCCGTTAGCAAAAAAGCATCATGCCCGTGCGGCGCGTCAATATCGGCGTAGGTAACCTGGCGCCGGTTATCCACCAGCGCCTTCACAATAGCCTGGCTGGCTTCAGAAGAAAAACGCCAGTCGGTTGTAAATGAAATCAACAGAAATTTCGCCTTGGTTTTAGCCAGCGCCTGGGTTAGATCACCGCCATAAGACGCTGCCGGATCAAAGTAATCCAATGCACGTGTAATCAGCAAATAGGTATTGGCGTCAAAGTAAGATGAAAATTTGTCACCCTGGTAATGCAAGTAGGATTCAATCTCAAACTCTACGCCAAATCCGAAGTGATACTGCCCTGAGCGCAGCATCCGTCCGAATTTTTCCGACATATCTATGTTCGACAGATAGGTGATATGACCAATCATGCGAGCAACCCGCAACCCGTTTTTGGGTACGACACCATAGGCATAAAAATCACCACCGTGAAAATCGGGATCGGTCAGAATAGCCTGGCGTGCCACATCGTTAAAAGCAATATTCTGAGCCGTCAATTTAGATGTTGACGCAACAGCAATGCAGTGTTCTATTCTATCAGGGAACATCATGCTCCAAGCCAGTGCCTGCATGCCGCCCAAAGAACCTCCCATAACCGCAGCAAATTTATCAATACCTAAAGCATCGGCAAGACGAGCCTGTGCATTTACCCAATCTTCAACCGTCACAACCGGAAAATCATGTCCATACGGTTTGCCGGTTTCCGGATTGATGTGCATTGGCCCTGTGGAACCAAAACAGGAACCCAGATTATTAATCCCTATCACAAAGAAATGGTTGGTATCGACCGGTTTTCCCGGACCAACCATGTTATCCCACCAACCGATATTTTTGGGCTGATCCGCATAATAGCCGGCGACATGATGCGAAGCATTCAATGCATGGCAGATCAAAACCGCATTTGACCGGTCTGCATTCAGTTGCCCATAGGTTTCATAAACAAGTGTGTAATCGGCAATCGATGCGCCGCTTTGCAACCGTAAAGGTTCAACAAAATGCATCGACTGGGCGACTACCGCTCCGATAGAAGTCATGTATTCATTTGGTATCTTGAAAACAAGATACATTCCGCTTTTATTACATTAAAAAACAAGCCCGAAAGCGACTGACCTATCGGGCTTGTTTCAAGCTCGCTTTAGCCGCATTTATTTCGGGTAACCCCTACGCGCCCGCAAGCTGATTGATTCAAATCGGCGCAATAGTAAAAGCATAGCGAAGTCGCCGGCCAGCGTCAAATAGTAATATCAGAAATGCGCTATATCACGGCTGCCGGTAATTCCCTGATTTTTTGAACTTCGTGTTCAATGGCATCCGGTTCATCAAGATTTAACACCCGTTTCACTTTGGGCGTTAACTGTTTCAAATCCGCCTGGAGAATTTCCTGCTTGACCGCCAGTAACTGCGTCGAATGCATGGAAAATTCACGTAATCCCATTCCCAGTAACAGCCGGGTCATAGAAGGATCACCAGCAAGTTCCCCGCAAATGGACACCGGCAACCCAGCCTTTTCGCCTGTCCGGATCGCCATTGACAGCATGGCCAAAATCGCCGGATGCAGTGGATTATAAAGATGGGCTACCTCGGGATCGACCCGGTCGATAGCCAAGGAATACTGTATCAGATCGTTGGTGCCGATCGACAGAAAACTTAAGCGGCTGGTAAACATCGGCAAAGCCAATATAGCTGCAGGCACCTCCAGCATGGCGCCAACCTGTATATTTTCATCATACCGGATCTTTTCTGCCTTCAACTGCGCCTTGGCCTGTTCGATCATCGCCAGTGTCTGGTCAATTTCAAAAGCATGCACCAACATGGGAATCAGCAGCTTTACTGGCCCAAAAGCCGATGCTCGCAATATAGCCCGCAATTGCGTCAGGAAAAAATCCGGCTCAGCCAGACAAAAACGGATGGCACGTTTGCCGAGCGCCGGATTTAAGACACTGTAATCGGATATGCCAATGGGTTTATCCGCGCCAATATCGAGCGTGCGAATCGTCACAGGGCGACCACGCATGATAACAACCGCTTTTTTGTATGCGTCAAATTGTTCATCTTCGCCCGGCAAGCGGCTCATATTACCGCCCTTGCCCATAAACAGGAATTCTGAGCGAAACAGACCGATTCCTCCCGCTCCATTTTCAAGCGCCGCTCTGCAATCATCCGGAAACTCGATATTGGCCATCAGTGTGACGGGGGTTCCATCATGCGTTGCTGTCGGCGTTTTTTTCAGCTTGCTGAGTTTTTTCAATGCCTTTTCGCGCGTTATCTTTCTAACGCGGTATTGTTCCAGCACTAAAGAGGTGGGATTGACGACGACGACACCCGTGTCCGCATCGATAATCAGCCAGTCATCCTGTTCAATGAGCATCAGCGCATTGGGCAAACCGAAAACAGCCGGCACATCAATACTTCTTGCCACAATCGCGGCATGGGAATTTTTACTGCCGACTTCCGAAATAAAACCGCTAAAAGTCTGATCACGGAACTGGAGCATATCGGCTGGAGAAATGTCATAAGCAACGACAATCATGTCAATACGCTCATCTTCCGGTACCTCTGTCAAGACAGGCACTACCGTAAACTCCGTTCCAACCTCCCCTTGCAGGTTTTTCATGACCCGCTCCGCCACCTGCCGAATGTCTGCCTTGCGCTCACGAAGATAAGCGTCTTCTATTTCGTCGAACTGCTTTAATAATTCATCAATTTGCGTTAAAAACGCCCATTCCGCATTATATCTTCGCGTTCGGATGATGTTGAGCGGCTCCTTGATTATCACCGTATCGGAAAGAATCAGCGCATAAACATCCAAAAACGCCCCAAGTTCAACAGGCGCATCTTTTGGCAGACTACTCCAGATACTTTCCAGTTCGTTGCGAACGGCTTCAATAGCTGTTTCCAGCCTTTTGACTTCAGCCTCAACTTTTTCCTGAGGAACAAGATAATGATGCACATCAAGAGCGGCACGAGGAATCACATGCGCACGCCCAATGGAAATGCCACGGGAAACAGTTGTACCATAAAGCGCAAAGGAGGCCATTGTCTTCCCCGACTGCATGCGCTTTACTCCGCCTCTCCGAATTTGCCGTTAATCAGAGCGGTCAACGCTTCCATACATTCAACCTCGCCAGGCCCGTCGGTTTCCAGCGTCACCTTCACTCCTTTTCCAGCCGCCAGCATCATGACCCCCATGATGGATTTGGCGTTGATCCTTTGATTGTTTCGTGTCATCCAGACTTCACATGCATATTTGGAAGCCAGCTGCGTCAACTTGGCAGAAGCGCGAGCATGTAACCCGAGTTTATTTATTATTTCCAATTCTCTTTCGATCATATTTTGCGCCTGCCAAATCAATGTCACTCACTCATATTCCGGGAAAACTCAGATCAGCCGCCCGATAAAAACAAAAGTTTATCCACAACAACTATCCACCCTGACTGCTCCACTTTTACCTCCGGACAAGGCTTTTTCAATAACCGTCTCCAGATCATTTTGGCGATAGGTAATCGCTCTTAACAACATAGGCAAGCTAACGCCTGCAATCACCTCAACCCGCCCCTGTGTCGTCAAACGATGGCAACAGTTAGACGGCGTGCCGCCAAGCACGTCTGTCAAAACAAGCACACCGGAACCATCGTCCAACCGGGCAATGGCCTGCGAAGCCATCTGGTTGACATCATTCAAATCCTGGTCTGCCTTGATATCTATGGCTTCTATCCGCTCCTGCTTGCCTTCAAACATATGGGCAGCGGTTGCCATAAATGCATTTGCCAAAGGCTCATGCATAATGAGAAGAATACCGATCATTTTTCAACTTGCGGCAAATTAAAAACAGAATTCATACTGTAGTTTTATCAAAGCGGCCAGACCACATCATAAAAAACAGACTGCATGTCATCATTTGCTGCATATTAATCTAACAAAACTTATTGTAATTAATAAACTGGCAAGGTCAAATTGTTTTATCAAGCGTATCAAAAAACATTTCCGCCACATTAAACCCGGTTTGATCCGCAATTTCCCGAAAACACGTTGGACTGGTCACATTAATCTCCGTCAACCAATCCCCGATAATGTCCAGACCGGCAAGAAACAATCCATCTTCAGCCAGTTTCGGCGCCAGCGTTTCTGCTATTTCCCTGTCACGGTCTGATAACGGCTGTGACACACCGGTGGCGCCAGCAGCCAGATTGCCGCGAACCTCTCCCGCTTGCGGAATACGTGCAAGCGCATAGGGTACGACTTTACCACCGATAATCAACACGCGTTTATCACCGGACACAATTTCAGGAATAAATTTCTGAGCCATAATGGACCGTTGGCCGTTTTCTGTCAGCATCTCGATGACCGATCCCAGATTCATGCCATCTTCCCGGATGCGAAATACGCCTGAACCACCCATACCATTAAGCGGTTTGAAAATCACGTCCCGATGTGTCGCATGAAATTCGCGCAGCATGTCATCATCACTGCTGACCTGTGTCGGAACGGTAAACTGAGGAAAGCGGGCGATCGCCATTTTTTCGTTATAGTCCCGCAAGACGCCTGGACGATTGAAAATCCGTGCTCCCGCCATTTCAGCCAAATCCAGCAAATAAGTGCTGTATAGATAATTCATATCAAAAGGCGGGTCCGTTCGAACAATAACAGCGTCAAAATCCGCCAGTCGGCATAGCGTCATTTCATCAACGCGATACCAATTTTTACTCTCCTCTCCACTGAGCTCAATCCGGCGGGTTTTTGCGATAACCTCACCGGCAGAAAACATCATATCTCGTGGTTCAAACGCATAAATCCTGTAACGGCGTTTTTGCGCCTCAACCATCATGGCAAAGGTCGAATCCTTGGATAACTTAAAACTTTCCAGAGGGTCAGCGAGAAATGCAATTTTCATGTGTTATCTTTTAGATCGCCGCCATTTCAGGATCGGTTCTTTCCAGTTCGACGGATGCCGCCAGTAAAGCCAGGCGAGCAACAACGCCATACATGTAGAAACGATTAGGAACCGCTGTTCCCGGTTCAGCCGTCTTATCAGGCAAAGCGTGGGGATGTGAAAAAGCCAGTGGAACAAAATGGGCGCCAGGCGCATTGAGGTTTTCTGTTTCGCTACGTTCATCATGAACACGATAAAACCCGCCGACCACATACCGATCCATCATGTAAACAACCGGCTCAGCAACCGCATTATTAACCCGCTCAAAGGAATGCACCCCCTCCTGAATAATGACATCACTCACTTCAAGCCCTTCTTTGACAACCGACATTTTGTTTCGCTGTTTGCGGTTTAAGCCTGTAATTTCGCTTGCATCCATGACCGTCATGACGCCCATGCCATAAGTCCCGGCATCGGCTTTGACGATAACAAACGGTTTTTCCTTGATGCCGTATTCTTTGTATTTGCGGCGAATTTTGACCAAAACAGAATGGACATTGGCGGCAAGGCACTCTTCACCTTCACGCGCGGCAAAATTGATTTCACTGCAATGGTTGAAAAAGGGATTAATAATCCATGGGTCTACCCCGACCAGTTTGGCAAATCGCCGCACGACATCATCATAAGCGGCAAAATGATTGCTTTTTCGACGGATCGTCCAACCGGCATGGAGTGGAGGAAGAAGGCTCTGCTCGTAGACATGATTCAGTACTTCAGGGCTGCCTGAACTTAGATCATTATTGAGCAAAATCATACAGGGATCGAAATCCGGCAAGCCAACACGATGACCATTATGGATACGGACTAGCGGTTCAACAATGTGAACCGAACCGTCAGGCAAAATCAATTCCGTAGGGCCGGTTATTTCATCCGAAATAGAACCCAGCCGTATATTCAGTCCGGCCATGCGCATCAATTGGATCAGGCGTGCTAAATTTTCCAAATAATAAGTATTGCGCGTATGATTCTCCGGCACTAATAGCAGGTTCTTCGCATCAGGGCAGTACTTTTCAATTGCGGCCATGGTTGCCTGGACAGCAAGCGGCGCCATTTCAGCTGAAAGATTATTAAAACCACCGGGAAAGAGATTGGTATCAACCGGAGCCAGCTTAAAACCCGCATTGCGTAAATCCACAGAACAATAAAACGGAGGCGTATGATCCTGCCATTCCAGACGAAACCATCTCTCAACAGCCGACGCTCCTTCAACTATTTTCTTCTCCAGCTCAAGTAGCGGGCCATTCAAAGCCGTGATTAAATGTGGATCCATATCAACCTTTATGATGCCAAGACATCTTCCCTATCTATTTTAAAAATGCAATATAGCGCTATTTTCAGACAAAGATAAATTTTGCCTATTTTTAGGTAAAACCGTTTTTTATTTTATCAAGTGCACTTTTTGAATTGAAACGTACTAATAAGACTATCACACTGATTTTGACAAAATGTTGCATAAAAAATCAGTCCAAGGAGAAAGTTTGACATAAAAGCAGTAAATTAGTATTCCTAACTGCTGGAATCGTTTTTTATTTTCGACAGCGCTGTTCCACCGATTAAAATAGTAAATTATTTTAAAACACCCCGAAAAAAGACTGTTTCATACAAATGGCCATATTCCGGCAAACCGGAAAGAAAGCGTTGAAAATGGAAAAGAAAAATTTTTTTGATGATCTGCAATCCCGTATCAGCCAGATCATCAGCAGTTCCCCCGTCAAAGATATTGAAAAAAATGTACGCGCGCTTCTAACCCAAGCATTTTCCCGGCTGGATATGGTTACACGCGAAGAGTTTGATCTTCAGGCTATGACCATCGCTCAGCTGCGTGAACAGGTGACCCTGCTTCAAACGCGTTTGAATGCGCTGGAAAAGCAGATTGCACCTTCTGACAACCGGACAGTCTGACAAGACACAACATGAGTCTTGCCATCCTCAAAAGCCGTGCCCTATCCGGCATGGATGCGCCCGAAGTCACTGTCGAGGTTCATCTGGCGAACGGGCTTCCCTCTTTTACGATTGTCGGCCTTGCCGACACCGAGGTAAAAGAAGCCAGGGAACGTGTGCGGGCCGCATTGCAAAATACCCGTTATGAATTTCCGGCAAGACGGATTACCGTTAATCTGGCGCCGGCTGATCTGCCCAAAGAATCCGGGCGTTTCGACCTGCCGATTGCACTCGGCATTCTGGCCGCTTCAGGTCAGATTCCCAAAGAAAACCTGCAAAACTACGAATTTGCCGGTGAGCTTTCGCTATCTGGTGATCTTCGTCCAATACGTGGCGCACTGGCTATGACTTATGCGATGCAGCGCAGCGGCACCGCATCAGGCAAAAACACCGCCTTTATTCTTCCCTGGGATAATGCAAATGAAGCCGCATTGGTAAGCGACATTACCATCCTGCCAGCCAACTCACTGCCGGAAGTATGCGCTCACTTCAGCTCAAGCGAAAAGGAACACCAGCTTCGCGAGCACCTTGCCTCTAACCCCTCCCATTTTTCATCATACCCCGATTTTGCTGAAGTCAAAGGACAGGCACAGGCAAAGCGCGCGCTGGAAATCGCTGCCGCCGGTGGTCACAATGTCTTGATGAGCGGCCCTCCTGGAACAGGCAAAACCATGCTGGCAACCCGTTTTGCCGGCATACTCCCTCCTATGACGGATTCGGAGGCGCTTGAATCAGCCGCCGTGCAGTCATTAACCGGGCATTTTCAGGTACGTCGCTGGAAAACCCGTCCTTTCCGCTCTCCCCATCACACTGCCTCAGGCGTCGCGCTGGTCGGCGGCGGCAACCATCCCCGCCCGGGTGAAATATCGCTGGCTCATTGCGGTGTGCTTTTTCTTGATGAATTACCCGAATTTGACCGCCGCGTCCTGGAAGTTCTGCGTGAACCGCTCGAATCCGGACATATCACCATTTCGCGTGCGGCAAGGCAAGCCAGTTTCCCTGCCCGCTTCCAGATGATTGCCGCCATGAATCCCTGCCCGTGCGGGTATCTTGGCCACGCTTCTGGAAAATGCCGATGCACGCCTGATGCTGTTACGAGATATCAAGGCCGAATCTCCGGCCCTTTGCTGGATCGTATCGATATCCGGATTCAGGTCAATATGCTGGATCAGGATGAACTGATAAAACCGTCAAAAAGTGAATCCTCAGCAACCATCGCAAAACGTGTCGCCAAGGCCCATGCCGTGCAGCAGGAACGACAGGGCAAATCCAACCATTTACTGCTCCCTTCGGAAATCGATACCTTTTGCAAACCGGATGAAAAAGGAGAACAGCTATTGCGCCAGGCTATGGCAAAACTCAATTGGTCAGCAAGGGCATACCATCGCGTTCTCAAGGTCGCGCGAACCAGTGCTGATCTCGCACAGGAAGCCCGTGTTGAACAACGGCATATTGCTGAGGCGATACAATATCGGAGAGCGCTCCATGAACAATAATCTGATTACTGACGATTTATTACAAAATAGGGGGAGATAACCTATGCTGGTCACATTCAAGTCAAAAGCTTCCGGCAATCTTCTTATGTTTGAAGAAAATGCCCGACAGATTCTCGATTTGTTTGGTAAAGATACACGCCAGGGCATTATCACTTCAGCCGAAACCGGCGGGGCCATAAAAATTCTGGAAGAAGAGATTGCCCGAAAGAAAATAGAGGAAACACAAGAAAAAGAGGAAAGAGAAAAAGAAGAGCAACTGGAAAAAGAAAACGAGGACAGGGCCCCTTTTAGGGACAAACCGAAAAAATCAGAAATGCCGATTCCTTTTTCTACAAGGGCATATCCCTTTCTACAAATGTTACACGCTGCCCACAAGAAGGAATGTGATATTGTGTGGGGAGTCTAACATTTCATTTTTCAGCGTGACTCGCGCGGAAAAATGAAAAATACCTGCACTTCGTGTAACCTATTGTATTTTCTATCCTCTCAATTAAAACATATCTCATCCGCTAACAAATTTTTCTTCGCAATATAACAAACCGCTTTTCTCATGAAACTCATAACAGCAGAAACATCCCCCAAAAACAAACGTCCTTTCTGGTTCAGGGCTTTCATTGTTTCACTGACGGCCCTGATTCTGGCAGGCTGTGCGCGACCGAATGAAGATAACGTCAAACAACTGCTTTCCAATGCGTACCAGTGCAAATGGCTTGAACTTGGTTCATACGAAAAAGTCGAATCATTGCCGGGCATCTGGAGTTATGTCGTCCGGTACAAATTCACGCTGAGCTTCGTCAACGGCGAAGAAGGCGCTAAACAATTTATCAAAGGCATGTATAACACAACGCCCGGCGTCACGGACTGGCAAAAGGTTTTTGAAAACCCCAAAGCGCATGCCTTCATCCGTGAAGACTGCTCTCCCCCGGCTCAAAAAATCATGGAACAGATTGCCATACAAGCATATACCCAGCTCGATGACAAATCAGTCAACACGGTTGAAATACCGCTTTCCGTTCCTGTCAATGGCTGGGCTGAAATGACGCCGGGCAGGGCGGGCTGGAACATGGATATGCGGCGAGATAAGGTCGATCCCAATTTTGTCCGCACTCAGCCGATTCCCAAAAAAGTACTGACGGCAAAGTAATCACTATCCTTCTATCGTAAAAGGGGTAAAACCATATGACACGGCTTTACCCCTTTTATAGTCTTTCACTCCGATCAATGGATGCGAGATAAGCCGGCAAATCCAGATTGCCGAATATCAGAACCTTAAAAAGCTCGCCCATTTCTGCTGGAGACAACAGCATATTCACTTTCCGCGCATCAGGAAGATAACGCGCAGCGTCTTCCGGTGAAATCCGTGACAGACGATCCATGATGCCATTCGCCATCAAAAATGCCGCCTGGCTTGCATAACATAACAGATCCATGCCATTTTCAATGGCTGCCCCGGCTATGGCACTAAAATCGACATGAGATGTTATATCCTGCAATCCTGGATACCAGAACGGGTCCGAATGCAATCGGTGCCGATAGTATGACAGGAGCGTTCCCCGATTGCGCTGCGGTAGATAATATTCCCGTGCGGGATAGCCATAATCAACAAAAATAGCGGCACTTCCTTTTCCAGCCTTTTGCATGTCGACCAGCGATCGGATAAAGGCGCAGGCGCGGGCATGCACCTCCGTTATATAGTGTTCCGGCAACGCCTCGGCATCCGGAATCTGTTGGGCAATTTGATATACCAGGCTGTTTTCAGCCGGTTTTTTGTCAAAAGCAAAATGCGCATTTGACAAAACAACACCCAACTCATGCCAGGCATCATTTTCTTTCGTTACCAGTTGCACCGGCATGGCATCAAGCACTTCATTTCCCAAAATCACACCGGTGAACGCTTCAGGCAAGTTATCAAGCCATCGAACCTGGTCAAAGGCCGCCAGCATTTTCCGCTGTTTTTGCCGCAAGTCACCAGAGAGATCCAGAATATCATAGCGTTCCAGCGTCACATCCTGATGTGCCAGCTCGCTCAAAATATCGTGCGCCAACCGACCGCTTCCAGCACCAATTTCCAAAATGCAGAATGCCGACTGAGCCATAAACGGGATGATGGCTTGAGCAATCGTCTGCCCAAACAGGGGAGAAATTTCAGGCGCCGTTACAAAATCACCTTGCCGGCCCAGCATCATCCTGTCATTGCTGTAATATCCCAAACCAGGCTCATACAAGGCCATTTCCATGTATCGGGCAAATGAAATCCAGCCGCCGTTTTGCGTAATGGCATCGGCCACTTTCCGCCTTAATGCCGTAGAAGAGGCAATCGCTTCGGATGAAGGTTCAGGCAATTTCATGGTGATATTGTATGCAAAAAAATATCCGGATGCATATGGCGTATGCCACAACATAACCATTCTCTGCAAAAAAATCGTAAAACGATTCCATCGTCCTGGCGGCCTGACGTACAATGCTTATGCAAAACCGGTTGCCAGTTCGCCTAATACAAGTGGCTACGTTCTCATTTCAGGATATTACGGAAAATCATGTATACCCTCCTTCATCCCCAGCTTGTGGACTGCCGCCGTATTTTTCTTCGCAACTACGAACTGTTTGCGCGAATCGGAATCCATGACTATGAAAAAAAAGGTCCCCAGCGCCTGCTGATAAATGCAGACCTGTTTATTCCATTAGCTGTTTCGAGTCCGGTCAAAGATGAACTGTCCGAAGTTGTGGATTACGCTTTCATCAAGGAAACCCTGGACAACCTGGTTTCACACGGCCATATCAATTTGCAGGAAACGCTTTGCGATGAAATCGCGCGCGCGCTGTTGGCTCACCCCGATGTCAGAGCGGTTCGCGTATCCACGGAAAAACCGGATGTCTATGACAACGCGGAGAGTATCGGCATTGAAATCTTCCATATCAAACCAGACAAAACATAAGAAACCGCGCTGCTTATGACAGAAGCAATGTCCCGACGGCAATTCAAAAAAACCGGATTTGAAAACAACAAGCTCCATAAGCGCCTATGCCGGCTGACTGGTCAGGCTATTGGCGACTTCAACATGATCGAAGATGGCGACAAAGTCATGGTATGCCTGTCCGGCGGCAAAGATAGCTTCGGCCTGCTCGATATTTTGCTGACGCTACAATCACGTGCTCCCATTCATTTTGACATTATTGCCGTCAATCTCAATCAAAAACAACCCGGGTTTCCCGCAGATATACTGCCTCGATACCTGGAAGAAAAAAAGATTGCCTACTATATCGAGGAAGAAGACACTTACAGCATTGTTAAACGGCTTATTCCCGAAAACAAGGCTGGCTGTTCTTTGTGCGCCCGGCTTCGCCGAGGTATTCTGTACCGTGTTGCTAGTGAAATCGGCGCAAGCAAAATCGCGCTTGGACACCACAGGGATGACATTATCGAAACGTTCTTTCTTAATCTTTTTTTCGGCGCCAGGCTCAAAGGCATGCCGCCCAAACTGCTGACAGATGATGGCAAACATATCGTTATCCGGCCACTCGCTTATGTCCGTGAAAGCGATCTGACACGTTATGCTGAAATACGGCAGTTTCCCCTGATCCCCTGCAATTTCTGCGGGCCGAATACGAATCAGCAGCGGGCACAAATCAAGGCCCTGATGCGGGAATGGGAAAAGAAATTTCCTGGAAGGGTGGATAATATTTTTTCAGCATTATCCACAATTGTGCCTTCCCATCTGATGGACAAAACACACTTTGATTTTGGATCACTCTCAGTAGAGGATGACCTCTTTCCGGAAGAAATCGCTATCGCCACCAAAGTAACTGCATTTTCAGACAAATCCGATGACGGGGACACCATTCCCCTGACCTTTACACCACGTTGACGGTTATCCTGCCTGACGGATTCTGGAAAGAACAGCCGTTGTTGACCGATCATGCTCAATGGGAATAGCAACGGCTTGCCCCCCCTGTGAAATTACGGCCATGCCTTCAGGAATAGTAGCGACATCGTAGTCGCCCCCCTTCGCGTAAAAATCCGGCACGATTTCCCGCACAATTTCCAAAGCCGTATCCTCTTCAAAGGAAACAACCAGATCAACCGATTCAAGCGCAGCCAGCACCGCCATCCGGTCTTCGCAGATATTGATGGGCCGGTCTTTCCCTTTTCCCAGCCGTTTAACAGACGCATCCGTATTGACCGCCACAACAAGGGATGCGCCCAATGCTTTTGCTTGAGCCAGATAAGTAACATGGCCGCGATGCAAAATATCAAAAACACCATTGGTGACAATCAGCGGCCGGGGAAGACCGGCAATCCGGAGCGGCAATTCCGCTCGCAGGCAGATTTTTGTAAGAAAAGGGGGCATATTTAATCACTCCTGCAACCGTAAACGAATCTGTAAGATACCTTTGCTCCGTTTTATTGCCAAGCCCCTTTTGATTTTTTACGGCAAAACCGAACTTTTATAACTTTACTGTTGCCTAATATAAATGGATAATTTTACAAGCAGTACTTTGTGTTCGCGTACATAACGACAAATCTCATACCACTTGATGCAGGATATCGATATGGCTTCCGATAATAAACAGACTAAGCTTTTGCGCTGGTTGCTGCCTTTTATCTGTAGCACTGTTTTGGTTGCGATGACGCCTTACATCATGGCTAAAACAACCGCTTTAGGCAAAACAGCATCTCCGCCGCCTTCGGTAGAGCTTCAGTATATTGTACGGGTCAAAATGACTGCGATGAGCATCGGCGGTAAATCAACCATCCAATGGGATAATAAAGGCGATCAGTATGCCATCCACACCAGCGCAAAAGCCAATCTAATAGGACAAGTGCTCGAATCATCCAGTAAAGGACACATAGACGCCCAAGGATTGAAACCCGATATTTTCAGAGAAAAACGAATCCGTAAGGATGAAACCATCACCGAATTCAACCGCACAGCCAATACCGTGACTTTCTCTGAATCCCAGCAAACCATTCCTCTGGAAAAAGAAGTTCAGGATCGCGCCAGTATTGTTTGGCAACTGGTATCCATGGCTCGCGCCGCGCCGGAAAAATTCTCACCTGGCAGCAAGCTGACGCAAAAGGTTATTGGCCGAAAAGAAATCGATTTATGGCATTTCGCGGTGCTGGAGGAAGTCACCCTTCAAACCGCACTGGGTGACATCAGGACTATCCACATCGAAAGACGGGATAATAAAAATAAAACGACCGAAGTCTGGCTGGCCCCTGAAAAAGAATGGTATCCGGTCAAGCTCATTTTTGATGATAACAAAAACTTCCGCCTGGAGCAGTCCATACAGACGATCATCCCAAAATAAGCCCAACCCCCTATTTAATCAAAACTCCATTCGTATAGCAGGTTAACAACACTGGTTGTACCTGTTGCGGCTTCGAGACGAACCCGATTGGACACGCGAAAGCGCAACTTGACCAGATTTGACACGGTCGTAATGCCTTGTTCGTATATCAAATACAAGCGGTTGGTTATTTGTTTGGTAACGGAAAGAACCGTGTTTTCCGTATACGATCCGGCTCCCACTCCGATTTCATCTACGCCGATTGTACTTGCCAGACCGGATTGCATGGCGCCAAGAGAACGGGAATTAAATAACGCGCTGGATGCGGCGGCGAGAATACTGCGGTCGTGATCCGTTGTATTCCGTGCGCCGCCATGCCCAAGTATCAGCCACGACAGCTTTTCCGAATCTGGGACATTAGGGGTAGAAACGAGTGTAACCTGGAGATTTTGTGGCGTTCCCCTTATCTGCACGCCAGCTTCCACAGCATTATCCCACCTGAAAGTCGGTACGTTCCTCACTGCCAAAATATCCAGCGACGGACGATCAATCGGCCCATTAAATATAATATTACCCCGTCTCACCTGCAAATTTTGTCCATAAGCATTAAAAGTGCCATCAACGGCATGGACGGTACCTTGCATGCGTAACGATTGATCCTGAGCGGAAAAGACCCGCAATACCCCTTCCAGCCGGGCATTGAGTCCCCATCCATCAATCATGAAATGATCTCCAAGATCGACATTCATATCCATGAAAACGGCTGGCGGCGGTCGCGATGGTTTTGTATGGCTCTCTCGCCCAATCACCACAACATCATCACTAAAACTAACATTTCTATATTCGACTGAGCGGATTAACGCCCTATCTACCCGCCATTTTCCATTCAACGCCACTTTTTCATGATCCAATATCATTCGGCCTTCCCCGCTGACAGCGAGCTGTTTATCGGGACTTGATAATAAGAGCAATTTATCGGCTAAAAAATTCAAATCAATATGGATGTCGCCATGATCAAAACGGCCACCGCCGCCAACACGGAAAATTCCTTCGTCACCCCGGATACTGGCTTCTTCCAATATAATGCGGTTGTCGTCCAGCCGTGCCAGCAATTGGCCATCATGCAACTTGACGCCCCATAAAAACCAGCGGAATGACAAAGCGTGACCGGCCAGATGGCCTGTCAGCCTGGGATCGCCAATCGTGCCGCTCCCCTGTATCTTCATTTTCAGGCTGCCGCCAAAATCCATATCCGGCTGCCCACTGACGACGCTAATCCAGTCAAGCGTCGGCATATCCGCGTCAAGCTGTAATTGAAGCGGACTTTGCTTCGGGAAATGCCAGCCATTTCTGTTACGAACCAGTTGGGTATTGGCTGCCAACCGTATCGTCCCCGTTTTATCGCCTTTAATACTCGCTTGTGCCTGCAATTCATTATTCGCAAGATTGAAGCGTACATCCATCTCACTCAATCCCAAACTGACGCTGTTATCACCCCGTATGGTCAAATCGCCAGTTTCCCGGTAGACATGGACGTTTCCTGTCAGCATCCGATCCATATCAACCGACCATTTAGCCCCAAGCATAAGTTGCCCCCCAACTTTTTCCGATAGAGACGGAATCAATGCCGTCAGGTATCGCAATGACAACCCCTTCGCGTAGCCATCCGATTGGATACGTGAAATTCTTTTTTCCAATTTATTGATGACCAGTTTCCCGCTAGGCAATATCAGCGTGAAATCCTGCAAGGAAAAAAAACGTGTGCCGACACGAAGCGGGGATGGTGCTGCCAGGGAAAAAGGTTGCTGCCCTTTATTTTCCAATGCCTGTATTTCGCCAGACCATCCTTGAGATGGCCGCCACCCTCCCGAAGCCCTGGCATTTAAGTCCATCGTCTTATTTTGCATGTTCATCTTCATGCTGTGTGACCGCAGCATGCCATCGGCCTGAAACTGCAACGTCTGCCATTGCATACCTGCCGCAGCCACGTCCTGCGCCTGAAGATCGATTTCCAGCGGATCAGTCTGCCGTGTACCGAACCGGCCTCGTGCTTGAATCAACCTGGCACGTATGCCTCCCGGCAGGACTAAATCATTTCCATCCAACTGCGATCGAACCTGGAGCGTATCGAGCGTGCCCGATAGCGTACCCTCTCCATTCAACGCGCCCTGAAATGACTTACCCAAAGCGGCAAGCCGTGGCGCATTCAGCCTCCATGCCAGTGTTTCTCCGTTTCTGCCAAAAGCGCCATTCGCCCTCAATGCGTTTGGCCCCAATGCAAGCAGGATATTCACATCCCGTAAGGATTTCGCAGTTGCCGTCAGTTCGCCTCTTCCGGTCAGCGGCTGATCAAGAAAACGGCTGGACTGTAAAACATAATGAAGCGCGACTTGCCACTCGGGTAACAGATGGCCTTTTGCCGTCAGCGACGCATTGATATTGGAAACAGGATAACGGCCCAACGCCGACAAATTAAAGCGGTTCGCCTTTCCATGAAATGCAAAAGAACGCGTGCCGGTTAACCGGATATTTCCTTCCAGACTGACCTCACCCCCAATAGCGCGCAACCGGAATAATGGTAAATGAACCTGATCATCTGTACGGATAGCTCTGGCATCCAAAGACAATTGGCTTTCCGTTAATTTGACTGTTGCTACCTGTTTTTTTTCTTCCGCAGATACCAGAATATCGCCCGCAATAGCCGTTTTTCTGACACTGGAATGGATGCCATTCAGATTGAACCGTTTGGTATGAAGGGATAAATCAACCCCGTTTAGACTCAGCTTGCCGTTACCGCTGAATTGGCCCACGACACCCATGTCCAGCAAGAGGTTCTCCAGCCGCACGGTTTGGATGTTGCCTGCCAATTTAGTCGTCAACATCCGCAGGGGCAAGCGATTATCATCAATCGAGCCGGGAATCGTGTTATCGACTCGAACCGTACCCTTAATCGATGTGTCTTCCCCGGTCCGGATGTCAGCCTTGACCTGAAGATGGCTTTGAGGCCACTCTGGCTTAACCTGTGAAGGATCGACATTTTCAGCCGTCAAAGAAAGCGAAGGCAGGATAAAAGCGGCAAACGGCATGACTCTGGCATCCGCTTTAACATTTGCGCCAAATCCGGCAAATTGGCCCTTAAACCGGATATCCTGAAGCTCACCCGTCAATTCGGCTGATCCGTCCGCTTTTTCATGCTTGACGGCGATCCTGCCATCCAATGAAAACGGCTTATCCGTACCGAGTTTCAGTTCTACGGCGACGCTGCCAAAAGGACTTTCAAAACCGGCCTCTTTCAGACTCCAGGCAGCCTTATCAGCAGCAAGAGACAAATGCACTTCTTGGAATGTCAGCCCATCATATTTCAACTGGTCTACCTGCACTTTACCAACTCGGATCGATACAGGGGGAGCCAGCGACTCCGGCAGAACAAAGGGTTCCCTTGACGCTTCCAGGCTTTCAATCGTCAGTCTGGAAACGGTAACCGAATCGACGCTAATCTGCCTCATCAGTACGTAAATGGGCCGCCAGGATATTTCGACATCTTCTGCCGTTACCCGGCGTTGCTGCGTTTGATAGATCATTTCCTCGATTTTGATGGTACCGGTTAAGGAACCGGATACACCATTGAGGACAATGTTCCCATTACTGGATGATACGATTTTCTCAGCCACCCACTTCAAGGCAAATTCATGCTGGATCGCTACCAGCAGTGCTGCGACGATCACAAAAGGGACGACCAGGAGAACAATAAGCCAGCGCCGCATTAGAATGTAAACCCGAAAGAAAAATGCACACGAAATTCATTCGTTTTTTCACCGTATGCAAAATCAATACCAAATGGTCCCGCCGGACTTCGCCAGCGCACGCCAATACCATAACCAAAAGCAGGATTCAGCTCTTTGAAATTATCTCCGGCGTTGCCTGCATCCACAAAAACAGCCCCCCCCCAATTGCCATAAAAATAATATTGGTATTCCATGCTGCCGACCGCCAGATAACGCCCGCCTATCGTCGCGCGGCCTTTTTTCACGCCCAGGCTTTCAAAAGCATAACCTCTGACCGACTGGTCGCCGCCTGTTCTAAACAGGACAGTGGAAGGAATGCCTTCCCTGGTGCTGGATAAAACCGCACCCAGCTCTGTACGCAACAATAGATTGCCCTTTTCTCCAACCGGATGGAAATAGCCCGCCTTAAGGTAAGGACGCAAATAGCTCTTGTCCGTCAATACCGGTTCAACTGCCGCACCAACCTGCGCCTGAACGGCATAACCGCGTGTCGGGTTGAACTGGCTGTTCAATCTTCGTTTGATAATCCCATACGTCAGCGGTAACGCCTTCGTGTTTTCATCACCCACTCCCTTCACCCTCGTACTCTCCTGAAGATACTCCAGCGTCGCATAATGTTCCAGGCGTGGTGTCCCCCAGGATGTTTTGCCATAAAGACTGGCCAGACGGATGTCTTCACCCCGAATATCGGAACGTTCGAATCTGCCGCCAATGCTGTTTCTGAATCCACTGTCGGTCTTGGGCAGAGCGACTTCAGCAAATGCCGTTTGCATCCGTGTTTCCAGTACCAGACCGCTTTTCAGATTCAGCTCCTGTCCCAAAAACTTAAGATCATCATAAATGAGGCTAAAACGATTACCCATGTCTGTGCTATAGCCCACGCCAATCGCCGCATGCCTTTTTTTGTTCTCTACCACAGTCACGGTTACCGGCACGCTGTCCAGTCCCGAATCTACATCGGCAGTCACTTCAACGGAGCGGAAATAACCCGTATCCTGGATGCGTGTCTGCCAGTTGAGCAATGCACTTTCACGATAGATCGTGTCTGGTTTGACAGGACGCTCACGCAGGATAATATCTTCGCTGTATCGTTTTAGCCCGACAATATTGATTTCGCCGAAATAGACAGGCGACCCGCTATCAATCTCCACCCGCAAGATAGCTGTTCGCGCAGCCGGATCAACAATAGCCTGTGAATCAGCAATCCTGGCCCTGGGATAACGTACCTGCATGACCTGACGCAATAGCATCCTCTTGGCCGCTTCCCAATCCGCCTGCCGGAACCGGGAACCTTCACGTAATGCCCATTTATTTTGAAGATCACTGATGCGGGGCTGTTGCGATGTTTCCTGCAGGGTAATAGCACCCGTAAATGTAATCATCACTTGGTTTACGAGAACCGGCTCACCCGGATCAACCCTGATGTGAATCTGGTAGGCATCACCTGAAGGTTCCATGCTTGAATCAATTTTCGGTGCGTAATACCCTTCCGTTTCCAGCAGCCTTTTTATTTCATCCGGCGTCTGGCGGTAAAGCCGGCGCAAAAGGGTACGGTCAACTCTTTCATTTCCCTGCCAGCGTACCAATCCGAGATTTTCCTCCAGGAGCCGCTGGATCGCATTCGGCGCATCAATAATTACGCTATATTTCAGTCCCTGGGAATAGACAGGGGACAAACACAAAAATAAAAAAACAGCCACAATCACTTTTCCAACATTTGGAAAAGCGTGAAAATCCCACATGCGCAAGATGCCACGGTGCAATCCAGATATTTGGGCAGGTTGATGTGACATTTCCTGGTATCGTTTTAATTAATGTATAAACTCGGATATGATAATAGAAGCTGGCTCAATTCCAATTATTGTTCAGTCCGCATTCTTGCAAGATCGAAACCCGTCTCGTCTCTGCTTATTCACAAACAATTGGTGTCTTTTCTGCTTTATGTCATCTTCCAACCGCGCTCTTGTCCTGTTCAGTGGCGGACAGGATTCAACAACCTGCCTGGCCTGGGCGCTCACACAGTTCAGCCACGTGGAAACAATCGGTTTTGATTACAAACAGCGGCATCACATTGAACTCACCACACGCCCTGTTATCCTGTCCCATCTGCGGAAATTCTCCCCTGAATGGGATAAACGGCTCGGCATGGACCACCTGATTGACCTCTCGCTCATTGCCAGCTTGTCGGAAACCGCCATGACCAGCGAAACTACAATCTATTTTATGGAGAATGGCCTGCCAAACACATTTGTACCGGGCCGCAACCTGCTTTTTATGACGGTTGCCGCAACGCTTGCCTATCGCCGCAACCTCAATGTTCTCATTGGCGGCATGTGTGAAACCGATTCATCAGGATATCCGGATTGCCGCGACGATACCATGAAAGCGCTACAATTGGCCTTAAACCTCGGCATGGCAAATCCCTTTCGGGTGGAAATGCCGCTCATGTGGAAAAACAAGGCGGAAACCTGGCAAATGGCACATGATATCGGCGGCAAAGAACTCATCAATCTGATCAGACAGGAAACGCATACCTGTTATCTGGGGGAACACAGCCTATTGCATGATTGGGGATACGGCTGCGGCCAATGCCCCGCTTGCCAACTGCGGGCTAATGGCTATACCCAATTTTCCCATCAACAGCAATTGACTTGAAGATACCGGCCCTTTACACAAAAAACGCCTATTTCCTGAACAGGAATAGGCGTTTTTCTTTTGGTTCGCTACTGTAAAAAACTAGCTGTTTTCTGCAAAGGAATCAGATAAATGATCAATCATCAATCCATTTCCAGTCGCGAATCTCCGGCATATCTTCGCCATACCGGTGAATATAAGCCTTATGATCCAGCAGCTTATCACGCAAATACTGCTTGGCATAAGCCGCACGGCCTGACAGTTGCGGCAACCTGTCGATTACATCACCGACCAGATGGAATCGATCCAAATCATTTAAGACGACCATGTCAAACGGTGTGGTAGTTGTGCCTTCCTCCTTGTAACCACGAACATGCAGATTACGGTGGTTAGTCCGACGATAAGTCAAACGATGAATCAGCCACGGATAACCATGATAGGCAAAAATAATCGGCTTATTCGTTGTAAATAACGAATCAAAATCCTTATCCGACATCCCGTTTGGATGTTCGCTCGATGGTTGCAGCACCATCAGGTTAACGACATTAACCACCCGGATTTTCAGGTCCGGGAATTGTTCACGCAGTATTTTGACCGCCGCCAGCGTTTCCATCGTGGGAATATCGCCACAGCAAACCATCACCACATCGGGCTCACTGCCTTTATCATTACTGGCCCACTCCCAAATTCCAGCTCCAGCGGTACAGTGTTTAATGGCATCATCCATATTCAAGTACTGCAACGCTGGCTGTTTACCGGCCACAATCACATTAATACGATGGCGGCTGCGCAGACAATGGTCCGTCACAGACAGCAGGGTATTGGCATCCGGCGGCAAATAAACACGGGTAATATCCGCTTTTTTGTTCATCACAATATCCATGAAGCCCGGATTCTGGTGACTCAAGCCATTATGATCTTGGCGCCAGACGTGTGACGTCAGCAAATAATTAAGTGAAGCGACCGGACGACGCCACGGGATATGGCGTGTCACTTCCAGCCACTTCGCATGCTGATTGAACATGGAATCGATAATGTGAATAAACGCTTCATAACAGGAGAAAAAACCATGACGCCCCGTCAGAATATACCCCTCCAGCCACCCTTCACACTGATGCTCGGATAACATTTCCATGATGCGGCCATTATGTGAAATCTGGTAGTCATCCGGCTTGATTTCCGCCACAAGACAACGATCCGTCACTTCAAACACGGCCCCCCAACGGTTGGATTCCGTTTCATCCGGACTGAACACGCGGAAATTTCTGGTATCCTCATTGAGCGTAATGACGTCACGGATCATCTTGCCCTGAATACGGGTTGCCTCAGCAATCGTTACGCCTGGTTTGGAAACATCAACCGCATAGTCCCGGAAATCCGGCATACGCAAATCGCGCAAGAGGATACCACCATTGGCATGCGGATTGGCCCCCATCCTGCGAAGACCTTTCGGCGCCAGTGCTTCCAGCTCCGGCAGGAAACGGCCATCTTCATCAAACAGTTCTTCCGGCTTATAGCTCCTGAGCCATTCTTCCAGAATTTTCAAATGTGCTAAATTTGTTTTGGTTTCGGATACCGGCACTTGATGCGAACGGAATGAGCCTTCAATTTTGAGACCATCAACCACTTTCGGACCTGTCCAGCCTTTCGGCGTTCTCATGATGATCACCGGCCAAACCGGACGTTCCTTAAGCCCGTTTGTCCGTGCCTCTTTTTGAATAGCCTTGATCTCAGCAATGACCTTATCCATGACGGCAGCCATCTGCTGGTGCAGCGCCATCGTATCTCCGCCAACAGAATCATAATCCACGTAATACGGTTTGTATCCGTATCCACGGAAGAGCATATCGAGTTCTTCGTGCGGAATGCGCGCAAGGAAACATGGCCCCGCAATTTTCCCGTCATTAAGATGCAGAATGGGCAATACCGCGCCATCATATTCCGGGTTTAAGAATTTGTTGGAATGCCAGCTTGTCGCCAGCGGACCGGTTTCGGCTTCGCCATCACCGACCACACAGGCAACAATCAGATCGGGATTATCAAAAGCCGCACCAAAAGCATGCGATAAACAGTAACCCAGCTCACCGCCCTCGTTGATGGAACCCGGTGTTTCCGAAGCCACATGACTTGGCACACCTCCCGGAAATGAGAACTGGGTAAACAGCCGTTTCATGCCCTGCTCATCCTGTGAGATATTAGGATAAAACTCGCTGTAACTGCCCTCAAGATACGTATGCGCAACCAGACTTGGCCCACCATGGCCTGGTCCCGTTACATAAATCATGTCCAGGTCATGATTATTGATTACCCTGTTTAAATGGACATAAGCAAAATTGAGGCCAGGCGACGTTCCCCAATGCCCCAGCAGCCTGGGTTTGACATCATTCGTTGATAATGGCCTACGCAAAAGCGGGTTATCATATAGGTAAATCTGGCCCACTGACAGGTAATTAGACGCACGAAAATAAGCATCCATTTTTTGCAGTAAATCCGGAGACAGCGGCTTGGCATTCCGATCAATTTCCGCATTCATATCCATATTTTCCTTTCTTTTTGAGTGCCTGGTCTTTCCGCGTACAGCAAAAAACCAAAAACAGCAATGCATCAGGTCATAGTGAATAAACGTCTATTTATACTGACAGGTTATAAACAAAGCAAAGCCATGCTTAGCCAATCAATACTACACACTGAGAAGGGATAAAGCAATGAAAACCATATCCCCTATCAGAATGAAAAATACGACTTTTATGTTTTTTCTGCTTTTTTAGACGACAGCATAACGCTATCGTGTCACAGACATGATAGCGCCTTCTGCGGCGGATCAAGAAGGAGATGAAATATCAGGTTTCATGTTTAACCGGTCGTTTCCAATCGGAAACAAATGTTTGCTTGCTTCGGGATACCGTCAATGAATTTGGCGGCGCATCCTTCGTAAGCGTTGTGCCTGCTCCCACTGTCGCACCAGCCCCTACCCTGACTGGCGCGACCAGTTCACAGTTGGTTCCGATGAAAGCGTCATCCTCAATGATGGTTTTATGTTTATTAATGCCGTCATAATTACAGGTAATCGTACCTGCGCCGATATTGACGCGACTGCCAACAGTAGAATCGCCAACATAAGCCAGATGGTTGGCCTTGCTTTGGGCAGCGACACGACTGTTCTTGATCTCGACAAAATTGCCGATATGAACTTCCTCTCCCAGATCGGCACCGGGTCTCAAACGGGCATACGGTCCGATAATGGACTCAGCTCCAACAGTTGCGCCATCAAGATGGCAAAACGGCCGTATCTCCACGCCATTGCCGATCATGGTCTCTCTGATATAACAATTGGAACCGATGGAAACATGATCACCAAGCACGACGTTGCCTTCAAACACGCAATTGACATCAATCCGGACATCACGACCACACCGAAGTGATCCCCGCACATCCAGGCGTCCCGGATCAGCCAGTGTAACCCCTTGTTCCAGCAGCGTATCGGCTACGTTGCGCTGATAAACCCGCTCCAATTCGGCAAGCTGACGCTTGTTATTGATGCCCAGCACTTCCCATAGACTATCCGGCCGGGCTGATACTACCGGTACGCCATCCGATACGGCTGAGGCAATGACATCCGTCAGGTAATACTCACCCTGTGCATTATCATTGGAAAGCAAGGCCAGCCATGACTTCAGTTTTCCGGTCGGCACAACCATGATCCCTGTGTTGATTTCACTGATATTCAGCTCTTTTTCACTGGCATCCTTCTGTTCAACAATACGCACAATCGTGCCGTTTTCCCGAACAATGCGTCCAAAACCCGTCGCATCAGCCACTTCCACAGTCAGGATCGTCACACGATCCGTTCCTGATTCGTCTATCAGTCTTTTTAGCGTTGAAGGTGTGATCAGCGGCACATCCCCATAAAGTATCAATGTCGGGCAAGACTCGTCCAGATGCGGCACGGTTTGCATCACAGCATGGCCGGTTCCCAGCTGCTTCTCCTGCAAAACAAAAGTCAAATCCAGGGCAGCAAACGTCTGGGGAACCACATCACCACCATGTCCATAAACGACACAGATCCTCGAAGGCGAAAGCGATCTGGCGGCATCAATAACGTGGGAAAGAAGAGGTTTGCCTGCAAGGGGGTGAAGCACTTTGGGCAAATCGGAATACATGCGCTTGCCCATGCCTGCTGCAAGAATGACAATATTCATGTGAAAATAATAAAAAAATTAAAAATCCGGTTTTTGTTAAAAACAGCCTCGAATCGCCAGAGCAATTCACTCAACTATCCGCTTCGAATATCCCTTCGGAACGATTTTTCCTGACATCATCCCATTTGAATATATTGCCATTCATGGCGATATACACATCCGGCTGGAGCATCTGGACGACACCAAATGCAAATCCCAGATTGAAAAACGCATCCGAACCGGCAATTTGGTAAGGGATCATGGAACCGGTCAGTACAATGGTTTTTTCCAATGAAGCCATAGCCAGCACCAGGGCCGTTTCCTGCATGGTATCGGTTCCATGAACAATCAGGATTTTTTCCTCCGGCGCCTGTATGCACGCCTGAAGCACACGCTCCCTGTCTACATCTGTCATATCCAACGAATCAAGAAGCGGCAACGCCTCAAAAACAAACGGAAACCGCACACGTCCCTGTTCAAGCATCCGTGGAACCTGACTTTGTGCAAAACCAAGTGAACCTTCAATCGGATTATATTGCTTGTCGAAAGTACCACCGGCAGCAATGATACGTATAGCCATTTTAAACGCTCTCCCTACTGGAATTAAACGAGAAAGAAAGAGGAAGGGGAAACGGCTTCCTTCCGGAACTGTTTTTTCCACCCCGGCGGCCAGGGCAAATTCGGCCCACTGTAGACCGGCAAGGTACGGCGAACCGGATGGACAAAAATGGTTTCCGGAAACATCCCATCTTCACCAAGTCTGCCATTAAAGCTGTACATATAACCCGGCAAAAGCGCCTCACAGACATTCGCAAACCATGCCGTATGATCCTCATCCCACCCAAGCGCCTGGGCCAATCCCTCCGGATCAAATCTGGCCAGTGCTTCAATCAACTCTTCGGTTGTCGCCCCCGGCATATCACCCCATCCCAGGACAGGATTGAAGATATAATCTCCTCCCGACCCATACCAGCCCTCACGCCAGGGACGCTGTATCCAGTTACGCGTACCCGTAAACAGATGCCAGCGCCAATGCAATCCGGATGGTTGCGGCCAGGAATAAAGATACAAACGCTGGTAACCCGCTTTATGCAATTGCCGAACCATATCCATCAGACGCGCATGAGGCATACGGTCTGGCGCTTCACGGCGGAAAAGAATCGGCTCACCATCAGCATGCTGAACCTCGTCAGATGACAAATTCAGATCCAGGCATTTTTGTTCACTACCGAAACGTGCACAAACCCAGCCCGTTAGCAGGTTGACCGCCGTTAGTACGCCATAGCCACGATAACGATGAAAAATAATCGTGCCTGGGGCAATCGGTTTCATGTCGTTATTTTTCCGAATAAAATATTTATTTTACCTTGTACAAACTCTTTTGTACCTTTTGCATCGGCAAGGTTCCTCTGTTAAACACGAAAGCCTTTTTGTTGCGATATAGAGCGAATCATTGGTTTGATGATTCTTTGATTTCAACCACCGCTTTTTCAGCCGCATCGAACACCTCGATCATGGCTTTTCTTGTTTCCGGCGTTTCCAGGCTAATGCGCCCCAAAGCCCCGCTGCGATAGTCATTTAAGAGAACCTGTGACGCCTTTTCCATGTCAAAGTCACCGCCTTTGACTCTAAATCCGCGTCTTTTCGCAACATTTTCCACCACGCCAAAACCATCCAGATCCGCTGTTTCTATGCCATAACGCGCCCTCAGCAATTCAAAATAACGTTGAAGCAATACCTCTGCCAGAAAAACGGCCACCTCTTCTTCAATCAGCGCATTGATACCGATAGCATGGCTGGCAGCCAGCATGAGGCCATCACTAGGATAGCGGATTTTCGGCCACAACATGCCGGGCGTATCAGTCAATACCATTCCCTTATTGAGATACAATCGCTGCTGCGATTTTGTCACGGCCGGTTCATCTCCGACAGCCGCCACACGCCGTTTCAAAAGCATATTCATCAATGTGGACTTGCCCACATTGGGAATTCCCATAATCATCATGCGAAGCGGCTTGGCCGCTTCTCCCCGGTTGGGCACCATCTGCCGGCAAAGTTCGGGAATTTTTGCAACATCTGCCGGATTTCGGGTGCAGATTGCAACTGCGCGCGTTTGATTCTGTTTTTCAAAAAAAGTGATCCATTCCTTTGTCACGCCCGGATCGGCCAAATCACTCTTATTTAAGATTCTCAAAGAGGGCTTTTGCCTGAAAAGGCGCAATTCCTCGACCATCGGGTTGCAGCTTGCCTTCGGAATGCGGGCATCCAGCACCTCAATGACCAAATCGGTTGTTTTCATTGTTTCCGCCGCTTTTTTGCGTGCGGCATGCATGTGACCGGGAAACCATTGTATGGATGACATGCTTATTCCTGTCTGAGTCCTGCAAGCGCCCGGATATGCGCAACCGCACTGGCGGCGAGCGCATCCAGATTGTATCCGCCCTCCAGAAAACTGACGATACGGCCTTTAGCATGTTCCTTAGCTACATCCATGATCTGCCTGGTAATCCAAGCGTAATCCTCTTCCGTCAGGCTCATCCCGCCCAGGGGATCATCGCGATGCGCATCAAAACCTGCTGAAATAAAGATCATTTGAGGACGGTGTCTGTGCAGCGCCGGAAGCCATTTTTCAGTGACAATTTGACGGATTAAAGCGCCATCTGTTCCTGCCGCAACCGGCACATTAATCATGTGATCGCGCTGGCGTTCATTTCCCGAAAAAGGATAAAGGTATTCCTGATAATAACTGACCATCATCACGCGCGGCTCACGGGCAAAAATTTCTTCTGTGCCGTTGCCGTGATGGACATCGGTATCCACAATAGCCACACGCTCTAAGCCATGCACCTTGATTGCACGAAGCGCCGCAATCGCGACGTTGTTAAAAACACAGAAACCCATCGCCTCGCTGGCAGTGGAATGATGCCCGATTGGACGCACCAGACAAAAAGCATTATCCAGCTCACCAGCCAAAACAGCATCCGTCGCAGTTACAGCAGCACCCGCAGCTCGCAAGGCCGCCTTCCAACTGTAAGCGTTTAGAAGGGTTCCGCTCAAGGGATAATAGTCCCCCTCTTTGGGAATATTGTTCATCGCATCCGAAATCATATCGGCAACATGCGCGCGCGCAATATCCTCAATAGCCGCCTCGGGCGGTTCCCTAAAATCCAGATAGCGACCCGTCCCGCTCAATGCCAGCTTGTCCCGGATTGCTCTGATTCTGGCCGGACTTTCCGGGTGGTGTCCGCCCATTTCATGTTGCAGGCAAATCGGGTGTGTGTATAAAGCCGTTTTCATCATAATTTATCCATCTCTTCATTCATCCAGTCCAGCCAGCGTTCTGATATGCGCAACGGCGCTTTTTGCAAGCGCCAACCGGCTGTATCCGCCTTCCAGAAAACTGACGATACGCCCCCTGGCATGCTGTTTTGCCACTGCCATGATTTGCTGTGTCAGCCAGACATAATCCTCTTCTATCAGTTGCATACCGCCCACCACATCATCCTTGTGCGCATCAAACCCGGCAGAAATAAATAACATTTCCGGGGCAAAATCATGAAGTGCCGGCAACCATTTTGTCATAACAAGATGACGCACGGCATCTCCTTTTGTTCCCGCCGGAACCGGAATATTGACCATATTCGGCAAGGTTTTATCCGTCCGGGTATAAGGATAAAACGGACTCTGGAAAAAACTAGCCATCATGACCCGGGGCTCCCTGGAAAAAGCTTCTTCCGTGCCATTTCCATGATGGACATCAAAATCGACAATGGCTACTTTTTTCAGACCGCAGACATCCGTTGCATATCTAGCTGCAATCGCCACGTTATTAAACAAACAAAATCCCATTGGGGTATGCAGCCTGGCATGGTGTCCAATCGGACGTACCAGACAGAACGCATTGTCGATCTCCCCCTCTATCACGGCTTTTGTTGCAGCAACAGCCGCTCCTGCTGCTCTTAAAGCAGCCCGCCATGAATATTTGTTCAACAGTGTATCAGCATCGACCGAAAAATACTGACCGGCCATTTTCGGCTGATAATCCCGAACCAGATTAATCGAAATCGATGAATGTACCCGTTCAATATCCGTCACGTCAGCAAGCGGCGCTTCCCTGAAAACCAGATGACGATCCGTCCCGGTTGCCGCCAGCCGTTCCTCAATGACCTCGATACGTGCCGGACTTTCGGGATGATAAGCGCCCATTTCATGTTTTTTGCAATCCGGATGGGTATAAACAGCTGTCGTCATATATCAGGCATTTCAGACACGTATCTGGCATATGTAAGATGTTGACGATTCAATGGATTTTATCCGGTCTGACAATATCTCCAAGGCACGCGAATACGAGAATCATTTCTTTTTAGGCTATACTCAAATTCCCTAGATGGAAAGTCAATGAAATGTGGTGTCAATTCAATTTTTTTTCTTTTTTGCCATACGTGAGAATAGGCGCGGTTTTATTTCTGGGTTTCTTTCTTTGCGGAAGGCATGCTCTGGCTGAGAACCACCCCGCTTCAACTATACCATTACTTTGCAATCCGATTAAAACGGTCGAGGCCAAGCCGTCCGCCCATAACGATGCATTCATCCAAAATCTGACTGAATTTTCAGTCGAAATGGCAAACCGCCATGGTTTCGATCCACAAGACCTGGCATGTGTATTCAACCAAGTTCGCCACAACCATACCGTCATCCGTCTGGTAAAACCCTTTCCGACAGGGAAACCGAAAAACTGGCAAGTCTATCGTGCCCGTTTTATTGAACCGGTCCGTATCGCAGCTGGCGCAAAATTCTGGACACAACATCAAAAAGCATTGGAAAGGGCTGAAAGGGAATACGGCGTTCCACCTGAAATTGTGGTCGGCATTATCGGGATCGAAACAACATATGGAAAAAACAAAGGCAATTTCCGTATTCTTGATGCGCTTGCGACTTTGGCCTTTGATTATCCCGAACACCCCAAACGGGAAACCCGTATGGCACTTTTCAAAACCGAACTGGAAAACGCACTCTTGCTTTCTTCAGAAATGGGTATTAACCCACTGTCCCTGAAAGGTTCTTATGCCGGCGCCATCGGCTGGCCTCAATTTCTTCCGTCAAGCATCCGACAATATGCCATCGATTTTGATGGCGATGGAAAAATCGATTTGCGGCATTCCCCTGTTGATGCTATCGGCAGTATTGCTCATTTTCTGGCACAGCATGGGTGGAAAAGAGGAGTGCCGACGGTATTTCCAATCGAACTGCGAACGGATTGCCCTCATTCTCCTAAGGCCGCACTTAACCAGGGCCTAAAAGCAACACTCACGCCAGATGACCTGCGGGATATTTGCGTAAAGGCACCGGCTCCCTTGCCAGACCGTATCCTTTTTGGGCTGATTGATCTGCAAAATGGATTTGATCCAACCGAATACTGGCTTGGTACGGATAATTTCTTTGCCGTCACGCATTACAATCGCAGTTATTTTTATGCCATGTCAGTCATTGATCTGGGAGATGCTGTCCGGACTTTCCGCGAGCAAAACGGCATGAAATGACCATTCAATCTGGCAAACTTTACACAATTTATTACAAAAAAATATATATTATTTTGACAATAAATCAATCAGCCTATTTCATTTAAGCAATATTTGTTGTTAAATAACGTTTTAAGAAAAAATACCTTGACATTATATCCGGCTGTCATAAGATAAATTGGCCAAAAACCAGATGGCATGTCGGCATATAAGTATTGCCCACTATACAAGTATGGCAATCTCGCCGGTTTCCTTGTTGTATTTAATTCAACAAAAATACGGTCGGGAAATCGATATGATTTTTTTATTTACAGGATCCGAGCGACATGATAACTAAAGGAAAAAAGAAAACAAAGAAAAAAGAGGAAGAAAATCTTGAGCAACGACAGTACGATCCCAACCATTTACTGGATACACTGATTCAGAAATTAGGGATTAAAAACGATGCAGCACTTTCTCGTGCACTTGAAGTGGCGCCGCCGGTTATCAGCAAAATCCGCCATAACCGTCTTCCAGTCGGCGCATCACTGTTAATTCGTATGCATGAAGTCAGTGAAATGAGCATCCGCGAATTACGCCAGCTAATGGGTGACAGGAGAGCCAAATTCCGCATTAGCGATAAACAATTTAAACCCAAAGCTCCACTGGAAGAAAAGAAATAATGGCCTGCCCGATATGGCTTTACTTCCTGTTTAAAACAAAACCCCATGCCAACTACATGGGGTTTTGCGTTTCTGTCTCACCTGCCGTTTCTCAGCCATTCATCAATGCTTTGACGCAATAATACCTCAGCCTGCTGAATATGTTCATCCTCAATAACCAGAGGCGGCACCAGACGAATCACATCGAGTCCCGCAAGCAGTAAAAGTAATCCGTTTTTTTCAGCAGCAGCCGTGATTTCTTTCGCGCGTCCCTGATAGGCGGTTGACATCACTAATCCCAGCATCAGCCCCTTACCTCGTACTGAACTGAATACTTCGGGATAAGCCGCCGCGATACCTGTCAGCATTTCTCTCAGTTTCTCGCCCGCAGACTGAACACGGGAAAGAAAATCACGATCATTGATGATTTCCAGCACCTTGTACGCGACAGATGCTGCAAGAGGGTTGCCTCCATATGTGGTTCCGTGCGTCCCGACCGTGAAAGAACCGGCGACATCATCCGTCGTCAGCATGGCGCCTATGGGAAATCCATTTCCCAGCGCCTTGGCTGACGTCAGGATATCCGGAACAATACCGTATTCCATATAGGCAAACAGCTTGCCTGTCCTGCCCATACCCGACTGAATTTCATCGTATATGAGAAGCGCGTTATATTGATCGCACAATTCGCGCAATGCTTTCAGGAATTCGGGATCAGCCGGCACGATTCCGCCTTCTCCCTGTATCGGCTCCACAATCACGGCACAAACATCGTCTGCCATTATGGCCCTTACAGCGGCAATGTCATTGTATGGAATATGGTCAATCATCTGCGGAAGCGGACCAAATCCTTCTGAATATTTCGGCTGTCCCCCGACCGATACGGTAAAAAGGGTACGTCCATGGAATGAATTGAGAAAAGATATAATGCGGGCTTTTTGGGGCCCATACTTATCGTATGCCCATCTTCTAGCCAATTTAAGAGCCGCTTCATTTGCTTCAGCCCCGGAATTGCAGAAAAACGCCCTATCGGCAAACGTCGCTTCGGTCAGCGCTTTTCCCAAGCGCAATACCGGTTCATTAGTATAGTAATTACTGACATGCCATAAAATCTCGGCCTGTTCTTGCAGGGCTTTTACCAACGCGGGATGAGCATGGCCCAAACCGGATACAGCAATGCCTCCTGTCAAATCCAAATATTGTTTTCCAGTCTGATCCCATAGATTCAACCCTGAACCGCGAACAGGGATGAATGTGCTGGGAGCGTACGTCGGAACGATAACCTCATCAAAAGTATGACGCGTTACTGCTGGTTGCTGCACCGTTGTTTTTGCCACTGAACTGACTCCTTTATCTCACCCTGCGCTAGAAAAACAATTATCGCTATCTTCAAAATAAGGCTTTCCGAAAAACAAGCTCCGTCAGACACTGCTATTTTCTGCCAATCATACTCCTCTTGCCATCACTTCAAAACGAATTTCCATCATAGCGCCGCTCAACCACCAAAGAGGACAAAAAATGCCATGGATACTTTTCATTTTCCGCTTCAGACTGGATAATGCCGGAAGAAAATATATTTTATACGCAAACCGTCATTACATTCATCACCTGAAAACATATGGATTCCTCTCCGATTATTGCTACCGCAACCGCGCCGGGACGGGGCGGTGTTGGCATCATCCGCATCTCCGGGAAAGATCTTTTTCCCATCATTCAGGAATTATTTGGCACCACCATGCCATCAGCTTTGCCGCTCGTGCCGCGTCATGCTTACTATTTGCCTTTTTTAGATAAAGAAAACCATCTCATTGATAAAGGCATTGTTCTGTACTTTAAAGCGCCGCATTCCTATACAGGGGAAGATGTGCTGGAGCTTCACGGACACGGCGGGCCTGTTGTCATGCAAATGCTTCAGGAGCGATGCCTGGAAGCTGGAAAAAAGATCAGCTTAAGACTGGCCGAACCTGGGGAATTTACCCGCCGGGCATTCATGAACGATAAGCTGGATCTGGCACAAGCTGAAGCTGTGGCCGATCTGATTGATGCAACAACAGAAGCAGCGGCACGCTCTGCTTCCCGTTCTCTTTCGGGTGTCTTTTCTCGAGAAATTCATGTGCTGGTAGACCAAATCGTCCAGTTACGTGCTCTGGTCGAATCCAGCCTGGATTTCCCCGAAGAAGACATCGAATTTGTTAAGAAAGCCGATACAAGCGGCAGGCTTGCATCTATCCGTGATCTGCTTGAAAACATCTTTTCCCAGGCCGCCCAAGGCGCGCTTTTGCGTGAGGGACTTCACGTTGTATTGGCCGGACAAGTGAATGTGGGCAAATCATCCCTGCTCAATGCGCTTGCCGGTAACAATATCGCTATTGTCACACCAATCGCGGGTACAACCCGTGATAAGGTAGTGGAAACCATACAGATCAGCGGCATGCCCATTACTCTCATCGATACGGCTGGTTTGCGTACCAGCCAGGATACGAATGACGAGGTGGAAAAAATTGGCATTGAACGTGCCTGGGGCGAAATCAGTCAGGCTGATATTATTCTGCATCTTTTGGATGCCAGCCAGGGACCAACCCGCCACGATGAAAAAATTGCTGCCGAATTCCCTTCGGGTATTCCGGTTATTCAAGTATGGAACAAAATTGATCTCTCCGGTCACAGACCTTCTGTCGACCATATCCTGGGCACAACACAGGTTTATCTCTCAACACATGATGGACGCGGTATTGACCTGTTGCGCGATGAATTGCTGCGTATGGCTGGTTGGCACCAAACCGGTGAATCGGCGTATCTCGCCCGCGAACGCCATCTGATCGCCATGAGAATAGCCGGTGACCACCTTGCTATTGCTACACAGCATATTGAGCAGGAAAAACCTTCTTTGGATCTGCTGGCGGAAGAACTTCGGCTGGCCCAGGATGCCTTAAACAGCATTACCGGGAATTTCACGTCAGATGATCTATTAGGCACCATTTTTGCGCGGTTTTGTATCGGCAAATAATCAGGACGGGATTGAGGTCATCGGCAACGATTTCAAACTGGGAATCCGGCCTAAACCCGCCCGTCAACTCCAGCAAGCATCAGCGGCGAATTAATCATGCTGAATGCGCAAACTGGATCGCCGTTACGATAGCAATTAACGCCCATCCATACTTCCGGTTGTTTTTACCGGAAATGTTTTGCATGGTAATTTTCAGCACAACGTTACAGGCTGTCAGGAAAACGATCGTTTTCACGCTTGGCCGGACGTAACGTCTCTCACACTGTTTCCGTCTCATGGGCCTGCCAATCCCGAGGCAATGTGCCAGAAATAATACAAATCAAGACCTTGTTCTATCCTCAATAAAAATAAAAAAAATAACTATCATCATAAATTGCTCTACATTTATGCCCGCTTTGCATTATTCATTTAGAATAGAAAGTTTCCGAGGAACCAATATGCCGATTTCCCCGACTGAAGAAATTATTGAGGCTTTTCGTGCCGGCGAGATGGTTATCCTCGTTGATGATGAAGATCGTGAAAATGAAGGCGATCTGATTTTAGCAGCGGATTTTGTCACACCGAAAGCCATCAATTTTATGGTGACATATGCCCGGGGCCTGGTTTGCCTAACGCTGACCGAAGAACGATGCCGTCAACTCGGCCTGGAATTGATGACCCGGGACAATGGCGGCAAATTCAACACCGCTTTTACGCTTTCCATTGAAGCGGCTGAAGGCGTGACGACCGGCATTTCAGCCCATGACCGTGCCCGGACGGTACAAGTCGCCGTCGCGGAAAACGCTCGATCTGAAGATATTGTTCAGCCGGGCCATATCTTCCCGATCATGGCAAGGTCCGGAGGCGTATTGATGCGTGCAGGCCATACCGAAGCCGGATGCGATCTTGCCGAATTAGCTGGCCTATCCCCAGCCAGCGTAATATGCGAAATCTTAAATGAAGACGGCTCCATGTCACGACTGCCGGATCTGCTGAAGTTCGCCGAAAAACATGACATCCGGATCGGCACTATCGCCGATCTGATCCGGTATCGCAGCCAGCACGAAAGCATTATTGAGAGAACCGGCGAACGGATGCTTCATACACCATTTGGCGTATTCCAGACTGTGGCCTATCGCGACAAACCCAGTGGCTCAGCCCACTTTGCCCTGTTTAACGGTAACATTGAAGCCGATAAGGAAACCTTGGTTCGCGTGCACCAACCTGTTTCGCTAATCGACATGATTGAAATGGAAACCACCAGCCATTCCTGGAATGTGGCCTCCGCAATGCAAACAATTTCTGCCGCTGAACGTGGAGTTATGGTACTGTTGAATTGTGAAGAAACGGCAGAAGAAGTGCTCTCCCGTTTTAACAAACTGGATCAGCCGGCCCATCCACCTGTAAAACGTGCCGGCAGCCATGATCTGCGTACTTATGGCATCGGCGCCCAGATCTTGCGCGATCTGGGTGTCGGGAAAATGCGGCTCTTAGCCAATCCAAGAAAGATGCCATCCATGACCGGATTCAATCTTGATGTAACAGGCTATCTTGAAAAATCCGATTACAGATGAATGCCTTTACTTTTGGAGACAATTTATGAACATCGCTACTTTTGAAATTGATTTACAAGGTGAGGATTTACGTATCGGCATTGTTCAATCGCGTTTCAATGAAGATATCTGCCAAGGCTTACTAACAGCCTGTTTGTCCGAATTGAACCGTTTGGGTATTGCAGAGGAAGACATCCTGATCGCAACGGTACCGGGCGCACTTGAAATTCCGCTCATTCTGCAAAAAATGGCACAATCCCAACAATTTGATGCCCTTATTGCCATCGGATCGGTTATCCGTGGAGAAACTTATCATTTCGAAGTTGTTTCGAATGAATCAGCGGCCGGGATCAAGCGGATTGCTCTTGATTACAGCATCCCCATTGCCAATGCCATTTTAACAACCGACACGGATGAACAGGCGGAAGTTCGCATGGTAGAAAAAGGAATTGAGGCTGCACGGGTCGCAGTTGAAATGGCAAACCTAACCATATCCCTGGAAGAACTGGATGCCGCTATAGAAGAGCAAGACGAAAATGAGTAAGTTTTAAAACGGTTTAAATCCTGTTTTGATCCTCATTTTTTTGGGATAAAGACTGCCGAACTATGAAAGCCAAAAATATTCACGCGAATCCAAATAAAAACCGTTCTCCGCGGCATCGTTCGCGCGAATTCGCTTTGCAGGCACTGTACCAATGGCTGCTGAACCAGAATGACGCCGCCGTCATTATTGAACACATCCGGCAGGCACATGGTTTTGAAAAGGCCGATACGGATCATTTTGTTGCGCTGGTATCCGGCGCCATTAAGCAAGCTGATTCCCTACGCGAGGAGATTAAACCCTTTCTGGATCGATCCATTGAGGAACTTTCTCCAATCGAGCACGCCATACTGCTTCTTGGCGCACATGAGCTGGTTGTCCATCTTGAGATACCTTACCGTGTTGTCATTAATGAAGCGGTTGAACTAACAAAATCATTTGGCGGCATTGATGGACACAAATTCGTTAATGGTGTGTTGGATAAGCTGGCAGCCAGATTGAGAACCGTGGAAGTCGAGGCAGATAAAGAAAGATAAACAGACAACCCATCGGTTGCCTGTCATCTTGTGCCTGCTGGTTCTATTAAGCTGAATAACTTTTTTTGTAAAGCCGTTCGAACAAAGCTTCGACCGATGTGGCCTGATTCAGACTATAAAAATGAAAGCCTGGCGCGCCCCCTTCCAGCAATCGTTCGCATAATCGGGTCACGACATCCAGACCAAACGCCCGGACGGATTCCTGATCTTCGCCAAAACTTTCCAGTTTTAGACGCATCCATCGCGGAATCTCAGCGCCGCAGGTATTCGAAAAACGAGCCAGGCTGGCATAATTAGTAATCGGCATGATCCCGGCAATAATCGGGATATTGACTCCAGCTTGCTGGGCATTTTCGACAAAACGGAAATAGGCGTCAGGATTATAAAAATACTGGGTAATGGCCGCATTGGCTCCTGCTTTAACCTTTCTGACAAAGTTCGTCAGATCGTCCTGAGGTGATTTAGCCTGGGGATGCATTTCCGGATAAGCCGCGACATCAATGTAAAACCAGTCGCCAGTCTCGGCCCGGACGAATTCCACCAGCTCATTAGCATAATGAAACTCACCCAGCACACCATAAGTGCTGGGCAGATCACCCCGTAAAGCAACCAGATGCCGAATCCCCAATGATTTGTATCCCATGATTTTTTCGCGGATGGTTGCGCGAGAGGTGCCAATGCACGTAACATGCGGCGCTGCCTGATAGCCGTCCTGATGAATTTCAACAGCAACGTCATGCGTTCCCTCGCGAGTTGATCCGCCAGCCCCTAACGTGACAGAAAAATATTTCGGCGACAGTTGGTAAAGTCTAACGCGGGTTTCGCGCAACCTTTCCAGTGCCTCCAGTGTTTTCGGAGGAAAAAATTCAATACTGAAATGATGAGATGACATTTAATTCTTCAATAATAAAGTGGATAACGCCCATGAAATAATGCTGTACAACAATGCGCCACCGACTGCAGACCAAAACCCGGCCACATGAAACCCTGAAATCAGATTGGAAACCAGCCAGAACATCAGTCCATTAATGACCAGGATAAACAAACCGAGTGTTATTATCGTCACCGGCAAAGTCAGCAACACCAGAACCGGTTTGATCAGCGCATTGATCAAACCCAGAATCAGGGCTGCCAGCAGGGCGGTGCCAAAACTGTTGATGGTAATGGATGACATCAGATACGGCAGCAAAAAAAGCGCTACCGTATTAATTAGCCAGACTATCGTCCAGCGCATCAACGACTCTCGTTCAGGAAACCATGGTCTACTCATAGCATGATCTGTATTGTTCCGACACATCCGGAAACTATCAAGAGACTGCAATAAACTGGATTAATAACGGTAATGATCTGGTTTGTATGGACCTTCTTTTTTGACGCCAATATAAGCAGCCTGCTCATCCGTCAGATTGGTCAATTCAGCATTCAGTTTTTTCAACTGCAGCAGCGCTACTTTTTCATCCAGATGTTTTGGCAAGGTGTAAACGCCAATCGGATAAGCTGTTGCATTGGTAAAGAGTTCAATCTGCGCGATTGTCTGATTGGCAAATGAAGAACTCATCACATAAGACGGATGACCGGTACCGCAACCCAGATTGACCAAACGACCTTCTGCCAGCAGAATAATCCGATGCCCATCGGGGAAAATCACATGATCCACCTGAGGCTTGATGTTTTCCCATTGGCATTGCTGCTTGAGGCTGGCGACATCAATTTCGTTATCAAAATGGCCAATATTGCAGACAATAGCCTGATCCTTCATCCGCAGCATGTGTTCATAGTTGATCACGTGATAGTTACCGGTCGCCGTCACAAAAATATCGCCATGCTCCGCCGCATAATCCATGGTCACAACGCGATAGCCTTCCATGGCAGCCTGAAGAGCGCATATCGGATCAATTTCGGTAACCCATACCTGAGCCGAAAGTGCACGCAATGCCTGCGCTGAACCTTTACCGACATCGCCATATCCGCAGACAACGGCAACTTTTCCGGCAACCATGACATCCGTTGCACGCTTGATGCCATCCACCAGCGATTCACGGCAGCCATATAGATTGTCAAATTTGGATTTGGTAACGGAATCATTCACATTGATAGCGGGAAAGCTGAGCTTGCCTTCCTTGTGCATCTGATAAAGCCGATTCACGCCTGTTGTCGTTTCTTCGGTTACACCTTTGATGTGACGAAGACGCTTGGAATACCACTCGGAATCATTTGCCAGATAACGCTTGATGGCATTAAAAAGGCAGATTTCCTCTTCTGAACCAGGATGATTCAAAACAGAGATATCCTTCTCCGCCCTGCTGCCAAGATGCAAGAGCAAAGTAGCATCCCCGCCATCATCCAGAATCATGTTGGAATAACCCCCATCCGGCCAATCAAAAATACGGTGCGTAAATTCCCAGTACTCATCCAGCGTTTCCCCCTTATAGGCAAAAACCGGTGTGCCGCCAGATGCAATGGCTGCTGCGGCATGATCTTGCGTGGAATAGATGTTACAGGAAGCCCAGCGCACCTTTGCGCCCAATGCCTCCAGGGTCTGGATCAGCACTGCCGTTTGGATGGTCATATGCAACGAGCCTGTGATACGAGCGCCTTTTAAAGGCTGGCTATCGGCGTACTCTTCTCGAATCGCCATCAGCCCCGGCATCTCGGTCTCTGCAATTTTGATTTCCTTATGACCCCAATCAGCTAAATTGAGGTCCGCGATAAAACAATCGTCTTTGATTTTGGTGACAGCGTGCATCACGCTCTCCTTTCTCGAAAAAATAGAAAAAAGTAACGTGAGCGCCGTTAAAAGATTAACCGAGCCTGGCGAAATAAATCAGCAATACCATCACATTTCCATTAATACGAAAAAGAAAAAACGGTATCCGCGTTATTTCGTCGCAACGCTCCTCGATAGCTGTATATCATATCATCAATTTTGAAATACGGTACCATCAACTTCCCTATAACCTTCATGATATCGATCAATCACCAAAATAGGTTCCGATGCCCAGGTTATTCTGATGCACATATTCAATAGCCGATCGTTTACCGGAATCGGCTGACCGAACAGAAAAGACTTCGATCTGTCCTCCGCAGGCAGTAATACGGAAACTCTTTTCACCGATCTCTGAAATCGTACCTGCCAAACCTTTAACATCCTTAAAAGAAGCAAAAAGATGTTTTCTGGCGCCAAAAAGCTGCACTTTTTCTCCGTCAAGCGTTGTCCAGGCGCCAGGAGATGGATCACTGCCGCGAATCAGGTTATAAATCAGGTTGACATGCATATTCCAGTTAATTTTGGCTTCGGGTTCCCGAAACCAGCCTTCATAACTGGCGTAGCTCTCATCCTGTTTAATTTCAATATGCCGGCCAGCAACAATCAAGTCTGCTGCTTCCAGCATCGCATCCACTCCCAAAGGAAATAACTGATCAAAGTAAATGCTGCCCAACGTGTCATTTGGCAGGATCGGGATTTTTTTTTGCAGGATAATCGGCCCTTCATCCATTCCATCGGTCGGGCGGAAAATGGTCAGGCCGGTTTCTGCTTCACCACAGACAATCGGCCAATTTATTGAACTGGGACCACGATATTGGGGCAACAGGGAAGGGTGATATTGGATGGTGCCAAAACGAGGAATGTTGACAAAACTTTGAGGAGCAAACTGTAGGACATATGCCATGATACCGAGATCCGCGTTCAGGCTTTTCATGGCTTCTTCTGCCGCAAGCTCTGTCAAACGGTGTATCTGGTACACCTTAATACTTCTTTTCTCTGCCGCTATACGCAAGGGATCTGGTGCGGTTCCCGGCTTTTCAGGCGCCATAAAAACGCCAGCCACATCGTCACCCCGATTTAGAAACGCCTCCATAACCGCTTTTCCAAATTGTTGCTGTCCAATAATCGCAACACGCATAACTTGCCCCGAAAAAAACGAATGGGTGGCCAGAAAAGCACCACCCATTCAATTTAGTCAATGAAGCTTTCGCTTATTGTTTTTTACACTCCCCAATACCAATATTATTTGGCTTTTGGCGGAAGGGTAAATGCACCGGACTCTTGGAACTTGTCAAAATCCGCTTTCGAGAAACCGCAAACTTCTGTAACAATCTGCTGGTTATGCTCGCCCAGTCCTGGTGACGGGAGAATCTTGTCAACATTACCAAGCGAGAGCTTGACCGGCATACCAACTGTCCAGTAATCGCCTTCCGGATGGCCTTCCACTTTGGTCCACATGTCACGGAACGCGATATGCGGATCAGCAATAACCTCTTCCGTCGACAACACCGGACCGCATGGAATATCCAGCTCATTGAATCTTGCCGTCACTTCCTGCTTGGTGTAATTCTTGGTGTATTCCGACACATACTTCCAGAACTCATGCTGGTTCTTGTTACGTGCAGCAGCAGGCGCAAAACGCTCATCATCCGGCTGAAGACCGATCTCTTGCAACAGGACTGGAACAACCGGCGCCTGGGCAACCATGTAGACGTAGTCGTTTGGACCAAACGGCTTACATGGAATGGCGTTACCGATATGGCCACCGCCGGAATCGTTCATTGCACGTGGTACGTAGGTCATACCCAGCGTTGGTGGGCCATACTCCGGCAATGCGGCTTTACCACCCAGCAAACGAAGATGGTCACGGAATTTGACGCGGCACAGGTTCATGACGGAATCCTGCATCGCGGCTTCTACGACCTGGCCTTTGCCGCCATTGTGCGTACGATGATACAGTGCGGATACAATACCCAGCGCCAGATGCACACCGGTACCGCTGTCACCGATAAACGCACCGCTGATGGTTGGCGGGCCATTCGGGTCACCGGTTACTGACATAGCGCCACCCATCGCTTGGGCAATCGGCTCATACGCCTTGTAATCCGAATAGGGACCAGCCGCGCCGAAACCTTTAATGGAGGCGATAATCAAGCCCGGATTGAGTTCGTGCAGCTTTTCATCCGGATAACCCAGGCGGGTCAATACGCCAGGACCAAAGTTATCCATAATCACGTCGCACTTCCTGATGAGCTGTTCGAATACTTCCTGACCAGCCTTGCTTTTCATGTTTACAGTAATGGAACGCTTGTTGGCGTTCAACATCTTGAAATAAAAGCTTTCATAACGCTTGCCGTCTATTGTGTGAGCGAGCTGCTGCCGGGTGATGTCACCAGTTGGCGCTTCAAATTTAATGACATCTGCCCCCATCCATGCCAAGAGCTGGGATGAGGTGGGACCTGCCTGTACGTGGGTCATGTCAAGAATACGTACGCCAGATAATGCTTTGCCAGATGGTGGCACATCGTTGTAACCCATAAAGTCCTCCAATAGTTGGTGTGTTGGTTAAAAATACAACTCCCGCTCGCTAAAGGAAACGACATCTTACCCTCAGCAGGGGGTAAACCAGATAAACCCAGTATTTAGCAAGTTTCCTTCTTTTTACAGTACAGCTACAATTACCCGCCTAATACTTAAGCTAATTAATATCATAGTCGTTTTTGCTTCGATATATTCTTGATTTACGTCAATTTTTATATTTCAAACTAATAGGTTCTTGATCTTTGTCAATTTTTTTGAGATGCTTCGTTCTGTTATATCAAAACATTAAATTGAATATTCATGGCATTAATCGCAAATCATCCCGAAAAAAATATTATTCGTGTGCAGCTTTCACAAAATTGCATATTGAAAGAATTAACACAACAGGAATTGTTGGAACTAGAACCCCATCTGGATGTAACAGATCACGTTAAGGGAGATTGCCTGACCCATCAGGGTGACCGTGATCTGGATGTGATCTTCGTTCTTGATGGCATCCTGAAACGAGCGGTCACCAACCAGCATGCCAAGGAAATGATCCTGCGCTTTACCAGTGAACGCTATGTGGAAGCAACTTATGCTTCCTGGCGGCTCAATAAAGCGGCATCATTTAGCATTATCGCCGTCACCAAAACCCGGGTAGCCCGAATCGCCATGCCGGCATGGTCTGCCTACATAGAGGATAAATTCAAACTGAAGCAGCTTTTTGAGCTGGAAGTCATGCGCATCATGAGCAGCATCATGTCTCATACCATTACACTGCACCTTTTGGATGCACCGGGGCGTGTACACCGTTTTCTGCGCAAGCACCCTGATCTGTTTGACCGTATGCCCAAGAAGGAATTGGCATCTTATTTGAATCTATCGCCAGAAACACTGAGCCGCCTGAAAAATCAGGGAAAAATCTGACTTCAATTATTTTCCCTGATTAGGCATACCCTCAGGCATTTCTTTTTTCGACTTTGCCTGATTTAATACGCCGACATCATATTTCTCTATTCATTTTGTTTTCCCTGGCGCATTACGACATCAATTATCGTCACTCATGAAGCATTTCCGGCGGTTGACACTATACCATCGAAACGAACCTTTTGACGCAACCGCCATCGCTGAAGATGATATGACATCAGCATGTCCCATCTACAAGATGAATGTTGAAGCGGCCTTGCAGCGTGTAAAATCCGCATAAAAAAGAAAAGCGGTAGCGTTATCACGCTACCGCTTTGAACATTCAGCTTGTTGTCAGGAATAATTCAGAAAAAAACCCGACTCTAAAGCTTTATTATGCTGCTGCTGTACCTGCTTTCGCTGCTGCTGCTTCAATTTCCGCATTGTTAGCCAAGATGAAGCGACGACGCCACGGCTTCAGTACGAAGAAGGAAAGGAATGAACAGACGAATGCGATAACGGCGGAAAGGATAAACACGCGATCCCAGTTACCGCCAGCCGAGAGGCCTGCTGCAAACGGAACCAGCAATGAGGAAGTCCCTTTTGCCGTATATAGCGTACCTGCGTTACCTGCCGCATTTTTCACACCGAATGTGTCAGCGCACATGGATGGGAACAGGGAGAAGATTTCACCCCAGAAAGCGAAGGTCAGTGCCGCGAAGAGCATGAAACCAAACGGGCTGCGGCCATAAGCCATCAGACCCAGCAGCGCGAACCCTTCACCCATGAACACAAGAAACATGACATTCTCGCGACCAAAACGGTCAGAGAGCCAACCGCAGAACGGGCGGGTTGCGCCGTTACAGATGTTGTCGATAGACATCGCCATCGTCAACAGCGGCAGGGTGACACCCATCAGTGTTACCGGGATACGGGAAATACCATAATCGCGGGAAACCGGACCGAAAGACGCCGTTGCCATGATACCGCCGGAAGCAACACCAACGAAGCAGACATAAATCAGCCAGAAAATGGGCTGTCTCATGATCTGGGTTGGCGTGAACTCTTTCTTACTGGATACAACACGCGGTATGGCTTTGGTGCCTGGCGGCAGCTTGGCGCGCGGCATGAAAATAGAACAGATTGCAATAACAATACCTTGGCCAATGCCGAACCACAGGAAGGCCGCCTCATAGCCGGAGCTGTTAATCATGGCAGCAACCGGAACAACCGTCAGCGCCGCGCCACCACCGAAACCGGCAGCTGTCGCGCCTGCAGCCAGACCGCGCTTGTCCGGGAACCATTTCAGAGCGTTACCCACAGCAGTACCGTAAACAGCACCTGCGCCCATACCGGAAATAACCGCTGCCGCGTAAAGAACACCCAAAGTGGTCGCCATGGAATTCATGACCCAACCAATTGCTGCCAAAATAGCGCCGCCGAAAATAACGGGCCTTGGACCATATTTATCAACCAGCCAACCTTCTACCGGAACCAGCCAGGTTTCGAAGAAGATAAAGATGGTAAATGCCAGCTGAATCGATGTACGTGCCCAATGATGTTTATCTTGCATCGGTGCGACGAACAGCGTCCAGCCATATTGTAAGTTAGCCACAGTGGCCATACACACAATACCTAGAATTAGCTGCACCCACCGATTTGGGTACCTTTCTTGTGTAGCCATAATTCTACTCTCCTTTAAAGTTACTAAACACGGTCACTACGGATACCAATACTCCGCTTACTTTCAGGACTATGCACTCTTGCCAATAAAACTCAGCCGTGAACCAGTGAAATCGACATCCAATCCACGGAACAGCATCCCTATTGTGCGAGAACAATTTCATGCTGAAAATGACCTTGGTCAAGATTAGATTTTTTTATCACATTCTGATTTAGCCAAAACGGATAAGGAATACTATCAAATCTGATCTGATTTCAAACAATTTTTTTGATGTTTTTCTTGTTATTTTTTAATTTTTCTTTCTTTTTTTGCAGCAGCCGGTCCAGGCCGGCTGTCAAAGCAAGCGTGCGGGTGTGCGTGCCGGAGGCAATTTCTTCCATTTCATCAAAAGCCTTTAAAGCAAAAATCAAGGTTCGTCCATTAATGGACACCAGTTCTGCATGGCCTGTTACAAGCACACCAAGAGGCGTTGCCGCATGATGCGTGAGATCCAGATGGATGCCGACCGTTTGCTGGTTTTCTGTCAGGCAATTTGCAATGGCGTCTTGAGCAGCCGCTTCCAGTAAAGCGACCAGCATGGGAGTCGCCAGCACATCCCTGCTCCCGCTTCCCATGTTACGAGCCGTGTGTTGTTCACTGACAATTAGTGTTGCACTTCCTTTAAGACCGGTTTTCAGCCTGCTTTCTTTGTGACTCATCATAAAACGCCTATTGCAAATAGGATTGAAAGTGTAAGACAAAACGAAAAGGAAATAAAAAACGGGGCGTGCTGCCCTATTTTTAATGAAAAATTAGGATATTTACTTTTGTTTCGGAATTTCAGCCACACGCAACAGATTCGTATTGCCAGGCTGACCAAAGGGCATACCAGCCGCTATGGCAATCTGGTCACCCGGCAGTCCAAAACCTTCCGCAAAAGCGGTCCTGCATGCCGCATCAACCATTTCATCCGCATCTGCAACATCATGATCCATCACCGTCGAATGAACGCTCCATACGAGCGCCAGACGGCGCGCTGTTGCGAGATGCGGCGTAATACTGAGAATCGGCGCCATCGGCCTTTCCCGTGCCGCCCGCAGGCTGGTGCTGCCGGAATCCGTGTAGGTGACGGTTGCTACTGCACGGATGACATGAGTTACTGTTCTAAGCGCGGCAAAAATAGCATCTCGCGGAGAGGGCAGCAGCATTTCATGCTGCGCATTAATCATTTTCGGATAGATCGGGTCACGCTCCACTTCATTGATGATGCGATCCATGATGGACACCGCCTGTACCGGATAAGCGCCACTGGCAGATTCCGCCGAAAGCATGACGGCATCCGCACCGTCGTATATGGCGCTAGCGACATCCGATGCCTCAGCACGAGTAGGCGTAGGCGAATAAATCATGGATTCCAACATTTGGGTCGCAATAATACTGGGTTTGCCATAATGCCGGCAGGCACGCAAAATCCGCTTTTGCGCACCCGGCACGCGTTCCGGCGGCAACTCGACGCCTAAATCGCCTCTTGCCACCATGACGGCATCGGATGCGCTGACGATCTCATCCAGATGCTCAAGGGCAGACGGTTTTTCAAGCTTGGTCATCAACCCTGCACGGCCCGCTATCAATTGGCGCGCTTCTTGCAGGTCATCTAAGCGCTGCACAAATGAAAGCGCGACCCAGTCGACACCCAGCGAAAGCGCAAATTCCAGATCCCGGCGATCTTTTTCCGTCAGGATGGGAATAGGTAAAATAACATCAGGAACATTGACGCCTTTTCTATCTGACAAAGGCCCTCCTGTAATAACCTGTGTCGTAATTTTGTCTGCATTGCTGTTAATGACTTTCAGGCGCAATTTGCCGTCATCCAGCGAAATGGAATGCCCTTCAGACATGACATTGAACAGCTCGGGATGCGGCAAAGATACCCGATGCTCATCTCCATCTTTGGGATTCCGGTCAAATGTGAATTCTGCTCCTGCAACCAGCTCAATCTTGCCGGAGGCAAATTTACCAATGCGCAGTTTGGGGCCCTGCAAGTCTGCCAGTATGGCAATCGGGCGACCAACCAGCCTTTCCACCTCGCGAACGATTTTATGCCGCTCGCGATGGTCATCCTGCGTGCCATGACTGAAATTGAAACGGAAAACATCCACTCCGGATTCAAACAATGCCAGAATGGTTTCCCTGTCTGAACTGGCAGGGCCCAATGTTGCTACGATTTTTGCTTTACGTTGGCGTCGCATGATGATTTCCGATCAATATTTTATTTTTAAATAATCAAAATAGCACGAAAATCATTGACATTCGTACGAGAGGGGCCGGTGACAAACAAGTCGTCTAACACGCTGAAAAAACCATATCCGTCATTATTTTCGAGCAAGGCCTTTGCATTCATTCCTTTTTTTACCGCACGTGAAAGAGAATCCGGCATATAAAGCGCACCGGCATTATCCTCGGAACCATCAATGCCATCGGTATCGCAGGCAATGGCATAGACACCGGGCAATTCTTCCATCGCAATGGCAAAACCCAGCAGAAATTCCGTGTTCCGGCCTCCTCTACCATTTCCTCTTACAGTCACTGTTGTTTCCCCGCCTGAAATAATCAGACAGGGTTTGGAAAAAGGCTGTCCGTGTGCCGCCACCTGTTTTGCAATGGCAGCATGCATGAGCGCAATATCCCGTGCTTCACCTTCGATACTATTTGATAGAATGTAAGGTGTAATATTAGCCATATTCGCCATTTTTGCCGCAGCTTCCAACGCATCCTGGGCTTTGGCTATGATGTAACTTTCATTACGCGCAAAACGGGAATCTCCAGGTTTGGGCGTCTCCCATGCTCCGTTTTCAAGATGCTCCCGGATATTTTCCGGCACTTCAATTTGGTACTTTCTGAGAATCGACAAAGCATCCGCGCAAGTTGTCGGGTCCGGCAATGTCGGGCCGCTTGCGATTATGCCTGGATCATCGCCTGGTATATCGGAAATCATCAGGGTGACAACACGGGCCGGAGCACAAGCCAATGCAAGACGCCCTCCCTTAATTTGAGATAAATGTTTTCTGATGCAGTTTATTTCAGAAATAGTCGCGCCGCTCCTTAATAATGCGCGGCTTATGTCCTGTTTCTGCCCAAGCGTCATCCCTTCTGCCGGAAGAGAAAGCAGTGCTGAACCGCCACCGGAAATCAGGCATAGAACCAGGTCTTTTTCCGTCAGCCCCCTGACCATTTCCATGATCCGCACAGCCGCCTGGCGCCCAGCTTCATCCGGTACCGGATGCGCGGCTTCCACAACTTCAATATATTTTGTATCGGCACCATGCCCATAACGGGTTACAACCAGTCCGGAAATTTCTCCTTTCCAGTGATCCTCCACCGTTTTGGCCATGGCAGCCGCGCCCTTTCCGGCGCCAATGACGAATGTTCGTCCCTTTTCAGGCGGCATGGGAAGATACGGCGGCAAACACTTCTCTGCGCTGACGGCCGTAATCGCCGTTGAATACAAATCGATGAGGAATTGCCGTGGATTGTTCAGGGATAACATACTCTGTAAACCCATTAATTGAAAAACCACTATAAAGTCCGTACCGGCTAAGCCGTCTCACGACAGTCATCATACCATCTGATCCGATGGCTTAGGAAAATCTCTCGGGAGAAAGCTTCCCCACTTTCTCCCGCATGAACATGCAAAAAAACGGAATCAGCTCCTGGCAATTTCGTGATTGGACATCATCTCAATTGCGCGGCATAGTGCGGAGTGGTCCATGCCGCTCAACCCATTACCGGCACAAGCGTTCATGAGCTCCTGTGCAGTCGCGGTGTTCGGAAGAGAAATCCCCATTGAACGGGCTCCCTGCAATGCCAGATTCAAGTCTTTTTGATGCAGCTCGATACGAAAGCCCGGATTAAAGGTCCGTTTGATCATACGTTCGCCATGTACTTCGAGAATACGGGAAGAGGCAAATCCTCCCATCAGCGCCTGACGAACTTTAGCCGGGTCCGCACCTGCCTTGGATGCAAACAGCATGGCTTCAGCTACCGCCTGGATATTTAACGCCACAATAATCTGGTTGGCGACTTTAGTCGTTTGGCCATCACCATTCGCACCAACGAGGGTGATATTTTGGCCCATTAATTCAAACAGAGGCTTGACCTTGTTGAAAGCGCCTTCCGAACCGCCAACCATAATGGTTAATGAACCCGCTTTGGCGCCGACCTCGCCACCGGAAACCGGCGCATCCAGGTATTCTGCGCCAAGCGCATTCATTCTTTTCGCAAATTCTTTCGTGGCAATCGGTGAAATTGAACTCATGTCTACAACGATCTTGCCGTCAGAAATACCTTTAGCTACACCATTTTCACCAAACAGCACATCTTCAACATGCGGCGTATCCGGAACCATAATGATGATGATATCCGCCGCCTTTGCAACTTCTGCCGCATTGGCGCAAGCCTTTGCCCCGCCACTGGTCAATTCAGCAGGCGGCATTTTTTTGCTGTTGACAAACAGACTATGCCCCCCTTTTTGCAGGTTGATCGCCATCGGCAACCCCATAATACCCAGGCCGATAAAACCGACTTTTGCCATATTTTTCTCCCGTTATCCTTTTTGTATGTATAAACCCATTTATATCTTGTGTGATGCCATCCAGCCCAGACCTTCCAGGGTTGTGGTTTTCGGGCGATATTCGCAGCCGATCCAGCCGTCATATCCCAGATCATCAATGAACTTGAAGAGAAAACGATAGTTGATTTCACCGGTACCCGGCTCATTGCGGCCCGGATTGTCGGCCAACTGCATATGCTTGATCATGGCAATATTGGTCTTGATCGTGTTGGCCAGCTCACCTTCCATGCGCTGCATATGGTAGATGTCATGTTGCAGAAAGACATTGTCTGAGCCACTGTCCCTGATCAGGTTAATGGCTTTTTGGGTATGGGCCAGGTAAACGCCTGGAATATCAAAATTATTTATCGGTTCAACTAAAAGCCGTAAACCCGCCTTCTTCAGCTCATCCCCTGCAAATTTCAGGTTATCGACAAAAGTCTTGTCAATTTTGTCTTCCGATACGCCTTCTGGAGTCAGCCCGCCCAAACAGTTGAGCTGCTTAACACCCAGCTTTTTGGCGGCGTTAATGGCTCTTCCAACGCCATCCTGAAATTCGCCAATACGATTCGGATTGGCGGCAATACCCCTGTCACCGCCTTCCCAGTTCCCCGCCGGCAGATTGAAAAGAACCATTTCCAGATTATTGGACTTTAGCTTTTCAGCAATCTGGTCCAGATCAAAAGCATAAGGAAATAAAAATTCCACCCCTTTGAAGCCGGCTTTCGCGGCTGCATCAAAACGCTCCATGAATGGAACTTCAGTAAATAACATACTCAAATTAGCGGAAAATTTAGGCATGGTTTTATCTCCTCCTCAATTTATTATTCGTTAATATCCAATGCGCCACCGAATTCATTGATTTTATCGATATCACTCCCCATCGGGATATTGGTGACTCTTTCCAGAATGATTTCAACCACAACCGGGACACTAAACTCTTTCATCAGTACACGGGCTTTTTCAAAGGCTGGACGGATGTCTTGCGGCTGGAATACACGGATGGCCTTGCAACCGAGGCCTTCCACAACTTTAACAAAATCAATGCCGTAGCCATTTACTTCTGGTGCATTAACATTTTCAAACGAAAGTTGGACACAGTAATCCAGATCACCAAAACCCAGCTGACCCTGGCGAATCAGACCGAGATAGGCATTATTCACCACAATATGCATGTACGGTAACTTGAACTGTGCGCCAACCGCTAACTCCTCAATCATAAATTGGAAGTCAAAATCACCGGAAACCGCAACGATGTCGCCAGCAGGATCAGACGCACGCACACCCAGTGCAGCAGAAATAGTCCAGCCTAGCGGGCCAGCCTGGCCGCAGTTAATCCAGTGGCGCGGGTTGTAAACCCGCAGATGCTGTGCAGCTCCAATCTGAGAGAGGCCGATTGATGTTACATAACGCACATCCTTGCCAAAGTAACGGTTCATCTCTTGATAAACGCGTTGCGGCTTGATGGGCACATCGTCATAATCGGTCTTACGCAACATGGTGCGCTTGCGCTTTAAGCATTCGGCAACCCATGCCGAACGATCCTTGAGTTTACCGGCCTTTTTCCACTCTTTAGCCGCTTCGACAAACATTTCCAGTGCGATTTTCGCATCGGAAACGATACCATAGTCAGGGCAAAAGACGCGGCCAATCTGGGTCGGTTCAATATCGACGTGGACAAACTTGCGGCCATTTGTATAGACATCCAGTGTACCGGTATGGCGATTTGCCCAACGGTTACCAATGCCCAAAACAAAATCAGACGCCAGTATGCTCGCATTACCATAACGGCGAGCTGTCTGCAAACCGGCCATACCCGCCATCAAGTCATGGTCATCCGGTATGGAGCCCCACCCCATCAATGTTGGAATAACCGGCACGCCCAGTATCTCGGCAAATTCGGTCAGAAGAGGTGATGCTTCGGCCAAAATCACACCACCTCCCGAAACGATCAGCGGCTTTTCCGCATCGTTGAGCATGCTCAGCGCTTTTTCAATTTGTGCACGGGTAGCCTTCGGTTTGTAAACCTCAAGCGGAGCATAAGTATCCGGATCAAATTCAATTTCCGCCATTTGCACATCCAGCGGCAGGTCAATCAACACGGGGCCTTGACGTCCCGAACGCATCAGGTGAAAAGCCTGTTGGAAAACACGGGGAACCAGCGCCGGTTCACGCACCGTGACGGCCCATTTCGTGACAGGCGTCGCGATTTTTTCAATATCAACTGCCTGAAAATCTTCCTTAAATAAACGGGCACGTGGCGCCTGTCCGGTAATAACCAGAATCGGCGTAGAATCGGCATGTGCCGAATAAAGACCTGTAATCATATCGGTTGCGGCAGGGCCGGATGTACAAACCCCCACACCGATATTGCCTGCAGCGGCACGTGTATACCCCTCGGCCATATGGGAAATTCCCTCGCCATGACGTGCCAGGATATGCTTCATGCTGTTGCGTTTTTTTAGCGCCGCGTAAAATGCATTGATGCCAGCACCAGGAATACCGAAAAGCTGAGTAACCCCTTCCTTTTCCAATATGGAAATAGCCGCTTCAGCTGCAGTCATTTTCGACATAAAACACCTCCCAGTTGAAACATGGACTGATTTTCATTTATCTCAAATGTTATTAACATTATATGAACGATTTTTTTGTTTGATAAGATAATAAAAAATCGCTTGATTCAATACTTTAAGTATAAAATAAGGGCCAATGAATAAACTGAAGCAAATTGAAGCTTTTGTCCGTGTAGCGGAAAAAGGCAGTCTTAGCAGAGCCGCGCTTGAACAGGGCATTACTCCCGTTATGCTTGGGCGCCGTATTGATGCGCTGGAAAGGCGGCTTGGCGTTAAACTCATGCATCGCTCCACCCGCCATTTGACTCTGACTGAGAGCGGCAGCGTCTTTTTAGAGCGCTGTAAAAAGCTGCTGGATGATATTGATCAGGTGGAAAACTCAATCGCTGAAGAACGAAACCGGGCCACCGGCCATTTGATTGTTTCCGCCCCGGCTTCATTTGGGCGGAAACATGTAGCGCCGCATGCGTCAGACTTTCTTAAGGCCAATCCGGATGTACGCATTTCTTTTAACTTGAGTGACCAAGTCGTTGATTTCGTCCGGGAAGGTTATGACATCAGCATTCGCATTGGCGGCATCATTGATCCGAGTCTGGTTGCTGTGCGGCTCTTTCCGAACCATCGTGTTGTATGCGGCACGCCAGCCTATTTTGAAAAATACGGCATACCGCAGACCCTGAAAGATTTAACCAACCACAATTGCCTGACATTTAACATGCAAGGAGGCCAGCAGCGCGGCTGGCATTTTAAACAAAACAATAAAACGGTCATGATACGCGCAACAGGCAATCTGGACTGTAATGATGGCGAGTTGCTTCACCGTTGGTGCCTGGAAGGGCTCGGACTCGCCTGGCGTTCGACCTGGGAAATACAATCACAGCTTGCATCCGGCGAACTCGTTACCGTGCTTGATGAGTATGCATTGTCGGATTATGACATCATGGCAATTTATCCTCAGCAACTTTATCTGCCGCTCAAAACCCGTTTTTTCATTGACCATCTGAGAACACTGTACTCCCAGCCGGGATACTGGATACAGACACGCTGAAAAAATAACGGCAACTATTGGATAGTTGCCGTTGATAAGCTGACACGCATCACCTGTTTTCGGTTTAGCGGGATAGGGCGCTACAGGCTGTCGCCAAAATCCGCCCTGAACTTCGCCATCAATTTTTGCGGCCAATCAGAGGTCGCTTTAAGACGTCCCAGGAAGAAACGAAGCACTTTAGGCTCTTCGACAAAGCGCAATCCTCCTATCAGATTGCGGTTTTCCCACAACCATTTGATCCGATCCTCTACATACTTGACCTGGGAAAGCGTAAAGACCCTGCGCGGAAACGCAAGCCTTAATAATTCCACCTCAGAAGGCACATCATTGCCATCCGCATCACGATCCATAGAAATCGTGCCGCGTTCCATACCCCGTGCACCAGATACAATGTAAAGAGCCGCTCCCAACGCGCCGGCAGGATAATCAAACGAATTCAGATGCGGCAGAAAACCGGCTGCATCCAAATGGCAACCCAATCCACCTGCGGGGGTAATAACAGGAATACCCTGCGCATCCAGGCTATCAACCAGATACCGGATAAATTCAGGAGAATGCTTGATCACATTCCAGTCCAGCGCTTCACGTAAACCAACCGCCATCGCTTCAATTTCGCGTACCGACATGCCGCCATAGGTCAAAAACCCTTCAAAAAGCGGAACCAGATCACGCATTTTCATATAAAGCGCATGATTATTAGTCGCAATGCCACCACCACGCGCGCAACCGATTTTCCGGCTGGAAAAATACAGAATATCCGCCAGATCACACATGGTATGCAGAATTTCCTTGACGCTCTTGTCTTTAAATTCCGGCTCGCGCATCTTAACAAAATAAACGTTCTCGCCCACCAAACTGACGTCCAGAACAATGATCAGGCCATACTCATCCGCGATCTTGCGCACCTCACGCATGTTTTCAATGGAGAACGGCTGCCCGCCGATCAGGTTGGTGCCGGCTTCCAGCCGGATATAAGGGATATTTTCCTTACCGTGTTGCTTGATTACCGCTTTCAGTTTGCCAATGTCAATATTGCCCTTAAATGGCTTATCGGACTTTATTTCCAGCGCATCATCGGTAAAGACTTCCAGTATGGAGCCACCGGCATATTCAATGTGCGCCTTGGTTGTCGTGAAGTGAAAATTCATCGGCACAATGCCGTCTTTCCGGACGAAAACCTGCGAAATAATATGTTCAGCCGCTCTGCCTTGATGCACGGGCAAGAAATGTTTTGTATTGAATACTTCCTCAACGGCTTCGGCTAAGCGATTAAAAGATTCTGAACCGGCATAGGCATCATCCGCGACCATCATGGCTGCCAACTGCTGATCCGACATGGCATTGGTGCCGCTATCCGTCAGCATATCCATAAAAACATCCCGATTTTGCAGCAGGAAAGTGTTAAAGCCGGCATCTTCTATTGCCTTGATGCGTTTTTCGATAGGTAAAAGATTCAGTTTCTGGACAATACGAACCTTGTGCATTTCAACAGGCACATTTTCGCCGCTCATCAATTTAATCGCTTCGTGAAACATGGAAATCCCGGTCAGATGGTTGAATTAAAAGAAATGCCAGCGCCCAGACAATCCGGAAGCAGTTCAAGAAGTTCCAGCAATAGGATTGGTCGGGGTGAGAGGATTCGAACCTCCGGCCTCTACGTCCCGAACGTAGCGCTCTACCAGGCTAAGCTACACCCCGTCTGATTCCAGAATACCGCACTCGTGCTTCAGTGCTTCCGTTCTACCGCAAAGGCGCATTATTGTAACAAACAATCTGTGTGTTGACCATTGGAAAAAAGCATTTTCAGTTGCCGTTTTTTGGTTTTTTTATGTATCTATCAGGCAATCCTTGTCTTGAAAAAAAATTTGCCTGTCATCCCTGATTAAACCGAAACTTTTTTAGCAGATGCTAAAATGAAAACCGTAAAGATATTTACCCGGCATTGTCATCACCTTGCTGCTCTCTCCTGAAACCGATGTATAACCATTTTTACTTTCCTGACCGGCTCAATTACGACTCCCCGCATCGTATCGGCCTTGCATATGAAGAAGTCACGTTCCCAAGTACCGACGGAACCAGGCTCTGGGGCTGGTTTATTCCAGCCAGAAATATCGAACATCCCCGTGACGCCAAAGGAACGGTCATTCACATGCATGGTAATGCGCAGAACCTGACGGCGCACTGGCAATTTGCTGAATGGATACCGGATCGCGGTTTTAATCTGTTTGTTTTCGACTACCGCGGTTTTGGCAACTCTCTGGGGCAACCTGACCCCAAAGGCGTCTTTGAAGATGCTGTTGCCGCCATTAACACCGTCCGTAGCCGTACGGATATTGATACCGGCAAACTGTTCATATTCGGGCAAAGCCTGGGCGGGATGCTGGCCATTGCCAGCGCAGCCGCCAATCCACAGGGAATTCTCGCCGTCCTTGCCGAAGCGCCAGCACACTCTTATTCCGTATGGATGAATGACAAAATGCCCGGCGCAGGTGACGCACTGGATGATACCTACACTGCCGGCGCGTATGTCGCCCGGCTGTCACCCATACCGCTGCTTTTGCTTCATGGCAATCACGACAAAGTTGTCGATTACTCGCACTCCGTCAGGCTGTTTGCCGAAGCGGACGAACCGAAAGCATTGATGACAATTGAAGGGGGAGAACATGTAGACGCCATGACAGACCGGCATGGTCACCTTTACCAGGATAAGCTGATTTCCTTTTTTGAGCAAGCATTGAAAAAAAATTGAAGATTGCTCACTATATTCACGATCCATCCATTGCCGTTTTCAACCTTCGGCAATGATATAATTTTCAGGATATTCCGTCATAGCAAAGCAGGCGGCTTTCGTCGCAGTGCAATTCCGGCTGCTGTTTTCATTCACATTTCTTGATCAATACTATGTACAAACGAATTTTCTATCCCGACAACATCCCCGGTACCACGCCGGAACTGTTTGGTCTCGATTATGAAAGCGTCCGCTTCAACAGCGAGGACGGCACACGCCTGACCGGCTGGTTTCTTCCCGCCGCAACTGTTGCAAGCCCCAAAGACGCCAAAGGCACTGTCATCCATATGCACAGCAATTCCGGCAACATCAGTTCACACTGGCACTTTGCCGGCTGGCTGCCTGACCAGGGCTATAACGTTCTCGTTTTTGACTATCGCGGCTTTGGCAAATCCTTCGGCAAGGCCGAACCCAAAGGCATCCTGGAAGACGCCGTTGCCGCCATCACCTATGTCCGTTCGCGCACTGACATTGACACCAGCAAGATTTTTATCTACGGGCAAAGCCTCGGCGGAACACTTGCCATTGCTGCTGCGGCAATCAACCCGGAAGGCGTGCGCGCGGTTGCTGTTGAAGCGGCTTTTTATTCCTACTCCTCAATTGCCGACGAAAGACGTCCCGGCGAGGGATACGGACTTGAACCTGACGACATTTACAGCGCCAGCCATTATGTATCGAAACTCTCCCCCATTCCGCTTCTGCTCATCCACGGAACAGGCGACAGCATCACTTCTCACGCCCAGTCCGAACAACTTTTTGCCGAGGCAAAAGAGCCAAAGCGACTGGAACTGATTAAATACGGACGGCACCTGGATGCCATGACGGAACGCTATGGCGATCACTTTCAGAAGATGATCATGGCATTTTTTGAATCCGCTTTATCCAAATAAACCGGACAAAACGGATAGGCAAAAACCGGAGCGTGAAAACGTTCCGGTTTTTTTACGCCATTTTCATCCCGCGCAAAAAAAAGAAATGCCCCCTGAACAAATGTTCAAGGGGCATGACCTGCAAGTGTGAAGCTCTCTGGTCAAACCATATCAGCTTTCAGTTGCACTTTTTACTTCTTTTTCTTTCTTTCGATGTTCAGACCAGCGATACGTCCACTTTCGACACCTGCATCCGGATCAAGAACAACGTTGATCAGCGTCGGCTTGCGGGACTTGATGGCGTTTTCCAAGCCGGCGGCCAATTCTGCCGGCGTGGTTGCGTTGACACCAACGCCACCGAAGGCTTCGATCATCTTGTCATAGCGGCTGCCTGGCGCGAACGAGGTCGGTGACGGATCGTCGTAACCACCGGCATTCGCTTCGTTACCCTTGTAGATACCGCCGTTGTTCATGACCAGGATGGTCACGGGCAGGTTGTAACGGACAATGGTTTCGACTTCCATACCGCTGAAACCGAACGCGCTGTCACCTTCAACAGCAACGACTGGCTCACCGGTGACGACAGCTGCACCAACGCAGGCGCCCATACCGATACCCATGATGCCCCAGGTGCCAGAGTCAATACGCTTGCGTGGCTGATACTGATCAACAATCATACGGGTATTATCCAGCGCGTTAGCGCCTTCGTTAACCAGTGTGATATTGGGATATTTGGCCAGAACATCACGAACAGCACCCAGTGAGTTGCGATAGTTCATCATGCCAGGCGCCGTCTCGACTTTCAGCGTCGGAGCCAGTTTTTCCTTGCTGCCATTCACACGCTCGGCGATACCAGCCATCCATGCTGCATCTGCCTTCGGCATGCCTTTCAGCGCAGCACGCAGTGCAGCTACGCAGGAACCGATATCACCGACCAGTGGCGCAGCGATCGGCACGTTGCTGTCAATTTCTTGAGGCAGGATGTCAATCTGGATGAATTTCTTCAGTTGGTTGCCCCAGGTTGCGCCCTGACCATTTCCAAGCAGCCAGTTCAGGCGGGCACCAACGATGAGAACAACGTCAGCCTCCGGCAGAACGTAGGAACGGGCTGGACCGGCGCACTGAGGATGGTCATCAGGCAAGAGGCCTTTTGCCATGGACATCGGCAAAAACGGAATGCCGGTTTCTTCAACAAGCGCCTTGATGTCACTGTCAACCTGGGCATAAGCAGCGCCCTTGCCCAGGAGGATCAGCGGCTTTTTCGCGCCCTTGAGCAGGTCAGCAGCACGCTTGACAGCGTTCGGATCCGGCAGTTGCTTCGGCGTGACATCAACCGGCGTAAACAGCAGTTTGTCAGCTTCGTCAGCCGGCATGGTGCCTACGAGCATTTCATGCGAAAGATCGAGATAGACAGCGCCGGGACGACCGGAAACGGCGGTGCGGACTGCACGGGCGATAGCGATCGGAATGTCCCGGATATTGTTAATACGGTAGGCGGCCTTGACATGCGGACGTGCAGCGTTCAGCTGGTCCATTTCCTCGAAAGCGCCCTGTTGCAAGTCAGTATTGCGGCGGCCAGCGGCACCGCTGAGCAGAATCATCGGCCAGCCATTGGTGGTGGCATTGGCGGCTCCGGCCAAACCGTTCAAAAAGCCCGGTGCAGGCGTGGTCAAGCAGACACCCGGTACACCAGTCAGATAACCCGCTACACCTGCGGCCATAGCGGCATTCGTCTCATGACGGAAACCAAACCATTTCCCACCTTCAGCCTGCCACGAACGGATAAGTGCCGTGACGGGAATACCAGGAATACCATATATGTTTTTGATACCATTGTTCTTGAGGCTCTCAATTAACATGTAAAAGCTATCAACTAAATCTACTTCTTTCTCAGTACTCATAAGGGTTCCCCTTTTTCGATTGTTATTTGATAAAGTGCAGAGTGCCTTGTGAGTATGCAGCATACACTGCAAAAATTTTGTTGACCTAGGTCAAATTGCCAGATTTTCGGCAACCTGAACATTAAAAAACGGGTAAGCCATCGCCGGCAGCAGCGGCAAACAACATTTGTCCGGTCAGTACTTTCGCTCCACGGCAAAATGACACAACTGCATTAAGCAATTCCTGTATGCATTATCCGGGAAGCATTCAATGGCGAGGGATGCCTCTTTCGCTGCTTTAACCGCCTTGTTGCGGGTATATTCAAGCGCACCACTTTGCCTAACCGCGCTGATAATCGCTTCAAAATGTTCGCCGACATCATTTTCCATGTAGTCAACAATTTGCTGTTTCTCGTTGCCTGTGCCGTGATGCATCAGGTAAATCAGCGGCATCGTCATTTTGCCTTCCCGCAAATCATTGCCAATATTTTTACCAAGCATGGCTTCATCGCCGGCATAATCCAAACAATCATCAATTAACTGGAATGCCATGCCAAGGGAACGCCCATATACCGATGCAGCAGTATAAAACCGGTCAGCGGATGAAGCTGTCAACGCCCCGAAAACACAGGCCACCTCGAAAAGCTTAGCCGTCTTCGCATAAATAATCCTGAAATAACCGGCCTTGTCCATATTGGTCTGGCGCATTTTCATCAACTGCATGACTTCTCCTTCGGCAATCGTATTCACTGCCTCCGCGAGAATTTCCATGATGCGCCTGTCACTTACCGATAACATCATCCTAAATGCCCTGGTATACATGAAATCGCCGACCAGAACCGAAGCAGCATTACCAAAACGCGCATTGGCGCTTTCCACACCACGCCGTATGTGGGATTCATCCACCACATCATCATGCAGCAATGACGCTGTATGGACAAATTCAATAATGGCAGCCAGCGTATGATGATGCTGCCCCTGGCAGCCCAGAGCATGCGCCATCAGCAGCACCAGAAGAGGGCGAATGCGTTTGCCGCCGGCATTAATAATGTGCTCTCCCACAAGCGTAATCAATCCGGCATCCGAACGTAATTGCTCTTGAATCAAACCATCCACCAACTCCATATCCGCTGCCAGCGGGTGAGGCAGAGCATCCAGCGGATTAATCATAGAATCAGACAAAACGGAGCGGCTCATGAAAGCATAATAAGAGAAAGAACTGGCTGCGATTATACGATGTCTGCAACGTGCCGCCTAATCCGGGATGCGCCACAACAGATCGAAAGAAAATAAATTCAAAAAAACAAATAATTAGTGCAATAATAAGAAAACTCAAATGCGGTTCATTCTGGCCATTTCAAGAGGAATTGATATGCCATTTAAAACATCCGTTATTATCAGCACCTACAATTCTCCCGACTGGCTGGAGAAAGTCTTGTGGGGCTATGGAAACCAGAATTACAAGGATTTTCAAATCATCATCGCCGATGACGGCTCCAGCTCGGAAACCACTGATATTATTGGCGATTTCCGAAAAAACACGAACATGCCCATTGATCATCTCTGGCACGAAAAAAACAATTGCCAGAAAAGCATCATGCTGAACAAAGCTGTTGTGCATGCTAACGGAGATTATCTTATTTTCGTAGACGGAGATTGCGTGCCACGCAAAGATTTCGTCTCGGTTCACGTCAAAAATGCCCGTTCCAATTATTTCCTCTCCGGCGGACACACTAAATTACCGATGTGTTGCAGCATTCGCGTGGACAAGGAATCTATTTTGTCCGGCAAACTCTTTAATATTGTCTGGCTCCAGCAAAACGGCTATCCGGATACCGCAAAAAAACTGCGGCTGGTATTAAAACGTCCTTTTTCCAATCTGTTTAATCTGATTCCCACTAAAAACAAATGGAACGGCCATAACGCTTCCGGCTGGAAAAAAGACATTATCGGTGTAAACGGTTTTGACGAACGCATCAAACATGGCGGCGAAGACCGTGAACTGGGCGACCGGTTAAAACATGCCGGCGTTAAAGTAAAGCGCATCCGATATACGGCAGTCAGCATCCATCTATCTCATGGAACAAATTATAACGATGGCGCATATAACCCGGACAATATTGCCATCCATAGCGAAACTCTGCGCACAGAAAGCCGCTTCACTTCTTTTGGCATTATTAAAAGCTGACCGTTTACAATTTGCGGGGCAAGGAAGACGCGCTTTTTGAAACCAGTACCTTATCTATGCGATTTTTTTCCATATCCACGACTTCAAAACGCCAGCCGTGCGCATCCACATAGTCGGCTGGCGCGGGGATTTTCCCAAACGCATGCATCAGGAAACCGCCTACCGTATAAAAACGGTTTTCGTCAGAACCGGACAACTCATCATCAAGTCCAAGCACCGAACTTAGTCTTTCAATACTGACATCGCCATCCACCAGCCACGAACCATTTTCCCGCCGGATGATATCTTTCTCTGCACCGGTTTCCAGCAATGACCAGTTGCCAACCATGGCAGCCATGACATCCGATGAAGTAACAATTCCCTGTACGACACCGTATTCATCCACAATCAGGGCAAACTGGGTATTGGCATCACGAAAATTTTCCATCAGCCGGATGGTGTTGACCATCTCCGGCACATACAGCGGCACCTGCACAATCGCTTCAATATCTGCTGCTTTTAGCGCCTGTCCGCTGACCGTTTTTTTCAGTAAATCCTTGGCTTGCAAAATCCCGACAATATTTTCGATACCATCCCGACAAACAACCAAACGGGAATAGTCAAACCCCTCGATTTTTTTCTGGATTGTTTCCGGATCATCATTCAAATCAATCAAGGCCATCTCGTGCCGGGGTGTCATAATTTCAACGACCGGCAACAGATCAAGACGCAGTACATTGGAAACAATTTCCCGTTCACTTTCATGAAATACGCCCGCTTCTTCGCCTTGCTCCATAAGAAGCCGAATTTCGTTCTCACTGACTGGCGGCTCATCTTTTAACTGCACACTGAAAAGACGCAGTAGAAATTCACTCGATTGTGAGAATAAGGAAACCAAAGGAGAAAATAGTTCGGAAAGCGCATTCATGGGACGGGCCATAATAGAAGCAATCGTCTCTGGCGCCAGTAATGCCAGGCGCTTGGGAACCAGTTCGCCAATCACAACCGAAAAATAGGTCAAAATCACCACTGTTACTGCCATCGATATGCCTCTGGCATAAGGTGAGATGACCGGAACATTTAATAGCCAGGCTGCAAGTGGATCAGACAGCGCTTTCTCACCAATTGCGCCACTGAGAATGCCGATAGAAGTCATGCCGGCCTGAGTGGTGGATAAAAAACGGGAAGCATTCTGATGTAAATTCAGTGCGGCTTGCGCGCCCATACGACCTGCCTGAATCCGTTCCAATAATCGTACTTTCCGCGATGAAACCAGCGCAATTTCCGCCATGGCAAAAAGGCCATTTAACAAAATGAGGCAAAAAATCAATAACAGATCAATAATAAAACTTTCCATTTACCTGGGATATTCCGCATCAACGAGAAGTTATTTCATGTTACCTGAATTGCTGCTAACACCTCCCCAAATATATGAATCAGCTTGATAAAAACCAAAACAAAAAGAAATGTTGTGACATTGGAAGCATGGTTTCGCCTTATGTCATCAACAATAAAATGCCATCTGGGTTTTCCTCACACATGGAAATGCCACTGCTTGATCTTCCTTAAATCGGACAGAATCGAACAAAGGCATTATTTATATCTCGAAAAACCGAAAAACTGTCATCCTCAAAGGAGAATCGTATGTTTATCAGTCAAATTAAAATAAAAGCAGCCAAACCGGCTGTTTCGGCAATCATTCTGTTCTGCCTGACATGCTTTTCTTTTGGGCCCGCAATCGCTTCCGGTAATCTGGAAGAAGCCCGGGCACAATTTGAAAAAGACAAGACATTTTGCCGTGAAGACCCTTCTGTCACTAATAGACAGGCTTGCTTAAGAGAAGCTGGAGCCGTCTTTGAAAAGAAAAGAAGTGGTATGCAAAATAGAAAACCCTCGTCCAGCAACAGCAATTTTTCAGAAAATGCGATTAGACGTTGTGACGTACATACAGGCGTTGCACGTGATCTTTGCCTGGAACGCATCAAAAATGGCCCTGTGGAAGGTTCCGTAAAAAAAGGGGGGGTTCTGTATGAAGCCACTCGCACGGAAACGCTTCCCGCCAATCCTTAAATCATTCCACGCTTCACAAAACAGTCGGCCTGATTTATTCAGCCCGACTGTTTTTATCCCAGCTGATCCAATACCCGTTTTCGGAATTTGACGCCAAGCTTTTTGGCAATGGCTTCGCAAGCGGCCATATCCACACCGGACAAACCTTCAAGCGCAGTCACGGTCACATCCGCTCCCGCATTGCGAGCACTTTTGATAAAGTCCAGCATAGAAGCATAGGTTCCCGGCAGCCTGGGATTGCAATGCCGGTTGTAGATTTCTTCATTTTGCGCATTGAGAGAAACGGATATGGATTGAATATAACGGGCCAGCTCAGGCGCCACATCACGTCCATGCACAATATTGGCAACCCCGCTTGTATTTAAGCGGAGATTCGCACCCTTTTCCCGTAATTTCCGGGCCACTTCGAGCAACACATCAAGCCGCATAGTCGGCTCACCCATACCGCAAAAGACGATTTCATCATAGTCAGCCGGATTACCCGCCGCTTCAATCAGCTCATCGACCGTCGGTTCATGGCGAAGGCGCATATTATATTCACGTATGTCCCACTCCCCGTTAAACTTCGGACAAAACCGGCACCGCAAGCTGCACCGGTTTGTCACATTCAGATAACGGCTGTTGCGAATGGTATAACCGACCACTTCTTCCGGTTTTGGCACGGCATCCGTCATCAAAATCCCCTTTCTATCTGCCATTTATCCTGGAATGGGACAACCATCAGACGAAATCATTTCATGAACAGGCTAACCAGTACCATAGCCAGTCCGGTATTGATGGCAATATTCAGCTTGCGCGCCACCTTGCCATACGCCCTCAGGATATTGGACAGCATCCACCCGCCCCATAACAGAATTTCGCCTCCGCCGCGAAACAATTCCATATCGGTTTGCGCTACCTGGACACGGTAAATTCCCTGGGTCAGAAAAGCGAGACAAATCAGCGCCAGCACAAGACGAACCGGCTTTTTGTTTACAAATTCCCAGAACGTCTCCATCTTTCGATTCATTTTCCCCCTCCTTTATAGCCGGATTAAAAGGTTCTTACCCCGGCTTCCGACTCAATCAGAAATAAACCCCACTCATATATAAGGGCAAGACAGGAATTATTCAACTGTAACCGACTTGGCCAAGTTACGGGGCTTGTCCACATCGGTTCCACGAACCAGCGCAGCATGGTATGCCAGCAACTGGAGCGCCACCACATGCAGCAGAGGCGACAACACGCCATAATTTTCCGGCAAACGGATCACATGAATCCCCGGCTCGGAAATGATATGCGTATCCGAATCGGCAAAAACAAATAATTGTCCGCCACGCGCCCGCACTTCCTGCATGTTGGATTTCAATTTTTCCAGCAAATCATCTCTGGGAGCCACGGTAACTACCGGCATCTGATTGGTCACCAAAGCGAGCGGGCCATGTTTTAATTCTCCCGCCGGATAAGCCTCGGCATGGATGTAGGAGATTTCCTTGAGTTTCAATGCCCCCTCCAGGGCAATCGGATAATGTATGCCCCGTCCCAAAAACAGCGCATTTTCATAGCGTGAAAACGTTTCAGCCCAGGATATGATCTGAGGTTCTAACGCGAGTACGGCAGAAATGGCGGCCGGCAAATGGCGCAGATCACGGAAGTAATTTGCTTCCTGTTCCGGACTTAGCCTGCCTTTTTGCTTGGCAAATACCATTGTCAGCAAAAAGAGCGCGGCAAGCTGGGTGGTAAACGCCTTGGTTGAGGCAACACCAATCTCCATGCCCGCCCGTGTAATGTAGGCCAGCGCGCATTCCCGCACCATCGCACTGGTTGCCACATTGCAGATGGTCAGCGTATGTGTCATGCCCTGTTCCTGCGCATGACGCAACGCAGCCAGCGTATCCGCCGTTTCACCGCTCTGTGTAATGGTGACAACAAGGGTCCGGGGATTCGGCACGCTGCTGCGATAACGATACTCGCTGGCAATCTCCACACTGACCGGAATACCGGCCTTGGCTTCCAGCCAATACTTGGCTGTCATGCCGGCATAATAACTGGTGCCGCACGCCAGGATCAGAATGCGATCCACCTGTTCAAAAACAGCCTGGGCATCAGCCCCAAAAAGCCGGGGGGAAAATGTCTCGATGCCTTGCAGCGTATCCGCCAACGCCTGCGGCTGCTCGAATATTTCTTTTTGCATGTAATGCTGGTACGGCCCCAGTTCCGCCGCCGTCGTGTACGCTTGAACAACGCGAATTTCCCGCTGGACCGGCTTGCCATGCATATCATAGACACGGTATTGATCCACGTACAGATCAACAATATCGCCCTCTTCGAGATAAATGATGCGGTCCGTCGTCCCGGCCAGCGCCAGCGCATCCGATGCCAGGAAATTTTCACCTTCGCTCACGCCAATAACCAGTGGAGAACCTTTTCTGGCGCCCACCATGCGCAACGGTTCATCACGGCAGATCACCGCGATGGCAAAAGCGCCTGTCAAACGGCTGACAGCCTTTTGCACCGCCTCCAGCAAATTGTCCTGATACAGCGAATCAATGAGATGCGCCATGACTTCCGTATCGGTCTGGCTGGCAAATTCATATCCCTGAGCGATCAGTTCATCGCGCAATTCGGCATAGTTTTCGATGATGCCGTTATGAACCAGGGCAATACGTTCCCTCGAAAAATGCGGATGGGCATTTGCCGTCGTCGGCGCGCCATGCGTTGCCCAGCGCGTATGCGCAATCCCCATAAAACCGGTCAAACCGAAAGTATTAACCTGGTTTTCAAGATCAGCCACCCGCGCCGTGCTGCGGGTACGGCGCAAACTGCCATCGGCATAAAGCGCAATGCCGCATGAATCATATCCCCTGTATTCCAGCCGCTTTAAACCCTCGATCATGACGGGGGTAATATCCCGCGCCGCCAACGCTCCTACAATGCCGCACATCCTGATTGATTCCTTATCTCATGCCGTCAGACATGGTTATGTTTACGGTATCCTTGCCTCATGGCGCAGGAAAAAACATCATTTTACCCACAAAACAATCATTCTGCGGACAATGTCCCAAAAAACGGATCGGCGTCCGGCAATCAAAGCATCATCTCAAAATGGCATGAAAAAAGCGCGCATGATTAACATGCGCGCTTTTGATACACCTCCAGCATGAGAGCATGTCATGCCGACCATGCTCTCAAACCATCAGCAGACTCTTAGAACTTGTGAGTCATACCGACCTGGAATCCCGTCATGCTTTCGCGACCCGGGATGCCGGTAAGGGCAGCTCCAACACCTTTATCATCAAATTTGGTGTAGGCAACCTGCGCATAGGCGGAAGTCCGCTTGGAGAGGTTGTAGGTATAACCGAGCGCGTATTTATAGAGACTGCTCCTCTGGACACTATCTGGCCTCACTCTGGCGTACTGGGCAGAGGCGTCAAGCTGGCCAGGACCGATATCCCATTCCAAACCGAGCAACCAAGTGTTCTGCCTGCCGTCATGTGCGCCAAAAATGTTATTGGTGGCGGTATTCGCAGTACCGAGTTTAAAGCCTTTGTCCCTGGTTCTTTCATACAACAGTGAAACCCGTGCCGGGCCAAATTTGTATGCCGCGCCGAGGTTCCAGACGCTGGAGTTGTCGGAATCAGCAACACGGCTCCAGTTACCGGTCAGCATCACCGGGCCGTTGTCATAGGAAAGGTTGACAGCATAACCGTCATTATCCCAGTTTACGCCATAGGCTGCACCGCCACGTTTCGTGTTTTGACCCAGCGAATAACTCAGGCCGAAGGAGAAGCCGCTCCATTTCGGGCTGTCATAGCGTGCGGTATTGTTGATACGGGCTGAGCGCTGGCTGCTCAGGAGCATGGAGCCCACGCCATATTGGTAGAACGGGTCAAACTTACGGATGGTTTCCGTGGTCAGCTCGTTCACGCGGCCAAAGCGGACACGGCCCCATTCGCCGGCCAGACCGACGTTGGCAGCACCATCCCAATCAACACCGGAATTGGCACCGCCCCAGGAAGCTTTGTAACCGGCTGTATTGGTGTTGCCTGCGCTACCATCAAACAGGTCAAAACGCTTTTCCAGCTCAAAGGTGGCTTTCAGGCCACCACCGAGGTCTTCCGAACCACGGAAGCCGATACGGTTATTGATGTTTTCACCCATTCTGATATCACGGCCGGTTTCCTTGATGTAACCGGTATCAACAACACCGTAAATGGTGACATTGGATTGGGCATGTGCCACACCGGCAGCAGCGCCGAGTACAGCTAATGCGATTAAAGTCTTTTTCATTTTTTCTTCCCTTTAAAGAGATGTGTTGAAAATCCGTAGTAAAAATATCCTGCTAAAACTTCCGGACAAGCCAAAGCTTAATCATATTGTGACCAACTTTCCAACAAATTGATCATTAAGACTGCAAAATCAGGCAAAAAATGACAAAAACGATACAAAACTGTTGTATTTTTGTAACACTTTGCCAGTTAAATTTACTCTTTTTTATCGAATCAATAAAAACGATTATGATTTCTGGCTGCCGACCAAATGCCTGACAAATTCAAACCGGCAAGCTTAAGAAAATATTAAAGCTATTTCTTAAGTTTTTATCGATTTGTATCTAAATAAAAAGCATTTTTTAATATCACGTTGCATAAATGAGACATTTGAACTGCCATTCTATCCAACAGCATTGAAATCTTTTTATTGATTGGATGAAAAAGACAGCATCCGCTCCACATAACGACCAATCAGGTCAACCTCCAAATTGACGCTTGTCCCCACTGACAAATTTTTTAAGGTCGTGACTGCAAGCGTATGCGGGATCAGATTCATTGAAAACCGGCAAATCGCAGCCGTATCTTCGACCCGATTGATCGTCAGTGAAACGCCATTCACCGCGATGGAGCCTTTGTAGGCAATGAATTTTGCCATTTCCTTGGGTGCGTCAATAACGAGCTCCCACGATTCGCCAGCCGGCTCAAACCGGCTGACCGTGCCGATGCCATCAACATGCCCGGCAACAAGATGCCCTCCAAGATAGTCGCCTACCCGCAGGGCCTTTTCAAGATTGACTTCGTGCATCCCATCCAGTCCGGATGTCCGATTTAAGCTTTCACGGGAAACATCAACCATAAAACCGTTCCGCGTTTTTTCAACGACCGTCATGCAGGCGCCATTGAGCGCAATGGAATCGCCTTCGGCAACATCATCCATCGGCAACCCGCCTGCATCAATATGAAGACGGACGCCGGCGTCATTTCCCTCGCCCTGGGGCATCACTAATGTAATCCGGCCTGTTGCCGTTACGATTCCAGTAAACATATTGTCTCCTTTGGCTTGTTTTATTCGAACCTTGCAATCATGCGCAAATCGGAGCCGATTTGCACGATGTCGCGAAATTGCATCCGGCGCTGGTCTTCAAGCGAGGCCGGCGCCGCCATGCTGAACATGCCGTGCCCCTCGCCAATGAGCGACGGCGCCATATAAACCAGCAATTCATCAACACATTTTGCCTCGATCAGCGCACCATTTAATATAGCGCCCGCCTCAACATGCACTTCATTGATTTCCCGCCGGGCCAGTTCAGCCATCATTGCCCGCAAGTCCACTTTCCCGTTTTTTCCCGGTATGGCGATGATGTCCGCACCGGTTGCCCGCAATCCTTCCATTTTTTTCGGGTCTGGCTGCGCACAACAGATCCAAGCACCGTCCCCCACCAGAACCCTGGCATCAGGCGCCATACGCAGGCGGCTGTCAACAATGATGCGCCGTGGCTGTGACGCAACAGTGATGGCCCTGACCGTGAGTTGCGGATTATCGCTTTGGACAGTGCCGATGCCGGTCAGGATGGCATCGGCGCGGGCGCGCCAAAGATGGCTGTCATCACGCGCAGCCGAGGAGGTGATCCATTGGCTTTGTCCATTTGCAAGCGCCGTTTTACCATCCAGACTGGCCGCTATTTTTATTCTGACCCAGGGCCGTCCGCGTTCCATCCTTGAGAGAAAGCCCAAATTCATTTCACGCGCTTCGTTTTCCAGCACGCCGGATACCACGTCGATTCCAGCGGCCCTTAATCGGGCGAATCCTTTTCCTGACACGCGCGGGTTCGGGTCTGTCATGGCGGCAATGACACGTGATACGCCCGATCTGACCAGCGCGTCAGCACAAGGCGCTGTCCGCCCCTGATGCGAACAGGGTTCGAGGGTAACGTAAACAGTTGCGCCTTTTACATCATGACCTTTTTTCACAGCATCTTCAAGCGCCTCTATTTCAGCATGATTGCCGCCCGGCGGACGTGTACTGCCCTGTCCGATAATCCTGCCATCCTGCACAATGACACAGCCAACCTGTGGATTGGGCGCGACATAAGATGGCGGTTCTTTGGCCGCTTTTATTGCACAGCGCATCAATTCGTCATGAATCATGGTTTCTTTCAGGCTTTGCCAAGCCTGTATTTTAAGGGTTATTGTCCGGACAAGCGCGTCATAAGTCACGCCCGCCCCTATCCAGCCTGACTAGGGTTATGACTATATAAAAAAACCGCCTGCTTGACGAGACAGGCGGTCAAATGAAACGATCTGGATCAACCGTAAACAGGGAAAGCGGTTGTCAGTTTTTTGACTTCCGCGCGGACACGCTCCAGTACCGCCGCATCTTCATAATGGTCAATAACATCCGCCAGCAGATTGGCGACCATCCGGGATTCAGCTTCCTTGAACCCGCGCGTTGTCATAGCCGGGCTGCCCAGACGGATGCCTGACGTGACAAAGGGCGTTTGCGGATCATTGGGGATGGCGTTTTTGTTACAGGTGATGTGCCCGCTGTTTAAGACCGTTTCCGCAATACGCCCGGTGACGTTTTTGCTGATCAGATCAACCAGCATGACGTGGGATTCAGTCCGGCCGGAGACAATCCTGAATCCGCGCTCTATGAGCGTTTTGGCCATGACGTCCGCATTTTTGAGTACTTGCTCCTGATAGGTTTTAAATTCCGGTTGCAGCGCCTCATGAAAAGCAACGGCTTTGCCCGCAATGACATGCATCAGCGGCCCCCCTTGGAGACCTGGAAAAACGGCTGAATTAATCGGACGCTCAAATTCCGGTTTCATCAAAATAAAGCCGCCGCGCGGACCTCGCAACGATTTGTGCGTAGTTGATGTGACAAAATCCGCATGCGGCACCGGATTGGGATAAACACCGGCAGCAATCAGCCCCGCATAATGGGCCATGTCAACCATGAAGTAAGCGCCCACCTCTTTGGCAACCCTGGCAAACCGCTCAAAATCGATCCGGAGCGAATAAGCAGAAGCGCCCGCAATAATCAATTTGGGCTTTTTCTCGTGAGCCAGCCGCTCCATCGCATCATAATCGATTTCTTCTTTTTCATTCAAACCGTATGACACCACGTTAAACCACTTGCCCGACATATTGAGTGCCATGCCGTGAGTAAGGTGACCGCCTTCCGCCAGTGACATTCCCATAATCGTGTCTCCCGGTTGCAGCATTGCAAAGAAAACGGCCTGATTGGCCTGTGAACCGGAATTGGGCTGTACATTTGCGGCTTCCGCACCAAAGAGTTTTTTGACACGATCAATTGCAAGCTGCTCGACTATATCAACAAATTCGCATCCCCCATAATAACGGCGGCCGGGATAGCCTTCTGCATATTTATTGGTCAACTGAGACCCTTGCGCCTGCATGACAGCCGGTGAACAATAATTCTCGGAGGCAATCAGCTCAATATGTTCTTCCTGGCGAATATTTTCACGCTGAATAGCACTCCATAGCTCCGGATCAACCCTGGCAATGGTCTGGTCTTTTGAGAACATGCGATACTCCAATAAAAATGCAATTTGTTGAGATTGTTCCGAAAACAGCAGGCGCCCTAAACGGTTCCCATTTTCCGGAAAAAGCGCCTTCTTCCGCTGTTTTAAAAAACAATCAAATAAAACAGAGTATTTTACAACACTGTTTTTCGTGCCAGCAAGAAAATCCAGATATGCTTATTCGTTTCAAACTGCACTAAAACAATATTGCCATGAATGGTAAAAAAACCGATGTATTCGAGTGACGCGTTTTATAATTGATAAAAATACCGCCTGATAAAAACGGACATTGCTTTCATTTCCCGCCTCCTATTATAAAAAGGAACATCATGCCAACCATCCATGTTCAGTTGCTTGAAGGTCGAACCCTTGAACAAAAGCGCAAATTTGTCACAGCCTTAACGGAAGCCACCGCTAAAACACTTGGTTGTGATCCCGGATCGGTGGATGTCATTCTTCAAGAAGTCCGGAAAGAAAACTGGGCTACGGGCGGCAAGCTCTGGAGTGACTGATCCTGGCTGTGTGCCGAAATACCGGTATTGGTTTAGATGCCGATTTTACTTTTCCCGGTTTCTTTCGGCCCCCTACCGATCAAAAGCAGAATCAATGGCCTATTCCATCAGCCTAGCGCTTGCTGACAATGAATATAGCATGTAAAGTATTGCCGTACGGAATCCATCAAAACGCAAGGTCTTAAGCCAAAAGCCAGATCATGTTTTTATTATTAACGGAGTGTAGCAAATGACTGACGAACTGGAAGCCCTGTTTGACAAGATATCGGATGAACAAAGGGCACAAGCCGATGCTAATCAATCCGTGCAGGCAGCGACATCAGAAGCCGGGTCTTCTGAAGACGAGCTGGAAGCCCTTTTTGATGAAATAAGCGCTGAAACCCAGGCCAACATGACTGCATCCATGCCGGTTAGCGAAACCGTTACGGTCATGGAAATTGCCCAGGAAGCCGAATCCACTGAAGACGAACTGGAAGCGCTCTTTGACAGGCTGAGTACCGAATCTGCCAATCAAGCCACCCCATCCCCAACAGAAGCGGCGACTGAAACCGTGGCAGACTCTCACTCCACAGAAACATTTGAATCCAGCGAGATCCATGCCCCTGCGACCCCTGACCCGGCAAATGTAGCTGATAAGCCGCTTTACGACCGTATCGGCGGTATTCTGCGACAGCTTCATGACTCCATGCGCGAACTGGGGTACGATCGTGCATTGCAAGACGTGGCAACTGAAGTGACTGACGCCAAGGGACGCCTCGAATATGTTGCGGCATTAACCGAGCAAGCGGCCACACGTGTTCTGAACTCCATTGATATTGCCATACCGCATCAGGAAGACCTGCTAAAGAACGCCAGGAACCTTGAGGAACGCTGGACAGCCCTCTTTGAAGGCAACATGGATATTGAAGCATTTAAGCAACTGGCACAAGATTCCCGTCATTTTGCCGTTAATACAGCAAGTAGGGCAGATGAGGAAAAAGCCCGCCTTATGGAAATCATGATGGCTCAGGACTTTCAAGACATTACCGGGCAAGTGATCAAAAAAGTCGTCGTCATTACAAAAAAGCTGGAGCAGGAACTGGCTCAGTTGTTACGTGATAATGCGCCGTCTCAAAGCAAGGAAAAAGTGGTTGATCTCATGGCCGGGCCGGATATTCCTGCCAAAGCCATGGCACAAGATGATGTTGACAGTCTGTTGGCCAACCTGGGCTTTTAGATTATTGCTGTTAATTTAAACGGCTGATATTGCACATCTTCGAATTGGATTTCTGATGGATGACATGCTGAAAGAGTTTGTTGTTGAGGCACTGGAACTTGCCTCACAAGTTGAAGAAAATCTCCTGATACTGGAAAGACACCCCAATGATCAGGATACGATTAATGCGGTATTCCGTTCCTTTCACACCATCAAAGGCGGCGCAGGCTTTATGGGACTCGCCGCAATGGTCGAGGCGTGCCACCTTACCGAAAATCTTTTTGACGGCATGCGAACAGGCAAAATTCCCGTCACGCCGGATGCCATTGAAGCCGCGCTGCAAGCCAGCAGTTTTGTCGGATTTCAGTTAAATGAGCTGCATAATGGCACTGCTGCGGGCGATCTGTCGCCCTTCCCGCCTGATATCGAGGCCATGCTTCAGCGGGCACTTGCAGGAGACACCGCTCCGGTACCGGCTGCTTCTTTAGCATCCGCCCAGTCACCGGCAGAATCAGTACCGGTAACCACATCCACAAGCGAATCCCAGGCCAATGTCTCGACGACAGACGGACTAAACTGGCATGTCTTGTACAATGCTGTTGTGCCGGAGCACAAACGGGTTGAAATACCGGCTTCTTCTGCTACAGCGGCCAATCCTCCGGATGGAACGACGCCAGGAGCGACACCGGCGACTGGGAAAAATTCAACATGGGATGGCGTCGATAGGCGGCGCGCGCCTGCTTCGGCGCCTAAAAACGACAGTATCCGTATTGATGCCGCCAAACTGGATGTATTGCTTGAAGTTGCAGGCGAAGCCGCCCAGGCCGCTAATCAGGCTAGTGTCCTTCTGGATAAGCTCCGCCTTTTTCCGTTTGAAGATGAGGCAGCAGAACTTATCGACAATCTGATCGAAACGCAGGCACGCGCTTCCCGCTATTCATCTGAATTGCAACGTGCAACCCTTTCCACCCGCATGCAACCGGTCGGCAGCCTATTCCAGCGCTTTCCCCGGCTCGTCCGGGAACTGGCCCGTGAGCTAGGGAAAAATATCGATCTGGTGATTGAAGGCGCTGAAACGGAAGTGGATCGGCTGGTTGTTGACAGCCTGTATGACCCGCTTGTCCATATGCTGCGAAATTCGCTCGATCACGGCGTTGAAGACGCAGAAGGCCGAAAAGCTGCCGGGAAACCGGAAAAAGCGCAAATCCTGCTTAAGGCATGGCAGGAAGCAAACAGTGTCATGATTGTTGTTTCCGATGACGGGCGCGGAATGAATCCTGAAAAACTGCGGGAAAAAGCCATTTCGAAAGGTTTGATCAGCCCTAATGACGCCCAATCCGACGATGAAGCGTATCAGTTGGTTTTCTTGCCCGGATTTTCAACGATGGAAGTTGCATCCAGCGTATCGGGCCGTGGTGTCGGCATGGATGTTGTCAGGACAGCGGTAGAACAGCATCGCGGCACCATCTGGATTGATTCAAAACTGGGAAAAGGCACAACCTTTTCCATCAGACTGCCAATTGAGTTGTCCATTATTCCCATGCTGCTCGTCAGTACGTCCGGCGCTAAACTGGGTATCCCCATGTCACTCATCGAACGTATCGTGGAATTGCCGGAAACGCTTGAACAGGTTTCCGGACAGCCCGTTTTCCGTGACCACGGACGCCCGCTTCCGGTACTGTCCATGGCCAATGTGCTTGGATATGATCCCTGCACTGAATCGGCAGGCATCATTATCGCCGCTCCCAGCCCTTATATCCTTTCTGTTGAGGCGCTTGACGGAACGGCTGACCAAGTCATCAAACCGCTTGCAGGCATTGATGTCACCGGTATTTCCGGCACAACCCGTTCTGCAGAAGGTGATTTGGTTTTGGTTATTTGTCTTTCCTTCCTGCTTGACGGAATACGCAAAACCAGGAGTTCTTCGGCATCTTCCATGCCATCATAAGACACCGAATCATCCTGTGGTTTGCAATTGATCGAATCCACCCGTTCATTGGACTGCGCCGTTCATACGCATCACCAAGCAAACAGATCCGTAACTCATTGATTCAAAATCACTTTTTGCGTCCTGAATATTGCATTTTGTAACAATTACGGGACGAGGAAAATTCCTTTTTGATCTAAACTGGTGTCAAGCAGACTAACAAGGAATAGCCTTCCCTAACACGAGTCATTTCATGGCCTGATGCAGGAAAGATGTTCCAGTAATAGAAAACTAGTCTTATTTTTCGAGTCCGTATGACGCAGGAACATCATGAAGAAAATGGGTATTTTTACAATAACCGTCATTTTGCTGTGTCTGATGAGCCGGGAGATTTTTGCCCAACCCCGCTATCATCATGGCCGACATTGGCATGGCGGAACCATCACTTCCTTTGGCTTTATGTTTGATATGACGCCAAGACCCTATCCGCCTTATGCCTATCCAGTAGTGATCCCTGTTGAACCGGCAACGACCTATTATATCCAGCGCCGGGCAGATGAAATTCCGTCCCCCCAATATTGGTATTACTGCACGCAGCCTCAGGGGTATTACCCTTATGTGAAGGAATGCCGAGGAAATTGGCAGAAAGTGATTCCATTTTCGCCAGATGCCCAATAAAACAAACAGGAATACGAAATGATGATGAATTTGAAAAGAAAAACCCTGTTGATAGCGACACCATTCGTTCTGGCAATCACCGCCTGCACGACCATACCTGAAGGTCCCAGTATGATGGTTTTGCCTGGCACGGGTAAATCGTTTGATTTGTTTCAGGCTGACGATATAGCTTGCCGGCAATTTGCACAGGGACAACTCGGCAAAGATCCAAACCAGATGGCATTTGAAAGCGGTGCAAAAAGCGCCGCGCTGGGGACAGGACTTGGCGCTATCGCCGGCGCTGTCATAAATGGGGGGCATGGCGCGCTCATTGGCGCCGGAACCGGCATGGCCATCGGCGGAATGGCTGGCGCCGGCTCAAGCACAGGAACAGGCTATGCAGCACAAAAACGATACGACAATGCCTATATGCAGTGCATGTTTGCAAAAGGCCACCGTATACCTGCCAATGGAAACTTTACCGAGACAGGGCCTGCCGCGCGTTCCGGGCAAACTGATGAGCAACAATCCTATCCGCCCCCCGACACAAAAACGCCGCCGCCAGGCAAATACATCATATCTGATTAAATAATTGAAGGCCGCCCCGCGAATATGCCGCCATTGCGGGACTTTGTCTTATTCAATCCGCGCCGATACGGTTATTTCTGCATTAAACAGACGAGAAACAGGACAGTTTTCCTTGGCTTGCTGCACAGCAGCCAGAAATGCCGACTCATCCGCATGAGGAATCCTGGCAACGACATCCAGATGAATTCGTGTTATGGAAAAACCCTTTTCGCTCTTATCCAAGGTCACTGTCGCTTTTGTCTGAAGCTTTTCAGCAACCATCTTTGCATGTTCCAGCTTGCCGGAAAGCGCCATCGTAAAGCAGCCGGCATGGGCCGCAGCAATCAATTCCTCAGGATTCGTGCCTGTACCATTTTCAAAACGTGCCGAAAAAGAATAGGGCGTATTTGATAAAACACCGGTTTCGGTTGTGAGTGCCCCTTGTCCATTTTTGAGGCCACCTTGCCAGACAGCTGTTGCAAAACGATCCATTTTTTCCTCCTCACCATCAATAAAGATTAAAAATTGTTCCTTTTGATCACAACAAGACTAAACCATATCACTATGGCAAGCTTAATTGAAAATAAAGATATAAAAATGGCCCTTTGATTTGGAATAAGTTCGCTATAGTCGGCTGATCCGATCAATTTCCTGAATAATGATTCGCACTTGCAAGATAGCTATACTATAATTAAACTGGATACCAGATAAGCAACCGGAACCTGGTGGGCGGCATTTAACAGAGGTTTCTGTCAATTTTCGGTTTTTCTTCATACCATTTGATCCTTCAAGCTTATGTCCAAAAAAAATACGACCGATCCGGATGCGCCGGATTTTGATCTCGACAGTTTCCTTAACGCGCCCGAAGCGCCGCCCAAACTGGATGATAAGCAGTTTGACGCGCTGGAAGCCTTTCTTGAGCAGCATCCGAATGGCATGCACATGGAAATTCTCGATGGTTTTTTTTGCGGGCTGATATGCGGCCCGGATGTGATGAATCCTGAAGAATTCATTCCTTACATCTTTGGCGGGAAAGCACCGGAATACCATTCGCCGGATCAAGAAGAAGAAATCAGGAACACGTTGATGCAGCATTGGGATCACATCACGGGAATGATGAAAAATCAGGAATCCTATTATCCATTCCTCTATTCCGACAATGATTTCAAGGTTAACGGCAATGACTGGGCGCTGGGTTTCGTGCTTGGGCTGGACAAATACCGTGACAGCTGGAGCGAACTACTGGAACAGGCGCAAATTGAAGAAAACCTGCTGACCCCGATCCTGACGCTCTATTTGGAAACCTCTCCTGACAATACGGAAGGGCTCATCCATGCAGAAGACCGGGAAGAAATTGTAACCACACTGGTCAACAATCTTCCCCAAATCTATCATCATTTTAGCGAAGCGCGAGAAAAGAAAAGTCAGGGCACATTGCACTGATAGAAAGACAACTCACAGGAATCCGGTTTCTAACCTGCCATCACGAATACTTTATTTCGCGATTGAACCGTCTAAGTCTCTTTCGCGCCCGGTTTTCGGGCCGGCAGATTGACATTCTCAACCGCTTTTTTCTGTTCTTCCCTGATTGTCCACATATAGACGCCCCGATGACCGATCATCGCTGTTTTTTCCGGTGGCCAATCCGGACCCATATCATTGTCATGCGATACCAGCCGCGCGCCGACCTTAAGCTGCTTCCAGATATATGGACGCAATTTAAGGTTGAGTTCGGCCGGAAGGTAAAGCATCACGACGGTTGCATCCGAAAAATCAACCTCAAAAAAATTGCCGTACTCAAATCTGACCCGATCTTCCACCCCGGCAGCTTTTGCATTGACGGCTGATTCAGCAAGCCGTTTCGGATTCAGATCAATGCCAACGCCTCTGGCGCCATAATCCCGGGCTGCCGCAATCACGATGCGGCCATCACCGCAACCCAGGTCATAGACCAGATCATTTTTATTAACGTCAGCAATCCTGAGCATACCATCTACCACTTCGGGATAAGTGACGATAAAACCGGCATCCAATTCGGGGCCCATCGCCTCATCCAGACCAAATTGCGCCTTGGCTGAAACCACAATTAATACACACACCAGCAGGGACGCAGCAAAAAAAGCCGTCATGGCAAACCAGGGCCGCCGCCATAAATGCATGGGTAATCCTTTGGTCATGGATGAAAAACTCCTTAATCTCCTTCTTTGGGCCTGACAGCACGCGCCAGTTTCAGGAGCATAACACCAATCGCCAAAACTGCAACACCAATCCAGGCCGCATTAACACCTCCAAAAGACTGGTCATAAACATAAGACAAGCTTGACCATAGCATATAAGCGCAAGTGACACAGAACAATAACGGCAGCAATGGATACAGCGGCACCTCGAATGGCCGCCGCACAGCAGGCTCACGTATGCGCAGGACAAATAAGGAAATACCCGTTAGCAGAAAAAAAAGCCAAAAAACAGGCGCCGTAAATTCGACCATTGACTTAAATCCGCCACCAATCCACTTCCCTATCAGGACCAAAAACAAAGATGCCAGACACTGCATCCATATGGCATTGGCCGGTGTATCACGTGTCGTATCCCACACACCCAACTTGCCGAGAACCGGCCAATCGCGTCCCATGGCATAACTGGTACGCGCCCCGACAATCATCGTGCCATTGATTGAAGTCAGCACGGAAACGGCAATGATCAGGGAAATGATCTTTTCCGCAGCAGGGCCAAATATCTTGCGCATCATATCGGCGGCCACGGCTTCTGACCCGGCCATGCCTTTTATGCCCAATCCTTTCCAATAAGCCCAGGTAACCAGAAGATAAAGCAGCGTAATGATAAGGATAGACAGAACCAGCGCCCAAACCATGTTATGGCGTCCGCTCCTGATTTCAGCACTGATATAGGCGGCTTCATTCCAGCCGCCATATGTCAGAAGCACAAATACCATTGCCAAACCAAACGCCGCAATGGTTGGCGCAGAACCGGAAATGCTTTCAGAAGATGCGGCAATCGGCACAGCATCAACATGGCCTGCATTCAGATTCAGAAAAAAGGCCGCAGCGGCAACGATGAACAGCAAGCAAAATATCTGTAACATGGCCAGCCAGGTTTGTGCCGTCATACCGGCACGGACATTCAGACGGTTTATCCAGGAAAGAACCAGTATCACGAGCACCGCATAAATCAGCGAGCCGGAGCCTGGCCCTATCAGATCCAGCGACAACACATGATTCATGTAATCACCAAAAACAAAAGACAGAAGCGCAATAGAACCGGTCGTAATGACTGAAAGACGCGCCCATCCGAACAAAAAAGCAATGGAACGACCAAACGCGCGATGCAGGAAATGATAATCTCCGCCAGCATGCGGATAGGCTGTTGCAAGCTCGGCATAACACAGCGCGCCGATTAGCGAAACGACTCCGCCAAACATCCAGGCGCCAAACATCCATCCCGCATGGCCGGTCATACCTGCGACAATGGCTGGCGTCTTAAAGATACCGGCTCCAATAACGATACCGACAATCAGCGAAACGGCTTCACGCAAACCAAGAATGCGCCGAGGGGATGCGCTATTCACGCCTTGCAAACTATTTTCACTGTTGGCGGGAATAGGCATGATAGGGGCATTTTCAGTTAAAAAGCCAGGCAAGAATCAAATACGCGTTCATACGATGAACGTTTGCGCTCTGCTAAAAAACGTTCTTTATTTTTAGAGCGGAAAGTATTGTATAACAGCCCACCCAGTATTTTTGGGTCTTTTCAGATAACCGCAATAAAATATTGTTCGTGGCTAAAGACGGCCATCTGCACCACTTGTAACACGCCGTTGATATGACACCCGAAAAGCGATTTTGCAGTATCTGGAAGAAGCGAAGTCACACACCGAATTAGCCAGGCGATTTTCTTTCACGTACAAGCCACGAAATCAGGGTGCCGATTCATGCGATTATTGCCATATCGCGGTGCGGCCGAGTCAATGGATATTTCAAAATCCCATGACCCTATGCGGAAAATGGATTCCTCATCAAAATAGCGCCCTGGCATTGCTGGAAATGATGCCGTAAAAACGACGGATGGAGGTAAAAGCAGAAAAACCGGTTATGGATAAAATCGCCCGCCCAAACACAAGCGACTAAAATGGATGTCACTGAACGCACCAAGCGCCATCGGCAAGGAACACGCACGCTTTCTTGCCGCGCCTGGCGAATCGTTGCCTTCACTTCAGACACAACTCAGGCAACGATTCAAATAACCAGAAATTCTTTCTAAAAGACGGCCTTTAATCCAATTTTGCCGCCGAAAGCATAGTCACTGCCGCCGAACTCACGCTGGAATTGAAGACTTCCATAGAAAGAAACGCCTTTTGCGATTTCAGTATCGATGCCGGCATCAATTTTGAATCCGGCACCGTGCGTACTTGCCCGGAAAGGAACATCGCCGTTCGCAGACGAAAACCGTGTTTCGGGACGTCCCAGGAACTCGTTGATAAAGCTTACCCTACCCCATGCTGTCGTTTTACGTAACACGCCTGTAGAACTCAGAGATGAATCCGGTGTCCAGGTTTTCGACAAGCGTGCTCCCAAACGGGCTATCAGGCTTTGTACGTTGTCAAAACCGATCTTCGCTGCCATATCATAAGAATCATCCAAATTGATGGTCTGATAGGTCAATTGCGCCTGTGGCTGCAGCATAACACCATTATTCAGAAGAACAGGATAACCTGCTTCCAATGAAGCACCCAGACCGAAGCCTTTGGTCTTCACGCTCGATAACCGCCCGTATGCCTTATTATCGTACCAGGTTCCTTGAACAACCGTGTCAAGATACCATCCTCTTTTTCCGAAGTGTGTCCAGTAACCGCCGAGGGTTGTCGCGTTTGTCCGATTAGTACCGGCTTTCGTTCCATCGAAATGACGAACTGTCGCCGAAGTCTCGCCATTGGCAAAATAAAAACCGGCATTGTCAAAACCACCGTTCGCCCGTCCTGCCGCATAGACATCCAGGCCGACTTGCAAGGCATAGGTATGATGATTATAACTTGGCCCGCGATCGCTATAGATACCAGACGACCCGCCGTCTCTGGACCCTCTCGTAGCGATGATTCGTCCCCAGGCACGACGGTCGATATCACCTGTTTGGCCAACCAAACCAAAGCGCTGCAATGATCTCTGCCCACCCATGCGCTCATCCAAAGAATCCAATAGCATGTTGCCGTAATTCAGCGCCAATGACGGGATAGCCGTGTAAAGTGAGGTTTCACTTCGGAAATTGGGTCTGCATGCCGGAGAATTCGGATCAAGCTCACAATCCAATGTTGAACGCAGGAACCAGTCATCAGGCAAATCGCCCGATACACCACCGCGATACAGAAGATATTCATAGGGACCCGCTATCACGGGCGCGCCCAGGGCAAAGGCTGTAGCCGTTGTTGTTCCACCATTGATTGCATCGACAAGCAGGATGCCATTCCCGGTAGTTTGAGCGCCTTGTCCTCCAAGACTGGCAATGAAAACAGACGTATTTCCGGTTGCGCTGCCGCCATCAATGACCAAACTATCGGAAACGGAAGTGCTGTCACCAAGATAGGCATTGAAAATCATGGCTCCCCCCATGCCGACATAATTACCGGTCACTGTCAGCGTTATTTTAGGCGGATCA
>Ga0082212_10000142_pt1 | contig 106704 bp, 90 predicted proteins | sample TergutNt197P3_FD_71548 | JGI IMG/M metagenome (GOLD analysis project Ga0082212, IMG submission 71548) | Neocapritermes taracua P3 segment gut microbial communities from Petit-Saut dam, French Guiana - Nt197 P3 | ecosystem: Host-associated > Arthropoda: Insects > Digestive system > Gut ...
TGTGAGAGACGGCTTCACTCTTTTAATCTGGGAACGGACGAAAAGACTCGGGAGCTTCTCAAGCCATTCACCGGCGCGAACGCCCCTTTCGACCTCACCGGCGCGGACAGCCTGACGCCGTATATGAAGCGCCGAATCTGCGTTTCGGGCAAATGCGCCGAGAACTGTACCAACCCCTGCCGCTATCGGCGGTACATCGGGTTCACCAACGGCCCGAAGATCGATTTCCTGATCACCAACCACAATTATCTTATCGCCGACAGGCTTCACCGCGCCAGCGGCAAGCGGCCGCTCCTTCCTCACTACCAGCTTGTGGTCATCGACGAGGCGCACAAGTTCCTCGACGCCGCGCGTTCCATGTACGGCTTGGAACTAACTGACAGCGAACTGCCGGAACTGGCGCGGGAGATCCATACATTAACAACTGGTAAATCAAACGGCGGCATTAACGTCCACCGTTTCGCCAAGCGGCTGGAGGAGCAAAGCCAGCGGTTGTTCCAAAAGCTCAACGATAATATCCCGGAGTCCGGCGATGACGACGACGCGGAACGGTTCAACGCTATCATGGATGATGACGTCAGCCATTACTTGAAAAAAATCGCCGGCATCTCAGGTGATCTCGCCGACGCAGTGGAAGACCGCTCTGTTCAGGCACTCTACAAAGATCGCCAGTCCAAAGTGGTTTGGCGGCTGGATACGATAACCGAGCGCGTGTCCGAACTCCGGAAGCAGAGCAAGCTCATCCACTGGCTGGAAAAGCGTGTGGAGGGGCAAACCGAAACCGATTTGCTCTGCGCCATCCCCAAGAATTTAAACGAGCGGCTACACCGTGATCTCTGGAACGGTGGCGTTCCTATCATACTAACATCAGGCACCCTGTCGGCTGGCGGGGATTTCACCCGCACGAAGAAGACTCTGGGGCTTGACCTTCTGCCGGCGCATAAGCTGTACGACACCACCATGCCGTCGCCCTTCGATCATAAGAACAACGCCTTGCTGTATATCAGCGAGAACACGCCGTTCCCGGATAACAAGAATATAAACTACATTACAGCCATCGCCGACGAAATCGAGCGGCTGGTGTTGGCGTCGCACGGACACGCCGCTGTGCTGTTCACTTCGTATAACGCGATGGGGCAAGTCCATTCCATCCTGAACAGGCGCAATATGCCTTGCCCGCTGTTCTGTCTGGAACGTGGCGGTGTACACGCCATCGAGCGGTTCAAGAAGAACGGCAACGGCGTATTGCTGGCTGCCGGTGCGCTGTGGGAAGGGATCGACATCCCCGGCGACACGCTGTCGATGCTTATCATCGTCAAGCTGCCCTTCGCTGTGCCGGATCCAATCGGGGACTACGAGCGATCGCTCTGCGGCAGCATGGATGCTTATAAAGCACAGTGCATCGTGCCGGATATGTTAGTCGAGCTCAAACAGGGCTTCGGTCGGCTGATCCGCACCGAGACTGATACCGGCGTTGTGGCGATCCTTGACAGCCGGGCAAACAGCCGCGGGGCTTATCGGAGCCGCGTTCTGGCGGCTCTGCCGGAGTGCAAGGTCACGTCTAAAATAGCTGTAATCAGAGAGTTCTATGAAGAGTTAAAGGCGCCCGCTTATTTTGAGAGCGGGTTCTATTCATAAGGAGGAGCATATGGAATCCGTTATGCAAAAAATACGGGAATCCCGTGAAGACAAATATAAAAAGCAAGATAACCTGTTTGATAAGGATACCAGCATAGATGGTTGTCAGGTGAAAATCCGGTTTGATGAGGTTGGCGACAATAAAGTGATGTCGGCTATCAGATCAATGCTCATGTCTGCGCATCTGGACGCAGCGCTTGCTACTCCAGCCGGAGGTGAGTGAGCTTGAGCGAAAAGAAAAGAGTTTTTTGCCTCTACCGTGTATCCACACCGGGACAGCTTGATCGTCAGACAAGAGAAAACGCACAAGACGATATCCCTATGCAAAAACGCGCCTGCGAAGAATTCTGCGACAGGATGGGCTGGGAGATTGTCGATTCACGTTCTGAAAAAGGAATATCCGGTTATAAAATATCCGCTAACGACCGCGACGCGATTATCGATATACGCGAGGCTGCTGCGAATAAAAAGTTTGACGTCCTGCTTGTCTATATGTTCGACCGGTTGGGCAGAAAGGAAGACGAGACTCCTTTCATCGTCCAATGGTTTATTAATAACGGGATTGAAGTTTGGAGTGCGCAGGAAGGCCAGCAAAAAATCGAGCAGCACGTTGATAAACTCTTGAATTACATCCGCTATTGGCAAGCGCAGGGTGAAAGTGAAAAAACCTCCGCCCGCGTTAAGACCGCCCAAGCGCAGATGATTCAAGACGGACACTTCCGCGGAGGTACAGTGCCGTTTGGTTATCGGCTGGAGCAAAATGGGCGCGTTAATAAAAAGGGTTTTCCTCTTGGCGACCTTGCTATCAACGAACAGGAAGCCGCCGTTGTCAGATCGATTTTTGATCGATATGTTAATCATGGTTACGGCACGCACCGTATCTGTGGGTATCTCGCAGAAAACGGAATGACCCCGAGAGCCGGGGGTCGTTTCATTAATACCACAGTCCAGAATATTATTAAGCGCCCCTTATACATCGGGATACTATCGGGCGGCGGCGTCAAGTCTGACATAATCCCCGAATTACAAATCATCCCGCAAGAAATGTTTGAAAGGGCGCAGGAGATAGCAACGGAGAGATCCTCTGATTATGTCGAGAGACGTATTCCTCTTAACACTAAGGGCGACGCGCTTTTATCCGGAAATGTGTTTTGTGGTCACTGTAACGCACGATTGACTCTCACGACTAACGGAAAAAAGTATCAGCGAAAAAAAGATGGTGGCGTTACTGTCACGCCAAAGACCCGCTATGTCTGCTATAACAAGACGCGACATCCTGAAAAATGCGACGGACAAACCGGCTATACTACCTCGAAACTCGACGGTGTCATTGAGCAGATTGTAATGTCCATATTTTCCAGAATCAAAGAGAAACCAGGGGAGCAAATCATTGCCGCGCAGTTTGAAGAACGTATGGCTATTATAAAGCTGAATCTGGATCAGGCGCGGTCTGCATTGAGTAGCGAGCTTCAGATTTTATCGATGCTGGAAAATGAGTTGCTCAAGGTTCTCGATGGGACAAGCGCATTGAAACCTGAGTTGCTCAATAAAAAGCACGACGAAGCTGAACGCTCTGTCGCAGAGAAAAAAGCGGCTGTCACGGCTCTTGAGCAGGAACTCGACAATAGTAAGGATACGATGCGCCAAGTTACCAAGCAATACAATGATGTTTTGACTTGGGCGGATATGTATGCCGAGAGTCCGATAGACGTCAAAAAAATGATCGTTTCGCAATTGATCAGCGCCGTGCGGGTATCAGCGGATTATAAGATCGAAATTGATTTTAAGATCAGCGAGCGCCAGCTTGGTCTGGATCAAGAGCATGATCTGGTAGCTAATAAACAACCGAAACAAAAAAAGAAGCGGAATGAACCTGCATTATGAATATACATATTATTCATTTTTTAGGGATGTAGCGCATCCGGTAGAAATAGCTTAACCCAAGTGAATGGCATCCCCAAAAATTGGCCCCCCAGAAAAGGGAGAAAGCCTCGGAGTTGTTGTCCTCCAAGGCTTTCATGGTGGAGACAAGGAGGATCGAACTCCTGACCTCTTGAATGCCATTCAAGCGCTCTCCCAGCTGAGCTATGCCCCCATGCTGTGTATAATCGTTATATTTTTATTCAGTTTGGTGTGCCATTCATGCGGTGGTGAATGCCAGTCATCCGGCGTCATTTCTTGGGACTGTGTGACCGACCAGCTCGTCCTCCCAGCTGAGCTATGCCCCCGTGACAAGGTGTATTCTAGCATATTTTCAACCGGCCTGCAACCACTTTTTCAAATATGTAATATTTTCCCATGTCTTTTCCCATTTGTCGGTTCTATTTGCCCGTTGCCGCAAAAGCGTAATGAAAAACAACCGCTTCGTCAACGCTTCTTATAAAAGTCTCTGCCGTACTTCTCCGCTTCGTCGTCGATCCACTTCAGCCGGTCTGGGTAGCGGGGCGTGGCGCCGCTGTTCCAGAAGGCGTACCTGCCCCCCGGCCCGTATGTATCCATGGCAAGGCGCACCGACGCCCTGGTGTCTTCCTCGGTGGAGCCCGGCAGGTTGCCCGGGCCGAAAGCGTCCCAGCCGCCCACGGCGACGACGTCGTACTTTTCCTTATAAAAATTAATGTCGTTAAACACCTGGAAAGGCTGTATCATCCGGACGCCCAACTCCGCGTAATCCTCCATCACGTCCCCGATGCGGCCGTCCACATGCATCTGGGGGATGGCGCCCAACTCCCGTATGGCGTCGTAGGCTTTCTTATGGGCCGGCTTGATGACCCGGCGGTAAGTCTCCGGCGACATCAGCAGCCCCTGATGGGTCGCGATGTGCTCCATGGTGGTGACGATGTCCGGCTTGAGGAAACGGCAAAACCGCCGCATGACGTCAATCCAGAAATCGGCTAAAGCGTCGAGGAAATCAAACGTGGCTTCAGGCTCCTCCAGCAGCGACGCGAGGGCGTTCTCCACCCCCATGATATAGTGCATAGTCTCCCACATGCCGCCAAACATATAACTGACCATCACTTTGCCCCGGTCGATGCCGGACAGTATCCCCTTCGCTTCGCCTTCCCAGTCGTGGCCTTTCAAGTCCAGCTTAGGCATAACGTCCCGCCATTTCGTGACGTCCTTGAGCTGAAAATCCCCGTCCATAGTATTGGTAGGGATCGGCCCGTCGATGGTGGAGTGGTACTCTATCCCGAAGACGTCTACTACATTATTCGTCCCCGCCACAGGCTTCCGGCCAGTGTAAGCCGGATTCCCCCCTGCCACGGCATTATTATAATACGGCAGCCATTCCGGGATCTTGCCCTCCAGCACTATCTGAAAGTTTTCTTTTTCGCTGATATTCGCCATTTTTATCCCTCCGTTAGCGGTTAGCGGCAGTTGGTACGGACTACTCGTCCATTTCTTCCGGGTCCCGGTCCGGGAATATCTCCTCCATGGGCAGCGCAGGGGCGTCGGCCCACAGGCGTTCCAGGTTATAGAAATTCCGCTCGTCTTCCTGAAATATATGGATGATGACCTGCCCGTAGTCCATCAGTATCCAGCGCCCCTCCTGTAAGCCTTCGATGCGGTTCGGGCGGATGCCCCCCGCCTTCGACAGCACATCCTCGATATTGTCCGCCAGCGCCTGGGTCTGGATACGGTTCGAGCCTGTGCCCACTACAAAAAAGTCCGTCAGGGTAGACAAGTCTTCCACCTTCAACACAGTGATCTTAGAGCCCTTCCTCTGATCCATGGCTTGAGCCGACAGTATCGCTAATTCTTTGCTTTCCATGTGATTCCCCTTTCTGTACGCAGCCATTCGAGGCAGCGGTTCGTCCCTTGATGAAGAGGCAATCCCACCCGCTTCAGGTAGACGAATGTCTGCTCGATGGCTTCGATCATGGCGGCTTGCAGATCTTCCCGGCAGAGACGGCGCAGGACATCCACGCCGGCATACTCCCTGCCGGGCTCGATGAGATCCGCCATAAAAACGATGCCCGCTTCCAGGCTCATCCCCGCTTCTCCGGTCGTATGCAGCGCCACTGCTTCCAGGATGGCCGGATCGTCTATGCCCCACTCGCGCTTCGCCAGCCACGCCGCCGCCGGGCCATGGAGCAGCGAAAGGTTTTCCCTCTGGGCCGGGTCGGCGAACAGCCCTTCCGCCTCCCCCAGGGCGAGCAGTTCTTCATCCCCGTAGCCCTTCGCGCCGTCGTGTACCAGCCCCGCCAGGGCCAGCCTGGCTAAATCGCCGCCGAAGCGGCGCCCCATGGCTACGGATTCATCCGCCACCGCCAGGCTGTGGATGAAGCGCTTCGGCTTCAGCATCCACTCCATCCGCTCTCTCAGCTCCAGCCATCGGGCTTCCACCCCTGCCACGAAGCAAGCCGACGCGGCTTCGTATCCCGCCTGCCCCTTCGCTTCATCCATGGATATACAGTTCCTGTTTATGGATGTACAACTCCACCGACTCCGGCAGCAGATACTTGATAGAGCGGCCTAAGGCTACCCGGTCGCGGATGTCCGTGGAAGATATAGCCATAGCCGGCACTTCGATGGGGATGACTTTACTCAGATATTCAGGCTTTAGCTGCCTTTCCAGCCGTTCCACCATGCTTTTCTCCTGAAAGCCCGGCCTGGTGGCGGCGATAAGCGTACACTGGGAGAAAAGCTCGTCCAGCTTCTTCCAGGTGATGATCTCCATAATGGCGTCCGCTCCCGTAATGAAATACAGCTCGCTATCCTTCTCCATCTGGCTGCGGAAAAAGCCCACCGTATCCGCGGAGTAGGAAAAGCCAGTACGGTCCAGTTCCACCCTGGACACTTCGAAGTACGGATTCGTCACTGTGGCCAACTCCGTCATCAGGAAGCGCCGCTCCTTCGGCGTGACTTTCCTGTCCGCCTTATGGGGGGGCTGCCCGGAGGGGACGAAGACCACCTTGTCTAAGCCAAACCCTGTGCGCACCGCTTCCGCCGTGACCAGATGGCCCTGGTGGATGGGGTCAAAGGTCCCGCCCATCAGCCCCAGCCGCTTCACATTCGTCAGTACGACCTCGTCCGCCGGTAGAAACAACGCTTGCTCATTGGTGCTCATATCAGCCTCGCTATCCATTCATTTATGCAGGCCGCGCCCTCAGAGCCTGACCTGGCCGTCCCCCTGCACGATGTATCGGTATGTGGTCATCTCCTCCAGCCCCATGGGCCCCCGGGCGTGGAGCTTCTGGGTGCTGATGCCGATCTCGGCGCCAAACCCAAACATACTCCCGTCGGTGAACCGGGTGGAGGCGTTGACCAATACGACGGCGGCGTCGATGCGCCGGGTAAACCGCCGGGCGGCTTCATAGTCCCTGGTAATGATCGCCTCCGTATGCTTAGTGCCGTAAGTATTGATATGGTTGATGGCTTCATCAAGCCCGTCCACGACCTTCACCGAAATGATCATATCCAGGAACTCGGCGCCATAGTCCTCTTCGGTGGCGGCTTTCGCCCCTTCCAGATACCGTATGCTCTCGGTGCAAGCCCTGAGCTCCACGCCGGACGCCTCCAGGGCCTTGCCCGCCGCCGGCAGGAATTCCGCCGCTATGTCCCGGTGCACCAGCAGGGATTCGGCGGCGTTGCATACGCCGGGGCGCTGTGTCTTCGCGTTGATAAGGATGTCCAACGCGGATCCCAGATCTGCGGAGGCGTCCACATAGACATGGCAGTTCCCTATGCCTGTCTCGATCACAGGCACCGTGGCTTCCCTGACCACAGTCTGTATCAGCCCCGCCCCGCCCCTGGGGATGAGGACGTCCAGGTACCGGTTCATCCGCATAAGTTCCGCCGCTGCCGCGCGGCTGGTATCCGCAAGGAGCAGGATGGCGTCTTCCGGCCCCCCTTCCCAGCGCAAAGTCCGCGCCAGGATATCCACGATGGCCTTATTGGACTTCTTCGCCTCGCTGGAGCCGCGCAGGATCACTGCGTTGCCCGTTTTAAAGCATATGCCCGCCGCGTCCGCGGTCACGTTTGGCCGCGCCTCATAAATCATACCCACCACGCCGAGGGGGACGCAGACCCGGGTGATCTCGATGCCCTGGGCGCCTATCCAGCCCCCCTGCACCTCTCCAAGGGGGTCCTTCAGCGCGGCCAGGTCTTCCAGCCCTTTGGCCATATCCTCTACCCGGGCGGGGGTCAGGGTCAGCCTGTCGATGAATGCCGCAGTCAGCCCCTTACTCTTCGCGGCGCGTACGTCAAGGGCGTTGTCCTCCAGTATATCTAAGCTGCCATCCCGCAGAGCGGCCGCCATCCGTGTAAGCAGCCTGTTTTTCTCAGCCGGGCCAAGCAGCGCCATCCGGGCGGCTGCCTCCTTAGCCCTTGCGCCTAGGGCGTATACGGCGGCTTTTCTGTCTTCTTTATTCGTCATCATCGTCTCCTTACTTCCACATGGACAGGTTGTCCCGGTGGATCACCTCCGGGTCATTGCCGGGCCCCAGTATGGCGTCGATCTCGCTGCTATGCCTGCCCCTGATCTTCTCGATCTCCTCCGTGCTGTAGTTCACGATCCCCCGGGCTATGGTTTCCGCGCCCCGGCGGATATCCACTACCTCGCCCCGCTGGAAGCCGCCCTCCACATGAAGTATGCCGCTGGGCAGCAGGCTCCTGCCCATATCCAGTAAAGCGGCGGAAGCGCCTTCGTCGACGACGATGGCCCCCGCCGGCCGGGTACTGTACGCCAGCCAGCCCTTCCTGCTCCCCAGCACATGGGCGCTGGGCACAAACAAGGTCCCTCCCGGCGTCCCTCCGTCCTCCCCCTCACCCTCCTGCACATTAAGGAACTGCAGGCAATGCCGGTGGCTGCCGTTGGTCAGTACCATAGGTATCCCCTGGGTCACGGCGATCCTGGCCGCCGCGATCTTCGTCGCCATGCCTCCGCTGGCGAACTTGCTCCCGCCGCCCCCGGCCAGCGCCTCGATCTCCCCCGTGATCTCCTCCACCACAGGTATCAGCTCCGCGCCGGGATCCTTGCGGGGGTCTTGGGTATACAAGCCGTCGATATCAGACAAAAGCACCAGCAGGTCGGCGTCTACCAGCCCGGCTACCATGGCTGCCAGGGTATCGTTGTCGCCCACCTTTACCTGGTCGAAGGCCACGGTGTCGTTTTCATTGATGATGGGCACCGCGCCGTACTCGCTGATCCGGCGGAGGGTATTTCTCGCGTTGAGGTAACGCCGTCGGTGGGCTACGTCATCTTTCGTCAGGAGTATCTGCGCCACGGCAGCGCCATACTCGCCGAAGAACTTCTCATAAGTGTGCATCAGTATACCTTGCCCCACGGCGGCTAAAGCCTGCCTGGAAGATATCTCCTTCGGGTACTCCTGTACATTAAGCCGCCCCATGCCGGCGCCCACGGCCGCGGAAGTCACCAGTATGACTTCCCGCCCCTGGTTTCGAAGATCCACCAGCTGCCTGACCAGCAGCTCCATACGCGCCAGGTTTAAGTTGCCCGTCTCATGCATCAGCGTGCTGGAGCCCACCTTGACCACTATACGCCGCTTGCTCAGCAGCTTCCGCCACTCGCCCTTTACGTCCATCGTATCTCTCCTATGATGAGCTACGCCAGCGTCCCCATGGCGGCGTTGCCCTCTCCGGCGCTCATCTCTCCCGCCAAAACCCCCTGCTAAACAAAACCAAAACCGTATAGAGCTCCAGCCTGCCGAAAAGCATCAGCAGAGGCAGGAAAAACATACTCCAAGCCGGCATATCGCTGTAATTGATCAGCGGCCCAAGCTTGCCAAATGCCGTACCCACATTATTGATGCAGGCGCCCACTACGGAAAATGCGGTGAGCAAGTCATATCCGGCCAGGCAGAAAAGCATAGTCGAGGCGACCGTGATCATCACGTAGATGAAGAAAAAGCTTTGGATCGGCGCCAGGGCCTCCACGGTGACCACCTTGCCGTTGATACGCGGATTCACCACCGCCTTGGGATGAAGGACGCGGGTCAGCGTCGAGCCGACCCCTTTCATCAGGATCAGGAACCTCCCTACCTTGAGCCCGCCGCCCGTAGAGCCTGAGCAGGCTCCGATGAAGGGGAGGATCATCACGAAAAGCTGCCCGGCGGGAGGCCACTCCGTATAATCCGTGCTGATGAAGCCGGTGGAGGTGATGGCCGATGTGAGCTGCACATAGCTTTCCATCAACGCCGAAGAGACCCTCCGCCCCTCCGCGCTAAGCACCGCGGTCGTGAGCAATACCGCTGCAAGGATGATCCCGAAGTATACCCTGAGCTCCTCATTTTTCCAGAAAGGCTTCAGGGAACGCTCCTTGAGAGCGGTGTAGTACAAGTCTATGCGCAAACCGGAAATCATCGCGAAGAAAGCAAGTATGACCCGTATCAGCGGGGAAAAGGAGGAGATATTGTCGTTCCTGGTGGAGAACCCGCCGGTGGATATCGCGCCGAAAGCATGGCAGACCGCGTCGAAAAAAGACATCCCCGCAGCAAACAGGGTGAGGATCATGATCACCGTCAGGATGATATAGGTGAGCCAGAGTATCTTCGCCGTCTCCCTTATCCTGGGGGCGACCTTTTCCTTGAAGGGCCCCGTCGTCTCCGCCCGGAACATCTGCAAGCCGTTGTTGCCGAGGATACTGAGTATCGACACGAAAAGAACGATGATACCCAAGCCGCCCAGCCAGAAGGTCATGCTCCGCCATAAGAGGATACTGCGCCCCACGCTCTCCAGGTCGGAAATGGCCGACACCCCTGTGGTAGTGAACCCCGCGATAGACTCAAAAAACGCCTTGGGGAAATCCGATACGACGCCAAACCATAGATAGGGCAACGCCCCAAATACCCCGGCTATAAGCCATGTAAGGGTCACCAGCAGATAGGCGTCGCGGGAGGTAATGTCTTCCGCCTCCCGGAACCCCGAGTACAGGCCCGCTCCGGTGATAAACCCCGCCGCGCCGGTCAGGGCGAAAACCAGCGTATGCCGATCCCCGTCAAAATACCCGACCAGCATGGGGAAAAACATCGATAAGCCAAGTATCGCCAGGACCGCGCCCAGATACGGGAGTATGCGCCGGATGATCATGAGCGGCCAAACAACGCGATGACCTGATCGGACACAGAGGGCAGGCCAAACATGATGATCTTATCCTCAGGCAGCATCCTGTCGTTCCCTTTCGCGATGATGACCTCCCCGTCCCGGATGATGGACCCTACGATAGAGCCTACGGGGAAAACCACATCCATCAGCTTTTGCCCGGCCACCGGGCTTTTTGACGATACGACAAACTCCATGATCCCCACCTCCGCTTCCCGGAGAAGCGTGAACGACAGCAAGTTCGAGCCTTTCTTAATGAACCGGTACATAGTATTTGCGGTGAGTATCCGGGGGCTGACCCCGATATCGATGCCCACCCGCTCCATGATGTCGATGTAATCCGACCTCTGCAGCAGGGCTATGGTACGCTTCGCGCCGAGGTATTTGGCAAATACGCTGACCAGCAGGTTCATCTTGTCGTCGTCGGTGAGGCTGATGAATACATCCGCCTTCCCCGCCCCTTCGTCCCTGAGCAGGTCGATGTCCGTGGCGTCGCCGTTGATCACCAATATATGGCTGTACTCTTCCGACAGCGCCTCGCACTTCCCGCGATCCTTCTCGATCAGCTTCACCGTATAATTCCTTTTCTTGAGCAAACGCGCCAAATGCTCCCCTGTCTTCCCCCCGCCGAGAAGCATCACCCTTTGTATCTGCTCCCTCTCCATTCCCAGGAGGTTTTCCATTTTGACCATTTCCGTCGTCCTGGTCAGCAGGAAGATAATGTCCCCTTCCAAAAGCTTATCGCTGCCCCGTGGGATGATGATTTTGTGATTGCGGTGTATGGCTACGATCAAATGGGGCAGATCCTGGCTCAGCTGGCTCAGGCTCCAGCCTTTGACCGGGGACTTCTCGGTGATGGGCAGCTCCAGCATCATGACCTTTCGGTTCGCGCTATACATCACATCCAGGGCTTCAGGCACTTCCATGAGCTTCGCGATCTCTTCCGCGGCCACCAGCTCGGGATTGATGATCAGGTCGATACCGGACAGGAGGCTGGTCCCGGAGGTCTTCTCTTCCAGGTACTCCGGGTTGCTCACACGGGCGATGGTATTGTCCACCCCGGCCTGCTTGCCCAGCATACAGGCTACCATGTTTACCTCGTCGGAGCCGGTCACGGCCAGGAGCAAGCCCGCTTCAGACACCCCCGCGCGCTCCAGTACGGCTATGCTCGCCCCGTTCCCCTGGACTACGCGGATATCCAGCCTTTCCCGGAGGGTATCGGCGTTCGCTTCTTTGATCTCAACCACCGTGACGTCGTAGTTTTCCCTGGAGAGGAGCTCGGCCAGGGAATAGCCAAGGGTGCCGCCGCCCACAATAATCGCAAGCATTGATGAATGCCTCCTGGTTTTATTCGTTATTATCGCTCTATACTATTCAATATCCCGCGGTTCGTCAAGCATTTGGCGAAATTCTTCTTCCGTCAGTATCGTCGGCCTGCCGGTCTCCTCTCGCTGGGCCCGGGCCTTATCCAGCTTTGCGCCGGCCTTGTCCCCCGCGATCACATAGTCCGTGCTCTTCGTGACGTTGTCCTGGGGTATGGCGCCGAGGCTTTTCAGCTTCGCCTCGATTTCCCTGCGGCTGTAGCCTTGCAGAGTCCCGGTGGCGACGGCGTACTTCCCCGCGAAGGGGCCTCCGCCGCCCTGCCCGGCTCCGCCGCCCGGCCCCCCAGCTTCGTGGACGGGCCTGACCCCCGCCTGCATAAGCCGCCCGATCACCTTGCGTATAGACTCGTCCCGGAAGAAGCGAAACACTGCCTCGGCGGTGATCCCCCCCACATCAGGTACCGCTACCAGCTCTTCCGGTTCCGCGGCGGCGAGGGTCTCCAAGCTGCCAAAGGCGGAAGCCAGATCCTGGGCCGTCCTCTTCCCCACATGGGGTATGCCCAGGCCAAATATGAACGAGTCCAGGCCGCAGGCCTTGCTCTTCTCTATAGCGGCCAGCAGATTGTCCGCTTTCTTGTCCTTGAATTTATTCAGGCCTATGAGCTGCTCCTTGGTAAGCGTGTAAAGCTGATCCACGCCCCGGAGATCCAATGCCTCAAAAAGCTGATCCGCCGTCATCCCGCTAAAGCCTTCGATATTCATCGCCTCACGCCCGGCGTAATGAGCCATGGCCTTCACCATCTGCGGTTTGCAGCCGATGGCGTTGGGGCAGTATATATGTACCCCCTCCCGAACCAGTCCGCTGCCGCATTGGGGGCAGCGGTCCGGCGCCTCGATGGGGGCGCCTGCCGGTCCGGCTCCTTCTTCCCGCGCCACCCCCAGTATCTCCGGGATGACGTCGTTTGACCGCCGTATCCACACCGCGGCGCCAAGGCTGACGCCCTTGCGGCGTATGTCGTCGAGATTATTTAGCGTAGCCCGGCTTACGGTGACCCCCGCCAGCTCCACCGGCTCCAGTATAGCCGTAGGCGTCACCTTACCCGTGCGCCCCACATTCCACTCCACAGCCAGGAGCCGGGTCGTCTCTTCCAGGGCTTCAAACTTATACGCGATAGCCCAGCGGGGGAACTTCGACGTGAAGCCCAGCGCTTCCCTCTGGGCGAGGTCATCGACGGCGATCACCGCGCCGTCGATGTCGAAGTTTAAACTATCCCGGAGGCTCAGTATCTCCTCCACCGCCTGCAGCGCGTCTTCTAAAGTCTCGCATCGGCGGCGATAAGGATGGAGGGGGAAGCCTTGCCCTTCCAGCCAGGCGAATTCTTCCCCGTAGGTCTGAAAGGGCGCGCCGTCCCAGTAGCCGATATCATAGAAGTACACGGTGAGCCGCCGCCGCCTGGTTTCCCCGACGTCCAGGTTCCGCAAAGCCCCCGCCGCGCCGTTTCGGAGATTCTTCAAAGGGGTTTTCGCCTCCGCGTTGTATAAGTCGAAGGCTTCCCTGGTCATGATCGCTTCGCCCCGCACCTCCATGGCGGCGGGATCGCCGACTTCCACCGGTATGCCCGGTATGGTCAGCAGCTGAGGTAATATCTCCTCCCCGGTGACGCCGGTGCCCCTGGTAGCGCCATGGGCCAGGTTGCCCGCTTCATACGTCAGATTCACGGTCATGCCGTCAAACTTCATGGTGACGATATAAGCGAAGTCCTCCCTTGCCCACCCCGACTCGGCCAGGAGCCTGGCATTGCGGTCTTCCCACTCCCGGAGCTCCTCCGGCGTCCGCGCCTTGTCCAAGCTCCACAATGGCGCGAGATGCGTGTGCTTCGTAAAGCCGGGCAGCACCTTATCGCCCACCCGCCGCGTGGGCGATTGGGGCAATACCAGCCCGGTCTCCTTCTCCATATCTTCCAGTTCCCGGTAGAGGCGGTCGTATTCTTTATCCGAGACCAGGGGGTCGTCCCTGGTGTAGTAGGCGTAAGCGTATTGGTTCAGGCGCTCCGCCAGTTCCTTCATCCGGCTTGACTTATCCTCCATACCCATACCCCGTCCCTTATCCCATGCCTTTTGCCCGTCGCCTCGTCTCAGCGCCTAGTCTCAGCACCTAGTCTCAGCGCCTCGCCCCCACGCTTCGTTCATTCTACTCCAGCCTGCTGATCGGGGCGATGTCCGCCTGCAGGTCCCGCAAGCCTTTGTCGGGGAAAGCCACGGTATAGATCAGCCCCGCGCCGGCGCCCTTCGAGCCCACGACTACCCCCGGCCCCCAGCGCTGATGGAGTATCTTGTCCCCGGCTTTATACGCTTCGACCCGGCCCGGGGGCGCCGCTGCCTTGCCCTCAGCGCCCCCCGCGAGCCCGCTGCCCCATTTGCTTCCGGCGCCGCTGCCGCTTCCGGCGGATGCCCCGGGCGCGTCGTACCCGGCCCTTCTGCCGCTCATGCCTGACGCGCCCCTGCCGCCCTGGGGATACTCTTCCATCAGGTACTCCGGTATCTCCCTCAGGAAGCGGGAGGGCAGTTGTTCGGCATAGCTGCCGTACTGGTTGCGCCGGGAAGCCCAGGAGAGATACAGCTTCTCCTTGGCCCTGGTCATGGCTACATAACACAGGCGCCGCTCTTCCTCGATCTCGCTGTCGGTGACGGAGCGGAAGTGGGGAAACACTCTCTCCTCCATCCCCACCATGAAGACCTGGGGGAACTCCAGCCCTTTCGCCATATGCATGGTCATGATCTGGACCGCGCCTTTCTGCTCCTCGTCCTCCGCCAGATCCATGTCGGTGATGAGGGATATCTCCCCCAGGAACTCAGCCAGGGAGCCCGCCGCCGTCCGGTCATAATCGTCCGCTTTATTCAGGAACTCCTGGAGGTTCGCCAGCCTATCCCTGTTTTCCAAGGTTTCTGCCTCCTGGAGCATCCGCCGGTAACCGCTTTCCATCAGGATGCTCCTGCTAAGCTGCCCGACGTTTTCCACCGCGGCCAGTTCCCGTAGCTTGGCATATAGCAGCCGGAACTCCTCCAGGGACCTGTCCGCCCTCGGGGGAAGGCCCAAGCCCTCCCGGTCGGACAACGCTTCCGCCAGACCCATGCCCCTCTCCAGGCTATGGGCGACGACGCGGTTTACGGTAGCGTCGCCTATCCCCCGCCTGGGAAGGTTTACAACACGCCGGAAAGCCACCTGGTCTTCGGGGTTGGCGATGAGCTTCAGGTAGGCCAATATGTCCTTGATCTCCCTGCGTTCGTAGAATCTTATGCCGCCGATGACCACATAGGGGATGCGGCAGGCGGCGAACCATTCTTCCAGCTGCCGGGACTGGGCGTTGGTACGCATCAGTACGGCATGGTCGCTGAATTTGCCGCCCCTCTCACGGGTCATCTGTATGCGGCTGCATACGAACCTCGCCTCGTCCTTGTCGTCGGAGGCGCGGTAGCAGTACAGCTTATCCCCCTTCTCCTTCTCCGTCCAGAGCTTCTTTTCCTTGCGCTCCCTATTGTTCGCCACAAGCTGGTTGGCCGCGTCCAGTATATGCCCCGTAGACCGGTAGTTCTGCTCTACCCGTATCACCGTGGCGCCGGGGAAGTCCCGCTCGAAGTCCAGTATGTTGCGGATATCCGCCTGCCGGAAGCTGTAGATGGACTGGTCGTCGTCCCCCACCACGCATATATTGCCATGCTCTTCGGCAAGCATCTTGACCAGGCGGTACTGGATGTGGTTCGTATCCTGATACTCGTCTACCATGATGTAGCGGAACCTTTTTCTGTACTTCTCCAAACACTCAGGGTGGCGCCGGAAGAGGATGGCCGTCTGCAGCAGCAGGTCGTCAAAATCCATGGCGTTGTTTCTGACCAGGCTCTGCTGGTACCGGGCGTAGACCAGGGGCAGCATGTGCTCTTTATCCTCGGAAGGCGGGGCATAGTCCACCGGCGGGAGCTTCATGGCGCTCTTCTGGTTGCTGATCCAGCTCAGGTAAGCCTTGGGGTGGTGCTCCTTGTCGTCAAGCCTCAAGCCCCGAAGTATCTCCTTGATGACCTGCTCCTGGTCGCCTGCGTCATAGATGGAAAAATCATCCTGGTACCCTTCCAGGTATCTGCTCTCCCGCTTTAGTATCCGCAGGCAGGCGCTGTGGAAGGTCATGACCCACATATCCCCCAAAGCCTCGCCCAGTAAGGCTTCCAGCCTTTCCCGCATCTCCCGGGCGGCTTTGTTGGTGAATGTGATCGCCAGGATGTCGTACATGGGCACGCCCTGCCCGCCGATGAGGGACAATAGCTGCCGGGAAAGCACGGGCCTCTCTCCCGACTTGCCCTGCTCCGTCAGGAAACGGGCAAGGTACGCCAGCTCCTCTTCCCCCGCCCAGTCCGGCGGCGGGTAGCCCGGGTCGTAGTCCGGCCCGAAAGCGAGCAGATGGAGGATACGGTAGACCATGGCCGTCGTCTTGCCGCTTCCCGCCCCTGCCAGGCATAACACAGGCCCGCGCCCGGTTTCCACCGCGAGCCGTTGCCCTGCGTTTAAACGGGACAAAATCATATTGCGGATCTCGTCCCGTAATGCGTTATACTGCCCAACGTCAATCATTTTGCTTATAACGCTCCAGTATCCGGCTGTATCCGTCCGCCCCGTAGTGAAGGCATTTCTTCACCCGGCTGATGGTAGCCGTGCTGACCCCGGTCTCCTGTATGATATCGGAGTAAGTATGGTTTTCCGTAAGCATTTTCACTACGCGCCAGCGCTGGGCCATCGCCTTGAGCTCCCCCACGGTGCAGAGGTCTTCGAAAAAGCGGTAGCACTCCTCCTGATCCTCCAGAAGCAGGAAGGCGTGAAATAAATCGTCTATCATCGGGTCTTGAAGCCTTGATTGGTAAGCCATATCATCCCGCCTCTTCTGCGTTGATCCGCAAGCTACTAAAAGCTGCTTTCGCTTGTCCCAAACAACCTGTTTTTGATAGCTTCCTCCACCATGGGCGTGACAAGCCCGGTGATTTTGGCCCCCGTCCTGCCCACTTGCTTGATCATGGAAGAGCTGATGAAGGAGTACTCCGGGCCCGATAATAGAAATACCGTCTCGATGCTGTCGTCCAGGTACTTGTTGATGGTAGCGATCTGCATCTCGTATTCGTAGTCCGATATAGCCCGCAGCCCGCGTATGATGGCGTTCGCCCCGTGTTTTTTCGCGAAATCCACAGTGAGGGCGCTATACACGTCGATGGAGCAGTTGGGCAGATGGGCCACCGCGTCGGCGATGAAGGCTTTGCGCTCCTCCAGGTCAAATAATGAGTTTTTGTAGTTTTGGTCGGCAACCGCAATGATGACCTGGTCAAATAATCGGCAGGCCCTCTCCGCGATGTGCAGATGCCCTACGGTCACCGGGTCAAAGCTGCCTGGATATATAGCTTTACTCATATCCTTCCTCCTCTCGCTTGTCTCTTTCGCTTCTGACAGCGCCCGCTTCCTCAGCCGGCTCGGTCATGTACCTTCTGTGGTACACTCCCGAGCGGCTTTCGTTGCTTGAGGCTCTGTCCAAATCTTTGATTTGGTAAACAGAACCCATGCACAGCTTGCCCAAGAGAGTGGGCGCAAGCCCCATCTCGATTGGCTGCAAGCCACTGCTGTCTTGTCAGAAACGAAATATCCTGCGCGACTTCCGCCTCTTTCGCTTTTTATGCCTGATGTTTTTCCTGCAGAACGACCTTGCTCTCCCCCAGCAGCTCACGCAGGGACGTCATCAGGGCCTCGCTGCCGTCCGCCCCGGGCAGCGTCCTGCCGGCTTCGGCTTTCTTCTCCTTCGCGTAGTAAAGGAATACCGGTATCCCTCCCCGGTGCACGTCCAGGGCGGTGCGTATGCCCCCCAGGATCCCGCCGCCGGCTTCGTCGTCCATGCCGGGCAGGGACAGCCAAAGCTGGCGCGTCTCAGCGGGCTCCCTCATGGCGCCCATCCGGTCTACGTCCTCCGTCACCCAGGGGGGAAGCCTCTCCCCCGGGGCCGCCCCTGTCCCGCCGCCGCCGGAGCGCCCCGCGCTGGCTTCTTCATAAGCGGCGCCATCCACTCGCGAGCCCCCTCTGCCGACGGCGCCATCCCCGGCGCCCACCGCGTCGCCGACGCCTCCGGCAAAAGCCCCGTCGCCCAGGGCTTCCATTCTATTTAAAAACAGCTTAGGCTGCTCCTCCTGCCCCTGATAGCGCCCCTCCACGATCATCGCCTGGTCGTTGGTTATGCCGGCGCCGATGGAATCATATAGCTTGGGGAACACCAGTACTTCCACGCTGCCGGTCATGTCTTCCAGCCGGAAGCTCGCCATCATCTGCCCCCGCTTCGTCACCGAACGCCTGTACTGGCTGACGACGCCGCCTACCACTACCGGAAGATCCTCCTGGTCGGCAAGGTCGTCGATGTGGTGGCTGACCTTTGGCTCCACCCGGCTCAGATAAGGCGTCAGCGGATGCCCCGACAGATACAGGCCCATGACCTCGTTCTCCTTGGTCAGCAGGGTCTTCTGGTCGATTTCCTCCCGCTCCGGCAGGATCACGGTATCGTGCTCCGGGCGGATCTCCGGCGCGATGTCGAAGAGGGATATCTGATTGCCCGCCCTGTCCTTCTGCCACGCCATCGCCGTATCCATCACCATCGGCAGCACGGTCAGCAGCTGCGCCCTGTGCCCCGGGACGGAAGCGAAAGCCCCGGCCCAGATCAGGTTCTCCATGGCCCTCCGGTTGATGCCGGTCAGATCCACCCGGCGGCAAAAGCTCTCCAGGCTCGTATAGGCGCCGTTTTCCCTTTCCTCAAGTATCCCCCGGATCGCGGGATCGCCTACCTGCTTGATCGCCGCCAAGCCGAAGCGGATAGCTCCGCCGCTGACGCTGAAGCCGGAGCGGCTCTCGTTCACGTCGGGCCCGAGTATCTTTATTCCCCTTTGCCTGCATTCGTTGATATAGAAAGGTACCCTGTTTTTCGTCTCCATAACGCTGGAGAGAAGGGCAGCCATGAACTCCACCGGATAATGCGCCTTCAGCCACGCCGTCTGGTAAGCCAGCAGAGCGTAAGCCGCCGAATGGCTTTTATTGAAGCCATATCCGGAGAAATATTCCATCAATTCAAATATTTTCATAGCCGTATCCCCGGCTACGCCCTTCGCCGCCGCCCCGTCCACGAAGGTCTGGCGGTAAGCCGCCAGTACTTCCGGCTTCTTCTTGCCCATAGCCCGCCGCAGCTGGTCGGCCTCTCCCAGGGTAAGCCCCCCCATGTCCCCGGCGATGCGCATCACCTGCTCCTGGTACAGGATCACCCCGTATGTGGTCTCCAGTATGGGCTCCAGCATGGGATGCAGATAATCGTTGGGCACCTTGCCGTGGCGGCGGTTGATGAAATCCTCCACCATGCCGCTGCCCAGGGGGCCGGGCCTGTACAAGGCTACCATGGCGACGATGTCGTCGAAGCGCTCCGGCTTCAGCTCCCGTATGATCTGTCGCAGCCCTTCGCTTTCCAGTTGAAATACACCGATGGTGTCCCCTTCCGCCAGGAGCTTATACGTGGCTTCATCATCCAGGGGGATACGGTCGATGTCCAAGTCCTCCCCACGGCTTTGGCGGATCAGCTCAGTAGCATCGCCGATGACCGTCAGCGTACGGAGGCCAAGGAGATCCATCTTAAGCAACCCGATGGATTCCACGGTATCTTTCTCAAATTGCGTGCAGGGCAGCCCGTCGGCGGACCGCTGCAAGGGCAGCAAAGTCTCCAGGGGCCGCCCGGAGATGACCAGCCCGGCCGCGTGGACGCCGCTGTGGCGGGGAAGGCCTTCGATGGACTTCGCCATACTGATGAGCCCGGATATCTGCTCGTCCCCTGCCGAAAGCTCCCTGAGCTCCCGGGACAGCTGCAGAGCACGGTCTAAAGTGATGTTGAGCTCGAAGGGGACAAGCTTGGCTGTCTTATCCACCACGGCGAGGGGGACGCCCATGGCCCTGCCCGCGTCCCGGATAGCCGCTTTCGCCGCCATGGTGCCGAAAGTGATCACCTGGCTTACCTTATCCCGCCCGTAGCGCCCGATCACATACTCGATGACCTCCCCCCGGCGGAGGTAGCAGACGTCGATGTCGATGTCCGGCATACTGATACGGTCGGGATTGAGAAAGCGCTCAAAGAGCAAATCATAAGCCAGGGGGTCGATATTGGTGATCCCCAGGCTATAGGCCACGATGCTTCCCGCCGCCGACCCTCTGCCGGGCCCCACATATATGCCCTGCTCCCGGGCGAAGCGGATGAAATCCCAGACGATCAGGAAGTATCCCGGGAAGCCCATGTTGCCAATGACGGACAGCTCATAATCCAGGCGCTCCCGGGGGGTGACGCCGTTGTCCCCCTTACTGTCCGCCCTGCCAGGGTAGCGCTCTTCCAGGCCGCTTTCGCATAGCTTCTTCAGATAAGCCGCTTCATCCGGCTCCCCCGGGGGGAGGGGGTACGCCGGCAGATGATAATGGTCAAATTCCATCTCCACCCGGCAGCGGCGGGCGATCTCCACGGTATTGGACAAGGCCTCCGGATAATCCCCGAACAGCAGCGCCATTTCATCCGGGCTTTTCACATAGAACTCCTGGGTCTCAAATTGCATCCGGTCGGCGTCGCTGAGCGTTTTCCCTGTCTGTATGCAGAGGAGTACGTCCTGGACGTAAGCGTCCTCTCTTTTGATGTAATGCAGATCATTGGTCGCCGCCAGGGGGATGCCGGTTTCCTCATGCAGGCGTATCAACCCGGCGTTGATCCGCGTCTGATCCTCCAGCCCGTGGTCTTGCAGCTCAAGATAAAAGTTGCCCCGGCCAAAGATAGCTTCATAAGCGAGGGCAGTGGATTTCGCTTCATCATACTTCCCCGCGGCAAGTAAGCCGGGCGTGTGCCCGGCAAGGCAGGCCGACAGCGCGATCAGGCCTTCCGCGTTCGCTTCCAGGAGCTCCATATCCACCCGGGGCTTGTAGTAGAAGCCTTCCATCCAACCGCGGGATACCATCTTGATGAGATTCTGATAACCGGTCTGATTCTCCGCCAGCAGGACAAGGTGGTAGGGCTTTTCGTCCAGCCCGGGTACTTTGTCCCAGCGGCTCCGGGGCGCTACGTAAAGCTCGCAGCCGATGACCGGATGTATGCCGGCCTTCAGGGCTTCCTTATAGAATTCCACGACGCCGTACATGACGCCATGGTCGGTGATCGCCAAAGAGTCCATACCCAGCTCCTTCACCCTGCCCAGGAGTTCCGGTATCCGGCAGACCCCGTCCAGCAAGCTATAGCAGGTATGGGTGTGAAGGTGGGCAAATCCGGTCATGAATGATTACCCTCGAACAAGTCGGGCTGGTAGTAAGCCGTCTGGGGATGGCCGGGCACATCCCGGAACTCCTCAAGGAGCTTGCTGTACTTCAGGGAAAAATTGAACGATATGGATATCTCCGGCTTCTGTATATCATACGCGCGCAGTACGGCCTTGTCCGCGTAGAACATATACTGATATTCGTCGTCCCTCCAGGTGATCCGGCAGTTGCCCACCTTCAGCGTCACATGCCCCCATTCGTTGATGGCGTAACCCAGATAGTCGCCGTTCGTGTAGCTGCTTTGCCCGTAGCGTATACCGACGCTGCGGTCCGGCTGATCCAGGAATGTGGACAAGTGCTCAAGAACCAGCCTGCAGGGCGGGCTTATCTCTTCGATCAGGCGGCGTTCGGTGGCGGCCATCTCCTCAAACTGGCGGAAGCGCAGCCTCTGGGACTGGTACTCGGACGCCAAGCCCTCGTCCAGATACCGCTCCCGTATGCGGCGGATGGCCTGGGTCAGGTCTTCCATGGCTTCGATATAGCGTCCGTCCTTACTGTCACGTTCTGTCATCGCCGCTTTGCTCCAATCGATGTTGCCCCATTGCTGATCGTTCACTTGACTATTGATATTATCGCCGCTATAATGGTTGGGTAACTATATCGGGTAAGCATCGGGATGTAGCGCAGTTTGGTAGCGCGCCTCGTTCGGGACGAGGAGGCCGCAGGTTCAAATCCTGTCATCCCGATTTTTTTATGCCTGATACGGCACAGAGGATATGCCGTCGCCGCCCCGGACGAAAGACGTGAAGTCATATTGGCGTTCCAGCAATATCTGCTCGGACCCGATGACCACCCGGACTCCGGGGAAGATGGACTGCTTGGCGTTGATGGATCCGTACCCCAGGGAAGCCATTTCCTCTTTCACTGCCTCCAGCTCTTTCTGCTGGACGGCCATATTGTCCCCCAGGGTCTGATACGCGGTCCGTGCCTGATTTAACGTATCCAGCCTTTCTTCAGAGAGCTTGCCCTCCTGCTCGAGCCCTTCCAGCATGGCGATGGCCGGTTTGAGGGAGCTCATCTGGCTTTCAATCGTCTCCAGCTCCTTTTCCAGCCGGTGGTACTTCTCCACCGTGGCGGGATTGTTGCCTACCTCCAGGGTGGTCGGCACGGCGCTGTTCCTGCCGCCGATAAAAGCGGCGGTGATATTGTTGCGGGCTACCACGCGCCCCCCCGTCAGAGTGCCCTTTGTGCCCATGGCGGTCACGTTGGTCATGCTCTGCACGTTGGAATGCTGGATATAGGTGGACTCGATATCCCCCCCGGCCCTGACGATGGCGGATTGGATGTACTTGGATTTAACGAAACCCCCGGCCTGCACCACGCCCTGGCTGCTGTCCTGCCCGCCGCCGTGGATGCCTTCCTTGATCACGATATTGCCCCCGGCGCTGACGTTGGCGTCCTCCACGCTGCCGTTCACGGTAATGTTTCCGTCCGCCTGGATGCTGAATCCGGTAAGGACGTTGCCGTAAATGAGCAGATTGCCGACGAAGTTGATATTGCCGGTGGCGTTGCTGACGTCGCCGTTCACCGTATAGGTGTTTAATACATGGAGCTTGTTGCCCACCAGATCCACCTCGCCGTCGCAGGCGGCCATAAGCTGAAGCTGGTCCTCCGTGAGTTTGGTGTTTTTCCCCATAGGCAGGGGGTCGTCCCGCCCCGGCCTGGGCTTCAGAAGCACGCCAAGCACATTGTAGCCCGGCGTCCCCTCCCCGGCGGGGGTCTTGACACACAGCACCTGGTTCTCTTTGACGTTTTGGATCAGGCCCAGATCCTTATAGTCCACGGAGCCGTCCGGGTTCTCTTTCGGCTTGATATCCTTGCCCAGTTGGATTTTATATTCGAGTATGGAAGGCGTCCCGTCGATGGGCTCAAGCCCCCTGGCCATGATATACGGGAAGTCGTATTGGGGGTTCTCCACAATTCTGCCGATCATCTCTTCGTCTACGCCGTAGGTCACGCCCTGGATCTCCAGGGAAGCCCGTATTTTTTCCTCAGTCGGGGGGGAGCCGCCGTTTTGCGGCGCCGAAATGATCAGTTCCGCCCGCAGCCCGTCCGATGATATGGTCATTCGATTTGCCGCGTTGATTGGTTCATTATTTTGTTCCATTTAAATCCCCCCAGCGCAAAAATTGTTTTCTACTAAATATATTTTACCATAACAACCTGCGGTATTAAAGCAGGAAATACGAAACAAGAGAAGAAATCATGGCTGTTCAGGCATCGCCCGGCAAATGGGCTATAGCTGCTACTTCGTGTCATAGCCACTGCGCCGCAATGTCGCCTTACCAGGCTCAGTCTTGCCAGTCCGATGCTTCCGGGCTACCACTATGCTCCGCCACCTTAAGCAGATCCAGGTCGGGCTGGCTCTTTACGGCGTAGTCCCAGGCTTTCGGGAGGATCGCCCTGTCTCCGGCGCCAAATGCCCCGCCGCCTCCCTCAAGGTCGGCCAGGGCCAGCTCCAGGGGCCACACCGTATGGCGTGAGGCGCCCTGGGGATTTCGCTTCTGGGTGTAGATGGGGATGTATCCGGCTTCCTTGAAGTAAGTCTCCCCCGTGGCGCCGTCCACGCCTATGGTCAGCTTCAGCAGGATGCTGACGTTCCTGTCCATGCCTTCCTGATTCGATATGAAGTTCCCCTGGGAGTACATGACAAACCTGGTTTTTTCATCTTTCGCGTCCGCCCCTTCGCCGAACAGCTCCTGGGGATGGACGGCTTCGCCTTTTTGCAGCACATGGGGATGATTGCCCAGGATCAGATCCGCTCCCCCTTTAAGGAGCTCCAATGCAAGGCCGGTCTGCTCCTGATTTGGCTTCGTCTGGTACTCCAGGCCCCAGTGGAGCATTACGATCACATACCGGGCCCCTTCCCGGCGCGCCCGGCTTATATCGTCCAGAAGCCGGTCTCTGTCGATGTAGTTGACCGCGTACCCGTGCTCGGCCGGCAGGGTCAAGCCGTTTGTGCCGTAGGTCGCGGCGATGAAAGCTACGCTTACGCCCTTAACCTTGGTTTTCGCTATCCTGCCCCGCTCTTCCGGCGTCCGGAATGTACCCGTGTGCAGGAGGCCTGCTTCGTCCAGATGATCCAGGGTAGCGCAGAGCCCCGTATACCGCCGGTCCAGGCTGTGGTTGTTTGCGGTACTGACCAGAGTGAAGCCCGCGTCCTTCAGGTTTCGCGCCAGTATCTCCGGGGCGTTGAACATAGGGTAACCGGTGTACCCGCCGTTTGCCTCCCCCGCCAGGGGCGTCTCCAGATTGCCGATGACCAGATCGCCCTCCCGGAGGATAGGCGCCACATGCTCAAACATAAAGGCAAAATCATAACTCTTATCCGAAGGGTCATATCCTGCCTTCGTCTGGGGGCTGTGCATCATGACGTCCCCGGTGGAGATGATGGTAAACTCCCAGTCCGGCGGGACAGGCTTCGGCCGAAGCGCTTTGCCCATGCTTCTCGCGGCAGCCGGACCCTGGGCCCCGTCGGGAAGCGGGCCCTCTAAGGTCTGCCCCAGAGAGCCGGAGAGCGCGCCGCCCAGAGCCGTGTAGAAAAGCAGGGCGGCGCACAGGAAAGCGGCGGCGAGGGCTAAGGCCTGCCGGCGCTTCTTTTGCTTATCGGCGATGTTTTTTTCAGCCGTCATCTAAAAGCCCAATGATTCCCCTGCCAGCAGCACGCGTATCTTCGCACCGGAAGGGCAGCGATGCAGGATCGTGGCGATATTGCATATACGCTTCGGGCTGTCGCAATCGGCGCATACGCCGGTTTTCGCGCAGGGGTTATCCGAATTGAACCGCAAGTTATTCATCGGCGAAGCGTAGCCGTTCACCCGTTCCACTGCCGCCTCTAGGTCGGGGACGATCTTGTTGACCCCCGCCGCGATGATGACTTCCCCCGGCCCGTATATCATAGCCGCTACCCGGTTGCCCTTTCCGTCTACATTGTACAGCTTCCCGTCCATGGTGACGGCGTTTGTGCTGGAAAGGAATACATCGCAGCTAAGCTGCTTGCGTCGGAATTCTTCGGCTTGCGCCGCGTCCGCCGCGGCGTTGTGGTCGTAGAGGGCGCAGCCCTTCTTCTCCAGCTCCCCCTTGATATCCATATGCCGTATGGTCATCGAGCCGCCGAAGCCCACCGAGGCCTTATCCGGGATCAGCCCTATCAAGCGCTCCCTCATGGCGGCTTCGTCAGGCAGATATTCCGCCAGGTAGCCTTTTTTCACCAGGGCGTCCACTGTACGTTGGCCAAGGATAGCCATGTGTTGTTTTACGATTTCTTCCATTTCGTCAGCCCCTCCGTTTCCTTCGATGATCTGTACTCCGCGACAACTATTCGTCTATGAAGCCGCTCAACGGAAAGTCGCCGTCCCGGCCTCCCCGTCCCATTCGACGCCGACCCCCAGTATCTGCTCCCCCAGCACCCGGAAAGGCAGAAACGTCCTGCCATCCTTGATCGCCGGCGCCTTCGGTATCGTCACGGTGACGCCATTTTTCGTCAGCTGGTCGCTGCCTACGGACAATATGGCTTCGCCCTCGGGCAAACGGAGCGTGACGGTCCGCGCCTCCCCGTCCCAGACGACGCCGTCGTCGGCAAGGCCCAGGGCCCGGGCGGCAAAGCTCACCGGTATCATCGTGTAGCCGTCTTCGATGTAAGGCGCCGTGTCCATGACGATCGTGTCATCCCCTGCTTTCATCTCCATGCTGCCGATAGTCAGCACGACGGGCATGGTCCCGGCCTTCTCCGCGGTTTCCTCCGTCGGGGCGCTTCCCCCGTCGGTTCCGCTGCCTTCCACCCTGTACGCCACGACTGCCGTCTCCTTCTCCATGTTGCATCCGGACAAAGTTATCGCTACCGGCCCGTATTCGCTGTTGTCCGGCTCCGGCGCTATCTGGAGATTTTTGAGAATGAATGTCCTGACCCCTTCCTCAGGGGGCAGGCTCATGCTTAGATCGAGGTTGAGCACCGACAAGTTGTCGGGGGCGCCTTCCTTTCCTTTGCCATAAGACGCCCCGGCAAGCTCGGCCCCGGCCATATTTCTGCCGGCGAGGCGTATCTCGTCGATGTTGGCCCATCGGTATCCGCCTGGAGCGGTCAAGGTCATGAGCCCCCCCGTCATGCCGTTGCGGATGAGCTCGTTTATCGTGATATCCGGCAAGGCTGCCGTCCCGGAGAATTCGACCGCCGCGCCGTGCCTGACCTGGCTGGTGATCCAGCCGCCTCCGGAGAAGAAGTAGAACCCGTCGGTCAGGCCGCTCCAGCCCGGGTCATAGATCTCTACGTAAGCCCGATCCCCGGTGATCTCCGCCAGCAATGGTATATAGATCGCCTCATAGGGGGATACGGGGTAGTCCGGGAGCAGCGTCACGATCATGATGTTATCTTTCTTGCCGGGCTTCATGCTGTATCGGGCCCCTTCGGGGAAGCGGCGCCAGGAAAGATACCCGTCCCTGGACATATCCGGCGTAAACGCCCCTTCCTCATCCACAGCGCCATAGTTCTCTATCCCATGCCGGCTGTATCCGTCTAAGTCCCAATGCGCACCGTTCAGGTGCAGCTCGAAGCTGAAATCATCGAGCAGCGTGCCGCCGTCGGGCTGTATCATCAGCATCGGTACCCGGTCGGGGTCGCTGAGTATAGCCGTGGAGTATCCGGCCCTACCGCCGGACATATTTATGACGTCATTGTACGTGGACGCTGATAAAACGCCAGCCGGTAATACTATGGCCAGCAGCAACGCGACCGGGATAAGGGCTTGTCTACTCGTCATCGGATATCCCTCCTCAGTGTGCTTCGGGATTGATTTCGAAGCGTAGCTTCAGTATATCACATCCAATGTAGGAAAACCACGCCTATCCCGCCGCCCACGTCTGTTCAAAGCCGGATGAAGTTCGGTTCTGGGGGCAAGGAGCCCAAAGCGCGCCCATTTGCCACGATGGTTCACAGCTTCGACCAGATATAGCAATCGTTCGATGCAAATCCTGACGACTACAACGCGACTTCGTGTCGCGTTCCGTCTGGCGCGACGTCCATGTCGCACCCACGGATTTGCCAAATTTGCGATTCCTTATCTGGTAGACGAAGCCGTTCAATCCATCGCTTACAAATTGCCACGCTTTGGGCTCCTTACCCCCCGAACTATAGCCGGGCAAGCAGACGCGCCAGATGATGCAGATACCAGGCTGCCGCCATAAACGGCGCCAGGGGTAAGGCTTTCGGCTTCTTCCTCACCAGGATGAGCAGTATGCCGGAAGCGGCAAGGAGCACGGCGCAGTACATGCCCAGGAAGCCGGTCCAGTCCTCCCAGCCCGACAGCAATCCTATGACCAGCGCCAGCTTCACGTCTCCCGCCCCCATCCCCCGCATAAACCAGGGCGCCAGGTGGATGGCGAAGGCCAGGGCGCCCGCCCCCAGGCAGCCCGTCAGGGAGGCGGTATCGCCCCGGATCAGCAGCAGGAGGGCAGCGACAGCAAACGCGCTTAAACCGATGCAGATCAACGTATTCGGGATGCGCCGCCGGGCGAGGTCCGTACCGGCCCCCGCCAGCAGCAATCCCCCCAGGATGATTTTTCCAAAAAGCACGCAATACTCCTTTATTCGGGTGAGCTACGAGTATACAAGTGTATTATCTCGAGCGGCGTTGCCCCGGCTATCGTTAACGGTTTGTCGGCGAGAAGTATATCCTGCCTTCTTCGTTGTAGCGGATGAGCGCCTTGATCCTCTCCATATCGCCCTCGTCCAGCATCAGGGTCACCACTGCCGGCAGAAGGTCTCTGCCAAAGCCGTCTTCCAAGGCCTGGCCGCCCAGGGACATGCCGTTGGTGTTTTTCTTATCGATCACCAGCAGCCCTCTCAAAGCCGGGTCTTCATCCGGGCCGACGACCCTGGAGGGCTGGGGGTCGTCGTAGCTTTCCCGCGCCGGTATATAGACCATGGCGTCTACCAGCATCCCCGGCCAAAGCCAGTCGCCGCCGCTGCGAACCAGGCTGGTCTCCACCGCGATCAGCCTGACATGCTCTCTTCTGTCGAACTCCCAGCGCCAGTCCCCGCCCGCCTCGGCGGCCGAGGCCAGCCGGTGGGGCCGCAGGACGTCTCCCGCGCCTAAGCCCACATCCCCCACATACCAGGGCCCCTGCCTGAAAAACTCGTCCAGCTCTTGCACATAGTCCCCGCCCAGCCCGAAGACCGGCTTCTCCGCCATGACCAGCTTATCCGGCGTGAGCGTCTCTCCCGGGTACATGTCCGACCTCGCCGTCGCTACCGTGACCATCTCCACCATTTGCCGTATGTATTCCTGATTCAGCCGGTAAGTCACGGCAAATACGCCAAGGAAGCTGACGCATATGATCAAACCTTTGATGATAAATCCGGCTACGCCCTGTTTCCACCTGACCAGCTTCGATCCCTCCTTCCATGCCACATGGGGCTATGCCCCGTCATTTATATAAGCCTTGATACGCCATCTTCTTATTGATCACGATTTCTCTGCTGCCTTTGCCGACCAGGGCGCCCAGCAGATAGGGCAATTCGGCTTTAGCCCGCCCTTCCGTCCATATCTGATCCGCTTCCTGCTTCAGTTCAAAGCTAAAGCTCAGCTTCCCCTCCAGCGAACCTTTCATGTTTTTCTGAAAGATTTCTCTTGCCCAGACGCCGGCCCTGTCTTCCCTGGTCAGCTGCTTGCCCCAGATCAGGTCGCCCTCCTCGATCCCGCCGACCAGAGCCGCGTCCAGAGCAAGCTCCAGGCTTTCTCCCAGGCGGCTTCTGACGACCCAGTAGGAGACTGTGTCCGTCACCAGGCACACCAGGAGAAACCCCACCCATAACCAAAATAATGCCCTCATCCTTCTCCCCTCCTATGATGAGCTACGCCCATAACCCAAGGCTGCATAACCCAAGGCTGCATAACCTAAGCTGGATTCAACATGGATCTCCGCCTCGCGAGCCGCATTATCGCCCGGCTTTGTAAGCTACCCCGACCGGCTCTCCGCAATGCTTTAAGGCGTACGGATATACGCGTGGGCAAGCCCGCTCAGCCGCAGCCCGATGGGTATGCTGATTTCCTTCCCGAAAGGCCGCAGGCTGCGGATGGGGTAGCGTCCGCCGGCTTTCAGCTCCAGTAGGTCTCCCCGCTGCCTCTTCTGAGGCGTCCCCTCAAGGCGGATATCCAGCTCCTCCAGACGTTGCGTCCTGACCAGTTCCCGGAATCTTTGCTCCATAATCATATCCAGGCCGTTGTCCGCCTTCATCATTTCCATGATTTCGCTGCATGCGCCGTACAGTTTCCACGCCGACATCCCGTACGAGGCGATCTCCACTGCCAAAAAAAGGATGATTGCCAGGACAAACATGACATACAGCCCGCTGATCAGCCCTTCCCCGGAGCTATCGCGCCAAAACCCGGTCCTCATCGGTCCGTCACAAGTTGAATATCTTGTCCAGATGGGAAAAGATATTGTTCGCGTATCCGGACAATCCGCCGTCAACGATGCTCTTGATCAGTACCAGCGCCAGGGCCATAATGGCCATCCAGCCCAAGGACGATACCAGGTCGCCCCTTTCCTCCCTGACGAAAGCCGCCCCCTTCTCCCACAGCCCGCATACGACCCCGCGGCAGCGCGCGTAAACCCTTTTTCTTTCGATTTTCATAACATTTCCTCCTCTTATTTCGATGTCCATGTCTTCATTCTCATGTGAATAGCCTTCCCACCTGGCCCAGTATCTCCCAGCCTTTCAGCCCCAGCGCCCCCACGGCTAATCCAAAGAGGAGGGCATAGAGCTTATAAATCTTTTCCGGCTTGGATCTGACCAGGGATTCCGCCGCTTCCTGCCTGAGGGCGGCAAGCTCGCCTTCGATACTGTTGAAGTACGCCTCCGCGGCGCCATACCCGCTCTCCACCGCCAGAGTAAGGGCCGACGCCAGCTTCTGCACCGCCGGAAGGTCAAAGCTGACGGCAAAGAGGCGGAAAGCCCCGGCTGACCCGATGGACTGTATGTCGTGGATCAGCCGGCTCAGGGCCCTGTCCATAGCCGGGCCGCTTCCCGACTGGGCCTGGCGCAGGGCCGACAGGTAGTCCCTCCCGCCGGCAAAGCAGATGCGCATCCGATCCATGACGCCGGGGATGTCCCTCGCCAGCTCCTTCTGCCATGCGGCGTACTTCTTGTCCAGGGCTCGCAGCTCCTGGCGGAAGAGGAAAGCGGCCGCCGGCAGGTAGAACCCCGCTTTCCACCAATCCCCCCACAAGAGCGGCAGAGCCAGCGCCGGCAGCGAGATCAGCAGGCTTCTCAGGAGCAATATCGTCACCGTCTCCTTCCCGGCGGCTTTCTCCCCCATCAGGGCGAGCCTTCTGTCCAACCCGTCCCAATAGGATTGCCCGACGCGCATCAGCCCGGCGCCTTTGCCCATGAACCACACCGCCCGCCTCAGCCCGCGGCTGTCCGTGCCGCCGGAAGGCCCCGCGGCGGCGCCTTTCGTCGCGTAAATGACCTGGCGGTACGGCTTTCTCCTCTCCTTCCACCAGTCCGCGGCGCCATATACCAGCCAGGATAAGAGCAATGCCCATAGAAGCGGCGGCAGATACGGGAGCCTCCCGGCATATGACAGGATCGCAGCCATAGCGTCCTCCTTCCTCTATAGTTCGTCCACGTTCAGGGACAGATATTCCTGGCCTTTGACGATCACGTACAGGCTGACGGCGATATAAGCGAACATCAGAAACCTCCCCGGCAGCGAGTACCAGTAAAGGTTCTTCTGCCCCGTGTCCATCAGCGACAGGATCAAGGGAAAGCTCCAGGACGTAGCCAGCGCCATATACAGCTGCCTCCTTCGGCCCGCCGCTTTCTGCGCCACTACAAGTATCGCCCGCATATCCCCTTCCAGCCCCTCTACGGATTTCTCCAGCGCTTTCAGCGCGGCCGGCGTCCATCCGTCCTGATTCGCCTGGATGAGCGTCTCCGCCACATGGTCGAATTTACTCATCCGCACCATGCCCTGCCAGAGGCCGATGGCGTCCCTGACATTGCTACCCAGCCTGAGGGTCTCCAAGACCTGGCGGAGCATACGGGTGTTTTCCCCTCCGCCGTCGCTTTCCACCACCATCTCCATTGCCCGGGCAAGGCTCCCCTGGTCGGGCAGGCGGGCCAGCAGCTGCCGCAGGCAATCGGTAAGCGCCGTGAGCGTTTCCAGGCGCCTGCGATGCTTCCTGTCATAGATGAGCACCCTGGGCAGGACCAGCATCAGGAGCCAGCCCGCGCCAAACAGGAGTAGGTTGCCCGTGAGGAAGTACAGACCGCAGGCGGCGGATAAACTTATGATCCAGATCGCCCTGGTCTCCTTCCCGTCCCAGCTCACCCCGGCTTGCTCCGCCTGCCTTCGTATCCTGCCGGCTTCCTTCGACCAGTACCCGGCGGTCCCGTTCCCGGCGGGCTTGCCCCCCGCCCTCAGCAGTGTCGTCAGGGCCAGGACCAGCCACCCGCTGAATATAGACGCGTTGATCAGTGAATACATAGCCGCCTCCTAGTGTTACATATTAGCGCCACGTTACGCTGGCGCCCCGTTGTACTAGCTTTGCCACCTGCGGATAAACTCCGGCGCCACCATAGCCTGATGAAGCTTCTCCGCCAAGCCGTCCGATATACCGGCAAGCCGCCTGTGGCTGCCGAGGACGTCGCCCCCGGGCCCGAGTCCCGTCTGCTCAAAGCGAAATATACTCCTGACCACCGGCTTCCTGGCGCCTTCGTACCCGGTGAGCTCCGCCACCTCGGCGATGATCCGGCTCTTGCCCATCTTCTGCTGAAAAAGGATCAAATCGACCGTGTCCGCGAGCTGGGCGGCGATGACTTCATCATTGTAGCCGTCCCCCGCCAGCTGTACGATCCTCACCGCCGCGTTTGCCGCCGAGCTGGCATGGATGGTGAAATACGTGTTGTGCCCTGTATTCATGCTCTCGTGGGCCTGCCTGCAGGCTTGGGAATCCCTTACCTCGCCGATCATCACCTTCACCGGGCGCATCCGCAGGGAAACCTTGGTCAGGCGGGCGATATCGAAGCGCTTTTCCCTGTTCTCATGATCTTTCGTCTGCAAAGCCACGATATTGTGGTATTCCAGATAGCTGCTTCGCCTGCGCAGCATCATCTCGGGGCTGTCTTCAATGGTGATGATGCGTGTGTCCGGGGAGAAGTACAGGGGCATGGCCATCATTGTCGTCGTCTTGCCGGAGTTGGTAGCCCCGGCAATGATAGCGTTGCACCAGGGCAGTACCTGGGCGAAGAATTCGTCCATCTCACTGCTGATGGAGCCTCCCGATACCAGATGGGCTGGCGTGATGGTATCTTCGGAAAACTTCCGAATGGAAGCGCAGGTGCCTTCCGTCGCCACGCCTCCCCTGCCTGCGCCCAGCACCGCGCATATGCGGAATTTCTCAAAGAGGCTGTCGATATGCGGTTCGTTTGCCGTCAGTACTTTTCCGTCCGTCATCAGCATCTTATTTAGGATCACTTCCAGATGGGCCTCGTCCCGGAACCCCATCTCCGGGTGGAACTCCTCTTCCCCCTTCCGCTCAAGATATACGTATTGATAACTATTGATATCGATGTTGGTCACCGCCGGGTCGTCCAGGGCGCCTTGAATAGGTCCGTAGTATAGTATCTCTTCCTGTATCTTCCGAAAGAGCTGCCCCTGGTCCATACCGGGCACAACGATTCCCGCATCCCCCAGATAGTGTAGTATCTCCCTTTTCATCAACTCCCTGATTTCGGGGTGGATGACCGCGGACACCAGGCCTGTGCTATGGTTCTCCCTGAGATGGTTGCGCACCAGCCGCACGGCTTCCTCGAAGCCCGTATCCCGGGTACCCGGCGAGCCGGGCCCCTGTACGTCCGGTTGATACGAGCCGGCTTCGCTTGCCGGGCCGGTATAGTCCAATGGGCTGAAGTAATGATTCATCCTGTACTCCTTTGTGGCAGCCAAGGCAGCGCCGCCTTAGCTGTGGGCATAGCATATCTTAGAGGTAAACGGCGGCGTTATTCCGCTTCTCACGCTTGTTCCGTTTCTCGCGTTTATTTTGCTTATTCTGCTTATCCAAACGAGCCGGCTTGTCCCATGTATCTGGAGATCCCCCCTCTCCGGCTTGCGCTAGCGCCGCCTCGCCCTTGCCGCGCCCATGATCACCGTCGGCTAAGGCAGACTTGAGCTTTCTGCTGTCCCAGACCGTAAACCGGACGCCTTTGAGGCTTTCGTTATCCATACTTTTTGGGAAAGCCGCGCTCTCCAGGGCTTTGACATTTCCCGGGGCCGCCAGCAGGAACTTACCCGGCTGCTGCTGGTAGACATGGATCAGCCGCCGCACCGAAGCCAGGGCGTACGCCGCCTCCGTCGGCTTGCCTAAAGGGATCACTACCTGATCCGCCGCTTTCAGCGAGAAAAAAGTCATCGGGCTATTTAACTGCCCCTGGCACTCCAGCACAAGCCGCCCGCAGTCCTGGCTTTGCGCCAGCTTCTGCAGCGCCGGGATGAACCCCATAAGCGTGTCCACCTTTACCCTGGCGGCGATGGGGTAGTCGGGCATGGCGAGGATATTGGCGGCGAGGATGTGCAATCGCCTGCCGGCCTGCCGGATCATATCCCAGTGCAGGCTCCCGTTTTGTTCAAACCCCGTGATGGCGGACTCCGTGTGCCACTCTTCATCCACAGCGCCGCATACGAAACCCAGCCGCGGTATGCCGAGGCATGGAAGTTCGGCGATGAGGGTCTTCTCCTCTTCGGAAAACAGTTTCGCGGTGTGAAACGACAGTTCCGAGGCGTCTACACCCGTACAGGACCAAAACATCGTAGTGATCACCAGTGTTTCTCTCCTTCCTCAGCCCCACAGGGCTTCCAGGCATTGCAGGCTTTCCGGGGAGTAATCCCCGTTTCCCCTTTCGAAAGCCGCCATCTGGATAAAGTCTTCCTTCAAGGCCCCCGGCACGATAAGGTATTCTTTCAGCCGAAGGCTCTTCACCTCTTTCCGAATGTAGCTCACGCCCCAGCTTCCATCGAAGGCCGGCAGGCAGCCTTTATGCCAATCGTTCTCCAGGCGGGGGACTTCGTTGAACCCGCCCGGCCAGGGCGGAAACGCGATGACCTTGCGGCTGCAGACAAGCCCTTTCTTCCAGCACAGGCCCTCCCGGCTGCCGAAACCGACGTAGACGATGGAGGTGAATTTCGCTTCCATGATCGCCCAGTGGACCAGAGAAGCCAGAAAGCCGTCGCAATGGGGGTAAAGGGCCTCTTCCGCATGATCGTCCGGCAGGAAGTACAGGCTGCGGGGCAGTCGCTTGCTGTATCCCGACTGATCGTAGGCCTTGGGGTCGTTAAACAACTCCAGCCCATTGAAGCAATACTTGCCCCAGTCGCCCCTCTCCCCGGAGCCGTAGCCGCGCAGCGCGCCGGAGATATTCTTCTCCGGATGCCTCAAGCCCAGAGCCACGGCCAGCCTGGAGCCGCTACCCGGCAGCTCCACCAGTAGAGTTTTGCCTCCCCGGCCGGCGAAGTAGGCGGCGGTCATGAAAGCCAGGGCGTACGGCATGAGGCAATCCTCCTCCGAATAGAAAAGCACGCTGTCGCCCAAAGCCCCGGCGCCGGGGGGCAGTCTGCGCCGCTTCCCGCCGGTAAGGCTGCGCAACTTCCCAAGGGCTTTACCGCTGCGGCGCTTCGCCGGCTTAGCGGCTCTTTCCGCCTTGAGGCGCTTCTCCGCTTTTGCCTTCCGCCCTGCAGCCGACGGCTTCTCCGCCACAAGCGAGATCCCTTCCCCGGACGCCTCGGCTACCCCGGACGCCCCCTCCTCCGAAAGCGAGGCCCCTTCCCCGGACGCCTCGGCCACCCCGGTTACCCCGGACGCCCCCTCCTCCGAATGCGGCTTCCCTTCCTCAGGCGGCCCCTCTGCCATAAGTAATGCCTCAGCCGGCTGCGGCTTTATCGGTTTGATCCCTTTGATGCGCTGCCTCAGCTTATCGGCCTTGCCGGCCAGGTTCCTCACCGGGGCATAGAAATCCACGCCATAGTCGGCATCGGCAGCCCCATTCGCTCTCCCGGCATACCCGGACTGGGTCTCCGCCCCTGAAGCGTAGTCGCTCCAGGGCTCCGTCTCCCCATCCGGCATGCCTTCGCCGGTAAACCTCACGCCTGCCCATCCCGCTTCCGGCACGCCTTCGCCGGCATACCCCGCGCCTGCCCGGCCGGCATCCGGCGCCCCATCGTCCGTCCAGCCCGTATCCGGCGGCATGGAGCCCCGTCGTCTGCCCCTGCCCCCCTCGACCGCAGCCCCGATCCCGGCTCCGGCGAGCAACCCCCGCAAGCTTCCCGGCAGCGCCGGCGCCGCCTTCTTCAGAAGCGGCAAGTAAAGCTCCGGCTTGAGCGAAGGCAGGTACTTCTCCATCCATTTCCCTACCGCCTGCCCCCCTTCTCCCCGTGGCGCGGGAGGCGGGAGCCGGCTCAGATAAGCCTCGATCTCCCGGAAATCCCTTTTCGTCTCCAGTATTTCCAGAAGGAGGGGCCGGCGCAGGGCGGTGAGGAACCAGAAATCATAGAAGCCGCGGCTCATGAGCTCGACGAGGATATCCTGGTCGGTGTTTTTCCCCTCAGGCATCAGCAGGCGGACTTCCAGGTCATCCCGGGCTTCCTTTAGCAAGCCCAGCTGCCGGATCAGCTCCCCGTCAGGATCCTTTTGCAGGACGGATATATTCCTGTAGTAATCCAGGCAGTTCACCAGGGCGATCGCAGGCTCGCCGGCTCCGGCCGGGGCGTCGCCCCCGCTGCCTTTCGCCCCGGTCAGGTACTCCGCCGCCTCAAGTATGCCGGGCAGTATCCCTTCCACCCTGTAGCGTTGCGTCAATAGCTGTATCACAGGGGAATCCCGGGGAAAAGCGACAAAGAGAACAGGTCTGGCGTCTGTATCGACGTAATTGATTGCATCTGTCTCTGTCATGTTACCGCCCTCCTGTGTACCATTTTATACCATCATAGCATATTTTTAGGTATTGTCAACCCATATTATGTCATTATTTCCATATTTTTTTGTGGATTGTATTGACCGCGCCGGTGTGATATAAACAAAGAGGGTGATAAAATTATGAAATCAAGGCAAGAAATCAAAGCCATCGCAAAAGAAGCGATGGCGAGGCAGCGGGGCGCGGCTATCCTTATCATACTGGCTGTGGCTCTTGTAAGCAGCGCAGGGGCGCTTTTCGCCCGTATCCCTATCATCGGATCGTTATTTTCACTGGCGATATCCTTTATCACCATGGCTCTCAGCGTTAGCGTGAACAGCTCGTTCATCCGCGTCTACTGCGGCGAGAAGGCGAGTGTGGGCGACACGTTCTCCGGCCTGGCGGTAAACTTCTTCCGCAAGGTGGGGGGCATGTACTGGATGAGCCTCTGGATATTCCTCTGGTCCATGCTGCTCGTCGTCCCCGGCGTCATCAAAAGCCTGGCCTACTCCATGACGCCGTATATACTGGCGGACTGCCCGGAGGTAAACGCTACCGACGCCTTGAAGCTCTCCATGCGGATGACGGACGGGCATAAGGGCGAGTTGTTTGTCTTCGCCCTAAGCTGGATAGGCTGGGGATTGCTGATTCCCGTCACTTTTGGTATATTGGGCATCGTCCATGTTATCCCTTACTACTCCACCGCCATGGCAGGCTACTACATCGAGCTGCGGGACCTGGCCATCGACTCGGGGATGATCCTACCCGAGGAGCTTGGATACGCTTATGAAGAAGTCGCCGATTAACTTCAACTCCCCGGTGATCCTGGGGGTATTCTTCGTCTCCCTCATCGTCCTGTTTCTCAACAATTCCACAGGGGGCGCGGCAAACAGGATGCTCGCCTGCTATCGGACGAGCTGGTCCGACCCCTTCATGTACCTCCGTATGCTCACTCATGTGCTCCCCCATCAGAACATGTCCCACTTCGCCGGCAATTTTCTATTATTCCTGGCAGTCGGGCCTATCGTGGAGGAGAAGTATGGCAGCGCAAACACAGCCGTGATGTTTGCGGTCACCGCCGCCGTCACCGGGCTGATCTACGTCGTCTTCTTCAGGGGCGTTATGCTCATCGGCGCCAGCGGGCTCGTCTTCATGCTGATCCTCCTGGCTTCCTTCACCAACATCCGCGAAGGCCGGCTGCCCCTGACCGTGCTGCTGGTGGGGCTGCTCTATATCGGCAATGAAGCGATAAACGGTATCGTGCGAACCGACAATATTTCCCAGCTTGGCCACATCATCGGCGGCACATGCGGCGCGGGTTTTGGCTTTTTCTTTCATGGGAATAAAATGAGGAAGGGATGATTTCATGAATTATCAAAGGATACCTTTTAAAGCGCAGGGCACGGCTTTTATCACAAAAAAAGCGCCGTTTTCCACGAAGGAATACGACGTGCCCGTTATCGACTACCCCATCACGCCTCTTGAGAATTTTAAGCTCTCATGGAAGAGGCAAACCCCTGTATGGGCGCCGGTCTCCCTGATGGATTTCGACTCCTTCATGCTGGACGCCGTCGTCTCGTCCAGCAACTCCGGCCTCGCCCCGAGCAACGAACGCCGCGAGTTTACCGACGACTGGGGCTGCCAATGGATATTTATCCCAGAAGCGGGGGGGCCTATGCTCAAGCCCGGCACGCAGTTTCTCGACGATATCGCCAACTGGGAGAAAGGGGTCAAGTTCCCCGACTGGAAAGCGAAGGACTGGAAAGCGCCCGCGGAAGACTTCATAAAGAACCGCTTTAATCCGGATAAGGTATTGGCCATCAACGTAGGCCAGGGCTGCACCGAGCGGCTGGTGGCGCTGCTGGGGGGCTATACGGAAGCCATGATCGCCATGGCTACGGAGCAGGACGCCATCCGGGAGTTCCTGATGGCTTTCGCCGACAGCCTGATCGAAAAAATCGACATCATGAAGACGTACTACCCTTCGGTCAATATGATCACTTACCACGACGACTGGGGTACCGAGCGGGACACTTTCTTCTCGGAAGCTTTCTTCGAGGCGATGGTCTGGGAGCCCACGAAGAAGATCATCGACCACATCAAATCCATAGGCGACATCTGCTTCGAGCTGCATACCTGCGGCAAGATCGAACGCTTCATGCACTTCATCACCGACCTGGGCGTAGACCTGCTTCAGATCCAGCGCCGGGCAAACGACATCCCCATGCTCAAAGAGAAGTACGGCGACAAGACTGGTTTCTGCTGCATGGTAGAGGGCGTCTCCCCCGACGATGTGATCTCCAGGGAGGAGCGGCTGGAAAAGGTCAGAAAGACCATCGACCTCTACGGTAAGCGGGGCGGGCTGTACGTCACCCCGGGGGCGCCCCCTGACGCCGAGACCATGTGGGACGTGTGCTACGAAGCCTACTGCTACTCCAGGGAGTATTTCGACAAAGAACGGGGCAACTAACGCAGGTTTAAAGGGCAGCAGCCTTGGGCGCGCCTATTGCTTAGCGATGATTCACAGCTTCAGCCAGATATAAAGAAGGTCCCAGCTTATCCCGATAACTCGGACAAGCTGCGGCCTTCTTCGTTTATTGGATTGTCTACTCGCGCCCGGTCAGCGGCCCGCGGTGAGCCTCAGGCTGGTTTTCGGCGTCAGGCTCCCGAAGTCAAAGCTGCGCAGCATGCCGTCCTGCAGATAGTATAAGGTGTCGCCTATATACGCGAGCCGTTCGCCGGTATAAAGCATGATTTCATCCCTGCTATACGCGGCATAGGGGTTTTCGTGGGCCACGCGGCCCGCTTCCGAGAGCTTGCCCCCGGCGTAGGATATCAGGAAGGCCCCCTGGAAATGATCTCCGCCCGGGTTATCCGCCGCCTGCCCGCAGAAGCCGAAGAGGCTGTCGCTGTTTTTGAACATAGCCGCCCTATGGTTATCCAGAAGCTCCGTATAGCCGTAGTCCCCAAGGATAAGCGTATCCATTTCTTTCGGTTTACCCATGTCCGACACATCAAATAAGGAAATCTTTACGCCGCCGGTATTCTGCCCGATGACGATCTGGTTGCCGTCCCTGTCCGTACGGTAGATATCGTAGACGTCCCTGCCCACGCCCAGCAGCACATTTTGGGAGACGGGGTGCAGATAGGTGGAGAAGCCCGGCACCTTCAGCTCCCCGGTGATCTTCGGCGCGGCCGGGTCGCTCAAGTCGAACACAAACAAGGGGTCAACCTGGCGGAAAGTGACCACATAACCCCGGTCCCCCATAAACCTGGCGGAGTATATCCGTTCCCCTTCCGCGTATCCGGCGACTTTTCCGGCGACGTCCATATTGGCGTCCAATACAAACAGATTATTGTACGTCCGGGGCCAGTACACCGTGGCGGCTACCCGCAGATGCCCTTTATGCTCGTCCATGCTGAACTGATTGTCCAGGCTGCCTTCGACGCCGCATGAGCCGGCGTAGCCGATTTTCCCGCCGTCGATGGCAAAGCGGGCGATATTCGTGTTTTGTGTGGAGGAGTATCGCATATCATTTACGGCGATATATAGGTTGTCGTTGGACATATACGACACATACCCGGCGCCGGCTATAGTTTCCCCGCTCACCTTCTCCGAAGTGTCCCGGGTATTGACTGCGCTCACCGTGAGGAAGCCGTCCCCGTAGCCGCCGGGCATGATCATGATCCGCTCTATAGGCATAGGCGCCAGGGTTCCGCCTTCCCCGGCCAGGGGGCGGACGTCGCCGCCGCCGCCTCCCCGGTACCAGCCGTAGAAGCCGCTGACCAGGTAGACATAGTCCCCTTTCTTTCTGGAGGTAGTCATGCTGCCCTCCGCTTCGAAGTAGCGGAAGCTCTTGATATCCCTCATATTACTTGTGTCCAGGACACGGACAAAGGTGTAATTTGAGCTCATGTACCGGCCGCCGGGCAAGATCGGCGCGATATCCATCATCACGTCCCCTGTCCGGGGCTCGGGCTTGAGGTTTGGCCAATCATAGCGGGAACCGATTATCGTCACCCTGTCTTTGTCGATATACATCTCCTGGGCGCTGCTGTTGTCGCCCAGGAAGTACTCCCCTGCCAGTGTCATAGAAGCCGCGTCCACGACCTTCAGGTATTGGGAAGCGATGATGTAGATGTACTTGCCGTCTGTCTTGATGATGTCCCCTTCATCTACGCCCTCCACCTGCACATTGGTGGTGGAGTATCCGGCGTCCGCCGTAGCCGTTGAGTCCTGGACCACCGACGGCTGAGGCTCCCTGCCGGTCTCCGGCATAGGCGGGGCGGAAGGCGCCGCCGACGCCGCGCCGCTGCCTGCCATGGGCGCCGCGTCATTCGCCTGCGACGCTTCCTTCTCCACCATCAACGGCACTTCGACGTCGCTTACGGAGAATACCCATTCCTCATCGGTGGCTTCCCATCGGTAGCTGTAATCGCCGCGCCCCCCCATATATCGGTTCAGCGTCTCAAGGTCGACCGCGCGCACATACATGCCGATCCGGGATTTCACGCTCCGGATGGACTCCTCGGTAAGACGCGCCGCCTTCGCCACATAGATCAGATCGTCCCGGTAGTCTACGGTATAGTTTAGTACCACCTGGCATATCTCGCGCAGGGGCACAAATGCCCTGCCTGAAATCAGGATGGTCTCCGCGTCCAGGGCCCTCTCCACACCGTCCAGATAATAGTGGTTCTTGCCTACGGGAAAGATCGCCTCGTGCTCCGGCGTCCTGATCGTAGCCCGGGCGGAAGCCGGGTCATAGCCTACCTCGGCCCCGAAGTATTCGCCGATCACCCGCAGGGGGACAAGAGTCCTCGTCTTATAGACCACAGGGGCGAGATCCGGGCTGTCCTTATCCAGGGAAAGCAGCCTGCCGTTGGCGAAAGCTACCGGGCTGCCGATATGCATGTACAGTTCCATATCCGCCGCCGGCGCCGGTCCGCTCGCCTGGCCCGCCGCCTGATTCCCCGTGGGTTCGTCGGGCAAGCCGCTGACCACCCGGGCCTGCGCCATGTAGCCAACGATGGCGAGGCAAAGCAAAACGCCGATCAGTACCGTAACTTTTTTCATGAAGACCACGCTCCTTTTATTTGGCTTCATTATAGCACACGCGGCGAAGCGTAACGCGCCATAATCCGCCCTGTAGAAATAACATAAGATATCCGTATAGACGAAAGTATTCAAAAAAAGTTCCATGAGGTATCATTTGCGAAACCTGTAGAATTCGCATATAATAATTGTAGAATTTTTCACATTAATCAACATCAAAGGAGGTGGGCGCGCGGCAAGTGCCGATAAGACGGCAGATCCCCGCGCGGGACAAGATGAAAAACTGCAGAAAGCCCATACGATTCTTCCGCCGGGGTTTGGCGTTGTCGATCGCCCTCCTGACCCTGATCGCCGCTTCCGCTTGCGGCGGCGGCGCCGCCGCGTCAAAGCTTCAGGGCCCCCCCGGCGAGATACTGGCGGGCGTCATCGAGGAAGCGGGAAAAGCTATGCCCGCCGACCGGCCGATGCCCATGTGCTTCGATATGGAAGCCACTGCCGAGACCAGCCAATACACCCTGGGCCTGTCCGCCGACGACTTCGAGAAATACGTATCCTCCGCCACAGTCTACACAGCGGCCATCGCCACCTTTGCCCATGAGATAGCGCTGATCCAGGCGAAGGACGCTTCCGCGGCAGCCGAGGTCAAGAAGCGCATAGCCGGCGAAGGGGGCTTCGATTCCCGCAAATGGATATGCGTGTTTCCCGAGGAAAGCTGCGTCATCGACTCCGGCGCCTACGTGCTGCTCGTGTCTTCCAGGGCCGACGTAGCCGAGGCGCTTGTCGCCGCCTTTACCGAAGCCGCCGGAAGCACGGGGGAGCGGAACACATTCTTCACCTCCGAAGGCGCCGCGGCGGAAGGCGGCATGGCCCTGGGCGGCGGCATGGGCATCAGCATAGAAGGAGGGGCTCTGCAGCCGATGTGACGCGGCAAAGGAGCTGCCCGGGATGGAAAGCCATCCTCTCCGGCAGCCCCTTTCCGGAAAGTATAAGAGGTCGCCCATGGTTTTTTCACGGATCGAATTTCTGTACTATTTCCTTCCGATAACCCTCTTCCTCTACTTCATCACGCCCGCCCCCGGCGGCTCCCCCCGCCTGAAGAACACGATCCTGCTGGCGGCGAGTATGGTTTTCTACGCCTGGGGCGAGCCTATCTACGTGTTGCTCATGGCCGCCCAGTGTACAGCCGCGTGGCTCTTTGGCCTGCTCATGGATCGATACCGCTCCAAGGCAAAAGGCGTCATGCTCATATCCGCGGCTTTCAGCCTCTCCGGGTTGCTTCTGTTCAAGTACGCAAACTTCTTCATCGTCAACATCAACTCCATAGCGGGGCTGGGCCTGCCCCAACTCCGGGCGGAGCTGCCCGTGGGGATCAGCTTCTATACATTCCAGATACTGAGCTATACCGTCGATCTGTACCGGGGTAAAGTGGAAGTACAGCGGAACCTGATCGACTTCTCTTCCTATGTAGCCCTGTTCCCCCAGCTGATTGCCGGGCCTATCGTCCGCTACTCGGATATCGCCGCCGAGTTGAAAAGCCGCCGGGTGGATATCCCCGGATTCGCGAAAGGCGCCAGGCGTTTCATTATCGGCCTTGGCAAAAAAGTCCTGCTGGCTAATCTTCTGGGCGAACTGGTGGATATATTCAAGCACAGCGGGGATTCCAGCGTCCTCTTTGTCTGGATCTATCTGGTCGCTTACTCCCTCCATATCTACTTCGACTTCTCCGGCTACAGCGACATGGCTATCGGGCTCGGCCACATGCTGGGCTTCACCTTTCCGGAGAACTTCAACTACCCCTACATCGCCGGCAGTATCACCGATTTCTGGCGGCGCTGGCATATGACCCTCTCCGGATGGTTCCGGGATTACGTCTATATCCCCCTGGGAGGCAACCGGGTATCCGTCGGACGCTTCATGGTAAATATCATGGTAGTATGGGCCCTTACCGGCTTCTGGCACGGGGCGGACTGGAACTTCATCTTGTGGGGCTTGTACTTCGGCCTCATCCTTCTCATCGAGAAGCATTTCCTCGGCAAGCTCCTGGACCGGTGGCCGAGACCTCTGCGCCACGCTTATGTGCTGTTCGTCGTCCTCATCAGCTGGACTTTATTCGACGCCCAGGGCTTATCGGAGATACTCAGCCGGGTCGGGCGCGTCTTCGGCGCAGGCTCAAGCGGCTTCGCGGGCAGGGAAGCCCTGTATTACCTGCGAAGCTATATGCTCCCCCTGGCCGCGGGCCTCATCGGTTGCACGCCCCTGCCAAAGCTGCTTATGGGAAAGCTTGAGCGGGCAAAGCCCATATCCGGTATCCTGACCTTCGCCGAGCCCCTGGCCCTGGCCGCCCTTCTGCTCACGGCTACGGCTTTCATCGTAGACGGCTCGTTTAACCCATTCATTTACTTCCGCTTTTGAAAGGAGCTGACAGCGGGTGGCACAAGTCAAACCCGATCTCCGTTCCATACTGAACGCCCTCGTCTTCATCGTGACGATTGGCGCGCTATTCGTACTGAATCTGGCAACGAAGCCGCCGGATCTGCTGGTCAGCGAGCGCCGGGCGCCGGCAAAGCTGCCGGCCTTCACCTGGCAGTCGGCGGCTTCGGGCAGCTTCATGAGCCGCTTTGAGGACTATGCCGCGGACAACTTCTTCTGCCGGGAAGGCTTCCGGAGCATCCGGGCCTTCACGGTCTTCCACATCCTGAGGCAGTCGGACAAAAGCGGCCTCTACCTTGGCTTGTCCGGCGCCGGGGAATTCAAGCCGCCGGACCCGGCCGCCCTCAGGTTATCCGCGGAAAAAATCAGGAAAGCCGCGGACATGCTTGCCGGCTGCGACGTCTACTACGCCCTCATCCCCGACAAAAGCATATACGCGGGGAGGTATCTGCCCGGCTTCGACTTGAGGCAGGCCGAGCTCATCCTCGCGGAGATCCTGGGGGACGTCCCCTACATCAGCCTGGAGGGCTGCTTGAACGCCGGGAGCTTTTATCGGACAGACCTCCACTGGAAGCAGACAGCCATCGCGGACGTAGCCGCCGAGATATGCGGCGCCATGGGGGCGGAACTGGATTTGTATGAATATATCCGCATTCTCGCGGGGGAATTCAAGGGCGTCTACGCGGGGCAGCTCGCTCTTCCTATGGATCCCGAATCCATGATTTATATGGATAACCCCTTCCTGAGCGCCTGGGTACTGAATGACGCGACCCTCGCCTTCGAGGAGTGCCCCGTATACGACCTGGCCCTTTTCCGGGGGATCGACCCTTACGACCTCTTCCTGCGCGGGCCCCAGGCGCTGGTCAGGCTGGAGAACCCATACGCCCCCCCGGGCGACCTGTATGTCTTCCGGGATTCCTTCGGAAGCAGCCTGGCGCCCCTGCTGGCAAGCGCCTACAGCAGCGTTACCCTGATCGACCTGCGCTATATCGACATGCGTATACTCGGCCAATACATGGAATTCGCGCCCGGCGCGGACGTACTGTTCCTCTACAGTTCCCAGATACTCAATAACCCCAGCGTATTGAAAGTCTGACGCAAGGCTATGCCGCCTTGGGTCATGGGCATAGCTCATCTTAGGAAAGGCAGGCGGTCATATGGATAACCAGGCACACGGTGACGCCCACCTCAAGCATCCGGCAGCCAGGGGCAAAATCGCCGGAAGGTTCCGCAGAGCGAATATCGCCATCTTCTCCCTGGCGGTGCTGATCATGCTGGCGTCCATGTTATTCGTGTTCAGCGGTATCATCCGGGAAGTCTCCTCCGACTATACCGAGCGCTATGCCACGAGCTCGGCGAACGCCCTCAGCGTCCACCTGGAGAAGGAGATCGGCCTGCTGTCGAAGGCGGCTCACTCAAACGCCGTCATCGACTGGCTTTCCGACGAATCAGGCGCCGACAAGCAAGCCCTGGCTTATCAGGAGTTGTCCGGCGTCGTCCGGGAACTATACAGCAACAACCTTTATATCGGCGCGTCTCAGTCCCAGCACGAATACAGCGTCGCGGAAGGCTCCTCCCGGGAGGATATGCGCCTCGTCGCGGAGCTTACCCGGGGTAACGAGGACGACGCCTGGTTCTACGCCTGTATAGCGGCAGACGACGATTATCTCCTGAGCGTGGATCAGGACCACATCATGCAAAAGAAGCGCATCTGGCTGGATTACAAAGTCGTCAAAGACAGCGCCCCTCTGGGCGTGATCTGCACAGGGCTGGATTTTTCCCATATCGTGCAGGAGCTGTTCTCCAAGGCCGGCGGGCTGCATATGCGGGGCTTCATCGTGGATGAAGACGGCGCGATCTTTATCGACAGCGCCCTTTGGGACGACGAAGGCTTTCTTAACCATGATTTCGAATCGCGGATCGAAGACGTCTTCGCCGACCAGGCGCTCCTCGACGCCATCGAGTACCGCCTGTCTGAGCCTAGCCGCGGGGACGCCTCCACCCCTCATGTAGTCAGCCTCGACGCAGGCCGGTACCGCTATGCTTCCGTGACGCCTATCCGCTTTACCGGCTGGCACGCCGTCATTCTGTACGACTCCACATCCTCCTTCAGCATGTCCAGGTTCCTCCCCGCCTTCACCGTCATCCTCCTGATCCTTATCGCCTTCGCCCTGGCCACAAGCGCCATCAGCTTCGGGCTCATCTTCAAGCCACTGAGCCTTCTGGTGGGCAGCATGGTGAAGCTGAAGGAAAACCACGAGGAGCATATCTACGGCATCGAAAGGGACGACGAGTTCGGCAATCTATCCAATACCATCATCGACCTCTTCGCGAAAGCGAACTACGACGCCCTGACCGGCATATACAACAGGCGTTTCATGGAGTCTAACCTTCAGCAGGTCATCGAGTTTCTCTCCCGTTCCAACGGCGTGCTCAGCCTGCTGATCGTCGATGTGGATCACTTCAAGAAGTTCAACGACACCTATGGGCATCACGAAGGGGACAAATGCCTGCGGGCGGTAGCCCAGGCCATGGCGGGAAGCCTTACGAGGTCTAACGACTTCGTGGCGCGCTACGGCGGTGAAGAGTTCGTGGCCGTACTGCCGAATACGGACGAGACCGGCGTCAGGCTCATCGCGTCGAAGATTTTGGAAAACGTGCGGCAGTTAAACATCCCTCATGAAAAAAACAGCGCCGCGGAGTGCGTGACCGTCTCCGTCGGCGCTACCAGCGGCACAGTGGATTATTCCCATAAGTGGACGGATTATATACAGTGCGCCGACGGCGCCCTCTACGAGTCGAAGCGGAGCGGGAGAAACCGCTCCAACTACAGGGACTTTTCCCCCGTCGAGTAGTCGTCGGGGCAACCTGCCGGAGCGCGCCTACCTCTGCAAAGCCAGGCACCTGCCTATGGCGTCTTCCGGCGCCACCGCCCCTGCCGCTATCCCCGCCACATCATCAAAAAGAGAGGTCCTGGCGTCGGTCGTCAGCTGATCCTGCACCGCCCCCACTATGCCGGTGCAGTTTTTCGTCATGGCCAGGGCCGATACTACCAGGGCGTCCGCGTCCCGGGGGGGCGTCGTGCCGCCTTTGAGCGCCGTCACGGACAAAGCGCCGAAGGAGGATACGACCTCGTCGGCGGTCATGGCGCTGACGAAAGCGACGCAAGCTTCCCGCTTGCGGGGGTCGTCCCAGGCTTTCTTCGTGATGTAGTACCCCATGGAAAGCCCACCGATGATATCCGTGGGCAGCCGCTCGCCCCTGGCGGGGACATAGGCGACCATGAAATCCTCCAGCCGGTCCGTGTTCGCCTGGAACCAACCTATCTTCCATGAGCCGTCGATCATAAAGGCGGCTTTATTCTCCGTCATCAGATAGTTGATCTCGCTGTCCGGGGCTGTCGCCGTATTTTCCGGCAGGAAGCCCAACTCATACAGCTCCCGTATATCCAGCAGGCCCGAAGCCCATTTCCGCCCCGCCGCGTCCCCCGCTTGGCCGGGGATCTGGGGATGGCTGGATAAGTTGCCGTGATTAAATACGCAGAACTCAAACCAATAGTGGGGGACGTCCATCAGCGAACAGGCTATAGGCGTATAACCTTTGTCCCGTATGACAGCGCAGTCCGCCAGGAACCGCTCCCATGTGTAGTCCGCGCCGGGGATGGCTACGCCGCAGTTTGCCAATACTTTCTTATTCACGTATAAGCCTTCCCAGTACCCATTGACCGGCACGGCGTACTGCCTGCCGTTGGCGGTGGAGACGGGCATCATCGAATCCTTCATGTTCGCCGCGTAATCCGGGTACTCCTTGCGGATATCGCTAATGGAGACGACCTTGCCGCTCTGCACGATCCTGTCCGCGTCCGCGCCGTGGAAGAAAAACAGCACGTCCGGCTCCCTGCCCGCTTCGAAGTCCTCCAATATACCGGCTTTCCAGTCCTCATTGGAAGGCGACGACCGGTCGATCACCGTATAACCCGAAGCCGTCTCATAAGCCCGGTATGCCTTCACAAAATTTTCCCGGTTTGTATCGCCGCTGTCAAAGGGGGAGACCACCGTGATTTCCACCCCGGCGCTGCCGGCGCCATTCTGCCCGCAGCCCGCCGCCAGGATCATGACGGCTGCCAGGGCGATGATAATCTTTTTCATCTGCTTAGCCCTCCTTCGCCAGTACTTCGTTCCCATCGAGCGCTTCGTTCCCGTCGAGCGCTTCATCCGCGTTCAATGCGTCATTCGCGTCTATGCACAATCTTTTGATGGTATCGATCAAAGTCCCAAAATCCACGGGTTTGGCGATGTGCCCGTTCATCCCCGCCGCCAGGACGAGCTCCACGTCGGATCTCATGGCATTGGCCGTCATGGCGATGATGGCCGCCGTCTTCGCGTCCGGCCTGTCCATGGCCCGTATCGCCCTGGTCGCCTCCACGCCGTCCATCCCTGGCATCTGCATATCCATCAGGATCACGTCGTAGTACGCCGGTGGGGACTCCTCAAATTTTTTCACCGCCTCGACGCCGTTGGCGGCCTCGTCCATCTGTATACCCGTTTCCTCAAGTATCTCCCGGACGATGACCCGGTTGATCTCGATGTCGTCGGTGATCAGCATCCGCAAGCTTGAGAAATCCGCCTCTCCCGTATGGGTAAAGGCGCCGAAAGACCCTTCGGCAGCCCCGTCCGTCCTCGCCGCCCCGTCCCCGTCGGCGTCCTCCAGTATCTTCAGCCGCACGGTAAAGCGGAATGTGCTCCCCTTGCCGGCTTCGCTTTCCACCCATATGTTCCCGCCCATCATGGCCACGATGCTCTTCGTGATGGACAGCCCCAGACCGGTGCCGCCAAAGCGCCTGGTAATGCTCATATCCGCTTGCTCGAAAGCCAGGAATAAGCGGTCAAGCTGCTCCTTCTCCATCCCGATGCCGTCGTCGGACACGGAAAAGCGGTACTCTGCCCATGATCCATCCGCCCCGGTTTCATGCACCGCCAGCCGGACCTGCCCCCCGCTTTCGGAGAACTTCACGGCGTTGGAGAGGAGGTTGATGAGCACTTGGTTGAGCCTGAGCCCGTCTGTGGACACGCGGTCATGGACGATGGACTTCTCCACCGAGATATCGACGCGGCTTTCCCCGGCCCTGGAGCGCATCATCGAGACGACGTAAGCGATATTGCCGGAGATACTCACAGCCTCCTCGGAGAGGGTGAGCTTCCCCGCCTCGATTTTCGACATGTCCAGTATGTCGTTCAGCAAGCTCAGAAGATGGTGGGATGAGCTTTCGACTTTGTTTAAACACTCCTGCACCTTATCCGCGCTCCGGGAGCGCCGGGCGATCTGGGTCATGCCGATGATGGCGTTCATAGGCGTCCGTATCTCATGGCTCATATTAGACAGGAACTCCGATTTCGCGCGGTTCGCCCGCTCCGCTTCGCTTTTCGCCCAGGTGACTTCGGAGACGTCCACCATGGTCAGCATCACGCAGGATATACTATCCGCCTCCCCTGCCGCGCCATATACGCCGTGAAGGGATAAGCGGAAGACTTTTTGCGTATCGTCTCCCGTCGGCGGCCCGTAGACTGTGGCGGAATACGCGCCCGCCATGCTTCCCGCAAATACCGCCTCGGCGCCCTCCGGCAAAGCCTCCGCCCCGCCGGAGCCGAGTATCTTCGCCAGAAGGTTTGCTTCGCCGGCTTCCAGCCCGAAGCCGGGCAGGGAATCATGGAGGGCTTGATTCCCATATAGGAACGCCCCTGCGGCGTCGAAAAACGATATAGCCACCGGGACCACGTCGAGATGCCTGCAGATGGCTTGAAGAGTCATGTTGAAGCCGTGGAGGATCTCATAGTAGTCCCCTTTATACTTGTCGGCGTCGGCCCTGGCCCCCAGCATACCTGCCCCGGCGCGGCTTATGACGCGACCGGTGTCCTCGATGAGCTCGCCAATGCTGTCCGCCACCCGCTTCAGAGCGCGTCCGATCTGCCCCATCTCGTCCTCGGGCAGGTCGGCGTCAAAGCGGGTGTTGCCTTCCGCCAGCAGCTCAGCCGCGTCGATGATGTGGCTCACCGACTGGTTGATCGCCGATGTGATCCGCAGCCCCAGGACGACCATGGCGAGGACGATGAGCGCCATAAAGCCGCTGATGACTACCGCGGAGTCCCTGTAGCCCTCCCTGGCCGTGACGCGGCTTTGGGAAGCCTGCTCCTCGTTGATGCGGACCAGATCATCCAGCAGGGTGTTCACAAGCAGCCCCTTGGACACTACTGTGTCGTTGAGGCGCAGGTACGCCGCTTCTTCCTGGCCGTTGGCGGACAGGCGCATCACGCTGTCCATCTCCAGAGACCATTCCGAAACCCTGATACTGAGGTTAGACAGTAATGCGTACTCCTCCGAATCCCCGTAACCATTGTCGGACAGCAGATCCAGGTATCCGTTGATCTGCCTTCGTATATCCTCCTGGGCTGTCCGAAAGGCTTCGTCCACATCCTCCTGTATGACGCCGCTTCCGATGATCTTGTCCCGGATCAGCGACTCGATTTTCCCGATGTTGAAGGTGATGCGGTTCAGATAGACCAAGGGCTGGACGATGGCGAAATCATTGTTGCTGATGATACGGTTCATCCCGGCGATATTGACTAGCCCGCTCAGCCCGATCAACAGGGCGGCGAGCAGGGCAACAGCGATGGAGATGAATAGTTTCGTCCTGATTTTCATAATGCGGGCGACAGGACTTGAACCTGCACACTTGTGGGTACTGGAACCTAAATCCAGCGCGTCTGCCAATTCCGCCACGCCCGCGTAGTGGGAACGAAAGTATGCCTAATTATATCATTTCCATGCCCTCTCGTCTATGCCGGCGCTGAGGAAGCCCCGCAGCTCAAGCCAGGACACCGCCGAAAGCAGGTCTGCCGTCTCCGCTGTATACGTAGCCCCGGGGCATAGCTCTCGTATCCTGACCAAAACCGCCTCCACGTCGATCGCCCCCCGGCCGGGCGGGTCGTGGAGGTCTTCCTCAACATTGTTGTTATGGATATGCACATGTCCCAGATACGGCGCCGCCGCCTCCACCCATCCCAAGACCGGCGTAGCGGAGAAGTACCCCCCGGCATGGCCTACGTCCAAGCACAGTTTGAGGCGCCCGTCTCCGGTTTTATCCACGATCTCCATCAGCATGTCCGGCGAATCTTCCATCACATTCTCCAGCAGCAGGGAGAAATCCGGAGGCTTCCCGCCGAGGAAGCCCCGCCAGAACTCCACCGAGCGCTCCACAAACCAGCTCCTGTGATAGATACGCGGGACAAATCCCGAGTGAACCACCATCCTATGGATATCATAACGCCGCGCCAGACGGTACGCCTGCTCCAGGCGCCGCCCCGTGACCTCCGCGACCAGGGGGTCGAAAGCCGCGGGATTCAGCTCGCTGTAGGGCGCGTGAAAGATACGTTTTTCGACCCCGGACAGGTTCTCCCGGGTAACCGCGTCCCAGTGGGGGAAGTCTGCGTCCATGTTCGCCGCGTAGCTGAAATCCGAGATCTCGAGGCCGAAGCCATGGCGTCGAGCCAGAGCTGCCGCGCCCTCGCCTATAGTGGACAGGTATAGTTCGATTTTTTCGCTCATTTTATCCTCGTGGGGATGCCGCAAAACAAACGTATCACCTCGTCGGAATGGGACGCCAGCTCCGTCGCCGCCTTTCCCGCCGCTTCGCGCCATTTCCGCAGCGTGGCGTCCGCCGGGACGACGCCGCCGGATATGTCGTCGCAAATCACCACGGCTTCTTCGTTGCGCCTGATGAACCGCTGCATCTCATCCTCCACGTCCGCGTTGGCATAGACGAGAGCCAGTATCCACTTCTCCAGCCCGCAGATGACTTTCCCGCCTTCCGGCATTTCGGCGCTTTCGCCGCAGCGGTATATGTCGCTGTCCGCCAGGCCGAACCTGTCACGCGCGTACGCCAGCTTCCCCTGATACGCGCCCCCGAATATGAAGATCATCCTCTCACCTCTCATCTTCCATTGAGTACAGCCATAGCGGCCAGCCCGCACCATTCGCCGATGGTCAGGGCAAAGCCGGTGAGGTCGCCGGACACGCCCTTGAGCTCCTTGTACGCGCGTGTCATGGCCCAGGTAAAGCCGGCGGCGGTAGCCAGGGCGGCAGTCAGCCCCGTCCGCCCCCCGAATACATAGGAAGCTCCCGTCGCCGCCACCGCGAGCGCGCCCACAAAAGCTTTGTGAGGCGCCCCTGTGCTTCCTTTAAACATATTCCCGTAACCGCTCTGGGGCATGACCTGCAGGCAGAGGATGGCCAGGGACGCGCAGCATCTGGATACCACGGCGATGAATACCACAGGCGTGAAACTGCCCCCGGCGTCGAGGGCGGCATAGACAGCGGCAAACTGCAGGATAAACAAAACCGCTGCCAAAACGACGGCGAAGGCCCCCGTGTGCGGGTCTTTCAGTATCCGCAGCTTTTCTTCAAGGGGGCGGCGGGACAGAAGGGCGTCTCCGGTATCCATATAGCCGTCCAGATGCAGGAAACCGGTGAGCAGGAAGGGCGCTACCGCCAGCGCAGCCGTTGCGAGCATGATGTGTATCCCGCTCAGCGCCAGCAGCCAGGCAAGCCCCCGCCACAGCAACCCGAGCAGTAGGCCGACCAGGGGGAAAAAGCACAGCACCAGATCCAGGCAGGAGTCGTCCCACTGCCGCCGGGGCAGCGGTATGGCGCAAAACATACCCAGGGACATATAGAAGCCTTTAAAGTATCGCTTCATAAGCCGCCTTCCCTTTATGGGCGATGATGCTTCCGAAAGCCGCTTCCAGCACGGCGCCGCAAAGCTCCGCCGCCGCCCGGTCTATCTCCGCCAGAGACTTCCGATAAGCCTCAGTGAGGGGGTCGTAGAAGGCTGCATCGCTGTAGATGAAGTCCGATACGAGGACGACGTCGTCGGCTTCCTTCAAGACCCGCGTAAGCCCGGCGATGATTGTCGCCGCCGCGCCGTGATCGACAAAGCCCTGCCGCGGAAACATTTCATTGGCGAGAAGGGCTGTCAGGCTATCCAGCAGGAAGGATCCTCCAGGGTCGCAGCTCTCCAGTATCCCGCCGATATCCGCCGGGCGCTCTACCGTGACGAAACCCCAGCCCTCCCGCTCCCTGCGGTGCCTGGCGATGCGTTCGTCGTCTTCGCCGTCGGCCGACTTCATGGTGGCTACATAGTACAGAGCGCCTCCCTGCCGCGCCTGGGCCTTCGCCAGCCGCTGGGCATGGTATGACTTTCCGCTCTTGCAGCCTCCCGACAGTAGTATCTTCATACGGTAAAGCTGTCGCCTTCTTTGATGTTGTTCAAATACTCATCCCCGATATCCGCCTGCTCAAAGGTCCCCATGTCCCGGATCACCGCGCAGGCCGCGTCCATGAGGGCGAACATCAACGGGCAGCCGCTGCCCTCCCCCAGACGCATCCGCAAGTCCATGTAAGGCTCTATGCCAAGAGCCCGCGCCGCGTGGGGGAAGCCGTGCTCGTAGGAGGCGTGGGAGGCAAACATATAATCCTTCACAGCCGGATTGAGCCGCGCTGCCGCCAGGGCCGCCACGATGGAGATAAATCCGTCGATCACCACGGGGATGCGCAGATAGGCGCAGCCTATGTACAAGCCCGTCATCGCGGCCAGATCGAAGCCGCCGACCTTGGCCAGCACATCGACGGGGTCTTCGGGATCGGGTTTATTGACAGCCAGGGCGGTATGGATTACGTCGATCTTATGCCGGTACGCCTCGTCATTCAGCCCCGCCCCTTTGCCGGCGGCTTGCTCCGCCGGGAGGCCCGTCAGCGCGCACAGTACGGCGGAGGACGTGGTGGTGTTGCCGATGCCCATCTCCCCGGCGCCGACGAGGGTATAGCCGTCTCCGGCGGCTTCTATGGCGATTTCGACCCCGGTCAGTATGGCGCGCTCCGCCTCATCCCGGGTCATGGCCTCCCCTTTGGCTATATTCCATGTGGATTTCCTTATCTTCCTGTTTTTGACTCCGGGATGGTCGATATCGGCATTGACCCCCATATCCACCACGATCAGGTCTGCGCCGAAGCGCTTCGCCAGTACCGCGGCCCCAGTAACGCCATTGACGAAACCCAGGGTCATCATATGGGTGACGTCCTGAGGCGCGGAGGCCACGCCTTCTTCCACGACGCCATTATCCGAGGACATGATCACGACGCAACGTTTGCTCGTGTCGTAGACCATGCCGCCGCTGATGCCGGCAAGGGCCGCAGCCACGTCTTCCAGCCTGCCCAGGCTGCCGGGTGGCTTGACCAAGCTGTCCAGCCTGCAGCGGGCCGCCGCCTCCGCCTCGCTGTCGAGGCCCCGTATCCCCGTTATATAATGGCTCAAGTCCTTCATAGGCATAGGTTCAGGCTCCTCTTCTATCACGCCGTGCGAAACGGCTATATCGGTTGAGGGGAGTCGCTTCCCTTCATCCTATGCGCGTCGGGCGTTATACGGCAAAAAAATAGCTGGGGTGGATGGGATCGAACCATCGAATGCGGGAGTCAAAGTCCCGTGCCTTACCACTTGGCTACACCCCAAAAAAGCCGGTGCGAACCGCCGTCCGCTACCGGCTAATTATAACAGGAACTAAGAATGTAGTCTATAAGAAACTTCTTTGCTTGATGCTTCTTTCTTCGGCAGGTTCGCCTACACTGGCGTCTGCTCCGTCCGAGCGATGATCTCATCCTGCAGCGCCCGGCTCAGGTTGCGGAAATGGTCGCTGTAGCCGGCTACGCGCACGATCAGGTCCCGGTATTCATCCGGGCGGGCCTGGGCGTCCAGCAGGGTCTGGCGGTCGATCACGTTGAACTGGATATGGTGGCCGTCCATGGTAAAGTACGCGCGGATGAGGTTGGCCATCTGCGCTAAGCCTGTGTCCCCGGCGACTACGCCCGGGGTAAACTTCTGATTGAGCAGCGTGCCGCCGGTGCTTAGCTGATCCATCTTGGCGCAGGAGCGCAGGACGGCGGTGGGGCCGTGGACGTCGGCGCCCTTGTCCGGCGAGATCCCCTCGGAGACGGGCTTATGGGCTTGCCGGCCATTGGGGCTGGCAAGCATCACCTCGCCGAAGTAGACGTGGCAGGTGGTGGGCAGCATATTGATCCGCCAACCGCCTCCCCGGGCGTTGGGCCTGCCGGTGACGGCGTCCCGGTATAAGGCGAATACCCGCCGCATGACGTCGTCGGCGTAGTCGTCGTCGTTGCCGTACTTGGGCGTGCTGTTGCGCACCAGATTGAGGATATCCTCATGCCCTTCAAAGTCCGCGGCCAGCGCCTCCATCAGCTCGCCCATAGTGAAGCGCCCCTTGTCAAAGACATTGTACTTGACGGCCGCCAGGGAATCGGTGATGGTGCCTATGCCTACGCCTTGCAGGTAACTGGTGTTGTATCTGGCTCCTCCGGCATTGTAGTCCATGCCTTTGCTGATGCAGTCGTTGGTGATCACCGACAGGAAAGGGGCGGGCATGTAGGCGGCGTAGAGCTGCTCGATGAGATTGCTGCCCCTCGTCTTGATATCGACAAAGTGCCCGACTTGCTTTTCGTAGGCTTCGAAGAGCGCCTCATAGCTGCCGAAGCTTTCCGCGGAGCCCAGAGGCAGGCCCAGCATCTTGCCGCCCACCGGGTCCATGCCGCCGTGGAGGGTAATTTCCAGTATCTTCGGCAGGTTGAAGTAGCCGGTGAGGATGTAAGCTTCGTTGCCGAAGGCGCCGGTCTCCACGCAGCCGCTGGAGCCGCCTTTGCGGGCGTCCGTTATGGATTTGCCCGCCCCCAGCAGCTCCTGCAGGATAGCTTCCGTATTATAGAAGGCCGGCTGGCCCCAGCCCTTGCGGGATATCTCGCAAGCCCGCCGCAGAAAGCGGGCGGGGGTCTTCCGGCTGATTTGCACATTGGAGCTGGGCTGGAGAAGCCGCATCTCGTCCATACAGTCAAGGATGAGGTAGCTTACCTCGTTGACGCCGTCTTCCCCGAGGGGATCGAGGCCGCCGGTGTTGATATTGGCGAAATCCGTATAAGTGCTGCTCTCCTTGAGGGTGATCCCCACCTTGGGCGGGGCGGGCTGGTTATTGAACTTGACCCACAGGCACTCCAGCAGCTCCAGGGCCTGCCCCCGGCTCAATACGCTGCCGGCTACGTCCTGCCGGTAGAAGGAGATGAGGTGCTGATCCAGCCGGCCGGGGCTGTAGGCGTCCCATGGATTGAGCTCCGTGGTGACGCAGATATGCACAAACCAGTACATCTGTATGGCCTGCCAGTAGGTCTCCGGCTTGTGAGCCGGCACGACCCGGCAGTTTTCGGCTATCTGCCGCAATTCCCCTTTGCGGGCCTCGTCGGGCTCCTTGTCCGCCATAGAATCCGCAAGGGCGGCGTAGCGCGCCCCCAGCGTCAAAATCGCGTCGCAGCAGATATCCATAGCCCGGAGCTGCTCCAGCCTGGCGAGGGCGCGGGGGTCGCGGCGGGAGTCGACAGCCCCCATGGCTTCCCTTATCTCCCGCTTATAGTCCAGAAAGCCTTTGATGTAGATGTTTTCCGACCCTACGGTATGCCCGGGCCCCCGCTGCTCCATAAATTCGGTAAAAAGCCCGGCTTCATAGGCGTCTTTCCACTCCGGCGTCATGGCTTCCAGCAGCCTGCGCCGCATGCTCCGCTTCTCCCAGAAGGGGATGAGCGTCTTCTCCTGATAGGTCATGTCCTCAGCCGTGACGCGGAAGGAGATCAGCTCCCGGTCATTCATGACCTTCATGTCCTCCAGAGTATGGCAGCACAATTCCGGGAAGGTAGGGGCGGCCTGGGGCTCGTCGCCCTTCTCGCCCACGATGAGCTCCCCTTCCCCGAGATAGAGGGTCTTATGCTCCATAAGATGGCGCAATGCCATAGCCCGGAGCTCCGGCGCCGATAGGGCGCCCTCATAGCGCTCATAGGCTTCCGTCACCAGCTTTGCCCGCTCCAGGTACAGGCGCGGTACGGCTTCCAGGCTCTCCCGGCGCAGCTTTTGTACCCGGGGCGTAGACCCCCGGTCTGCTCCATAGGCAAGTACTATGTCGTCCATCGCGTTACCCTCCAATGACCGTATGAAATCCCCTTGCGTCAAATAATTCGCGAAAATCCTCAAGAGCCGAAGCGTCCGGGGCGGAAAAGACGCCGGGGTAATCCCTGCCGAGCTTGTCGTATTTGCCGCTGCCTGTACTATGGTAGGGGAGCAGGCGCACGCGCCGGGGCCGGATCCGCGTGCCGACGGCTTCGGCAATCGCTTCCATCGCCCCCGCCTCCGCATTGACGCCGCGGACGACTGGCACGCGGACGTCCAGTCTCGCGCCGGCTTCCCCCAAGCGGGCAAGGTTCTCCAGGATTTGGGCGTTGCCTTCCCCGGTGAAGAGGCGATGCGCCTCACCGTCGGCATGCTTGACGTCATACAAAAATAAATCGACATAGGGCAAAACCCGGGCTAGCGTCGCCCAGGGTACATGGCCGCAGGTGTCCACCGTCACGGTCAGGCCTTCCTCGCGCAGGGCTATCAATAAAGATTCCAGCGCGTCTGTGTCCTGGGCCAGAGGCTCGCCCCCGGACAAGGTCACGCCGCCGCCGGAGCTTTCATAGAAAGGCGCGTCCCGCTTCACCAGAGCCAAAATCTCCTCCGGCGCCCAAGGTTTGCCGGTCAACTCCCGGGCGCCGCTCAGGCAGGCTTTCACGCATCCGCCGCAGCCAACGCACCGTGTCCGGTCCGTCGTGATCGGGTTGCCCCCGGCATCCTCCGGAAGGGCGGCGGGAGCCATCGATCCCGCAGAAGCCGCCGACCCCGTCGCCGATACGATAGCGCCATCCGGACAGCGGCTGACACAGCGCCCGCAGCCGTCACAGCGCTCCTTGTGGAATACCAGCTCCGGCTCGAATCTCTGGCTCTCCGGATTGTGGCACCAGGCGCAGCGCAGCGGGCAGCCTTTGAAGAAAACCGTCGTGCGTATGCCGTCCCCGTCGTGGATCGCGTAACGCTGGATATTGAAGACGGATAAAGTCTTTTCCGCCGGATTCATTTCGGCGTCGCCGGCTCAGGTTGCGCGTCCGCCGTATTTATTCTATCGCCGCCCCGGTTCCGATGCCCGAAAAGGGCCCGGTCCTTCTCCTTCTTCGCGTTCCAGCCGTTGAGTACCAGCGCCAGCGCGATGATCGAGTAGGATATGAAGAGCCTGAAGTACTCGGCGACTTCCGCCGCGCCAAATATCCGGTTGGCCGCCATGGGCGTGACGATGAAGAGCAGATGGAAGAGAGCCACTCCGAAAATGACGCCGGGTATGCCGGCTTTGCTTGCCGTAGCCCCGCCCACCAGAAGCGCGGCGGCGGCGTAAGTAGCCACTGTATTTGCCCCGGTATAGACGGGCATTACGCTGACGTTTTGCATAAAGACGATATAGCCGTAACCCGCCAGTACAGTTGAAATGAGCATGGAGATTATCCTCGTCCGGCTGACATTGATGCCGGAGGCTGCCGAAACGCCCATATCCTGGCCCACGGCGCGTATCTCCTGCCCAAGCTTGGTCCTTCTGAACCACCAGGTGAGCAGGCAGAGCAAAGCGACCACCAGAATCGTCACGACCGGGATGCCGATATCGGCTATCTGGACGCGAAAGCCAAACAATCGATCAAGCAAAGTATCGAAACTGCCGGCCACGCCGTCGAGCATAATGGTGTTTCTGATGCCAAAACCCCTTGACAGAAGGAGGCCTTCGTCGCCGATGGGGATGATGCTGCCCATCCCGAATAATACGATGATCTGATACGCGCCAAGCATGAAAAACCCCAGCACATAGGAAGTGATCATCTCTCTGCCTTTGGCGTTATTTAATAGATAGCCGCCGAAGAGGCCGAAGACCAGGGATATAGGCGTGGAGATCAGCATAGCCAGCAATACCCCCGATACGCCTGTGACATGCCAGTCCGTCACAAACACCAGCGCGATTTGACTGGCCATGGCGCCCAGCCCCAAGCCAAAATTAATACCCATCCCGGCCATCAGCGGGATAAGCAGGGCCAGCACCAGGAAAGTATCCCTGCCCAGGCGGGTCACGATCTCCTGTACCAGAAACTTCCCCGAGTATCCGGAAAAGGGCATCATAATGGCCGTCATCAGCAAAAAAATGACGGGGACAATGTTTTTCATAAACAATACTTTGAAATCAAGCTTTTTTGACATTATCTCTGCTCTTTTCTGGTAAGGGCGTACAGTATCATGCCATTGGATATGACCAGCCTCAGCGCGTCCGCGATATCGCCAAAGGCGCTGCCGGCGACCATGGGCCCCACCGTGACAACGCCTTGGAATAAGAACGTGCCGATGATCACATTGGTGATCGTAGCTTTCCTGATGGCGGCGCCGCCGATGAGGATAGCGGCCACCGTGGGGAGCATCAGGTTGATCGGCGTCATGTAAAGCTGCACAAAGGTATAGTGCTGGTAGTAAATAATCATCCCCAAGGCCGCGATGGATGTGGACATGACCACGGAGATGAGGCGCATCTTGTCGATGCTGACGCCCGCGGCCCGGGCATACTCGGGGTTTGAGCCCGCGGCGGTCATGGCGGTACCAAGCTTAGAGCGGAAAAACAGCCACATCAGAAAGCAGCATAGGGCGCCGATGAGAAATAAGCCCACCGGGACTTCGATGACAGGGCCGATTTTAAAATACAGGACTTTGTCCAGCACGCCAGCCCAATGATTGGATAAGGGGATCTGTGGCTTGAAAACGCTTCCCCCGAAGCCGTAGAGCAGGAGTGGGTTCTTAAACGGAAGCAGCCTTACCCACAGCAGGCACATAAATCCCACAAATGCCATGCTGACATAGGTGGATATGATCATTTCGTCGCCCTTTATGCGGTTCAGGATATTTCCGTAAATCAAGCCGATCACGATGGCGAAAGAGCAGGCGATCAGCATCGCGGTGAGAATGCCCATAAAGCCGGTAGCCTGGAGCTCGACGCTGCAGACCGCGCCAAAGGCGCCCGACACGATGCCGAGGGGAACGCCAAAGTTCAGGCCGCAGCCGGATTGTATCATCGGCACAAGAGAAAGGATGAGCACAAGGTTCATGCCGAAGCGGCCCATGACGTCGTTGACGGCGAATTGAATATTGACGCCGACAAAAGGGCAGGCGATGAATAAGCCCGTCAGAAATAAACCGATGATCAGCCTGGGCCAGCCGATTTTTTTGATCAAGCCGCTCATCAGGCGCTCTCCTTATCTGAGCGAAGGCCCGACATCAGCAGGCCGAACTTCTCGGAGTCTTCGTCGGCGCTCAGGATCCCCGCGACCTTGCCGTCGCAAATGATGGCGATCCTGTCGCAGATGGACCTGAGCTCTTCAAGCTCGGAGGAAACCATAACGATAGTCACGCCTTTGTCTTCGTTGTAGCTCTTGAGCGCCTGGAGCACCAGTGACTTAGCGCCGATATCAATGCCCCTGGTCGGCTCGGAGACAAACAGCAGCTCCGGCTCCAGATCAAAGGCCCTCGCCAGGCATACTTTCTGCTGGTTACCTCCGGATAACTCGCGTACCTTCTGCTTTTCGCTGACGCAGCGTATTTCCAGCGAGTTGATGTACTCCCGAGTCGTCTCGCGCATTTCTTTGTCGTCGCGAAGCCTTACGCCCAGATAACGTTTAAGATATTTATTCAGGACTTGCATGGACGAGAACGTCACATTCCAGTAGACGGGCTCATCCAGCAGCAGCCCAAAGCCGCGCCTGTCCTCGGATACGAAAGCGAGCTTCAGATCCAAGGCCGCTTTAGGCGAATTCAAGGCAAAGGGCTTACCATCGTAGAGGACCGTACCCCCGGCTTCAGCGAGGCCCATGATCCCGTTGGGTATCCCCAGCTTACCCTGGCCCGCCAAGCCGCCCACGCCGAGAAACTCGCCTCTCCTTATGCTGAGATTAACGTCGTCTACCAGCTCTCCAGCCATATTGACCCAAAGGTTTCGAATATCCATCACGATATCGTCGGCGTTGTCTAATCCTTTTTCGCGCCTGGCGGATTTGCTCTCCACATCGCGGCCCACCATCCACTTGGCGAGTTGGACGACGGAGTATCCCTCTTCCTTCCTGACGTCTTTCACCAGCTCGCCGTCGCGAAGCACGATGACCGAGTCGCACACGTCGATGATCTCTTGAAGTCTGTGGCTGATAAAGATGATCGCCACGCCCCTGTCGGCAAGGGTTCGCAAAGCATGAAGCAGAACCTGGGCCTCGCTCTCCGTCAATACGGCGGTAGGCTCGTCGAAGATCAGCACTTTGACGTTTTCCCGGTTGACTTCTCTCGATATCTCCACAAACTGCTTATGCCCAACCGGCATATTGGATACAAACATATCCGGATCCAGGTTTACGCCCAGCAGTTCGATGACTTCTTGCGCCGATAGGTGCATCCGGCGCCGATCAAGGGTATCCAGCTTGCCGCGAAATGCCTTTGATATCACGCTGCGCTTCGTAAACTCCCTATTCAGCAGAATGTTTTCCGTGGCGGTAAAACCCGGAATCAGCGAAAACTCCTGATGAACCATGCCGACGCCGGCGTTGATGGCGTCCATGGGATTGTTGAAGTCCAGCCTTACCCCGTCAAGATAGATGGCTCCCTCGTATCCGCCGGTCTCCCTGATGTCGTCCATGGAAAAAAGGATTTTCATCATCGTGGACTTCCCGGCGCCGTTCTCCCCGACGAGCCCGAGTATCTTCCCCTTTTCCAGCGAAAAGGATATATCTTTAAGTACCTGATTGCCGAAAAAGGACTTCCCTACGTTCTCAAAACGTAAGACTTCCTGATTGTCCGTATGCAAGGGCAACACACTCCAACAGAGAAATTTGGCTGAGCAAAGTTCGCGCCCGGTATACTAGTACTCCGCAACACCTAGACAGCCTATATCTGCTTTATGATACGGATACACACCGTATTTCCAACTTGCCGGATATAGGCTGTCTGTCACGACTTAATATCATTTACTCAATGGTCAGGTACTTCTCCGGAACCGGCTCGCTCATTACGCCGGAATAACCTTTGCCAAAGACATAGGTGTCCATGGTCAGAAGGTAATAGTTGTCGATGGTGCTGCCGTCAGGATAGGTAAATACGCCCGACACCCATTCACAGCCGGGGGTGACGACCTGGAACGCCTTTACGATGTCGCCCAGGGTATCGTTTGTCGCTTTTCCGTCGATCATATCTTTCGCGAGCTCAAAGAGTCCGATGCTGGCGGCATATGTGAAAGCATATGGCCAGGTCCCCAGCCTTCCGGAGGCCCCCTTCGCCACGATATCGGCTTCGATTTTCTTGACGATAGCCGGCCAGTCGCCCGCCACGTCGGTGAGATCGACGCCGAGGGCGCTGGGGAATCCGCATACCGGCGACATATCATCCTGATCCACAAAGAGGGCGCCTAACTCCACCACCCGGGCGATGATCGGCTCATGCAGGCCGGTATTGGTCGTGAAGTACACGGCGTCCTTGCCGTACTTATCCACCAGGCGGGGCATCATATCCCGCACCTGCTGCTGGGCGCCCGCCGCGCCGATGTCCCCCGCCGGGTCGGGAACGGTCTCAAATACAAACTCTATGCCCAGGTCTTTGCATGCCTGCTCATAGATAGCTCTTCTCCTGGAAAGGACGTATACGCTCATATGGCGGGGGAAGGACATATGTACAAAGGTCGTGGCGCCCATCTCCTTGGCCCTGACGATGTCATAATACCCTCTCAACACATTATCCGAGTCCACGATGAGCGTCGCTACATTGCGCATGACCTCCGGGTCGTCCTGGGGCATATTGGTCAGCAGAATGATATCATCCCTGCCGGCTTCCTTGATCTTCTGGAATCCGGCCGCAGTCCCCTGTATGCCCTGGTTCACGATGACCGCTTTCATAAGGGGGTCGTCCGCAAGCCCGGATATCAGCGAAATGACCAATTCCTGCTCCTCCGCGAAGTTGGCGGGCAGCACCACATGCTTGACCAGGCCGCCGTCCTCAACTTTACCGTACTTGGCAATCAAAGCCTCGACGCCTCTGATCTCGTCTTCCGACTGGTCGAAGCCCAAGGTGGCGATACCGATGTGGTACGCGGGAGCCGCTGACTGGTTCGACTGAGCCGGTTGGCTGCCGCCGCAGCCGACGAGGGAAAACGCAAAGACGCACAACATTAGAATACCGACCAATTTTTTCATGGGAATCCTCCTTAGTTTCATACGCTTTCTGAATTGGATAAAACGCGGCAAAATTAAAACCACATAGTATATTATAAATAAAAATAAAGGAAAGTCAAATAATTCCTTCTGCGAATTACAGAGATATGACTGAAGATATTGCGAGTTTTAATAGTATTGAATACTGGTTAGAATATGATATGATGAAAACGGATATCCGGCTAACACAGATTTGCCGGATTCGTCAGGTTTGACCATGCAGAAAGCGAGGTTGTTCAGCAATGAATGAAGTCAGGATCCGCGCCGTATGCGCGCAAATCAAGGCCGCCGGCTTAGACGGCCTGCTGGTATGCCCCTCCGAGGAACTGCTTTTCCTCACCGGCTTCACACCGATGATGTGCGAGCGGTTTCAAGGTCTGTTCATTTCAGCGGGGGGGACTTGTTTCTATGTCTGCAATACGATTTATCTGGGAGAGCTCGCCCGGGCATACGGAAAAGACATGAAAATCTACCCCTGGCTGGACGGGGAAAGCATGACCGGCGCCGTGAGAGCCGCCCTGGAGGAGCACGGCCTCGCCGGGGGCAGGCTTGGTCTCAACTCCACGGCTCAGGCTTTCAATGTCATGGATATCGCCGGGGCTTGCGGCATAGAGTTTGCCAATGCTTTACCCGTGCTGGAAGAAGCCCGTATGATCAAGACGCCCGGGGAACTGGAGAGCCTGAGGAAGGCCGCCGTCATAGCCGACGATATGTTTACCAAGGCCCTGGGTTATATCCGGCCGGGGATGACGGAAGCGGATATCCGCCGCTTTCTGCTTGCCGGGATGGGGGAAGCGGGCGGGGATAAATGCTGGGCCATCGTCGCCTGCGGGCCCAATACCAGCTATCCCCACTACCATGGCGACAGCCGCGCCGTACAGGAGAAAGACGTCGTACTCCTGGACTTCGGATGCGCGGTGGACGGCTTGTACTCGGATATGTCCCGAACCCTTTTTATCGGCGGGGCAAGCGACGAGGAACGCAAAATCTACGATATCATCCTGAGGGCTAATCTCGCCGGGGAGAAAGCAGCCGTACACGGCGCCTTCATCCCCGATGTAGACGCCGCCGCCAGGGATATCATCGCGTCGGCCGGATACGGCGACGCTTTCATCAACAGGCTGGGGCACGGCATCGGGTATATGATACACGAGGGGCCGGACATCAAAAAGAACAATCGGCGTACCCTTGAGCCGGGCATGGTTTTCTCCGTAGAGCCGGGTATCTATATCGAAGGCGAAGTCGGGATGCGCATAGAGGATATCGTGGTAGTGACGCAGGGCGGCAACGAAATCCTCAACCGCTCCCCCAAAGAGATGATCATTCTTAAGTAGCGTACGGATCAACGCAGCCTGAGCCGGATCCGTCATCATCGCGTCAGTCTACAGCCGCCACGATTTGATACCGGGAGCCGTCGGTACCGACCCGGGCGACTGCCGTCCCCGCGCCTTTGACGGGAATCGTGAAGTAAAGGAAGTTCCCGGATACCAGCCATTCGCTATACGCGCCCTCCACCAGCAGGACGGGGCTTCCCCCATGGGCGTCCGCCCGATACAGCCGATGTGTATAATGGTCGTAAGGCCCGCCCTCGTCCTTCACGGAATAATATATGCTGTTGTCCGTGACTAGAAGCTCTTCGACGACATGCCCGGTCTCCAGTAAATCCCATTCCGCGGTTTTATAGTTGTACCGAAGTATGCCGAAAGGCGCCAGGGTCATGCCCAGATACCGGGATAAGGAGACGTAGAAACAATCTCCGGCTACGGCCATACCGCCCAGCATGAGCCTGGTGGATTTCAGGCCACACAAGGCTGTGATATCTACCGGCTCCATCGTATCCAGCGGCATCATGAAGGCGGTATCCATATAGCCGCCAAAAAGTATACCGTCCCGGATGGTATACTCGCCCAGTGGGTGCCCTTCCCCCCCCGTCATCAGCTTCTCAGCCTCGCCGCCTTCGAGCCCCGTCCGGTACAGCGTCGTACCATACGGCCCGAAGACGTCGGTGTAGTAGAGCTTATCTTCGTAGATATAACACGCCCCCACGTCAAAGCCGGTCACGTCGCGAAGCTCGCCGGAAGCCAGGTCATATGCCCCGTAAGATAACGGAGAGGCCGGGCCAAACCTGCCGTAAAGCACGCCGGCGCGTATGATATAGTCGTTGGCGCCGTACGGGAAAAGCTCCTCCGCGGAGAGATCCGCCAGGGAGATCCGAACCGTGGCTTTGGCGCTGCCGTCGGCCCAGCGCGCTTTGTACAGATACGCCCCGTCGCTTATCATATAAGGATAATTGAATCTTTGCGGCGTGGCGCCCTCCGCCAGTTTGCTGTAAATCAGTACCGTCCTCGTATCGCCGTTCCACAGTACGTCGTACCCGGAAAGCTCGCCGATGACCCGAACCGGTACCAGCGTGCGTCCGTCCCGGATGAGGGGAGCGGCGTCCGACTCGACCACCGTCTCGCCATACTGAATCCTGCTGCTGCCGATTTGCATGACTATCCATACGCCGCCCTTGACCGCGGTCACCGTTTGGCTTTCTCCATCCCAGCTTACCGTATAGCCCAGAGCTTCGAATATGCCCCGAAAGGGCGCCATCGTCCGGCCGCCGATCACCTCCGGCTGCGTATCCAGAGGGACGGGGGCGCTGTCCAGCAGCACCGTAGCGGACGCCGCGCCGGTAGCGGCAGCCCCCAGGGCGCCGGGGAGCATCGTCAGAGCCAGAATCAGAGCCAGAGCCAAACCCATCGGGCCCGACGTCGCCGGGCGGGCTGCCGCGTATCTACGATTTCCCATGATGCGCCTCCTTGTTTTGCCGTGATTTGCCGTGATCCGTCGTTATCATCATATCATTATTTTTTTCATGTTAAAAGAGCGCTTCGCATGATATAATACCTCTATTCGATAGGAATTCGAAGGAAAAATGAGGAGGGTGATCTATGTTAAGCGAGAAAGAAAACTTTTTTCGCGCGCTGAGCGGGCAGGTACCGGAGTATGTGCCTAAGTACACGATATTTTGGGGGGCAAGCGGTCCATCCATACTCCGAGGCGACCGGGGTCCCGAAGGCGGCAAAGATATATTCGGCGTCGAATGGGTATCCGAAGGGAGCGCCATCAAAGCCGCGCTGCCAAAGCCGGGCAGCTTCATCCTGGACGACGTCCGCAAGTGGCGCGACGTCATCAAGTTCCCGGATTTCTCCGGCGTGGACTGGGAAGCCATGTCGAAAAAGGACCTCGCCAACGCGAACCCCGACGTCCCCAGGGGCGGCGGCACCGCGGCGGGCGGATTCTTCCAGGCCCTGATGTCTTTCATGGGCTTCACCGAAGGGCTCTGCGCCTGCGCCGAGGAGCCGGAGGAAGTCAAAGCCCTCATGGAGTACCTTTGCGACAGCTTCCTGAGCCTGGCGGACAACTACTTGAAATACTATAAACCGGAGTTCATCATGTTTGGGGACGATATCGCTTCCGAGCGGACCCCCTTCGTCTCTCTCGATACTTTCCACGACATCTTTGAGCCCGTCTGGCGGCGCTATATGAAGTTCTACAAGGACAGAGGTTATCTCGCAGTCCACCACAACTGCGGCCACTTTGAGCTTTTCGTGGACGACACTGTGGATATGGGCTTCAATGCCTGGGATCCTGCCCAGATCTCCTCCAACGACCTTGTGGGCATCAAGAAAAAATACGGAAGCAAGCTAATGCTTTGCGGCTGCCTCGACCCTATGCCTCTCCTCGACCCGGCTATCACCGAGGAGCAGTGCCGCGCGGCGATGAAGGAAACGATGGATACTTTCGCCCCCGGCGGCGGTTTCGCTTTCCTACCCGATTTACTGGACGCTCATCCATTCAAGCCCGAGGTCATCGAGTGGGTCAAGGACGAGTACGAGAAGCAGAAGTTCAGCTATTATAAGTAAATTGCCTCATACGCCGCGACGCGGTGTATCGGCTTCTATGGTAAACGATTTATGCGTATACTTGATCCGACATTTAAGGGCAATGTCCTTCGGTACGTACTCCAATGCTTTTTGGCGATGCTGATCATTTTCATCGTTATGCTTTTTGACGAAGCTATCCTAAGCATGACCATCGTCGCGTCGCTGGGAGCCAGTACCTTTATCGCGATCACCATGCCCCACACTAACTCTGCCCGCCCGCGATACCTTGTGGGCGGGTATGTCATCGGCGCGTCTTGCGGCGCCCTGATGCATTACGTATACCAATATCTGGTCTCCGCCAACATTCAGGTGATGGGGCACTCGCCCCATATCCTGTCTTGCGCCGTCGCGGTGGGCCTGGCCATGTTCTTCATGGTCATCACGAATTCCGAGCACCCTCCCGCCGCCGCCCTGTCGATGGGCCTGGTCATGCAATCCAACGTGATCGTCACCGCGTTGATAGCGGTTGCCAGCATCATCATCGTTTGCGCGATACAGACGATGATGAAAAAATGGCTGAAGAATCTGTTATAGGCGCGCATGCTGCGATTACTTTGTGCTCGCTATCACGCCGGCCCTCCTCCCGGCGCGGATGAGGGGTCTCGCTCCGCTCGCCAGCGCGCATGCTGCGATTACTTTGTGCTCGCTATCACGCCGGCCCTGCGAAAAACGCCCCACCGGGGCCTTTTTCTTGGGCGTTCGAGACCTTTTGCTCACCCAACGCAAACACGCGGGCTCTCGCCCGCGTGTCTTTTAGGGTGGATGAGGGGTCTCGAACCCCCGAATGCCGGATCCACAATCCGGTGCGTTAACCGCTTCGCCACATCCACCATTAGCTAGGGGGGGCGACCTCCTACCGCATAAACGTGCCCACAGGGATTCGAACCCCGGACCGACGGCTTAGAAGGCCGTTGCTCTATCCAGCTGAGCTATGAGCACCTGATCCCGCGCCGTAGACTCATCGTCGGCGCAACAGTCATTTTATCAACGAAGCTCGGCGTTTGTCAAGGCTTTGCGCCCCAGGATTTCCGCTAATACCGGCAGCATTCGCGACAGGGCTTTGCCCCGGTGGCTTATCTTATTTTTTTCCTCCATGGTAAGCTCCGCCATGGTCATACCGCTCCCCGGTAAGATAAACAAAGGATCATACCCAAAGCCGCCGCTGCCCTTAGGCGTGAAACCGATGCGCCCTTCGCATGTCCCCCGGGACAGATACAGATCTCCGTCGGCTGAAGCTAAGGCCAGTACGGCTCTGTACCGGGCGGTTCTGGCTTCATCCGGTACGCCGGTAAGGTTTGCCAGCAGTAGATCATTGCATGCCTGCTCGTCTCCCGACGGCCCGGCATAGCGGGCAGAGTACACCCCCGGGGCGCCTTTCAGCCGATCCACCTCCAGCCCGGAGTCGTCGGCTAATGTCAGCAATCCGGTATATTCCGCCGCTCCCCTGGCTTTGATCACCGCGTTCTCTTCAAAAGTACTTCCAGTCTCCGCCATTCTTTGCGCCAGGGCGGCATAACGCCCGCGAACCGCTTCTTCTATCGTCCCGACGCCGCCCTCCGCGGGGAGCAAGCCCCCCAGGGTCTCCCTCTTCCAAAGGCACGCCAAATCCGCCATGGACAGGATCTCCCAGCGCGCGCCGCCGACGTTATCTTCGCTTTCCCCGCTCTGCGCCAGCAGCCGCCTGATTTCCCTCACTTTACCTTCATTGCTTGTGGCTACTAATAATCTCATGATCCGAACGCTTTCCTTTTCACCACATCTACCGGGCAGCCAAGGAGTATGCCGCCCACAGCCTTGAATTCCGCCGTATCCCCGCTACACCAGAACTCTACCGCGCCGGGATTCTCTCCCGTGTCGGCAGCCTCGATCGCGCCGATATTAGCCGTCCGGTTTCGCGCCAGCCTTTCTCCGGCCATGGAAGCCAGCCGTAATGCGGGATCCACTAGCTTCACCCCTTCCCCCATGAAGGCGCTAAGGGCAGGGGCCAAAAAGGGATAATGGGTACAGCCCAGAACCAGCGTCCTTATCTTCTTCTCCGTAAGCCCAGTCAGGTATATATTGATCGCCCGATCCACATCCGGCCCCTCAGTCCTGCCCACCTCTACCAGGGCGGTGAAATCCGGGCATGCTTGCGTATATAGGGGCTTCCCCGGCGCCCTTTCCGCAAAAGCCGATTGGTATACGCCGCTATCCAGCGTCCCCTGAGTAGCGATCAAACCCAGAGGCCATATCCCGACGCCGCGTCGGTGCGCGCCGCCTGCATCCGCGTCATCCTCGTCGCCGCTATCGTTAAGTACAGCGTCTACAGCCGCCTCCACCATACCAAGGACAGGCGCTTCTGTCACGCGTCGCAAAGCCGCCATTCCCATAACGGTGGCGGTATTGCAGGCAATGACGATCATCTCGCAGCCGCGATCCAGCAGCCACTCGCCTATCTCTACGGTATACCGGCAGACCTCTTCCGGGCTCAGGTCTCCATAAGGAACCCTGGCCGTATCCCCAAAGTAGACGAAGCTTTCCCCGGGCAGCTTCCGCGTAAGGGCGCGCAGCACCGACAGCCCCCCTACGCCGGAGTCAAATACCCCTATCGGCTTATCCTTTTCCCTTACCGGCATGAACCGCTCCCGCATCCCTGCTTTTCCCGATGACGCCGCCCCGGTACTTCTTCGCGTCGCTGACGATCATAAATACATCTTCATCCCAATCCGACACGATTTTGGAGAAATCCTGGGTTTGCTTCCTCTCCAGCAATACCTGCAGTACATAATGAGGCCCGGTCCGGCCCGAACCTTCCAGCACAGTCACGCCATACCCTCCGTCCCTGAGTCTCTCCGCCAGCTGCAGAGGTTCCTTCATGGTGATCACCTGGATGTGCTGTATACCGATGGCCAGCTTCTCCTCCACGAATCCCCCTACATAATTTCCCGTGGCAAAGCCCAGGGCGTAGGAAAACAGATTGCCGATATTGTCGAGATTGTCAAATATCGCGTTCAGCACGATCACATAGATCAGCACTTCAAAGAAACCGATACAAGCGGCCTTAAGCCGCTCCCCCCGCACGACCAGAATGGTACGTGTCGTAGAAAGGGTAACGTCGCAGATCCGCGCGCAGAAGATGAACAAGTATCCTAATACGGCATATTTTAAGAATAACGCGGGCATGATCCTGCCTCCTTATCGACATATGCAACGCGAATTGTTAGTTCGTTAGGGCGTTCCGTTGAAAAAATTGGCAATACCAGCGGCGACAGCCTCCGCCAGCCGCTGACGAAAAGCCCCCTGCGCCAGCATAAGCTCCTCTTGGGCGTCGCTGAGAAAAGCCGTTTCTACCAATATAGAGGGGCAGTTTGTCTCCCGGAGCACAACGAAATTATTTTCCTTGACCCCAAGATCGGCCCGTCCGCAGCTTCTGGTCAGACTGTCCTGCACACAAGACGCCAGCAGTCGGCGAATCTCGCGCTGATCCTTAAGCCGGACATTCGCCGCCGGCGCGTAGAAGTAGACGGAATGGCCGTTGAGGGCGAGGTTTTCCGAGGAGTTTGTGTGGATGCTGAGGAAGAGGTGGGAACCGTTTTGATTAGCCAAGGCAGCCCTTCCGTTTAAATCGAGGGCGGTAGTCCCCGTATGGGTCATCCAGACTGTGGCGCCCATACCTTCCAATATTTTTTTAAGCTTGAGGGCTATATCCAGATTGACGTCCTTTTCCCATATGCCAAGGTTGATACCCTGGGCGCCCGGATCGACGGGTTTACCCGGAGCCAGCGTACCGTGCCCCGGATCAAGGGTGATCACCTTTCCGCTGAGCGCTCCGCCAGGCGTCCCTGTACCTACGGTGACCGAGCTGAAGTCGTAGACCTGCCCCGACTGCAGTCCATCCTGCCCGCTTTGCCCGGCGCCGGACGCCGCGCCGGCTTGCGCCGCCCCGGCTGCCGGCAGATCTACAGCCGGCCCCAGCTTTGCGTAATCCGCGGATATCCAGCCGTCGGCCTGTCCGTACCGGACTTTGTACCAATCCTTACGATAGTCCAGCACGATCAGCCGGTCGCCTTTATCCACACTGCCCAATACCGCCCCCGAGAGGGACGGGCTTTGGCGTACGCGCACCCCTGAGCCGGTAGCGACGATCTCGTCGTAGCCGCGCAGCAAATCGTTCCGGATATATCCGGCCTGTCCGTTCGCCAGGGCGATCTGTGTCCAGCCTTCCGCCGCCCCCTGCCAGGCAAAGATCATGCCTTTGCTTGCTTTATCGGCTATGACCGTCGATATATCCGCGCCCTGCCGTATATTGACCTGATTACTCTGCACTTCAACCACGCGGGCCTGGAGGGGACGCCCGCCTGCCGCAGACAGAACCAGAGCAGCCGCCATGATCAGCGTTATCCAGTTTTTTTGTTTATTTTTCAACGTATTTCTCACCCGCGCGCTCCATGGATATCTCCCATTATACCAGCCGTTGTATCCGTTTTGTATCCCTCGAAAAGAGGGGCTGCCGAAGCAGCCCCGGGCAGTCTGTATCACTGGGAAGACTATACGTTCTCGCCGGATCAGCGGGACATCCAGATATCAGCGGGCAGGAACTCGGTACCGGCGCCAAATGTTCCGAAGCCGCCTCCGTGGACGTCGTTTTTCACCACAAACATGGAGTAGGCGTCGTAGACCGGTATCACGATCGTCTCATCCATAAGAACCTGACAGTACTCTTCCATCAAGTCCTGTCTCACCAGGGGAGTCGTCCTCAGGGTCCAATAGAGGTCGGTCAACTCTGCGGGACGCCACATCATGGGATAGTAAATATAATTCGGGTCAAAGTACATGAATATTGTACTCGTGATGTTGGAGAGGGGCCTGACTCCCCCTGCCATAATGCCTTCGAATCCCTTCGTACGCAGCTCGATCATACGCCCGGCTTCCGGGAACTCAAGATTAGCCTTGATCCCTACCTGTCCTAACATATCCTGCATGGCGACCATGGTATCCCGGTCGGAGGACGCTCCGGCGTAGAAGTCCATTTCCAATCCATTGGGGAATCCGGCTTTCGCCAGAAGTTCTTTTGATCGCGCGGGGTCGAAAGAAGCCTCATTACGATCCGGCAAGTGACCGTAGAAGGTATCGGGGATCACCTGGGTCGTCGGCGTCCATACGCCAAAGCCCCTGGCTTCGCAGATGGCTTCCCGGTCGATGGCGTAGTATAGCGCTTCCCGAACTTCCTTGATCGCTAAAGGAGAGCCTTCATTGTTGCTGCTGGGCAGCAGGCACATGGGCCCGGTAGGCGTACCCACGGCATAACAGTCAACGAGATCCAACAAGGTCTTGATCTGCTCCGGGTTCCCCGTCTGCAGGATGTCGATGCCGTCGGCGCCCGAGCTTACCATCGCCGCGTTTTGCGTCATGGAATCGGACATGGCGACAAATTTGAACTCATCCAGATAAGGCTTATCCGGCTGCCAGTAATCGTTGCGTTTCTCCCAGGTTATGGATATCCCGGGGATCCATTCCTTCTGCACAAAGGGGCCTGTGCCCATGGGATGCTGCTCCGCATAGTCCGAGCCGTTCTTCAAGAAATTCTCCATGGAGATAAAGCCGGCTACTCGGGACGACAAGAAGTTTGGCGCCCAGTTTCCATACTCGGACATAAGGATGGCGATTTCAAATTCCCCGCGGATATCCGTCCCGGTGACGGTTGGTTCGAGGAAACCGCTGTCCTGCCACTCCTTGACATGCCAGGCGACTACTTCGGCGTTAAATTGTGTGCCGTCGGGGAAGTATACGTCGTCCCTGAGCTTATACACGATTTCTTTCTTGTCCGCGTCCGGCGCCATGGAAGTGGCCAGATAGGGGAACATCTCCCCGCGGGGAGTCTCCATCATCAGGGCTTCGATAAAGGTATGAGACGGGCGAAACGAGGTCATGTAATGCCATACGACGCCAAACGGGACGTCAAATGTATTTCCGGGGATAACCATGGTGAGTTTTCCGCCGTGCTGGGGTTCGTCGTCGGCTAACGTGGTCTGATTACCCGTTTCTACCGAGGGCGCGGTCACGCCCGGGATCACGGGCGTGGAATCAGCCGGTGTCGTCGATCCCGCGGGTGGCGTGTTTCCGCCGGTATTGCCGCTCGAACCGCCGCAGGCAGCCAGACTTGCCAGCATAACCAAGGCAAGCAATAGGACTACTGCTTTCTTCATCTTTTCTTTCCTCCATTCATCGTGATACCTTCGATTAAATAATCTACCAATGTATCCACATTATAATAATAACTACGGAATGTCAAGCTCAAGCAAAACCGGGCAGTGGTCGCTGCCCATGACCAAGGGCAATATACCGCTGTCCGATACCGACGGCATGATATCTTCCGACACCACGAAGTAATCGATACGCCAGCCCACATTCCGCTCCCTGGCGTTCGCCCGGTAGGACCACCAACTATAGGCGTCCGCCCTGTCCGGGTAAAGCCGCCGGAATGAGTCGGCGAAGCCGGCTTCCAGGAGCTCGCCGAACTTCCCCCTCTCCTGGTCGGTAAAGCCCGCGTTCATTCGGTTTGTCCTCGGATTCTTTAGGTCGATCTCCTGATGAGCCACGTTCAGATCCCCGCACAGGATCACCGGCTTGCGTGATTTCAGCCCCGTGAGATAAGCCCGGAAATCATCCTCCCACTCCATCCGATAATCCAGTCGTACCAGGCCGTCCCGGGAATTCGGCGTATAGCAGTTCACCATATAGAAAGCCGGATACTCCAGAGTGATCACTCGGCCCTCTTTGTCATGGGCTTCCTTCCCCATGCCGAAGGACGCTCCGAGAGGCGCTTTCCTGGTGAAAATGACCGTCCCGGAGTATCCCTTCTTCTCGGCATAATTCCAATACTCCCGGTAGCCCTCGAAGTCCACGTCGTGCTGGCCGGCTTGCAGCTTCGTCTCCTGGAGGCAGACGATATCCGCGTCAAACCCGGCGAAAGCTCCCGTGAAGTCTCTCTTCAGCACCGCGCGGAAACCGTTCACATTCCACGATATGATCCGCATAAAGCCCCCCTCCACATACAATGATGAACTATGCCAATAACCCAAGGCGATAGTACCTACTCCCCGGGAAAAATCATGAGAAGCATTTCGTCGATCCTCCACAAAAGCTTCCATGCCGCTTCCAGGAAGATAACGTTATTTTCCTTCACATACCCGAAGTCCCCTGCCTTGGCAGCCGCCTCCATAGCTTCCGCCATATCGGCGAAAGCATCCGCGCTGATCGCCTTGGCGGCGCCTTTGATCCCATGTACGGCGACGGTATAGTCCTCCAGCGACTCCAATGTCACTTCTTCGATCTCCTCGAGGATAGAGGGCGTGTTTTTCGCGTAGGAACGCAGTATCTCATAGTACTCCTCCACGCCGCCAAATCGTTCGACTCCCTTGTCGATATTAAGCCCCGCCGGGCCCGCGTTGGAGCCCCGCCGGTCGGCGCCGCGCCGCCGGTCAGTCCCGACGCGCTGGTCATACCCCCCGGAGTCCTTGTGCTCTTCAAGATATATCCGCTCCTGTTCGCTATCGCGCACCCAGTGCCGTATGACCTCATCGAGCCTCGGTATCTCCACTGGTTTAGGGATGAATGCCTGAAAACCTTTCTCCAGGAACATTTCTTCATTGCCTACGATGGCGTTCGCCGTAAGGGCGATGACTGGGATGGACCGCGCGTAATCCGTGCCGATCTCCCGTATCCGCTGCGTAGCCTCTATGCCGTCCATGCCCGGCATCATGTGATCCATAAATACCGCGTTATAGCGGGGGTCTTCCCTGCGGATAGCGTCTATCGCATCCTGCCCGCTGGTCACGCAGTCGATCTGCATCCGATAAGGCTTCATCAAGCCTTTTGCCACATCCAGGTTTGTCGCTACGTCGTCTACCACAAGCACCTTGGCATAAGGCAGGCTGATCCGCGTGAATCGTAAATTGCTCCGGCGCTTATAATCAGTATAGCGGAAGTCCATCAAGGTCCGCGCCGTGTCCGGGCCGATGACCGCGTCGGAGACATATCCCTGCCGGAAACTCACCATAAATGTACTGCCTCTTCCGTACTCGCTTTCCATGGTGACATGGCCGTCCATCATCTCCGCCAACCGCCGGGTGATCTGCAGGCCCAGCCCCGTGCCCTCGATATCCCGGTTCGCGGCGGTGTCCACCTGGCTGTACGCGCCAAACAAACCCGCCTGGTCTTCGGGCCGGATCCCGATGCCGGTATCCTTCACCGCGGCGGTGATCCATATATCGCCGCCGTCCTTAAGGCAGCTTATGACAAAATCCACCCGGCCTTCCTTCGTGTACTTAAACGCGTTGGACAGAAGATTGTTTAATACCTGCTTGATTCGTATCTCATCGCCATAGAGCCTGGCCGGCAGCTCCCCGCTGATATTCAAGGCGAACTCGATGGGTTTCTCCCCGATCCGTATGATGTTCTGGGAAACGATGTCGTTGATGAGGCTTGGCGTATCGTACTCCATGGGGATCAAATCAAAGCGCCCGGCTTCGATTTTCGAGATGTCGAGAATATCGTTTACCGTGCCGAGCAATGTTAGGCCCGCGTTGTTGATCTTCTCAAGATTTGCCAGGCTTTCCTCATTCAGATCCTCGACGCCGATAGCCAGGTCGGATAAGCCTATGATGGCGTTGAGGGGCGTTCGCATCTCATGGCTCATCCTGGCGAGGAAATCGCTCTTCGCCTGATTGGCGTTCCTCGCGGCGGTCAAGGCCAACTCCAGTTCGGCGGCGGCAGTTTGCAGATTCATGGTCATCTCGTTACGGAGCAAGGCGTTTGCGATGAGCAGGCTGCCTGAGCGTAAGGTAGACGCTTCATTGTCCGACAATACCTTCTCATTCTGATAGTCGTCGAAACCTACATAACCCCAGAATTCCCCCCGTACAAACACAGGCGCCACAAAGAGGGACTTGACGCCGTGGGCCTTGAGCTGCTCCTGCTCCGCGGCGGACAACAAACTCGCTGAAGTATTGATGCAGTTCCCCTTGGACAATATCTCCTCCCAACCGGGCGTGTTGTCGTCATATGAGACGTTCACCGCCACAGAGCTGTCGATAAGGGAGCCCGTGCCCCCCGGCCAGTCGTAGACCAGGTCGCAGTAAAGCTTTCCGTCCGTCCTGTGGTTTTTCCACATGCATACGCGGTCGGCGCTCACCGCCTTGCCGATCATGCCCATGCACCGGTGGAGGTCGAGCTCAAACTCGTCGCTCTCCGACTGCAGGAGTATGTTCGCCGAATCATTGACGACGCTGAGCAGGTTGGAGCCGCGTTGTATCTCGCTCATCATTTCTTTGTATTCGCTCAGATCCCGTGTATAGCACGCCAATACAAACTCATCCCCATACCTTACGCGGACGAGTATGCTTTCCACCGGTATCAGCACGCCGGCCGGCGTCATATGGACCCATTCATAGACGAGCTTGCCTTTCGTAAAAGCCTTTTCCAGGATAGCCTTCATCTTATCGTCCGAGCGCTGCCCGTCGGGCTGGTACTCCGGATACAATTCGGCATAGCGTTCCAGCATTTCCGCCTTGTCCTTGAGCCCGAAAAGCTTGACTGCTTCGTCATTGCAGTCGATGACCCTATAGTCGCTGCTCCACAGGCGGCAGGGAAAGGGCATCGCGTCAAAGAATATCTTTACCCGCTCATGGGCGGCCTCCACCTCTGCTGCCTGATCCAGGGGATGACCTACGCTGCGTCGGATATACCACGCGGCGCAGAGCCCCAGAAAGGCGCCTACGGCTATTGAGGCAAACACCATGCCGACGGCAGCCATACCGATGGCGAATCTAGCCACCGCGGCGACAATCAGGCTATCCGCGATCAGGAGGGCGCACACCACCAGTGAAACCCGGAGGGAAGCCTTTGTCTCAGTTTTATTCATCTTCATTTCATCCCGTAAGACTCGATCTGACAACCATACTTCGCTTTAAGCTTCTTCATCAACTCCCCGTCTTTCGCTCTGGCCGGGTCATTTATGATGGCTGAACGATCCTGGAGCAAGGCATGCCAGCGGGTCAGACCGCCGATGTCATACATGACGGAGCTCTTCACCGCCTCTATACTATGCGAGGCAAATATCGGGATCTTTACGACGCACTCGGGATACGCCGTAAACTCCTCGTCGTATACCTTGAACTTGATCTCCCCCGCCGTGACATAGTACATCTCGTTTTCCGTAGGGTACTCCACCCACTCCGCGCGGAAGCCCGGCTCCATCTCCGCCGCCCACATTTCATTGACGCCGCCGTTTTCCCAACGGGCTGTGATCATCTTCATGACGACGCCGTCCAGCTTAAACTGATCCAGGGGCCGCGCGATATTTCTCACCGCCCGCACCTCTTCCGCCTGGGCTTCCACGCATACGAAAGGCTCGCGATTGGTTGTATCATGCTGGCTGGCCACAAACCTGGCCATGTAGTCCGGCAGTTTCACCACGTCGGGCCGGTTTTTTCTCAGGATCGCTCTTTCCATAGCGGTGTCGCTGTTTTTCATGTCATGGAAAAAGCCCCTGTACTTCGTGGGCTCGCGAAAGGTCATGCCGTGGGCCTGATAAGGTTGGAAGAAGATGATATTCCCCGGCGCCACATAAGCCTTCTTGCCGTCGGAGTATATATCCATGCCGCCGCTGTCCACGAAGAAATACTCATACCCGGCGTGATGCTCATGGAAATGTACCTTGTCTGGATCTCCGGGGTACATCACCGAATCCGTGACGCAAAAGAGCCTGTGTACGCCCTCTCCGATGTTGATAGTCCGCTGATCTTCCCCTTTCCTCTCCGGGGAGCCTAACACTTGAGGATTGATCCAATTCTCCGGGTCATTCAGGTCGATAAGATATGGATGCTTGCTCATGTTTCCTCCTTTCAGACGCTACATGGGGCTCTGCCCCTTGCGGGCATGGTACTCCTGCAGTGAGAAGACCGGTTCCCTCGGGTTGTCGGTCTTCTCCGATATCCCCCGCACCGCGGCAAGGGCCGCCGTCAGGGTAGTCAGGTAAGGGATATTGTAGCGGATCGCCGCTTTCCTCATATATGAGCCGTCGTTGCTGCTGCGCTTGCTCCCGCTGGGCGTATTCACGATCAGGTCAAGCTGATGGTTCTTGATGGCGTCCTCGATGTTTGGCCTACCCTCGGAGAGCTTCCTTATCATCTCCGCGCGTATCCCTTTGGAAGCCAAGTAGTCGTAGGTGCCCCGGGTGGCAACGATCCTAAAGCCCAGGCGCTCAAACTGCCTGGCCACTTCCTCGGAGTCCGCCCTGTCCTTATCCGCCACGGAGATCAGTACCGAGCCGGTGACGGGCAGGATGGATTTGCTTCCTTCAAGGGCTTTGTAGAATGCCAGGCCAAATGTGTCCGATAAGCCCAGCACCTCGCCCGTAGACCTCATCTCCGGCCCGAGTACAGGGTCCACTTCGGGGAACATATTGAAGGGAAATACCGATTCCTTCACGCCGTAGTACGGGATGGACGGCATTCGCATCGCCGCCAGATCCACGGACTCCCCCGTATGCGCCCCCATGATCAGCTTCACCGCCAGGCTAGCCATGTTGACATTACATACCTTCGATACGATAGGCACCGTCCTGGACGCCCGGGGATTCGCCTCCAGCACATATACCTTACCCTGATGGATGGCGTATTGGATATTCATCAGGCCCACCACGCCCAGCTCCCCGGCTATCTTCCGCGTATAGTCGCGTATAGTCCGGCTCTGCTCTTCGGTGATGTTCACCGTGGGGATCACGCAGGAGGAGTCCCCGGAGTGGACGCCCGCGTACTCGATGTGCTCCATGATCGCCGGCACGAAAGCCAAGCTGCCGTCGGCTAAGGCGTCCGCTTCGCATTCCAGGGCATTGTCCAGAAAGCGGTCGATGAGTATGGGCGCTTCGTCGCTTATGTACTGGGCGTTGACATGGATATAATTCTTCAGCTGCTCATTGTCAAATACGACTTCCATAGCCCGCCCGCCCAGGACGTACGACGGTCTGACCATGACGGGATAACCGATCCTGTGGGCGGTATTGACCGCTTCCTCGTAGTTGCGCGCCATACCGGACTCCGGCATGGGGATATGCATCTGCTCCATCATGCGCCGGAAGAGGTCCCTGTCTTCAGCCAGGGCGATGACCTCGGGGGTGGTGCCCAGTATCGGCACGCCGGCTTCTTTCAGCTCCATGGCTATGTTGAGAGGCGTCTGCCCGCCAAACTGTACGATGACCCCCAAAGGGTCTTCCTTCCGGCAGATGGATAGTACGTCCTCCATGGTGAGGGGCTCAAAGTAAAGCTTATCCGAAGTATCGTAATCCGTGGATACCGTCTCCGGGTTGCAGTTGACCATGATGGTCTCGAAGCCCGCTTCCCTGAGGGCGAAAGCGGTATGGACGCAGCAGTAGTCGAATTCAATGCCCTGTCCTATCCGGTTGGGCCCGCCGCCGAGGATGATGACTTTCCGCTTATCCGACGCCTTTCGCTCCCCGATCCCCCGCCTGGCCCGGGAATCGGCAAGCTCGCCGCCCAGTCTGCCCGGGCCGTTGTATGTGGAATAATAGTACTCCGCGTCGGCGCCGCTCACCGGCACCACATCCCACTCCTCCTCTATCCCCACCACTTTGCGATGGAGCCGGATGTACTCCTCCGGGACTTCCAGGAGCATGGATAGATACTTGTCCGCGAAGCCGTCCTTCTTCGCCCGGATCAGCAGTTCGTCGGGGAGGACCCTTTTTCGGTAGGCGAGCATTTCGTTTTCCAGCTCCACCAGCTCTTTCATCTGTTCGAGAAAGTACTTTTTGATCCTGGTAGCCTCGTAAAGCCGCTGGACGCTCACGCCCTTGCGCAGCGCTTCGTATATGGCGAAATACCTCTCGCTATTTGGCGTGGAGAGGGCTTGCAGCAGTTCGTCCGCGGGTAGTGTATGGAAATTCCTGGCATGCCCTAAGCCGTAGCGGCTGGTCTCCAGGGAGCGGATCGCCTTCTGAAACGCTTCCTTGAAGGTCCGCCCTATGCTCATCACTTCGCCTACCGCTTTCATCTGCGTACCTAACTTGTCTTCGATCCCTTTGAATTTCTCAAAGGCCCAGCGGGCGAATTTCAGTACAACGTAATCCCCGTAAGGGGCATACCTATCAAGGGCGCCTTCTTTCCAGTATGGGATCTCATCCAGAGTGAGCCCGGCGGCCAGCAGGGAAGACACATACGCGATAGGGAACCCCGTGGCTTTCGACGCCAGGGCCGATGAGCGGGAGGTCCGGGGGTTGATCTCGATGACCACTACCCTGTCGGTGACGGGGTCGTGGGCCATCTGGACGTTGGTCCCCCCGATGACGCCGATGGCCGATACGATGCGGAAAGCGATGTCCCTGAGCCTCTTCTGCAGCTCTTCGCTGATGGTCAGCATAGGCGCCGCGCAGAAGGAGTCCCCGGTGTGGACGCCCATAGGGTCGATGTTTTCGATCATACAGACGGCGATCATCTGATCTTTAGCGTCCCTGACGACCTCGACCTCCAGCTCCTCCCAGCCCAATACGCTTTCCTCGATGAGGACCTGCCCGATCAGGGAAGCCTGTATCCCCCTGGTCGCCACGGTCCGCAGCTCTTCATTGTTGTATACGACGCCCCCTCCGGTACCCCCCAGGGTATATGCCGGACGGATCACTACCGGGTAGCCGAGCTCGCCGGCCGCTTTCTCCGCCAGCTCCACGGTGAGGGCTTCATAGCTGCCGGGCATCTCTATGCCCAGTTCGTCCATTGTCTTCTTGAATTCGATGCGATCCTCGCCCCGCCGGATGGCGTCCATCTGGACCCCGATGACCTCCACGCCATACCGCTCCAGGACGCCTGCCTTCTGCAGCTCCAGAGTCAGGTTTAAGCCGGACTGGCCGCCCAGATTAGGCAGCAGGGCGTCCGGCTTCTCCTTCGCGATGATCTCCGTAAGCCTGGTCACATTGAGAGGTTCGATATAGGTCACGTCGGCGGTGACAGGATCCGTCATGATGGTAGCCGGATTGGAGTTCACCAATATGATTTTGTATCCCAGGCTTCTAAGGGCCTTACACGCCTGCGTGCCCGAATAGTCGAACTCGCAAGCCTGGCCGATGATGATGGGGCCCGAACCGATGATCATGACGGAGTTGATATCTGTTCTCTTCGGCATATGTTCCTTTCCTTGCGTTTGCGTATATTACGCTAACGCACGTTGATGATCTTCCCGCCCTGGTTTTTGCCCCGGCGGCGTATGAGCAAAGCCGCTACGGATACTACGATGACGACGGCGCTTAGTACCTGGGCTGCGCGCCAGCTGCCGAGCATAAGGCTGTCGGTGCGGAAGCCTTCGATGACTATCCTGCCCGCGGAGTAGAGAGTCGCGTACATCAGGAAGACGTCGCCGCTCACCGGATACCTCCGCCGGCGGTACCACAGCAGGAAAAGAAACACCAGCAGATCCCATATGGATTCGTACAGAAAGGTGGGGTGCCGGTAAGCGCCGTCGATATACATGGCCCAGCGTATCTTCTCCGGGTCTACGATATATCCGTAGGCCTCCTGGTTGAAGAAGTTCCCCCATCTGCCGATGGCCTGAGCCAGCGCGGCGGACGGCGCGGCGATATCCAGGCTGACCCATCCCCCTATGCGGTAGTACAGCCCGCTCAGCACAAATACGGCTCCCCCGACGATCAAGCCCCCATGGATGGCCAGGCCCCCTTCGGGGAAAGCCAGCATCTTGATGGGATTCGCGCCGTAGTAACCCCAGTTGAACAGGATGTAATAAGCCCTCGCGCCCAGTACGCCGAAGACCAGCACCATCAGGCACATGTTGAAGTAGTGGTCGGCGTTCAGCTCCCGACGCTTTGCCTCGATGCAAGCCAGGAAGACGCCCAGGGCCATCCCGATCACGATGAGCACGCCGTACCAGCGGATGGTGACCGGCCCCCAGCTAAATAATACAGGATCCGGCATCAGTTTTGATATACCTCCTCCGGCGTCATTAGCTCGATGCGGCGCCTGCCTACGGCTTCGACGCCCTTGGCGTTGTCGTCCAGCCGCAGGATGACCATAGCCTGGTCGCCGCTTTTCCCTACGAAAGCATACATATACTCCACGGATATATTCTCTTCCCCCAGTATATCCATGGCCTCCGCCAACCCGCCCGGCCGGTCCGGCACCTTGATCCCGATGACGTCGGTGATGCTGACGATGATGCCCCTGGCTTTCAGCTTCTCCTCCGCCAGGTCGGGATCGTCCACGATCAGGCGCAGCACGCCAAAGTCCGTAGCATCCGCGACGGACAGGGCGCGTATGTTGATCCCTTCCTGCGCCATGATCCGGCAGACATTAGCCAGGCGGCCCGGTTTGTTTTCCAGAAACAACGATAATTGTTTAAGCATAGTCCTCCCTCGCGTCTTTCGTCGCCGGTCAGATCTCCCGTTTGTCCGTCACGCGTACGCTCTTCCCTTCGAAGCGCGGCGTGCTGCCGGGCTCCACCAGCTTGATACTCGCGCTGATCCCCAGCACGGAGTCGAGGCGGTCTCGAATGAGCTTTTCCGTATGGGCAAGCCCGGTGATGGTGTCGGAGAATAAAGCCGGCGACAGCTCCACCTCTATGGTCAACTTGTCTAAAGTACCTTCCCGCTCCACCACCATCTGGTAGTGGGGCGCCGCTTCGCCGAACTCCAGGAGTACGGATTCCACTTGGCTGGGGAAGACATTGACCCCCCGGATGATCAGCATGTCGTCCGTACGGCCCATCAGCCGCTCGATCCTGGCCAGGGTGCGGCCGCAGGCGCAAGGCTCCCGGTGCAGGACCGATATGTCCCTTGTGCGGTACCTCAGCAGGGGAAAGGCTTCTTTGGTAAATGTCGTGAATACCAGCTCGCCTTTTTCCCCCTGGGGCAACACTTCTTCCGTGAGGGGGTCGATGATCTCCGGGTAGTAATGGTCTTCATGGACATGCAGGCCGCTTCTGGCGTCGCAGTCGTTGGCTACCCCGGGGCCCATGACCTCGGACAAGCCGTAGATATCATATGCTTTGATTTGCCACTGCTCTTCGATCTGCCCGCGCATCCGCTCGGACCAGGGTTCGGCGCCAAAGACGCCGTACCGGAGCTTAAAGCTGCTCCGATCCATGCCGCTCTTCTCCCTGACTTCCGCCAGGTGCAAGGCATAGGAAGGGGTGCAGGCCAGCAGGGTCGTGCCGAAATCCTCCATCAGCATGAGCTGCTTTTCCGTGTTGCCGCTGCTGGTGGGTATGACGGAGGCCCCTATGCGCTCGGCGCCGCCGTGAAGGCCCAGCCCCCCGGTGAAGAGGCCGTAGCCGTAAGATATCTGCACGACGTCCTGGCGGCTTGTATTCGCCATATACAAGCAGCGGGCGGTGGTCTCAGCCCAGGTATCCAAGTCCTTGCGGGTATACCCCACTACCGTCGGCTTACCGGTGGTGCCGGACGAAGCGTGGACCCGGACCACCTCCGACATGGGTACGGCGAAAAGCCCAAAGGGATAATTATCCCGCAGATCCTGCTTTGTGGTAAAGGGGAGCTTCGACAGATCGGACAGATGCCTGACGTCGCCGGGCATAAAGCCCACTTCCTGGAGCTTTCTCCGGTAAAAGGGCACGTTATAGTATATCCTGTCTACCATATCCTGCAGGCGCCGGAGCTGAAGAGCTTCCATGCCTTCCCTGTCCATACATTCGATGCTTTGATTCCAGATCATTACTTCGAGGCCTCCCGTGTGTGCTTGAGTAGAGCAAAGTATACCACATCAGCGCTGAAAAGGGAACATAGCCGCGACGCAGCGGCTCAAGGGGCGGGGGCTATGGGCTATACTTGCTAAGGCGGCTGCTATTTTTATCAAAGAAACACCTTTGTGCAATGGTTCGCTCCAACACACCGGCGTCGAGCCGACGTCGTGTCGGCCTCCACCTGTAAAATCGTCCATGATTTTACTGTGTTTTCGCCTGCATGCCTAATTCGTGTCTGAGCTATCTGCGCCGCAATGCCGCGTTAGCAAGTATAGCCCATTGCCCCCGCCCCATGAGCAGTAGTAACCGACGCCATCACTTAGCTTTCGCCCAGCCCAGGCAGACGTTCACGGTCTTCTGCGGGCTAAGCGCCCATTCGTCGGCGCCTACCCATTTGCAGGCTTCCTCGGTGACCGGATTGCCCCCGATGATGATTTTCACCTGATCCCGCAGCCTGGCGTCCTCGAACACGCCCACTACGGCTTTCATGGAATCCAGAGCGAGGGTAAGCACCCCGGAAAGGGCGATGATCCGGATGTCGGCATTCCTCGCGGTCTCCAGTATCTTTTCCGGCGGTACGTCGATCCCCAGGTCGAGGACGTCGAAGCCCGCCGCCTCAAGCATACTTTTCACAATGTTTTTCCCGATGTCGTGGATGTCGCCCTGCACCGTGCACAGGATCATTTTCCCCTTACCCGCCGCGTCGCCGGCCCTGAGGAAAGGCTTGATGATCTCCATCGCCCCGGACATCACCTCCCCGGCGAAAATCAGATCGCCCACGAAGTATTCGCCTGACTCGAAGCGGTCGCCCACTTCCCGCATACCATCCTGACAAGCTTCCATCGCTGACACAGCTTCGCTTCCGCCACTATCCGCGATCTCCCTCATAAGACGGAGGACAGCTTCCTCGTCAAGATCCGACACGTATTGCCTGAGTAGATTCATATCCGCCATAAGAGTTGCTCCTTCTCATGATTATTTCCATGACGTCTCATCTCCGTAAGATGCTATAGATAGTTTAGGGCCCGCTCCAGTTCAGCCGTAAGCCTCTCCCTCGTCTTCTCGTCGGGCTCCCAGCTTTCGTCCTTTCTTGCCTGTTCCAGCAAGTCCTTCAATGAATAATCCATATCCATCGATTTCTCGGTGTTTTCCATCTCCATCTTCTCCTTTGCGTTGTGCTATTGAAGGCTCAGTTCGTTGGCCGTCTCGTATACGGCAATGAGATTCTCCGTCTTCGCGTCGTTGGCGCAGAGCAGAGGTTTATTCTGCATGAAGATGAACCCGCCGCCCGGGGCGAATGTGTCAAAGCTCCGCTTGACATAGTCCACGCACTGCTCCTTGGTGCCCGTTTTCAACAAGTCCACGGTGATGCCCGTCGCCACCGTCTGCCAGTCCCCGATGGCTTTATATATCTCAAAGGGGTCGTCCTGATCCAGCATGAAGATCACCGATCCCTTGGGGAGCCGACGGAAGCGGTCTATCGTATTGATGAAAGACCCTTCGCCTTTGAGGAAAAACTTCGCGCCGGCTTCCATATACGGCAAGCATGTTTCCATGAAATGGTTAAAATAATATTCATCGTACTGCGCGGGCGAGAGGAAGCATTCCACATGGTACACTGTGGAGGCAAAGGGATAGGGGTATCCGTACTCCTTCGGGTCATAAGCCGAGAGTAAACGCTTCCTGTCGTCCAGTATCACGTCGCAGGCCTGCCTCACTACCTCGGGCCGGCGTCTCAGGTCTACCAGCGTATCCTTTATGCCGCGGTATTTGTCAAAAAGCACGGTCAACGGGCCCATAAACATCACGGGGTTTCCCGTGAGCTCGGCGACGCCCCTTTCCTCGAATATGGCTTCTTTGATCATCGCGTTAGCTTCCACCCAGGGCCTGATCGCCCTGAGAGCCAGCAATACTTTCTCATAAGCCTGCTCCCGGGGAAGCTGAAGGGCCTTCACCCGCCTGCGCAGCAGACCCGCCTTGAAAGCGTCCAGGTCGCCGATGAGGTCCGCGTACTCTTCCGCCTCCATGAACTCTACCTCAGGCTGCCGGTGGATGATGGCCGTACCGTCGTCCCCCAGGGCAAAATGGTTGCATCCCATAGCCTGAAGGGCGTTTACCGCCGACGTGACCATGCCTCCCCAGAGGAAATCCAGTTGGATATCGTCCAGGAACTTCACGTAAGCCTGAGCCGTCTTCACGGCGTCGTCCATGACGTCGGCATACCTGACCCCGGCGTATGAGAAAGGCCAGGTCAGTATCTCCGCCCCCACGGGGATCTTTTTCGGCTCCCTGAAGCTGGTCGCGTCGAGGAGGTTTTGCATCCTCTCTTTTTTTAATTCCTTAACGTCCATTTTCCCTCCTAAGACGAGCTATGCTCACAACCCAAAGCGGCATAGCATAAGATGGGACGCGCCCCTGTCCGAAAGGCGGCGTCGCTTTAGCCGGACGCCCTAGTGCTTTGTGAAGCCTAAAAGTTATATAATATTTGCGAGGGCTTTTTTCGCAAGACAAGGCACGAAGAAGGCGAATACCCGCTGTGGTATTTAACTGATGAGTAACGCAGTATTGCGGAAAAAGAACCGCAAATATATAACTTTTAGGCTTCACAGAGTACTATCCACGCTTGCGCCCTCGCATGGCGTCGCCGTATCGGCTACCAGTCCATTATAAATCATTCGGCCGTAAAAGTAATCTTTTTTCTACGCCGCGAGGTCAAACAATGTGGTATAGTTAACGCATATCCCAGCGATGGAGGTGTCGGCTATGGAATACCGGATCAATCCAAACAACGGAGACAAACTGTCGGCTCTGGGCTTCGGCTGTATGCGCTTTACCCGCGGCCTCAACCTGAAGGTAGACGTCGCCAAGGCGGAGCCTCTCGTCCTCTCGGCCATAGAGGGCGGCGTCAACTACTTCGATACCGCGTATATCTACTTCGGCAGCGAGGAAGCTCTGGGCGAGATCCTGCACCGAAATGATGTTCGGGACAAGATTTTCCTCGCGACGAAGCTGCCTTACCAGCAGTGCAAAGGTTACGAGGACTTCGGCCGTTTGTTTCAGACCCAGCTTGAGCGGCTGAAAACCACGTATTTCGACTACTATCTCATCCACAACATATCGGATCTATCCGCCTGGGACGTTTTGCGGGGGCTGGGTATAGAGCGGTGGATAGAGGAGCAAAAAGCCGAAGGCCGGATCCGCCAAATCGGTTTTTCCTTCCATGGCCCGCAAAACAGTTTTTTTGATTTGCTGGACGCTTACCCCTGGGATTTCTGCCAGATCCAGTACAACTACTTAAACGAGCACTACCAGGCGGGGCGCGCCGGATTGCAGAGGGCGGGGGAAAAGGGCATACCCGTCGTCGTCATGGAGCCCCTGCTGGGGGGCAAGCTGGCAGCGGGCCTCCCGAAGAAAGCCGCCCGGCTCTTCCGCGACGCGGATAGCGGACGTTCGCCCGCCGCGTGGGCCTTGCGCTGGCTGTGGGATCAGCCGGAAGTCACCGTCGTCTTATCCGGTATGAACGCCGCCCCTCAGCTGGAAGATAACCTCCTGGCTGCCGGCAGCGCCGCCCCCGGCGTTGTGACGGAAGCGGAGGCCGCCGTCTACGCCGCCGTGAAGTCCGTCTATCAGGAGACGGACAAGCTCCCCTGCACGGGCTGCAACTACTGCATGCCCTGCCCGAATCAGGTCAACATCCCCGGATGCTTCGCCGCGTACAACACATCCTATGCCGCCGGCTATGGGGCGGGGATACAGCAGTACATCACCGGTACCGGGGCGAACCGCCCGGATAAAGGCCACACCGGGCGAAAGTGCGTGAAATGCGGAGCTTGCGAGGAGCGCTGCCCTCAGCGCATCGGGATCATGGCTGCCCTGGAAACCGTCACCAGGCGTATGGAGCCCCCCGGGTTTGGGGCGGTCATGAGCCTGGTGTCGAAGTTCACATGATGAAAAATTCCACTTGTATTTCTTTTAAAATAGGGATAAAGTATGGATGATATCTACGTTGTTCATACGGAAAAGGATTCAGTTACAAGAAAGGGGTCGGACTAATGAAGAAATTTATTTGCTCAGTTTGCGGTTATGTACACGAGGGCGCGGAAGCCCCGGATCAGTGCCCCCAGTGCAAAGCGCCTAAGGCGAAGTTCAACGAACAGTCAGGCGCGGGTCTTGCTTTCGCCGATGAGCACAAGATAGGCGTAGCCAAGGATGTGGATCCCGAGATCCTGGAAGGTCTCCGTCAGAACTTCATGGGCGAGTGCACCGAGGTAGGCATGTATCTCGCCATGAGCCGCCAGGCGGACAGGGAAGGGTATCCCGAAGTGGCTGAAGCGTACAAGAGGATAGCTTTCGAAGAAGCCGAGCACGCCGCTAAGTTCGCCGAACTCCTGGGCGAAGTGGTCGACGTATCCACGAAGGTAAACCTGGAGAAGCGCGTGATGGCTGAGCACGGCGCCACCCAGGGCAAGAAAGACATCGCTACCAAGGCAAAGCAGCTCAATCTCGACGCCATCCACGATACCGTCCATGAGATGTGCAAGGATGAAGCGCGCCACGGTATGGCTTTCGCGGGACTGCTGAAGCGGTACTTTTGATTGACCGCACCCGCTTCCCGCCGGTAGCGCGGTTTTAGCGCTCTGTGAAGCCTAAAATCTATTTGCGGGCGACAACCGATCTTCTTTAGGCCTGACGCTGGTCCAGACCTGGCGTCAGGTTTCTTTTTCTATGTAGAATGGAGCGCCGCGTATGGAACACATCAATGTTTTAAATAAAATCATCGAAGCCGATGTGAACGCCAGGGCCCTCACCGACGCCGCCGCTGCCAGGCAGGAGCACCTGGTCGAGGAGATCGACAGGGATAAGGCTGAGCTCAGGGAGGGATACATGCGCCGCGCCGGGGAACTGGTCGAGGCTGAGTTTGCCCGGGAGCGGGCCTCGTCGGCGCTGGCGGTAGCGGAGCTCGACGAGAAGCTGCGCCGCGACCTCCGCCAGGTCGATGAGAAGCTTGCCCTCCATAGGGAGCTGTTGGCGGAAAAGGTGTTCTCCATGGTCGTGGAGGACGCGTGATGATCCGGGACCTCACGCGATATGGCGGCCCGGCGGCGAAAGCCCGGGCTTTATACGGCAGATGCCTCTCCGAGGAAGATTTTCGCGCTTTGGCGTCCATGAAGACCGTCCCCGAGGTCACGGCGTACCTGAAAGCCCATCCCGGCTGGCGGGGGCCCCTGTCAGGCCTTGACCCATCGGAAGTACACCGCAATCAGTTGGAGGACGCCCTCAGGCAGGGGCTGCTTGACGAGCATTTCCGGGTATGGACTTATATGTCCGTGGGTGGCGCCGAACTCTACCAGCAGCCTGTATGGCGGGTGGAGCAGGACGAGATACTCTCCTGCTGCGGCCATATCAATGCCCGCGGGGCGTCTGTATACATACCCGTGACCCCGGCGCCTTACCGGAAGTACAGCAAAATCGACTTTCACGCCCTGGCAGGCGTCCATGATTGGGCTTCCCTCCTCTCCGCCGTAGCGAAGACGGACTTCTATCCCACCCTCGGCAGCCTGAAGGCGCTGGAATCAGGCCTGCCCGATATGGCTTCCGTGGAATGGGTCATGCAGTCCTATCTTTTCTCCCGTTTGTTTTCCATCGCCGGGAGCCGGGCTTCCGGTAAGACTAAAGGTTTGCTGAGGTCCTATATCGGCGCCCAGGCCGACCTGATCAACATAAGCCGGATCATGCGTATCCGTAATTACTTCCCCGAGACCTGGCAGGAGCATATCAGTCTGCTGCTCCCCTTCTCCGGCGAAGTCCCGGCTTCCTTCCTCAGGGAGCTCTACGCCGCCCCCGGCGAAGAGGAAGCGTACCGTATGCTTCTGCGGTCGCCGTATAAGAAAATCTTTTCCCAGGTCAGGCTCAGGTACGCGGAGGAGTACTATCAGGAGTACCTGTACGCGTTTTCCCGCAAGCTGCTCAGGGCGCCGGTCCCATCAGCCTTCAGCGTGATCGCCTACCTCAACCTCAAGGAAATCGAGGTTCAAAATATTATCAAAACCACGGAATGCGTCAGGTACGGCAAAACCCCCGCCTCCGCTAACGTCTCATTGGTACCCCGTACCCGGGGTACAAGCATTTCTGTCTAAGGAGGCACTGATACAATGGCTGTCGCGGCAATGACCCATGTCACTGTTTCCGGGCTGGTGGAGGAGCTGGACGACGTCGTCCACGCCTGTATCATCAATAAAGAATTCCACCCGGAAAACACCATTGGCGTCATGGATAAATTCAAGGGCTTTTTCCCCTTCGACCAGGACAATCCTTATACGGAGCCTTTGCGGCGCCTCTCGGTGATTTGCGCTAAGGCCGGCGTCGAGCCGGATTACCGCGGATTTGAGGATCTGGGCTTCGATGTGGTCGCGGTAGAAGCTTACCTGGCATCTCTGGAGGAGGATCTGGACAGCCGCGCCCGGCGCAGGGACGAACTGGAGCGGCTTAAGGCTGAGGACCTTCAGGTATTGAATCAATTGTCCCACCTATCCGGCATGAACGCCAATCTGGTGGACCTGTTTCAGCTGAAGCACGCCCGCTTCCGCTTCGGGCGTATGCCGAAGGAGATATACAATCACTTATCCGCCCATTTTGAAAACAGGACGGATGTATACTTCTATCTCACCGGCGACGGCGGGGACTACATATACGGTATGTACGTCATGCCCACGTCCATGGAAGAGAAGATCGACGCTTTATTTCTGTCTCTGCACTTTGAGCGCATTTATATTTCCGGCCGCGTCCACGGGACTCCCGAAGAAGCGGCAGATATGATGAAAGAAGAGATCGCCGCCGCGGAAGTTGAAGCCGAGTCCCTCTTGCTGGAGATCGAGGGCATCAGGGAGGAGCAGAGAGATAAGCTGCTTTCCTGCTACTCTTACCTCCGCTATATGAACGACTCCTTTGATATTCGCCGGTATGCCGGGCATACGGAGAAAAACTTTTACATCATGGGCTGGGTGCCGGACAGCGAGATGGACGGGTTTGTGGCTGGCTTGAAGGGATTCCCCTCCGTGTCTTACGTCTACGACGATCCTGAAGGGGTGGACGATTTCACGCCGCCTACGAAAATCGTCAACCGAGGCCCGTTTAAGCTCTTTGAGCCTTTCACGGTGATGTACGGTTTGCCTTCCTATGGTGAATGGGACCCCACCCCGGTCGTGGCCCTGGTCTATACTCTCCTTTTCGGCGTCATGTTTGGCGATGTGGGACAGGGCTTGCTCCTGGCTGCCGCCGGGGCGCTGATGTGGCGCGTCAAAGGCATGTGGATGGGCCGGGTACTCGTCTGTACCGGCTTCGCTTCGGTGGTATTCGGTTTTCTATACGGCAGCTTTTTTGGAGACGAGGAATTTCTGGCCCATCTCCTGGGCTACCGGCCATTTCACGTCCTGGCCAGCGGCGCCAACACAAATCGTATGCTTTTTTCCGTGGTATTCGCCGGGGTCGGGATAATCAACGCGGCCATGGTCATCAATATAGTCGGCGGTTTCCGGCACAAAAACTATGAGAAAGCCCTGTTCTCCGTCAGCGGCATAGCCGGCATGGTTCTGTACTGGGGTATTCTTTTGAAGGTTCTCCCGCTGATGGGTTTTTCCCACGGCTTGCTCGGCCCGGCGTTTACCCTGGGCAGTATCGTCCTGCCGGTGGTCCTCATCTTCTTCCGCCATCCCCTGGGTAAGCTCATGGCGCGCTCCCCGGACTGGAAGCCGGCGAGCCTGTCGGATTTCATCCTGGAGAATCTGTTTGAAATGGTGGAGGCTTGCCTGTCTTACGTCTCCAACTCCATCTCTTTTCTCCGGGTAGGCGCTTTCGCCATATCCCACGCCGCCATGATGATGGTGGTCTATATGCTGGCGGGGGGGGCCTGGCTCAAGGGCGGCAACCCTCTTGTGATCGTCCTGGGCAACCTCTTCGTAGCGGGCCTTGAGGGGCTGCTGGTGGGTATCCAGACCTTGAGATTAATGTATTATGAGCTTTTCAGCCGGTTTTATACCGGAGGGGGCAAGCCCTTCAGCCCCATGGTGATCGATTACCGCGCAAGGGAAACAGAAAGGATTGGATGAGTATATGGAATACCTATTCGTATTATTGCCGGCGGCGATGCTCCTGCCCCTCTACGGGATCTACCGGAGAAAAGCCGCCGGGGGAAAAGTCAGATCCGCCCTAGCCGCCCAGATCACGGCTTTTTTCACCGTCTGCGTGCTTACCTGCGTCCTCGGCGTAGGCTCGGTCATGGCTTCCGCCGACGTGGAAGCCGCCGGCGCGGCCCAGGCCGGCGGAGCCGCCGCTTCGGCGGGGCTTGGTATGCTCTCCGCCGCCATATCCACAGGCTTGAGCTGCCTGGGCGCGGGTTTTGCCGTAGCGGCAGCCGCCTCGGCTGCCATGGGCGCCATCTCGGAGAAGGAGTCCACCTTCGGCAAAGCCCTCATCTTTGTGGCACTGGCCGAGGGCGTCGCGCTGTACGGCTTCCTGATCTCCTTCCTCATCCTGGGGAAATTCTAGCATGAAGTATTTCCTGATAACCGACAATGTGGATACACGCACGGGGATGAGGCTGGCGGGCGTCGAGAGCGAGCTCGCCTCCACCCGGCGGGAAACGGTGGAAGCCATAGACCGGGTCGTAGCGGATGAGACCGTCGGCGTGCTCCTTATCACGGAGAAGCTGGCGCGGCTTTGCCCCGACGTACTGGACGACTTGAAGCTGAACCTGGAGACGCCCCTTGTGGTGGAGATACCCGACCGCCACGGCACAGGGCGCCTGCCGGATTCCATCACGCGCTATATCCGCGAAGCCATCGGCGTGAAGCTATAGCAGCCGGGAGAAAAATATGCCTGACGAAGCGAAAAAGCTGGATACTTTTATCAAAGAAATCATGAACGACGCCCGAAGCGGGAGCGAGTCCATACTTGCCGCCGTGGAAGCGGACCGGAGCTGCGCTATGGCTGAGGCCGAGAGAGAGTACCGCGCCGAAGCCGACCGCTTCGTCCGGGACGGCGCCGCCCGGGCCCGGGCGGAGTCCGGCAGGAGGATCTCCCGGAAGCTCATGGAAAACAAACGCGCACTCCATCAATACAGGCAAGAGCTTTCCGCCGAGCTGACGGAAGATGTGAAAGCCCGGCTTCGGGCATATACGCAGACCCCGGAGTATCTCACGCGCCTGGAGTCCCTCCTCCACGAAGTATTGGAGCAGTTCGACTATGAATCGGTGACCGTTTACCTGCGCCCCATAGACCTGGAGCTGATCCGGCAGATGGGGAAAGCCCTTCCCCGCGCCGGACTCACCTTTGAGGAGGGCGCCTTCGAGCTGGGGGGACTGATCTGCGAGTGCCCCGGACGGCGGCTGAGGTCGGATCTGACCTTCGATCTTAAGCTCGAAGAGCTCAGCTCGCGTTACTCCGAGCTCTTTGCCCTTGAGGAGGTTTTATGACCGGCTCCTGTTATGTGTACGGCGTAAACGGACCCGTACTTGAAGCCCGGGGCGGGGGCCCCGCCATGCGTGAGATCGTGCATGTGGGCAAACAGCGCCTGATCGGCGAGGTGGTCCGCATCGAAGGGGAGCGTATCACCATCCAGGTCTACGAGGACACTACAGGCATCCGGCACGGCGACCCGGTCGTGTGTACCGGCGCCCCCATGTCCATCACGCTGGGCCCCGGTTTGCTGAACAATATATTTGACGGCATCGCCCGGCCCCTCAAGGCTATCGAAGCCTCCGCGGGCCCCTATATCACCAGGGGCATCATGCTTGACGCGGTAGATAAGGACAAGATCTGGCCGGTCACCGTGACGGTGAAAGCGGGGGACGCCCTGAGCCCGGGCCTGCCGTACGGATACTGCCGGGAGACGGAGATCATTCGGCATTACCTGATCACGCCCCCGGGGCTGAGCGGCGTCGTCACCCGGGCGGCGCCCGACGGGGACTATAAAGCCGACGACTGCGTCGTTGAGCTGCGGGACGCCCAGGGCCGCGAAAGGCAGCTGACCTTATGCCAGACCTGGCCCATCCGGCGGGCGCGGCAGGCGGCGGAAAGGCTGCCTCTGACCCGGCCCCTGCTCACCGGGCAGCGCGTCATCGACGCTTTGTTTCCCATCGCCAAAGGGGGATGCGCGGCTATACCCGGTCCATTTGGCGCGGGCAAGACCGTGATGCAGCACCAGCTGGCGAAGTGGTCCGACGCGGACGTTATCGTTTACCTGGGCTGCGGCGAGCGGGGAAATGAAATGACCGAGGTGCTGGAGGAGTTCTCCCGGCTCATCGACCCTAAGAGCGGCTTCCCCCTCCTCGCCCGCACCGTGCTCATCGCCAACACTTCCAATATGCCCGTAGCCGCCAGGGAAGCTTCCGTTTATACCGGCATGACTATCGCCGAATACTACCGGGATATGGGGTATCATGTGGCGATGATGGCGGATAGCACCTCCCGCTGGGCGGAAGCTTTGCGGGAGATATCCGGGCGCCTTGAGGAGATGCCCGCTGAAGAGGGCTTCCCCGCGTATCTGCCTTCCCGCCTGGCTGAGTTCTACGAGCGGGCCGGATACGTGCGCACCCTGGGGGGCGAAGAAGGCTCCGTCACCGTGGTCGGCGCGGTCTCCCCCCAGGGAGGCGACTTTTCCGAGCCGGTCACCCAAAACACAAAGCGCTTCGTCCGCTGCTTCTGGGCCCTCGACCGATCGCTGGCTTACGCGAGGCACTTTCCTTCCATTAATTGGATCACATCCTACTCGGATTACCAGAATGAGCTTGCCCCCTGGTACGAGGAGCATCTGGGCCCCGGGTTCGGGCAGCTCCGATCCAGGGTGACGGCCCTTCTGCAAGAGGAAAGCCAGCTCATGGAGATCGTGAAGCTTATCGGCTCGGACATCCTTCCGGAGGACCAGAAGCTCGTGATTGAGGCGGCGCGGGTCGTGCGTCTGGGTTTTCTGCAGCAAAACTCCTTCCACGACGTGGACACCTACGTGCCCATCGAAAAGCAAAGCAAGATGCTTGAGCTCATCATGAAGCTGTACGACGGGGCTAAGGCCGTGGTGGAGAAAGGCATACCCATATCCCGCCTCAAGGCGACAGGTATATTCGACGCGCTGATCCGGCTGAAGTACGACACGCCAAACGACAGGCTCGATCTGCTGGACCGATACGCCGGCGATATAAACGCGGCGGTGGAAAAAGTACTATCTGAAAATTTATAACGCTCATACACCGCAGCGATGAAAAGCTGCGAAGTACCGACGAATACGAGGTGCGAAGCGGGATGCGATTGGAACACTTAGGCCTTACGGGCATATCAGGCCCCCTTGTGATGCTCGACGGCGTCAAAGACGTCGGTTATGACGAGATAGCGCAAATCACCGTCGGGGAAGACGACCACCGGCTGGGCCGCGTGATCCGCATCGACGGGGACAGGGCGGTGCTGCAGGTCTTCGAGGGCACGGTGGGTATAGCCCGGGAGAACGCCAGGACACGGTTCACCGGCAGGCCCCTTGAGCTGCCCCTCTCCCCGGAGATGCTTGGGCGGGTATTCAGCGGCGCGGGCAGGCCCATCGACGGCTTGGGGGAGCTGTACGCCCGGGAGCGCCGGGACATCAATGGCGCATCCATCAACCCCGTGTCCCGGGTGTATCCCAGAAACTGCATTTATACGGGCATATCGGCTATCGACGCCATGTGCACGCTGATCCGGGGGCAGAAGCTGCCTATATTCTCCGGCTCGGGCATGAAGCACAACGAGGTCGCCGCGCAGATCGTGCGCCAGGCGAGGATCGCCCCCGGAGGCGGGGCCGCGCCCGACAGCGAGACCTCATCCGGCGGCGTGGCTGCATCCGGCAGCGGGGCAGCATCCGGCAGCGGGGCAGCATTCGGCAGCGGGGCAGCATCCGGCAGCGGGGCAGCATTCGGCAGCGGGGCTGCATCCGGCGAAGCCCTGCCCACCGAAATCTCTTCCGGCGATGAGGACAAGTTTGCCGTAGTATTTGCCGCGATGGGCATCAAAAACGACACAGCCGAATTCTTTCGCCATGACTTCGAGAAATCCGGCGCCCTCCAGCGCGTAGTCATGTTCATGAACCTGGCTTCCGACCCTATCATCGAGCGGATATTCACCCCCCGCTGCGCCCTGACCGCGGCAGAGTACCTGGCTTTCGAGCACGGCTACCACGTCCTGGTAGTCATGACGGATATGACCTCCTACTGCGAGGCGCTGCGCGAGTTTTCATCCTCTATGGGGGAGATACCCTCCCGCAAGGGCTACCCAAGCTACCTGTACTCCGATCTGGCTTCCCTGTACGAGCGGGCGGGCATGATACGGGGCAGCGGCGGCTCTGTGACGCAGATGCCTATACTCACTATGCCAAACGACGACATCACCCATCCCATCCCCGACCTGACCGGCTTCATCACCGAAGGTCAGATCGTCCTGGACCGTACCCTGGAGCAGATGGGCCTGTACCCGCCCATCGCCGTGCTGCCTTCCCTCTCGCGCCTCATGAAGGACGGGATCGGCAAAGGGTACACCCGGGAGGACCATCCCCAGCTCTCCAGCCAGCTCTTCGCTTCCTACGCTATGGCCCAGGAGGCCCGGAGCCTGGCTTCTGTCATCGGCGAAGACGAGCTCAGCGGGACCGATAAGCGCTACATGCAGTTCGCCAGGTCCTTCGAAGATCGCTTCATCCGGCAGAATGAGGATGAGAACCGTACCATCGACGAATCTCTGGACACGGGCTGGGAGACGATCTCGGTCATACCGGAGGAAGAGCTTGACCGCATCGACGCGGCCCTGCTCAGGCGGTTTTACGTCAAATCCTCCGAACAGGCGAGGCGCTAAACGATGGCTGTCATCCCTACAAAAAATAACCTGATCAACGCCAGGCGCTCCCTGGCCCTTGCCAACGTGGGATATGATCTCATGGACCGCAAGAGGAATATATTGATACGGGAGATCACCGGGCTCATCGACAGGGCCCGGGAAGTCCAGTCCCGCATCGACGATACTTTCGCCCAGGCTTACGAGTCCCTGCAGGCGGCGAATATCACCCTGGGCATCGACGCGGCGAACGCCATCGCCGGCTCCGTGCCCGTGGACGATACCATCGCCGTGCGCTACCGCTCCGTCATGGGCGTCGAGATACCGCTGCTAAGTAAGGATGACAGCAAGCCGCAGCTCTACTACGGCTTCGCCGGCTCCAACTCCATGCTGGACGAGGCCTACATCCGCTTCATCGAGGCGAAGAAGCTGGCCCGGGAGCTGGCGGAGCTGGAGACGACCATCTACCGCCTGGCTTACGCCATCAAAAAAACCCAGAAGCGCGCAAACGCCCTGAGCAACATCATCATACCGAATATCACCGGCACGGTGAAATTCATCACCGACGCCCTTGAGGAAAAAGACCGGGAAGAGTTCGTCCGCCTCAAGGTCATCAAAGCGCAGAAATAGCACAGCGGGCAGGCGGGACTCGGGGCATGGCTATGTATAGGCGATGATTCACGGCTTCGGCCAGATATAGCCATACCCCGAGTCCCGCCTGCCCCTTTACAGATACGTAAACCGCCAGCTATGTCTTAAAACAGCGCCGCGTCTTTGTATACCCCCACATTCAGCACCATACCCACCGCCATCATATTCGCCAGCAGGGCGCTGCGCCCATAGCTGATGAAAGGCAGCGGTATGCCGGTGATGGGCATAATGCCCACCACCATACCCACATTCTGCAGGATGTGGAAGAGCAGCATGGACACGACGCCGGAGATCACCAGCCCGCCAAACAGATTCTTTGCCCGGGCGGCGATCACCAGGCAGCGCATGAGCAGCGCGAAAAACAAAGCCAGCACCACAAAGCAGCCGACGAACCCAAATTCCTCGCCTAACACACAGAAGATGAAGTCTGTCCACTGCTCCGGCAGATAACCGCTGCCCGTCTGGGCGCCCCGGCCCCAGCCCTGGCCCCATAAGCCCCCCGAGCCGACGGTGATTTGCGCCTGGATCAGATTCCAACCCCAGCCCCGGGGATCGTACTCGGGGTCGATGAATACCAGCAACCGCATCAGCTGGTAGTCCTCCAGGGGCAGCCACCAACCCATGTTGACGTGGCCATAGATCCATACCACGACCCCGCTGATACCGCCCCCAAACATGAGGAGCAGCTTCCACAGCGACCCCCCCCCTGCCAGCAGCATACCAAAAAGGATGGCGACGATCACCAGGCCGGTCCCCAGATCGGGCTGGATCACGATAAGACCCAGAGGTATAGCGCCGTAGATCAGCGCCGGTATCAGCTGCCTCCAGGTCTTCAACTGGCCGTTTTTGCCGCCCAGATACTTCGCGAGGCAGAAGATGAGCATGATTTTCGCCGGCTCCGCGGGCTGGATGCGTATGGGCCCCACATCGAGATAGCGCTGGGCGCCTTTAGCGGACTCGCCGAAAAGCAATACAGCCAGCAGCATCAGGTTCATGAGCCCATAGATCAGCTTCTCGAAATTCATCAGGCGGCTGATGTCGATGGACTGCATGCCTAGTATCAGGATCAGGCCGACGAGGGCGGCCAAACCCTGCTGAAGCAAATAATTCGTATCGTTTTTCACCGCTGCGGACACGCTGGCGCTCTTGAGCACCATCAGCCCGGCGCACAGGATGAGCAGCAGGAAAGCCAGCAGCGTATAGTCCAGATTTTTTACCGCGAGGCGTATCTTATCCTTCACCGGGTATATCCCTTTCCATAAAGAAGTATTCCAGCACGCCCTTCGCCACCAGCCCCGCCGAGCCTGAGCCGCTATGGCCGTGCTCCATCACGCAGGCAAAGGCGATCTGGGGGTCTTCCGCCGGGGCGAAGCAGATGAATAAGCCGTCGAAGTCCTTATTCTTGATGTATCCCGCCCTGCCCGGCTGGGCGGTGCCCGTCTTCGCGCCTCCGCCTATACCGGCCGGCAAGCCCGCGAAGGCGCCGTATGCGGTGCCCCCCGGCCTGGCGGCCGAGGTCATGGCTTGCTTCGTGGCGTCCAGTATCCACTGCTCCACATCCACCCGGCGGCCTTGCGGCTCATGCCGGCTCTTCAGCCTGCCGTCGGGGTAGTAAATCTTATCGACCACATAAGGCGTGTAATACGTCCCTCCGTTGGCGATGGTCGCCACATACGCCGCCAGCTCGACGATGGTGTATTGATTGTAGCCTTGCCCGATCCCCGTGTTGAAGGTGTCCGCGTCGCGCCAGGTGGTATCCTCATTCAGCCTTTCCCTGCGCCGGGCTTCCAGGGTGTTTTTCTTGCTGCTCCACTCCCGCTCCAGGCGCCTTTTGTCCTGATCCGTCTCCGCCGAAGCCAGCAGTGACAGGTACTCCGTCTCCAGATCGTCCAGCTGCCTGTCCGTATCCCGGTTGATGGACTCCGAGCGGCGGCTGAACTCCACCGACTGCCAGTTGACGCTGGGCAGCAGCCCGGCGCCTTCGTAGGGCAGATCCAAGCCTGTCCTGGCGTCCATGTTGAACTCATGGCCAATGGCGCCGATGTTGCCTATGCCCGCCCGCCTGGCGGCTTCCTGGAAGTACACGTTGCAGCTCCTGGCCATGGCTTGGTAGTAGTTCAGGGAACCATGGACGCCTGTGCACTTGATGTACGGCTTATACCAGTACGCCCCGCCGCAGGTGATGCGGGTATTGACCGTCAGGTTACCTGAAGCGAGGGCAGCCATGCCGGTTATGGGCTTAAACGTCGAACCGGGCACATAGCTCCCCTGCATGGCGCGGTTGTACAGAGCCGCGGGCTGTTGATTAAAATAATAATCCGCGTGCTCCTGGCTCATGGAGTTCCCGTTGAAATCATCCGGATACATCTCCGGGTAGCTCATCATCGCCAGTACGCCGCCGGTATTGACGTCCAGCACCACCGCGGCCCCGGCGTTGGCCTTCGGATATGACCCCGCCACATTGGCCAGGACTTCCTCGAAGACGTCTTCCAGCACCTTTTGCAGCTTCATGTCTGTGGTCAGCTGGAGGCTATTGCCCGTCACGGAAGGGATATAGGTGATCTCCTCCAGGGGATGGTTCCTGGCGTTCACCGTCACTTCCCGGTAACCGTTTGTCCCCTTGAGCTCGAACTCATAGGATTTCTCCACCCCCGTCTTGCCCACCAGGTCACCCAGGCCATGGTTTTCGTAACCCGGCTCGTCGATCTCCTCCTTGATGGGATGCACGTAGCCCAGCAGATGCCCCATCATCCCGCCATAAAGGTACAGGCGTCTGGGACTGGTCTCGATCATGATGCCGGGAAGCTGCCAGCGGCGCTCTTCCAAGCGGATCACCGTCTCCAGGGGGATATCGCGCTTGATCATTATCGGCTCATACAGCCTGCTGGACTGGCTGTCGATGCTCGCCCGTATGGCTTCCACAGTGATATCCGGGTCCTCCAGTACCAGCACCAGGTCTTCCACGACCTGCTCGATATCCTGGTTCCTCAGCCCGATGTAGTTCAATGTCAGATTATACACAGGGCGGTTGGTGACCAGCACATCGCCCCGGGCGTCCATGATTTCCCCCCGGGAAGCTTTTTCCGGTATCCAGCGGGTGGACTGGACGACGGCTTTATTCAGGAATATCTCTTCCTGGAGAACCTGCAGCCAAAACAATCGGGCCAGGAGGGCATAGAAGACGGCGGCGATGAGCATCGCAAACAAAACTTGCCTTCTTCTCGCTTGTTTTCTTTCCCTGCTCTCCTCCCATAGGGGCGGCACCCGGACGTTCATCCCATCACTCCCCTTCCCCGGCTTCCGGCTCTTCCTTCAACTTAAGCATGCGGTCGGCTAAATGAAAAAACGGCCCGTATAAAAAGGGGACGAGGCACATATTGAGCAGCACCTCAAATACGCCCTGATATACGATCAGGCTAAAGTACCAGCGGGCCCCCGCCATGTGGCCGAAGACAAAGACGATAAATAGGCAGATCAACGATCCGATCAGGGCGTTGATCACAGGCACCCACATGTTCTCCTTAAATATGCTCCTGGTCAGGGCGCCGGTCACCGCCCCGGCTACGCATTTAGCCAGGGCGTTCAGCCCGATAAACCGCCCGAAAAACAGGTCTTCGGCCAACCCCACCAGGAAGCCGGCGACCCCGCCTCTGACAGGGCCGCGAAACATGGCGTTGAACACGACAAGCAGGATAAGGAAGTCCGGCGTAGTCCAGGCAAGGCCCGACATCCGGGGGAAAACGCTCCTCAGGATCAAACCGGCTAATGTGATCAGCGCCAGCGCCACGTTATACATCGGTCGCTTACCCCTCGCCCTCGTCCCAGTCGAGAAATGTATCCGGCGGGGCGCTGTAGTTCGTGCCGCCCTCCGGGAACTCCTCCCCGTCCTCCCATATGGCCCGCACCACCATGACCTCTTCCAGGCGGCGGAAGTCCACCGCCGGGCGGATCATCGCCCTCTTCGCCAAGCCGTTGGAATCCGGCAGCACCTCTTCCACCGTGCCGATCATAAGCCCCTGGGGGAATACGCTTCCATAGCCGGATGTGATCACGGTCTGGCCGGGTTTGATCTCCGCGTCGTGGTCCACCCGCAGCATTTCAAGCAAATCGTCCTGCCCCGTGCCGGATACCATCCCGGGGGAAAACCGGGTCTCCGTGATCCTGGCGCCGATGGCGCTCTCCCTGTCGATGAGCAGCAGCACCTCAGCCGTATGCGGGGTCACGGCCACTATCCGCCCCACCATGCCGGCAGGGGCGATGACCGCCATGTCGCAATCCAGCCCCGACAAGCTGCCTTTATCCAATATCACCGACTGATTCCAGTTTTCCGTGTCCTTACCGATCACCCTGGCGATCACCAGGTCAAAGGCCCTGCCATGGGTCGTCTTATAATCCAGAAGCGCGCCCAGGCGCCGGTTTTCCTCCTGAAGCTCTTTGAACTGTTGTATCCAGTACTCCGCGGCGGACAAGGATTCCCTCAGGCTCTCGTTCTCTTCCCGGATAAGCTTGTTGCTCTGAAAGTAGCCGAAGAACCCGTGTAAGCCTCCGCCCACATAGTTCGCGAGCCTCTGCACAGGCCAGGCTATCTCCCGCAAAGGCTTACCCGGCCCGGCCATGTCGGCGCTCTGCCATCCGGTCCTCTGCATCAGATAAAGCAGCAGGATCACCACTACGGTAAGCACGCTGGCCCATAAGGCGCCTCTTCGTTTCATTTCGCGTTTCCCTTGATCAAGCTCATATAGTCAAACCCATTCAACTCGGGATCCTCAGTTTTTCCGGTGAAAGCAGGCATCCTGCCCGCCTCCAGCAAGCTGAAATACTTACCGTGGGAGATGATGACATGGTCATAGAGCCGTATCCCCAGTATCTCACCCGCAGTCGCCAGCCGGCCTGTTTCCTCCATGTCCTGTATGCTCGGCTTCAGGTCGCCGCTGGGATGGTTATGTAGGATGATGATCCCGGCGGCGCTGCGCTTAAGGGGGGCTTTGTATACTTCTCTCGGGTGTACGGGCGCCGACGCGAGCCCCCCCAGGGACACCTGATCCACCGCGATGACCTGGTTGGCGGAATTCAGGCTCAACACCCGCACCGCTTCCTGATCCAGGTAGCCGATCTCACCCTGGAGCATATCGGCGGCGTCCTTGGGGCCATGGATGACAGGCTTATGCTCTGCGGCGGCATATAGCAGCCTCCGGGAAAGCTCCATGGCGGCTTTGATCCGGCAGGCCTTCGCTGCCCCTATCCCCCGAAATTCGCTAAGCTCCTTCGTGTCGGCTTCGATAATGAAGCGGCCCTCTTTTTCCAGCAGCACGCGATGTGCCAGCGTCAGGACGGATTCGCCCCTGCTGCCGGTCCCCAGCAGTATAGCCAGGAGCTCATGATCCGTCAGATGCCGGGAACCGTAGGTCATCAGCTTCTCCCGGGGCTGCAGGAAGCCCGGCATCTTCTTTACATCGATGGCGTTTGCTTTTGACGCGGCTTTACTCATGCCCCGCCGCCTTTCCTTGGGCGGCGCCGGGCGCGAACCCCGCTTCTTCCAGAAGCCGGGCTGTGCGGTACAGGGGAAGCCCCATCACATTGAAGTAGCAGCCCTCGATCCGGGGGATGAGCGAGCCGCCGAAGCCTTGTATCCCATACGCCCCCGCCTTGTCGGCGGAGTCGCCGGAGTCCAGGTAGTCTTCTATGCGCCAATGCTCCAGGGGCGCCATCCATACCTTCGTCTCTTCATAGGCGGGGGCAGGGCAGCTCGCGCCGTAGCGGACCAGGCATACGCCGGTGTACACGATGTGGCTCCTGCCGGCGAGCCGGGTAAGCATGCGGCGGGCGTCCTCCCGGTCGCGGGGTTTGCCCAGTATGTCGCCGTCGATGCAAACCACCGTATCAGCCGCCAGTATCCAGCTGCCCCGGTTCGCCTCGGCGGCAGCTTCCGCCTTAGCCCCGGCGGAGGCCATGGCTTGCCCGGCGGGCGGCCCCGACAGGCGCAAGGCGCCCTCGTCGATGGGGCTCGGCTTGACCGTAAATGGTATCCCCAGGTGCGCTAAGAGTTCCCGTCTGCGCGGGGAAGCCGAAGCTAATATTAATTGTGTCATCCGAAAAACCTCGATTGCATGGTAATTTATGTAATTTTACCACAAGTCGGAGGCTTTGTCCAGTGGTTTTGTAAATTTTATCCAAGCCCGCTTTCGCCCTCCGCCAGGTACTCCTTCAGCCATTGGTAGACGTCCGGGTTCTGGAAGGACAAGCCCTCCAGGACTTCCTTCATCTCCCGGGACTCGAAGGAGAAGGACTGTGAATCCTTCATGTGGTCGTAGCGGATATTGATCTCCTCGTTGCCCAGGAGGATCGTGAGCATCGTGGACGCCATGTCCCCCAGGGGAGGGCGGTCGATATGGCTGTGCTGATAGGACGCGGTGACCGTGGTCCCTTCCCCCACCTTGGAGTCGATGGCGAAGCTCCCGTTGCAGGAGGTGGACGTATCCTTCAGCATAGGCAGCCCCAGCCCGACTTTACGCGTGGTGCGGGTCGTGTAGAAAGGGTCGGTGACCTTCGCTATGGTTTCTTCGTCCATCCCCCTGCCGTCGTCGGCTATGGAGAAGGTCAGGCGGTCTTCCGCCGTCTCCTCGTTCACCGTGACGGTGACGGTAGAGGCGCCGGCCGCGATGGAGTTTTGTACGATATCCAGTATATGCAACGAAAGCTCCCTCATCTCACTCGTCCTTTCCAATTCTGGCTGCGTCCGCTTCCTCTGTATTGTCAGTCACGTACCACCTACAGTACGCTCCTTCCAAACATCGTTGCTTGCCTTGCCAGAACCGAAAATTACTTCGTGAGACATGTCGTCCTTTCCGATTCTGGCTACGTCCGCTTGTTGCTATTCACAGGAGCGAGGACCCGGGGTGCGCCTATTTACCGCGATGGTTCACAGCTTCGGCCAGATATAGAAATCGATTGAAGCAACTCCTACCGACTCCAACGCGACGTCCATGTCGCGATTCCGTCTGGCGTGACATCGTGTCACGCCTACGGATTTGCCAGGTTTGCGATTTCTTATCTGGTCGACGAAGCCGTTCAATCCATCGCATGCAAACAGCCACACCCCGGGTTCCCACTCCCGTTAACTGTAACTGCCGCTATCTCGCGACGATGATCTCCCTGCCTTCCCGGCCTTTCATGGCCAGGGCCAGCTCCCCCAGGGACCAGTGGTCCAGGTAGGCCGCGCAGTGTATCTCCCCTATCTGATCCGGGTCATGGGCGTCGCAAGCCGTGACGTACCGGTAGCCCTGCCGGCTGATCTCCCCCAGGAGGGCTTCGTCCCTGGGCATGTGCCGGGTAAGCTCTATCCCGTCGAAGCCCAGATAATCAGGGATAAGGCCCAGCACGGCGGTTACGCTGTAGGACGGCTTGTCCGCGTGGGCCGCTATACATAAGCCGCCGAAGCGGTGGACGGCGGGTATAGCGTCGTCCACGCTGATGCTCGTGGAGTCCAGAAGCATCCGCTCTTCCTCCCGGAGCAGCTCGCCGGCCCGGCTCACGACCCACTGGTTGCCGAAGTACCGACTGTCGTTTATCTGCTTGGACTTCAGCGGCTTGATCGTCTCGTCCCATGCCTCCAGCGCTTCTACGGAATCAAACAGGCATACCAGATGTATGCCTTCCTGGGTCTCCAGCTCCATGCCCGGCACGACGATAAGGCCCTTTTCCTTGCCTTCTTCGTAAAATGGCCGGACGTTTTCCACGGCATTGTGATCAGTGACGGCGACCACGTCAAGCCCGAAGCCGAGGCAGCGCTCCACCACCGGCCCGGGCAGCATAGTGTCCTGGGCGCAGGGAGATAAAGCCGTATGCATATGGAGGTCGATCGTCCACTCGTTCATCTTGGCCCCTCGCGCCGCTTATTTCGCCAATGCCGACTCCCATTCATAGAACCTCACCGCCATCCGGTAGGCAGGCTCCTTCGTGACGAACACCGGTATACCTTCCTCCGCCGCCCGCTCCAGCACCCCTTCTACCGGCTTGTTGTCCTCCAGCAACACGATCCCCGACAGCTCCAGTAGCTGAGCCACCGCCAGGACATTGATGTTGGTCATCACGGTGAGCCAGAGCTGCCCGGTCTTGGCCTTGCCCATGACATTGCTGAGAAGGTCGCCGATATAGCAGCCCTCCAGCGCCATTTCCTGCCCGGCCATGTCGGGAAGAAGCAATTCCATTTCCATCAACTGGGCCAATTCCCCTGCTTTCATAGAAACCTCCGTTTATGCGTCTGTCCGCGCGTAAGCCGGACAAGCCGCTTATACATATTCCCGCCACCATTGCAAGCTGATATCCTCATAGTCTTCTTCCAGTTCCTTCATGATCTCGGAGACGCGGAGGTGCTGCGGGCAGACCTCTTCGCATTTCTTGCAAGCCACGCACAGGGAAGGGGGCTTGCGGATGAGGTGATTGATCTCGTACTTCACGCTGCTATAGCAGTCAAACATGGAGGATTCGTTCCGCAGGCTGATGAGTAGGGGTATCTCCAGGGCTTTGGGGCAGCCGGGGAGGCAGTACCCGCAGCCCGTGCAGCCGTAAGGGATAAGCTTGCGGTACTCATCCGCCATCTCCGCGATGACCGCCAGCTCCTTATCGTCAAGGCAGCCCGCGTCCGCGCCGGAGAGTATATCCAGGTTTTCCTCCAGTTGGGCGAAATCGCTCATGCCGCTTAGGATCGTGGTGACTTCCGGGAAGTTTGCCACCCACCGCAGCCCCCAGTCCGCCGGGCTGCGCTTCGTATCGATAGCGTCCCAGTACTTCTGTATCGACGGCGGTATCTTGTTGGTCAGCTTGCCGCCCTTCAGAGGCTCCATGACGACCACAGCCATCCCCTTCGACGCGGCGTAGCGCAGCCCCTCGACGCCGGCTTGTCTGTCCGCGTCCATATAGTTGAGCTGTATCTGCACGAAATCCCAGTCGGCGGAGTCAACGATTTCTTTGAATAATTCGAAGCTCTCCCCGTGGTAGGAGAAGCCGAAATTCCGTATCTTCCCTTCTTCCCGCTTCCGCCGGAGAAAGGAGACTGTATCGCATTCCCGTATCACGGGCCAGTACCGCTCTTTCATGCCGTGAAGGAGATAAAAGTCGATATAGTCCCGCTCCAGCCGCTTCAGGGAAGTATCCAGGAAGTAGTCGTGCTCCTCCGGCTTCTTCAGCCGCATGGAAGGCAGCTTCGTTGCGACCATTACCTTTTCCCCGTAGCCGTCCCTGAGCGCCTTCGCGATGACTTCCTCGCTGCCCCCCTCATAATAAGTAAAGGCCGTATCGATGTAGTTGACGCCGTGGTCGATAGCATGGCGGATCATGCGGATGGACTCGGCTTCGTCTATGTCCCCGCCGCCCGCTGCCGGCTTGGGCAACCGCATGGCGCCAAAGCCCAGCAGGGAGTGCTTTTGCCCCGTCTTCGGGTTCGT
>Ga0082212_10000143_pt1 | contig 104897 bp, 82 predicted proteins | sample TergutNt197P3_FD_71548 | JGI IMG/M metagenome (GOLD analysis project Ga0082212, IMG submission 71548) | Neocapritermes taracua P3 segment gut microbial communities from Petit-Saut dam, French Guiana - Nt197 P3 | ecosystem: Host-associated > Arthropoda: Insects > Digestive system > Gut ...
AAGAGGAAGATGAGCATGAGTGCTTATTTTGCTATCCAGGGATTCAGATGCTTGGCTCGTTCGGAACACGGATGCGTGCAGTTCGTGAAGTCCTTGAGTACTGCGCGTGTGAGCTGCCATTCGAAGTGCTTCAAATAGAAGACAGCGAGGATGTTGATGAGGACGGAGATACGGTTCCTGATGAGGATGATGATGATGTCGAAGACCGGCTGATCACGAAATATGGTTCTTGGAAAGCATTTATCACTGAGATGCGAGCTTTCGTTATCGAGTGCTGGGACAACCAAGACGCGCGTCTGGCTGCAAATCCAGACCCTACTGCCACCCGGTTACGAGACAACGAAAAGGTACAACGGATCTTCATGCGTATGCTCCCTGAGCAGTGCATCGAAATCGACAGCTAGCCCAGACACTGAGGTGGTCGGGCTCTCTTTGATGTCCTCTTACTTCATGGAAGTGTCCGGGGGCATTCCTAGAGTTGTTTCCAGCACTAGGAGGAAACATGGTCACAAGAGTCTGGGAACAACCCAGTTTCCGATTCGACATTTTCGAATCGCCAGTGGGCGAAGCTGACACATTGCAGGAAGCTACTCCCCCGCAATCACAGTTGGATGGAATCCCCGAGCAGGTCATCCCAGAAGAAGAATCCCGCCCGCTGCTTTCAACAGAAACTGACCATCTAACGAAACAAACTGCTCCTGTTTTCAGGCCACGAACCCAAGAAGATTTTGCACCATCTGGCGCAGTGAGCAGGGTCCGTGCGAATATTGCTGCACTGACTGTGCTGAGAACACTGGAAGAAGAAAAGCGTCCAGCTACCGCCGAGGAGCAGACGGTTCTCGCACACTACGCTGGGTGGGGTGGGGCAAGTGTGGGGAATATTTTCGATGACAGCCGAGAAGATTTCCTAACCGAGCGTGCACAGTTGAGGGAGCTTCTCACCGAGGAAGAGTGGACTGCAGCCCGAGCGACCGTTATAAATGCCAACTACACCGATGCTTCTATTGTTGAAGCTATCTGGGGTGTAGTCCAGGAGGCTGGCTTCCAGCAAGGGCGCGTGTTGGAACCAGGTTGTGGCACAGGGCATTTCATTGGGTTTGCCCCACCTGGCGCGCACATGGTGGGTGTGGAGATCGATCCTGTGTCGGCGAGAATCGCGCGAGCTTTGTATCCTGATGCGAGTATTCGGGCAGAGTCTTTTGGTGACACGAACCTTCCCACTGAGTACTTTGACCTAGTGATCGGTAACGTTCCATTCGGTGACTTTCCTGTTTATGATCCCGTTTGGAATCCGGGCAACAAAATGTCTATCCACAATCATTTCATTGTGAAGTCTATTGGTCTAACCAAACCAGGTGGAATGGTCGCTGTCCTGACATCCTCGTACACCATGGATTCGCTGAACACCGACACCCGGGAACGAATTGCGGACATGGCGGACCTGGTGTCAGCTGTGCGGCTTCCCACTGGAGCTCATCGAACTGCTGGTGGCACTGATGTGGTTACGGATCTCCTCGTGTTCCAGCGACGCCTCGAACCAGAAAAAGACACAGAGAAGGAGATCGTTTGGTCAATAGAACAGAATCTTCCCGAGTGGGTGAAGAGCGACGTCGTCGACATACCCAACAAGGAGGGTGCCCTTGAGCAATACCAGCTGAACAACTATTGGGCCTCGCATCCTGACAATATCCTCGGCACCACACAGATCACGGTTGGCATGCATGGTGTTGCAGGGCTGGAGGTTGTCGCCAAAGCATCGGAGGGAAGTCTGAGCGAACAAATCACAATGCGAGTTCTTGATGATTTCCATCGAGCAGCTGACCCCGTGTTCGCGCCTGCTGTTGAAGCGGAGAATACTGAGATTATTGTGGCCGACCCGTCTTTACTGGATGGTGAGATCCGGTGGAGCAAGGACCAAGGGTTCACCCAGGTGCGCGGTGGGGTCATGATGGAGCTGTCTGTTCCACAAGCACAAGCTGTTGAAACCAAGCATCTGATGGAATTACGTGACCAACTTCGCACATTGATTGATGCGGAGAATTCTCCCACCAGTGACCCCGGCGATCTTGATGAGCAACGGTATCAGTTGAAGGAAAACTGGGAAAAGTATGTTGCCAAGTATGAGGCGATAACGAGGGTCACTATTTCGACGAAAACTATTACTGACAAGGTAACCGGTGAACAAGAGACTGTAGAGTATGCGAAAGTTCCGCCGGCTGTAAAGCGGTTTCTCACTGATCCGATTGGTGCGCGGATCACTGGACTGGAAATCTACAAGCAGGGGTGGGATAAACCACGGCCGGCAGGGATACTCCTGAACAGGCAACTCACTCCACGCCAGGAAGTTGAGCAGGTTGAAACCCCAGCTGATGGTCTCGCGGTTGTGCTAGCAGAAACGGGTGGGAGGGTTGATCTTGAACGGATCTCTGAACTGCTGAGCGGACAACCAAAGCAGGACATCATTGATGCTTTGGGTGACAAGATTTTCCATGATCCTTCTACTAACGAGTGGGCTACCTCTGCGGTGTACCTATCCGGGAATGTGCGTGCCAAGCTTGATGAGGCTCGTGTCATGGCTGCCCAGAATCCTCAATATTCCCGCAATGTCTCAGCATTAGAGGCTGTGCTGCCAGTGGATATTCCCATGGGAAATATTCGACCACGGCTGGGCGCGGTGTGGATTCCTGACACTGACGTCCACGATTTCATGGCAGACGTACTGGGGCGTGCACCCGATCGATGTGTACAAAAGGGTTCGGCATCATGGGATATTTCAGTAAATTCTTGGTTGGCAGATAGACCAGAATCAGTGTCCACCTGGGGAACAAGACAGATGCCTTTCCACAAGATCGTGAAAAACATTTGCGAGAACAAACCCATCGAAGTACGAGATTCGTACTACGAAGATGGAAAGAAAAAGCAGGGAGGGATCAACACTACAGAAACCATTGCAGCTCAAGCCAAAGCAAGCGAGATTGAAGAAAAGTTTGCGGAATGGTTGTGGAGTTCCCCGGATCGAGCACAACGGTTAACCCAGGAATACAATCGTCGATTCAACTCGAAGGTTGCCCGCTCCTATGAAGTCGAAGGAACCCAGCAGACTTTTCCTGGTCTCAGTGACTCGTTTACACCACACCCCTGGCAACGCACCGCTGTAGCGCGAATACTCGCCGAACCATCAGTCGGCTTATTCCATGAGGTCGGTGCTGGGAAAACAGCTGAAATGATCATGGGCACAATGGAATTGAAACGCCTCGGATTGGTGAACAAACCACTAGTGGTGGTGCCGAATCACATGTTGCTACAGTTTTCTTCCGAATGGTATCGATTGTATCCTCAGGCCAAACTATTTGCGGCAGACAAAGCAGACACTGACAAGCACTCTCGGCAAGCGTTCATTTCTAAAGCAGCAATGAACGATTGGGATGCGATCATCATCACCACAACTGCTTTCGGGCTGATCCCGGTATCTGCCGAGACATCAGCCAACTACGAGAAGGTTAAGATCCAAGAGGTTGATCGATTCCTCGACAGTCTACGAGCCAGTAAGAATCCTGATGCGCGACGGAGCATTAAAGATTTGGAGAAACAGAAAGCCACCAAGCTGGCGAAGATACAGGCATCACTGGATACCAAGAGTGATAACACCTTGTCTTTCGAACAAATGGGTGTGGACCTGCTGGTGGTTGATGAAATCCACGAGTTCAAGAATTTACAACTCAACTCAGCGATACCCAACATTGGTGGTCGGAGCTCACAACGGGCAACAAACCTGGATATGAAACTGATGTGGCTGTGTGAACAGTACGGCGATCAGCACACCCTCATCGGGGCCTCAGGTACGCCCATCAGTAACTCACTGCAAGAAATGTATGTCATGCAACACTATTTCCGTCCCGATGCGCTCGAAGAAGCTGGTGTCACAGATTTTGATGCTTGGGCTGCGACGTTCGCGGAACTGGTCACAAAACTGGAGCTGGGTAACGATTCACAGAAGATGACCGTCAAAACACGGTTAGCTCGTTTCATTAATCTGCCAGAGCTGGTGGGAATGTTCCACGAGTTCGGTGATATCAAAACAGCCGCAGAACTCGACCTGTCACGACCCAGCATCACCATCAACCCTGAGACAGGTGCCCGTGAACCACGCATGGTGGTCCTTGAACGAGATGACGAGCTCGCCCAGTATGTTGATGATCTCAGCGATCGGCTCACTAAGGTCAAGGGCAGTGGTGGAAAGAAGGGTCAAGACAACGTTTTGAGCATTATTGGTGACGGCCGGCACGCCAGCCTCGATATGCGATTGCGGAACCCCAATGCCCATGGTGGACTCAAGATCGATGTTGCAGCTGACATTCTCGCAGACACCTATCAAGCACATAGAAATGACCAGTATCTTGAGGAAGACGGATCGGTTTCCCCTACGCCTGGAAGCCTCCAGATCGTGTTCTGCGACCTGGGTGTACCCAAGGATGAATGGAACGTCTACGACGGTCTCAAGGATGCTCTCAAAGCGCGAGGTGTGCCCTCAGGGATGATCCGATACATTCACGAAGCCGATAACAGCACCAAGAAGGAACGCCTCTTTGAAGACTGCCGTGCCGGTAACGTAGCTGTCATCATTGGGTCCACCGGGAAAATGGGTGTCGGCACTAACATTCAACAACGAGCCGTGCATTTGCTGCACATGGATTCACCGTGGAAACCAGGTGAAGTCGATCAGCGAAACGGTCGGATCATTCGCCAAGGCAACCAGAACAAGGAGGTGGATGTCACCTATCTGGTGGTCAAGAAAACCTATGATGCGCTGATGTGGCAAACAGTGGAACGCAAAGCCAAATTCATTCACCAACTCATGGACGGATCGATCACCGATCGTGTCGCAGAGGACGTGGACGACATCTCCGAGAACACAGCACTCTTCGGGGCCCTCAAAGCCGCTGCCACAGACAATCCGCTGTTGATGAAACAAGCAGAGCTCACCTCGGATGTTGCGCGTCTGACCGCGCTGGAGCGCGCGCACCGCCGTAACATCCAAGGAATACAACAAACCCTCGTGTCGGACAAAGCAGGCCTCACCCACAGCACGGAGCTACTGGGATCATTGACGCAGGCTGTGTCCTTGACTGAACCCATAGGAGAGGAGTTTGAAGCCACTGTAGCAGTGCATAATTATTTACGAAGCTTGGACTCAGACCAGTACGTCAGGGATTCCCCAAGTGTTGATTCCCGCACGAAAGCAGCCAATGCTCTGCAGCTATTCTTTGGGTTCGGGGCCGTCAACAGCCAGCACCCAATAACGATCATGACCCACCGCGGGCACGGCATCAACGCTACAAAAGTGACCACCGGGTACACAAAGTACGGTAGCCCCATCCACTCAACGAAACTATCTCTTCAGGAGGCACCATCAGTGACTCGGGTCATACCCAACAAACCCGATGGGGGAATCTCTTTCACTGGCATGGTGACTCGTATCGAGAACATGATCGACGATCTCCCCAATGAGCAAGCCAAGGTCGAAGCGAAAATCGCGGAACTCCAGCACCGCATCAGAGTCAACGAAACCATCAACTATGGTGAATTTCCACAAGCACAAGAACTCAGCGTTGCACGGAGAGCACTCGAAGATGTCAATGATCAGATCACTCAACAAAACAACCAGGACCAGCTACCCAACCCTGATGTTACCTACGAGCAGTCCTCACCACCCAATCGAAGTGTCCTGCTTGACGTGAGCGACCATGATGAATATCCCTGGGAAAACCAACCACACGACCCTGAAATCGAAATATAAGCCCTAATATTTAGGTTTCTTTATTTACAGGATTCTGGCATGCACGAGATGGTCATGTACATGGCCGTAGTCCACGCTCACGTGTTCTCGTGGGCAGTACAAGGGCAACGGGATTTGCGCTGCAAAAGACTCCGCCACTTTGACACTCCGGCGAACACTGGGGGTTATGTTATCCCAGGGCTGGTTATGCAGGAGACTCATCGCATCTTGATAGTGCCCGCCAGCGTTAACCGGTGGCACCATGCACGGAATAATCGCATCTACACTAATAGTGAGATCGTGTGCTTGCGCGAGTTCGTTCACTGCACTATACAGTTTTTGGATACTACGCAACTCCTTGTTGGTGGGGAAAGTCGTAGTGATGACATGGTTCGCAGCAACGATCGCTCCGCACGTGACTAGATTGAGTGAACCTGGACTATCAACGATAACCAGGTCATGTGTCAGCGGTTTCAATGCTGCACGCAGTTTGCGTTCACCACCATAGGTTGCACTCAGTTGCACAACGACTCCTTCAAGATCCTCAGCTGCTGGCAGGAGACTTACACCTGGCACAGTGCTGGGAATTATTGCGTCAATAATGGGCACGCCGTGGAGGAGGACATCGCCAACATCTGACAGGCATTCCCTGGGGTCCACACCTAGCCATCGTGTAGCCGTGCCCTGAGCGTCAGCATCTACTACAACCACTGATGATCCTTGAGCTGCTGCCAGTGTGGCGAGGGTAACAGCAGTCGTGGTTTTTCCGGTGGATCCTCCCCCACTGGCGATAGCAACGATCTTGGTCATGAGTTCATCTCCTTGTCAGCGTGTGAGGGTGCTGTGGCACAGATGGTCCACTGCTTGATAACGACCTGTTCTTCTTTGAATGGCTTGTACCCGACTGCTTGAAGTTGTTCATAGTAGAACAACAGCAATGATGCACGTACTGGACTCAGGGAGGAAATGGGAGTCTTAACCATCTCTTCAGCCAGGGTAAGACCCTCACACCAGGCAGTGTTTTTCGACCAATGCTGTACTTCGGCAATGCTCAGCCCTGCGCAAACAAACATGGACATGAAAAGATCCCAGTCTTCGACAGTCGGATCCGTGTTCATCAGTTTCACCAGGAAAGTTCCCCGCATCGACTCTATTGATGCTTTCGCAGGCTCACTCTTTGGGCCTTCTTTGCGCTTCTCTGCCGGCGGGGGAGTGCTCTCACTAGACTTCGCTTGCCGAGCCACGGTGACCTGCTCCACAAAGGATGGTCCGCTAGTAGCTTTGCGTAACCCTTGGGCTACCTCCTTGAGGATCACTGGGTCTGTGTTGCGCTGTTGGTAGGCATCCCATGCGGACACGTGGTCTTCCTTGATGAGCTCTTGGACTTCCTGTGGAAGGGTAAGCAGAGTCAACCGCTGCGACACATGAGCCTGTGATCGCCCTGCACTACGAGCGATCTTCACTTGGGAAACACCCGCATCGATCAAGCGTTGATAGGCAGTGGCTTCTTCCAGCGGAGTCAGATCCAACCTGGCACCATTCTCGGCGAGCATCACCTCATCTGTGCGTCCACGAAGATCATTGCGCACAATCACTGGAACAGTGGGCAATCCAGCAAGTCGAGCTGCTGCAAGCCTGCGGTTACCGGCAAGCACCATGTGCCCGTCCGCTGTGGTGACAACGACCAGAGGATGGATGATGCCGATCTCTTGAAAGGACTCAGCCATATTCTCCAGCGATTCGCTGGGAAGTATTCGACTCTCAGGGTTGGAGGGATTGGTGTATACGTCCTCGATGGGAACCTCAGTACTACCTGATGTTCGCGACATTGCCGCAACAATCCCAGGACCAGTAGTATCAGAATCAAGTGTTAGTGTCGGTCTCTTAGCCATACAGGGAACTATACGAACACCACCGGACACACAACTGACATCCAATTATTAGGGCTTATAAATAGATTCCGTGGATAGTGGTGTTGTCGTAACTGCACTGTAACCTTGGAACACCACCACCAGGAGCATCACATGGCCGATCAACGACTCATCACCTACATAGATGAGTCCGAGCGCGGGTCATCGCGGGATGGCGGCTTCTACCTCATGACAGCTGCCATCATCAACCAGGAAGACCCCAGCCTCAATGATTTGAGAACAACGATGAGACGTTTCGCATCAGAACAACCAAGCCGGTTATTGCATGCCACCAAACTCGCCCACAAGGATCCTGCAACACTACTGAAAGCTGAAACTGCAGTAGGCCAATGTCCTGCTGTAAATCTTGTATGTGCGGTCAGCAATATCGCCAGGGGAACGACTTTCGAGGATGCGCGCCAGCGATGTATAGCCACACTCTTTCGGCATATCACCCAAAACACCAACGCGAGAGTGTTCATCCTGGACACTAGAGACAACCTAGGCATTTCTGCGAAATCGAAAACACCAAAAGAGCGGCAGAATCGGATAGATTTCGACACCATCAACGCCCTAGTGAAACGAAAGGAAAACCCTAATGTCGATGTAGCGCACGGAAACGATAAGGTCATTCATGATTTGTGGATCCCGGACATTGCTTCCTATGCGATCGCCACATCGATTATGAGAAAAGATCCTGCAAGACTAGAGTACATTGCAGCGCAGCTTGAACTCATGGAAGCATGCGTCCTTCCTGTTGCTCAAAGGAAACAAGTATCCATCACCGCACACCCACCCACTGCACTTTCCGAGTTTCTTCACCAAACGATGGTGGAGGCCACCCAAAAGATGACTGCCTTACCCGAAACCGACTCACCAGTTACACATAGTTACTCTCTCGCAGAAACTATCGGGGGCATCCAACTTATCAGCGAGCGATCACGACTATGCCTTGATGTTGACGATCCGCCAGGAGAAAGTGAATTAGGCACCCCCTACTTGAGCAAAGGTGATGAGGGAATTGGCCTGTAGCAACGACGACCGCGATGGGGTGTGTATCTCACGTCGAACGCGGATTACCTCACCACTACTGTCCGGTTCTCCATCCGAGGGGGGGTTCTTAGCCCAACTGCCTCAATGGTCTCTGCGGGGGTCGTGCTCCATCGCGGTAGAACCATCGTACCAAACAAATCCGACAAAAGCGACGCCAGCGAGTAGAAAACGACGACCGCAAAGGGGTGGATAACTCAAAGACGAACTTTGGTCACCTCACCACTACTGTCCGTTTCTCCATCCGAGGGGGCTTTCGCCAATGTCTCAATGGTCTCTGCGGGGGTCGTGCTCCATCGCGGTAGTAACCATCGTACCAAACAAATCAGACAGTCCTTGGTCGTGGTCCATTGGTGGTGGGTGTCTGGGTGGGGGACTAGTTTTCTGTCACGAGTAATGTGAGGTTCGATGCGAAAGGGTGTGATGGCTGCTCAGGTGAAGGTGTCTTTGGAGGACGAGGATTACCGTGTTGTGGCCCCGTCATATCGTGAGGCTGTTTTACGACTGGAACCCTTTCTTGGTGTGTTTGATTCGTCAGTGGTGCCCAGGTTTGATGATTTCCCTGATCCCGGTTTCGAGGTTGAACGATTCCTGGTGAGTACATATCCTGGGATTGAGGTGTGGTGTTGCCGGGAGCCGGTTGTGTCCACTATGAGGTCTGCTGTTGAGATGGCCCAGTCTCTTAATGTTGGGTACGTGATGCGAGGTGGGTCGGAGCAAGAACAGCGTGTGGCGTGGGCTCGGATTGTTGAGGGAACGATGGCTCATGTGACAGCACGGGATCCAGATGGGGTTCCTGTGGGATCTACGGGTTATCAGCTCCGCGCGGAATTGGCTACAAGTGCGAGCTACGACACAAGAATCGGGGAGGTTCTTGCTGGTATGAATGTGACGTTGGTCAATGAAATGTCTAACCGTACTTTCCTAGATTTGGAAACACCTGACGATGATCTTTCAATAAACAACTACAACTTGGACATGGGAGACTGGACTCTATGAGAGGTAGAGTGCAACCCGTCACACCTGGGCCACTTTTCGATGATGAGGTTAACGAGTTCCTAGAATCCCGGATGGGGTGGGTGTCACGTCGTCGATGGGATCCTGACACACTGTGTGATGAGTGGGTGTACATGCCAACAGTTGGGTATGGGGTCCCGTGGCCTATACAAATAGAGTGCGATGGATATGGGTTTGTTGCGACCGGAACTTGTTTGGATATTGTTCGAGATTCCCTCAACAGTGAGCGGGTTCGTTTCTACAGTAAGACGGATCTTGAAAACCTCATCGATGACATTGAAACCTGGGATATCAACCTTGGATATTCAGAACACTAATTATAAGCCCTAATAATTGCATTTCAGTTATAGTGGGTTTGGGGTGCATTTTCGGTGTCTATACAAAACCTATTCACTTACTCTCATAAGGCTGGTGTTTAGCGATGATTGTCACAACATAGTTCGCAGTGTCGCTTGAGCTTGTTTCGGTGGTGCTGTGTGGCAAATGCAGAGAAGGCAACCGGGGGATGTGCCGACCGAGTTGTTCTCTTAGTCGCTGGCGTGCTGCTTCTTGGCGGGTGATCCACTGGGGATCCTGACAGGTTTCTAATTCGATAATGGGATCTGGCATGGATGACGGAATATCTAGGGGACAACGGCTGGGTGGTTCTGGATTGATAATCAGGGCGTTGCGGAGCTGGTGAATGAACAAACCAATCGGGTTGCGGGGATGAGTGGGTTGATCATATTTTTGTTGCTTGTTGTGGGCACTGATCACTTCAACAATGTCCTCAGCACTCCATACTTGCGGATCAATGTTGAGGTATACCAGGGCATGGCAGAGATTCCACAGGTGACTTCTTCCTAGCCACGGCATGGCAAGTTCAAGGTGGGCAGCTAATCGTTGAATTGGCAGTGGTGGGCGCAAGCGGTGTGCCCTGGTATTTCGTTGTGGCGGTGGCCGCGGAGCGGCCCCCATGCGCCGTGAGGTGCTCTTGGGTACCCAAAACTCTTCTGTTGTATTAATACTTTCTATATCACTACGTGATAGGTGCTCATTTCGCAGATGTCGGAGCATATCTGGGGTAATCAGCTGGCGTACTGAGGCGAGTTTCTTGATCGGTGTTCCTGATTGCTTAGAGGCCGCGCGTCTTTGGTGAGTAGAAAGCCAGTTGCCTTGCCATGCTACTCGTGTGAGGTGGAGGGCTTGGGCGACATCCCGGCATCGGCGCACCGTGGAGACCGAGCATCCCATGGTTGTGGCGACAGTCTTATGACTCGTGGTCACCCACAGCCCGGTGGTTCTATCAACAACTGAGGCTTCAACAGCAATGAAATCGAGGAAGGTCGCACGTGACACATGATGCGATGCCAGCACTAGTTGACCGTGTTTACTGTTCACTGCACGAACTACGTGCTTTTGGAAAATCTGTGCAGAGAACCACACTGGGTTTTTCTTGTTCCTGGTCACAGGAATCCATAGAGCATTCGGTGTGGAGCGGGTCACGACTCTTAGGGTCATGTTCCGAGGACAATCCTTGGAACGGTAATAGGAACGTCGAGAAATAGCGGTTTTGGTGTTTATACAAAACTGCTTAATGTTGGGTCCGGGGGAGTTTCCCGGCGAAAATACGCTGGAATCGCGCCCACCACTCGTGGACTGCTGCTCTCCCGACTGTGAAGGTACGGGTAAACTAGGCATTACACGTTACACACCCCCTTTGTGTGTGTGTGTGTATGGGAGTTAGCAGCTCCGTACCACTGGTTTGACAGGCACGTAATAACTGTCGATAGGAAAATCACTACCACCCCCACTGGGGGGATTGTGGTGGTGATGAGGAAAATCATTTCGTTGACCAGCTCAAGCCTTCTGCCCAATGCCGGTCACTGTTTTCGAGCTTGACACTCAATTGTTGAACCAGGTCTCGTCGCCCATGTCGTTTACAGGATTTTTGGAAGGAATCCCATTTGATCCATCCGCAACGCTGTAAGGCTTCTGTGATGGGTGTACCGCAATCTAAGAGGAACTCCAAGTTTTCGATGCGCCGTGAGAAACCAAAGTCACTATCTGCACCTGATGCGCGTTCAACAAGATCGAGACGATTGTGTGAGTAGCATTCGCGAATGAATTTGTCGAGAGTGTCCCATCCGGACTGGTCGATTGCGCGTTCAACCGGTAATCCTTGTGCCAGTAGTGATTCAAGGTCTTCTACTTGATCGATGAAGCGAAATCGATCCTCATCGACTCCTGCCGGCAGGCTTTCGGGATCATTGATCGTGTCATCATCCCAGGCGAGTGCAGGATACCAATTCTGCTTCGATGCCCACCGACGAGTCTTGTTGGCTGATTTGTTGGTGACACCCATGGTTTCTGGTGGTTGGTCCCATAGCCGATCGAAGACTTCTTGGATCCGGTCATAGATAACAATCTTGTGTGGCTCATTGGCTAGAATCCCCGTCAACATTCGGGTTTTAACACCAGAGTGGGTAGCAAGGAATGAAAGGGGATACCCAGCAAGACACAGGGCTTGGATTCTTCGTTGCGCACCAACACAGGTGTTGAACATGCCAAGGGATAAAGCGGTGATCTCATCGACCATGGAGCTTTTCAGTTTTGTTCTGGAGTGAATCCGAACGAGTGTTGCATGGGATATTCCCAACCTGTCAGCGAGAACACGCTTGGGAACATACTCGAGAAGATGATCCAGATGCGCCAGTAGTTCCTCAGTGACCGGGGTGTAGGTGGATCTGCCCTGGTAGCGCTTGAAATTGTCGGCTTGTACTCTCTTCGACCATGCACTGCGACAGAGTGAGCATTTACAGTGATGAACCTGGTAGGTGAGGTAATTCCCGTGATTGTGAGGGCGGGCATGCGTACAGTCGGGGACACGGTCGTGTGCCATGACCTACTCCTGATCTCTCAGGAATAGACACTGTTAATACTGTCAAACCCAGCCGTGAAAACCAACCGGGGAGCCTCGCATTAAGCGCGCCTGGAGGGAGTCGAACCCCCAACCTTCTGATCCGTAGTCAGATGCTCTATCCATTAAGCTACAGGCGCTTTGGGCATTGAACAGTCTAGCAAACCCAAGCAACCCACCGCGAACTGCTGATGTTGACAACACCACACCGTGGATGGACAACACAAACCTGTGGATAAGCTCCCAGCGCTCCTGTCTGCCAACCAGGATAGAAGAGTCCGAAAAAGAAAGAAGGACTCATGGCAGCAGCAATTGGTGCGATTCTGGGGCTGATGTGCGGGGAAATCCTGCGCCGTAGGCTCAACCAATTGACCTATCGTGTGGCCTGGGAAGATGAGTCCGGTACCACCGATGAGAGACAACTCACCAACCCAGGCCCACGGTGGTGGATACCGCCCGTACTGGCTGGGAGCTGGGCCCTCGTCTTAGGGATCCTAGAACCCACCCTCACCATTGCCTACGCGGCCACCGGGTTCGGTTGGCTTGCCCTGTGTGTCATCGGGCTCTGGTTGGCTGTCATCGATGTTGACGTACGCCGCCTGCCTGACTCAGGGCAACTCGTACTGGCGGGAACCTCACTCGTGGCTGGAGTGGCCCTAGCGTGGAACCACCCTGCGACCCTGCTCACTGCCCTGGTTGCTGCACTGTTGTGTGGGTTAGGGTTTCTGATCCTGCACCTGCTCAGCCGCGGAGCCCTTGGTTTCGGTGACGTCAAACTCGTCATGACCTGCGGGTGGTGGCTCGGGCTGATTTCCCCCACCGCGGTTTTCACGGGGCTCATGGTTTCCTGTCTGCTAGCCCTGGGGTTTTCGCTCATCAATCGAGCACGAGAATTCGCTTTCGGCCCCTGGCTACTTGCCGGCACAGTCCTCGCCGGACTCGGGCTACCACTGCTCGGACAACACACACTCTAGAAAACGAAAGGACCACAGATGATCCCCCACCACTCACACCCGCGTTGCGGACGCACCGGCCAACTTGTGTTGACGCTCCTGTTCGTGATTGCTCTCAACCTCACCGGGGCGCCACACAGCCAAGCCGCCACCAGTGTCACCAGCCGAGGCCCCGGCTACATGGTGTCGGTTCCGGGGTACGGCAACATCTGGCTGGGTGTCTACAACACGTCGAGGGGGCCTGCTTTCTGTATCGACCCTGGTGGAGTGAGCCCCATCGGAAAAAGCGGTAATGATCCAGCGTGGTTGACCAGTTGGACCAACCGTCAGGGAACCAAGATGACCCCCACCCAATTAGCGCAGGCCTCTGCTGTGATGATGTGGTTCAACTCCAGCTCCCGCTCCCACCATGACGCCGCGGCTACAAAGCTGGCCCTGTTTACCGTGCTGGGCCTCACCCACCAGGAACTTTATGGGGGTCATGGTTACTGGTTGAATTTCGACATCACCGTACCTGGGTCAACTATTAATAAGGCGGCTTCACGCCTGGGAATCCTCCAGAAGAGTCTCGACTTGGTGGCGTACGCGAAGTCTCATGCTGCCCCATGGGATGGTACGACCGCCAACGTCACCCACAATCTTGATGAGATTCGGTGGCCAGGAGAACAGATCAACTATTCCGTACAACTGCCGGGAGTTCCCGCGGGTAACACCATCACTTTCACAGTGAAGAAACCAGATGGATCCTCGCAAGCCATCACCGCCAAGACCGATGGGGCGGGACAAGCCTCCATCGAGCTGGAAACCGACCCCCAGCTCCAAGGTCGCTATCAGGTGTCCTGGTCGATCAGCGGGATACCCGAGAGATACCCGCGGGCCTTCACTGGTGGAGGTTCACCTCCGCAAAAACTCATGCTACTCAATGGTTCTCGCAGTGCTTCTGGGGCAACTGCGGTGGTCTATCTAGCGAGCGGAGAAATCAGCATTAGTACGCGGATCTCCGACCAAAGCGCCCAACCCGGATCAACAATTCGAGACACAGTGTCTGCCCAAGGGCTCGTACCCATGGTGTATGGACAACCCGTGGACTGGGTCATCACTGGAGCTATCCACCGTGCCACTGCCACGGGTGACACCTGTGAAAACATCGATTGGGGTGAAGCAGACCAAGTGTGGGAGTTCACCCACCACCTCGACAACACCACCATCAACGCTGATGGGACAGTGGAGGTCACTATCGGTGATTACCTCATCCCCCGCCACCAACCGGCGTACTGCTACACCTATGTGGTGACCCTCACCGGGACTACCGCCTTCGATGATGAGGATCCCATGGAAGCCGACCATCCCATGGGTGAGGCTCTTGAGACAACCCTTGTTCGCAGTGATCTGCCCACCATTGTCACTCAGATCTCCGATCAGCGTGCTGCCCCAGGGGCACAGATTGTCGACACGATCACCATCGAGAACCTTCACTTTGACCCGGTTGATGGTGAGGAGCTCACGTGGACGATGGAGGGCGTGCTCGTGCGTACTGCCTCGAAAGATGGCTCCTGCGCATCTTCGAATTGGGGCAATGCCACCACAGTCATGATCTATGAGATGGGCCTTGATCCTGAGCTGTTCGACGAGCAGGGTGTAGCCATCCTGCCTGGTGCCGGCCCATTTGTGATTCCTCGCGGTGATCCCAGTTATTGCTATTCCTATGGGGAAACACTAGTCGGCACCTGGGAATCCATGGAGACCCCAGTGAGGGTGGAGCATCCCGTGGGGCAGGTGGCACAAACCACCCACACCCTGTCCGGGATCCACGTACCTACAGGGGGAATGAAACTTGCTGACAACCCCCCAAAGAACAGGAGCAGGTGATGGCCGCCCGCCCTGGTCGGCCTCGTCGGGCTATCAGGCGAAGGCGCTGGTGGATCCCTGGTGTGGTTGGCTTCCTAACAGTGACTCTGGTCCTTGTGGTGGTGCATCAAGGGTCCAGTGAAGGGTTCACTGACATGAGTGGCCACCGTGTGGTGCCCGACGAGGAGGTTCCGGTTGACAACCATGAAGCTATCGCCATGGTGTTAGAAGAGTCCGGCCCCCAGTTTGAGATTCCTTCGGTGGGGCTGAGTGCACCACTGGGTTCCATCCTGGATGTGGACGGGGTGATGTATCCCCCCAACTATGACTCCGTTTTTCACGTACGCAATCGTGGGGTGAGCCTGAGGGAAGCTTCACAGGGAACCGTCTTCCTGGTGGCTCACTCAACAGCGGGCGGGAAATCACCCGGCAACTTCATTCAGAACAAACAGCAGATCACTGTGAACCAAGGTGAACAGATCATCGTGGGTGACCTGGTCTATCAAGTGGTCAGCACCACAAAAATCCCTAAAGATCAGATAGGGGAGGATGCCACCCTGTGGGAGTCCATACCTGGGCGGCTGGTGTTTCTCACCTGTGCGGTGGAACCCCACAGTGGACCCTCCACCACCAACATCGTGGTGATCGGTGAACTCACCGGGGCCCACCACTAAAGAAAACCTCGAAAACTCTTCGCAGCTCGTCCACATCACTGGGGGCACAAAGTTCCCGAGCTGAATGCATAGCGAGGATAGGAACCCCCACATCAAGAGCGCTGACACCGATCCCTGCTGCCAGGATCGGACCTATTGTTGTCCCACAGCGCACCGAGTTATTCGAAACAAAGATCTGATATTCCACACCGGCTTTGCGGCATAGACCATCCCACAAGGCCAGCCCCCACCCATCGGTGCTATATCTGTGTTGGGCGTTCACTTTAATGAGCGGGCCACCGCCCACCATGGGTTGAGCATCTGGGTCATGCTTGTCTGGATAGTTCGGATGAATGCCATGACCGGCATCGGCAGAAATCATGATCGAATTCGCTTTGATCTGCGAAATTTTATCCTCACCCAATCCTAACCCTCGAAGGAGGCGCTCAACCGTCTGCGCCAGGAAGGTTCCACCTGCACCACTGTAGGTCTGTGATCCCACTTCCTCATGGTCCACAAAGGCAACCATGGTCATGTCAGAGCCTTGAGGGTCTGTACGAAGGAATGCTCGCAAACCAGGGTAGACACTCGAGAGATCATCAAGTCCTCGAGCAGCAAGGAATTGGTCCTCATCACCGAAGAGCCGTGGCGGGTCTATGGGAAAAGTATAAAGATCATGACCAGCCACCGTGGAGCCAACATCATTGAAATAGGCAAGAAGGCTCTCCGGCTTGCTGCCCGTTTGATGTGTTCCATAGACCGCCATGAGGTGTTTCTGCCGGTCCATAACCGCGGGTTGACCAGATGAGGATTCGAAATGTGGAGCTAGCGAAGGTATGACTCCTAGTGCGCCAGTAAGGACCAACCTCTTCTGCAGATCGTGACCAATGACCTGCCCTGCTAACCCAATCTCCCGATCGAACCAAGTCGTTAAAAGCGGACTACCATACACCTCCATGGAGAGCTGTTTCCACCCGTGGGAGACGTGTGTTTGGTGGGGTTTCAGTTTAAACCCCGGTGAATCTGTGTGGGCAACAAGAATCCTCATCGCGGCGTCACTGCTGGTGTCAACTCCCCCGCCGTGACTATAGGCGATCAACGAGCCATCTCTGACAACATAAGCCCCGGGAGGAATCTCCTCCCATGGGTCTTGCTCATTCAGTTCAATGAAGCAGTTCTCATCGAGGACGCGTTTCACCTCGGCTACACAGTGGTACGGCGATGGTGATGCTTCAAGAAACTCAGTGAAGTCCTGAGACATTGCCAGCAGCGTTGAATCTGTCATAACGACAGTATCCCACAGTGGCGACTCGCTACCTTGGTGAAGCTGGGGCAGCTGACACGCCAGGACAGCTCGATAGTCTGGACCCTGCGACTTCGCGCAGGGTGACGAAGGTGTGTGACTCGTGGCAGTCCCCACACCGTCATAGAATAGGGGGCATGGTTTGTCTTCCTGAGGTTATCTCTGCTCGCATACAAGAGGTCACGAATGTGGATCCTGAGTTGCGGTTGTCTACCAAACCGGCTTTCGGTCATTATCAGTGCAATGTTGCGATGCGCCTAGCCAAAGACACTGGGCGAAACCCCAGAGAGATCGCCCAAGAGATCGTGGCCGACCTCGACCTCAGTGACCTGTGCGAACCACTGGAGATCGCTGGGCCGGGTTTCATCAACATCCGTATCCGCGCTGACCGACTCGGGGAAGCGGTCACATCCCTACTCGACGACCCTCATTGCGGTATCACCCAAGCGGAATCACCCCAGCAGGTTGTCGTGGACTATTCTGCCCCTAATGTCGCCAAACCCATGCATGTGGGTAATCTTCGATCCACCATTATTGGGGATTGCCTCGTGCGCATTTTGCGGGCCAGTGGTCACACGGTCATCCCACAGAATCACATCGGGGATTGGGGAACCCAGTTCGGTATGCTCGTTGAACAAATTCTCCACGAGGGCACCGATCCGTCCACCCTCACCCTTGACTCGTCAGTTGAGCTCTATAAGCGTGCCCAAACCCATTTCCGCGATGATGAGTCCTTCGCTGAGGCGGCCCGCTTCAGGGTGGTGGCACTCCAGGGTGGGGATGAACAAACAGTAGCAATCTGGCAAACCCTCATTGAGGTATCCAAAGTCGGATTCAACGAAGCCTATACACGGTTGGGTGTTCTCCTCACCGATGAGGATCTTGCTGGAGAATCCATGTACAACGGAATGCTCGATTCTGTTGCCCAAGACCTGGAAACCCTGGGGATTGCTGTCCACGATTCGGGGGCGCTCTGTGTTTTCCTCGATGACGACGAGACACCCCTGATCGTACGCAAGAGTGATGGGGGGTACGGCTACTCTGCCACCGACCTCGCTGCGATCCGTTACCGCATCGATGTCCTACAAGCCGATCGGCTGATCTACGTTGTAGGCTCACCTCAAGCTCATCATTTCCGCCAAGTTTTTGCAGCGGCAACCAAGGCCGGGTGGCTCCCGGACACGGTACGCGCCGAGCATGTGGGTTTCGGTTCGGTTCTGGGCGCCGATGGGAAGATGTTCAAAACACGTGACGGGAAAGCGGTGACACTCAACACCCTTCTCGATGCTGCCGAGGAGGCCGCCACCCCCGAGGTTGCCATGGCAGCAGTGAAATATGCTGATCTCGCTAATGCCCTCCACAAGGATTATGTTTTTGATGTCGACAGGATGACAGCCACCACCGGTGACACCGGACCCTACCTCCAGTACGCCCATGCGCGGGTCTCCCAGATTCTTCGGCGAGCCGGGGCTGAGGGGGATGTGGTCGTGGACGCCTCAGCAGAGATCAATTCTCTGACTGAACCTGCCGAAGAGTTCCTTGCCTTGGCACTCAGTCGGTTTCCGCAGGTTGTTTCGGAGGTGGAGAAAGGGCTCCAACCTCATAAACTCTGCATCTATCTGTTTGAGTTGGCGACACAGTTGTCGACCTTCTACGAACAGTGTCCCGTACTGAAATCTGAGGAAAGACTCTCACGTCTGGTCTTGTGTCGAGCCACGCAGAAGGTGCTCGCCACAGGGTTGAACTTGTTGGGCATCCAAGCTCCAGAGTCGATGTAGCCACTGGAAGACATCCAGTGTGGGGTCATTGTTTTGACTCAAACCTCTCTAGCGTACATAATCGATACTGGAAACTTCGGGACTTTCGAGCACAGCGCACGAATCGGAGGGGGATTGCCGGTTGGGTGCATTGCCACTGACATCTCACCGCGATGCAACGCATGTTCGCAGGCCCACTGATGCATGCGAAAAGGAAGAAAGATGACGCCTTCATCCCTGCTGGGAAGCTGGGTGGTCGGAGCCATCATCGTGATGAGCTTTCTTTTCCTCATCGCCATGGGATTGCGCGCAAGCAGATACCCGAAGTTGACTCACTATAAACGTCTACCGCACGTGATGAGGGTCACAGGAATAATTCGTCTTGTTGCGATTCTCGTGGGGGTTCTTCTCAGTGTCGGGGTGACGTTCTCGGTAGCCCACCTCCAACTCATTCTCAGCGCCCCGATCTTGGGTGCGGTTGTTGCTCTGACCATCGTTGCCAGTGCCGATTGGATTCTCCTGGGACGTACTGCCGATGCTCAATCATCGAGTACGGCGACGGGTGAAAGATTCCATTGGAGGTATATCGGGTCGATTCTTCCACTAAGAATATTGGGACTCACCTTGGTCATCTTGGCCACCCTCATCGGTTTCTCGCTGTGGGCGGGGAGCAAAGCTAGTCCCGGTGATCGAAGCTACACCACATCCTGGTCTGATGGTGGCATCTTTGGGTGGGGGATTCGTGAGCCCTTTGTCGGGTCCTTCTATACGGTGTCACTGTGTGTGGTCATCCCTTTCATCTTTATCATGGGCGCACTGAGCATCATCGCTGTGGTGGCACGAGACGAGTATCTTCCTTTCCCGAAGTACCGCGCTATCGATCGTGGGTTACGCCAGCAGACTGTGAGAATCATCTCCTTGTTGGTACTTCTTTCTCTTGGAACCACCCTCACCCTGGTCACTGCAGATATCGCCTGGGTTTTCGGTAGCCTCGGTCATGGTTCCCCTGAAGAAACACGTGTCGCACTGATCTCAACAACAGCAGCGATCCTCTCCCTGGTTATTACCCTGTGGACGATCGCCAATCTCGTATGGCTACCCACCATCAAGGAGGATGACGCCCTTCTACCCCAGGAGATTTCGGGAAGACTGAAGTCAGCCCAAGAAGTCGCCCGTTTGAAAAAAATCAAACGTCGCCAAGACATGCGCACGCAAGCGGTGGCCCCAGTACGCCTGACGCCACTGGTTCCACCAGTGTTGGACGACAACCAAGACTGGGGTGATACGCAGGAAGGGGAGGAATCACCTTCGCTGCAGGACGGCGAATCAGTAGGTGAGAACGATGAACCAACTGAACAGGACACCGAATCCACTGGTGGGGATGAAAAATCGGTCGCCCAGGACGTCGAATCAACTGATCAAGAAGACGACCTAGATACTCATGAATCTGAGGATATTGATAGGGCCGATGAATCCGAGGAGTCTGCGGAGACCGACGAACCTCGGGAGGTCGACGAGCCCGAGGATGTCGAGCAGGACGAGCAGGCCAACGAGTCAGACGAATCTCAGGTGACTGAGGAGACCAACGAATCCGAGGAGACTGCGGAGGACGAGCAGGGCGAGCAGGGCGAGCAGGGCGAGCAGGGCGAGCAGGGCGAAGAGGTTGAGCAGACCGACGAATCAGACGAATCCGACGAATCTGTGGTGACTGAGGAGACCGAAGAGACCGACGGATCTGAGCAGACCAAAGAGACCACTGAATCTGAGGATATGGAGGATGTCGAGGAATCTGGGGAGACTGGGGAGGTCGAGGAGTCCAAGCAGACTGACGAGTTTGCGGAAACAGAAGAAGCCGACGATGATGATTCCACGGAACCAGCAGACTCCATCGCCGACGAGGATTTCAACGATGACGATCCTCTCATGAGGTTCATCGAATACATCGAACGCCAGGCAGCTCGCCTGAGGGATGCCACGCTCCATGCAGCGAAACACTCAGGTCGTAGTTTGGTCGCCTATTTACACAAACCTATCTCCCCCGAGTCACCAGATACCTTAGACAAGGTAGAGACATCCACACGGACCCTTCTTTCTCGGTGGTTCCCCCCTGAGCTTTCACTCAATCCTCTCACCACACAGGAGGACGACCACACCCTCGACATGACTCCTGAGGCTCCCCTGATCGACATCACTCAGGTCAGCCTCGGGTTACTCACCGACCAAGACGACCTACTCCTGGAGACTGACCAAACACCCGAGGACACCGATTCTGCTGAACAATCAGATGAGCCAGAGGAATTCGGTGACTCGGACTCGGAGGATAATGACCAGTCCGAAGAAATAGTGGAAGAACCACCAGAGCAAGAGTCAGAAGAAGACAGTGATGAAACTCCTGAAGTCAGTGACGAAGAAGAAGTCAGTGAAGAGGAAGATACTGTCACCAGCGAAGAATCCCTGAACGAGGAAATCTCGGGTGGCCCCACCATCGAAGAGACAATAGTGGAGGAAGAAACTATTGATGAGACCGCCGAGACCGAAGTAGATGAAACCGGAGAAATCACTGAACCGGACCAGGACCTCAGTGAAGACACTGAAGGTATTGACGCTGAGGAAACTGAGGTTGAACCCACCGAGGAGACCACAGTCGATCAAACCGAGGGTGACCTTGACGAGACTGAGGACACTGACCTTGACGAGACTGGGGACACGGGGATTGGCGAATCCGAGGACACTGAAGTTGAGGAGACCGAAGACAGCGAAGCCGATGATACGGATGTCGAGGAAATTGAAGAAACCCTAGGTGAACAAACCGAGGATGATGGAGACGAGGAACCAGAGGCTAGTGAGACCAACACCTCAGTAGCACCTGACACCCCTCCAGCGAATTGGTTCTCACGAATGACCCGTTTCCTGAAAACCAACCCTGCTGAGGTTGCAGGAGCACTCTTGGAAGAAACAGGCGACCTTCCTCCTACCCACGACACCACAGATGCGCCCGGCCTTCCTGGGGCAACCGACCTGGAGACTACTCATCAACAAGACACTGACGTGCCAGAACCCCAGGACACCGTCCAAGAGTATCCATCCCTGTCTGTGAATTGGTATTCCCGGATGCGTGGCCTGTTCCACGCAGATGCCGTCAGCAGCGAAGCGACTGCCACCGAACAGACACTAGTTGAGGAACCTTCCACCAGCGAGCCACCAGCAGACGAGACCAACGACCAGCCTGTTCACGATGAAACCCGGGACGACCAGACAGAACTCACCACACCGGACCCGACCGATGAAACAGACCCGGAGGATCCACAACAACCACGTGACCAACCCGAGGACACACCCCAGGAAAACCCCACCCAGGATAATCCAGCTGATGAGTCACTTGATGAGATTCTTCTCGGTGATGTTCTTCCCCCACTTCCCCCGCCCACGAAGAAACAATTCCGTACCAAAAAGAAGAAGTGACCTACCAGGTGTATTGCCCACCTTTGATCGTTGGTGTTTCAACCAAGTTCCTATGAGGTACGCTCAAGTCTATGAGCCCTTCCACCACAGATCAGGTCCGTGTTCGCGTACCAGCCAAAATCAATCTGGCTCTGTGTGTGGGAGCAACCCGACAAGACGGATACCATGAGCTCGCGACTCTCTTCCAAGCTGTCTCCCTGTTTGACGAAGTTACTGCCAGTGGCTCTGCAGAGATCACCTGTGAGGTGTTCGGGCCACAGGCCGACCACATTGGGCCCGGTGATGAGAATCTTGCCTATCGTGCGGCTCGCTTGCTCAAAAATGAGTACGGCGTCAGTGAAGGGGTCCGCCTGAGGATCGACAAGACCATCCCCGTGGCTGGGGGAATGGCTGGGGGATCAGCCGATGCCGCTGGAGCTCTGCTGGCTTGTGCACGCTACTGGGAACTGCCGGCATCTCTGGAGGATCTGATGGCGCTGGGGGCCAGGCTCGGTGCTGACGTACCCTTCCCGCTCATGGGTGGCTGTGCTGTCGGACTTGGTAAAGGGGAAACCCTAACCCCGATGCTCTGCCGAGGTAGTTTCCACTGGGTTCTTGCCCTATCAGCTTCGAAGCTGTCCACTCCTGAGGTTTTTAGGCAATTCGACCAACTCCACACCTCGAAGTCACCACTGAATCCTCCCCAGATTCCGCGAGAACTCATGATGGCTTTGACCGCTGGTGACACCACCCGAGTGGGGTTGAATCTCACCAATGATCTTCACCACTCCTCCTTTGCCCTTGCCCCCGAGTTGCCCGCAACATTGGAGGCCGGTCTTGGTCTTGGGTGCCTGGGTGGGATAGTCTCAGGCTCTGGCCCCACAGTTGCCTTCCTGCTCGCCAGCGAAACCGAAGCCACCGATTTTGCTGGGCGCCTCACCGCTTTGGGTGTGGCTGGTCAGGTCCGACAAGCTGTTGGCCCTGTTCCTGGGGCAACAGTGGTCACCGATTTTCTTCCCCCCATGGACTTCTCTGATCCTATTCCCGCCTAACGGCTTGGGGAAGGCAGTTTGGCGCTGCGAGTGGTTTACTTGGACCTATGAGTGGAATGGGTGGTGGTCGTGGACGTGCGGCCCGAATATCGTCTGGTGATATCGAGGCGCAGAAAGCACTCAATGCAGCTGCCCCGAAGGTCGCCAACCTGAAGAAAAGAATCCTGGCTTTATTCAAGCCCTATACCCGTTCTATCACGGTCATGATTGTCCTGGTGCTCATCACCGCTCTGATCTCTGTCTTCCCTCCCCTGATCACTCAGCGGATCTTTGATGAAGGGTTATTCCCCACCAACACTGCGGGGCTGATCCTAGCCCCAAATATGCCTCATTTATATCGACTGCTCGGGGTCATGGTCGCACTATTGGTCGCGTCGAACCTCATCGGAATCTGGCAGACCTGGCTCACATCAAAGACCGGCAACCGTGTCATGGGGGATATGAGGGTCACCTTGTTTGACCACCTCCAAAAGATGGAGCTCGCTTTCTTCACGAAAACCAAAACAGGGGTGATCCAATCCCGTCTCGCCAACGATGTGGGTGGGGTGGCCACTGTGTTGACGAACACTGTGTCTTCGGTGGTAGGAAACACAGTGACTGTCATCGCTGCCGCCATCACGATGCTCATTCTCAGTTGGCAACTCACCCTCATTGCCTTCCTGCTCATGCCGATACTGGTGTTTGTTCAGCGGCGGGTCGGTGTGATCCGGGCACGGGTAGCCGGTCAAACCCAAGAATCCTTGTCCACCATGACCGCCATCACCCAAGAGTCCCTGTCGGTATCGGGGATTTTGTTGGCGAAGTCTTTCGGACGCGCCCAGGATGAGTCTTCACGCTACGCCCAAGAGAACGACAATCAGATCGCACTCCAGGTCAAGCAGATGATGACCGGTCAATGGTTCTTTGCACTGGTTCAGGTTTTTGTCTCTCTTCTTCCCGCACTCATCTATCTCCTCAGTGGGTTTTTTATCGTACGCGGAAATGAGCAGATCACCGCAGGAACCCTGGTTGCTTTCACCGCTGTTCAAGCACGCTTGCTCATGCCCATGATGGGATTGCTCAGGGTGGCTCTCGACCTTCAGACCTCAGCGGCCCTATTCGCTCGAATATTCGAGTATCTTGACATGGTTCCCTCCATTCAAGATCGACCTGATGCGCGGGTGGTCAACGAGGAACGAGTCGGTGAGATCGAATTCGACTCTGTTAGTTTCCGCTACCCCGATGCCACCGACGATGAAAGACCCACCCTAGGAAACGTGAGTTTCCAGATCAACCGCGGTGAATTTGTGGCCTTTGTCGGGCCCTCTGGTGCAGGAAAAACAACCATCGGTTATCTCATTGCTCGGCTTCATGAAGTCGGGGAAGGTCGGGTTGTTTTCGCTGGGGATGACGTACGAGAATTGGCTCAAGCCTCCCTCATCGACCACATCGGCATCGTCTCCCAGCAGGCCTACCTCTTCCATGACTCTATTGCCGCGAACCTTCGATACGCCCGGCCTGATGCCACCGACGAGGAACTGCGTACCGCCTGTAGGAAGTCCAATATCCTCGACACGATTGATGCCATGCCTGATGGAATCCAGACGGTTGTTGGTGAACAGGGATACCGCCTGTCTGGCGGTGAACGTCAACGCTTGGCTATCGCGCGAGTCATCCTGAAAGACTCCCCCATCCTCATTCTCGATGAAGCCACCTCCGCTCTCGACACGGTTTCCGAACGCATCGTGCAAGAAGCTCTCGATGAGGCCAGCAAAAACCGAACAACGATTGCTATCGCCCACCGCCTGTCCACTGTTCAACACGCAGACCGAATCATTGTTCTACAAGCCGGGGAAATCGCAGAATCCGGAACCCATGAGGAATTATTGGAACTCCAGGGTCTCTACTCCCAGCTCTACAGCCAACAGGCCTCAGAACCGCGTTCGTGAACCACCGCCTTCCCAGGTGCCATCTGCGAGACTATTGATGCTGGGTTTGATAAGGGATTTTAGTGGCTATGCTCCGAAAAGTTCACGCACCGAGGGAGATCACCTACGGGTGACATATCTGCGAACCCGAGCTCAACTTGATGGTAAACAGTGGCTCTCTTACATGGGAAAAGCGAGTTCCTATCCCAAATTGCCGTTCGTGTACAGGATTTGCACCCCCTGAGGTGCGAAAACAGGCGATTCACAGCGGTTTCACTCGGTTTTATCCCACTCAGGGGGGCTGAGGGTGTACACGAACGGCTTTTTCGGATAAGAACTCAGTAATCCAATGCATGAGGAATTATTGGAACTCCAAGGTCTCTACTCTCAGCTTTACAGCCAATAAGCCTCAGTACCGCATTCGAGAACCGCCACCTTCCACGGTGCCATCGGTGCAATCTGCGAGAGTATTGCTGGTGGAGTTCGAGGGTTTGGGAGCCGCTGTTCCGTGTTGGGGTGCCCTGAAAGTCGTTGCGTTCGACTAGTTAAGGGCAAGCTGGGCCACCAGTGGATCAGGGCAGCAAGCACGCTACGACTAGTGAGAATGTATGATGATCAGCAGCGGTATCCCGATAATTTGACTCAATTGTGTATTCATGGCGGCCAAGAAGCATTGCCTGAGGAACTACTCCTGGCCTTTCGGACAACCATGGCAGAAATGGCGTTCGTGAATCATTCTTCCTCGGAGTCGGCAGCCTCATCGACAGCGAAACGGAACATATCGATCGTGTCAGTGAGTTCGTCACGGGTGGGACTATAGGAGTCGAAACTTACTGCGACATTGCCATACTGTGCTGCGATATTCGACAGAGCGCCACTGGTTTCATCAGTCAACCACCAGACTATGACCCCATCGAAATACTCGAAGTCCCAATGCAAATCGCTACCAGCAAATCGCGCTTCTGCCCATCCTTCACAAAACCCGAAAGCATTCTCGCTATTGGTGAAAAGCCTGAGCACCACCTGGCCATATTCTGCGGTCGCCGGATCAGAATTATAGGTACGCACCCCAGCTGTGACAGCCTTCGACACTGTTCCATAATTGACCGTACTCGGCCAATCAGCTGGCGGAACCCCATCACCACGGAAATCCGCCGCCTGGGAAATGACCCGAGGCCGGATGTCGGCGTACTCACCAATGAAATTCTGCTCTTGGACCGACATCTGCCACCATCCGCGATCACCGTCATACCCCTTGCCTCCCGTGACCAGGTGCACGAATTGATCGGTCGACAGCGTCACATCACTGGCTTGGGGAACATCAATGGTTTCGGTCGGCGTGGGTTCAGTCGTGGGAGCCACCGTGACCTGCCCGTCTGACAACAGAAGGCCGAGCACCAAGGCAATGAGAGCCAGGACAACACCGATCAATATCACGAGCAACCACGAGGGAACAAGTGGCTTAGTTCGTGGCTGGGGAGCAATAAAGGGGGCATCCACATCCAAGCGCGAGGACGCCGGCGACTGCGTGGGGGTCTCGGCAGGCCGAGGTGGTGCGGTGGGGACAACAGGTTGGTCCACAAGAACAGAAGCGGGAGTTTCCACTGGTGGTGTAGGTGCAGGTTTTTCTAGACCAATCCCCAAGAAGGGAAGAGGCGCTGGCTGCTGTTGATTCGCTAACTGTGATTCGAGGGGGAGCCGCGCGGTGGCTAGGGCACTAATGAAAGGATGGTATGCCTCATCAGCCAGCCAACGCAGAAGGGTTGGGTCGGCTTTCGGATGAGCAACAATATCTGTCCACAAACTCTGGTGAGCTTTGGCGATATCCATGAGATCAGCTGAGGTGGTCGCAGGATCCACCAAGGCCTTTGTTGCCAACATAATATTGGACCAGTTCTTCATCGCACCTCTTCTCTCAACACAAAGCATAGCGAAGCCACATGATACCTTCGACCAGTGCCACCACCTGGGTACCAACACCTGGCACAATGGAGTAGTACGTTACCACCGAACAAAGGACTGCTGATGCCCTCCACTCATGCCTATGGTTTTACCTCCCCCACCAGTGCCTGCACACCCATAGAGATCACGCGACGCACCCCGGGCCCGCTCGATGTTGTTTTTGACATCCAGTACGCCGGGATCTGCCACTCCGATATTCACACGGCACGCGGGGAATGGGGGCAACAACGATTCCCACTGGTCCCCGGTCACGAGATTGCCGGGATCGTACGCGAGGTTGGCGAGCGTGTTAGTGCCTACCAGGTAGGTGATCGTGTCGGCGTGGGTTGCATGGTCGATTCCTGTGGAGAGTGTGACTATTGTTTGGCCGGTCGTGAACAGTACTGCCCGAAAACCAACTGGACCTATGGCAGTCTCGATTGGGAGGGCAACCCCACCCAGGGTGGATATTCCCAGTCGATCACTGTCACCGAGAAATTCGTTTTCCGTATCCCGGATTCTCTTCCCCTGGATCAGGCGGCTCCACTGCTGTGTGCGGGAGTGACTACCTATTCCCCCCTCAAAGCGTGGGTGAAACCGGGGATGAAAGTAGCCATCGTTGGTTTGGGCGGCCTCGGGCATGTGGGGGTGCAGATCGCTGCAGCCATGGGAGCAGAGGTGAGCGTACTGTCTCACACGTTAGCAAAGAAAGCCGATGGTCTTGCTTTCGGGGCAAGTGATTACTATGCCACCAGTGACCCTGATACTTTCCCTGCTTTGCGTAACCGTTTCGACATGATTCTTTCCACGGTTTCCGCAACAGATGACTATTCCAGTTATCTCAGTTCCCTGACAAAAACAGGTGTGCTGGTTAATGTGGGTCTTCCAGGGGATTCGATTCAACTGAAGCTTCCCGCCCTTGGCCCGGCACGTACCCTCATGGGTTCACAGATTGGTGGGTGCGCCGAAACCCAGGAGATGCTCGATTTCTGTGGAGCCCATGGCGTACTTCCCAGGATCGAAACCATCAGTGGGGAACAGATCACCGAAGCCTACGACCAGGTCGTGAATTCTGCGGTACGCTACCGCTTTGTCATCGACACCGATACTCTCGGCGATCGAGGGTAAGCACCTCGGTTCACCAGATAGTTCCACCGCCAAGCAGCATCATCACGCTGCTGATGATCGAGAAGACGAACCCGATGATGGCAGGGACGAGACCTTTCTTGGCTTTGCTGCTCTTCACCATTCCGATGATGCCGAAGATGAAGGCAAGAAGGGAGGACGGGCTGGCGATGAGGATGCCAATGAGTGGAATGACCGCAAAGATGATAGAGACGATACCTAAAACAAGGGAGGCGACCGCAATCCCATTGCCTCTCTCCACGACAACATTCTGTATCACCGTGGGTCCAACGACGTACGGTACTGGCGCTGGTCCTGGATCATTGGGTCCGGGGGGATACACCATGTCTTGTTGGAAGGTTGGCGACCTGGGCTCTGGTGGGCGAGCGATCTCTGCAGCGGGAAGGGGTGGCTCCGGTATCTGTGGCACATAACCCTCCACTGGTGGTGGGGGAGGTATTTCCGCTGGCAGGAACTGTGATGCCTGCGCAGTGGGAACCGCAGGTACATCGACTGGGGGGAAGCCACCCATTGTTGCTGGTGGGGATGTCACCTCATATGGATGCTCCGATTCGAGTGCTTGTTCAGGCAAATCACCGGTCTGAAATGCGGGGGTCGCTGCCCACCCTGGAGACGGTTCCGGGGGGAGGGTTGGGACGGGAGGTGCATCATTGGCACCCCCCCAAGCGGGTTGGTCTTGATCGGGTGTGCCCCAAGAATTACCTTCACCAGGTGGTGTGCCCCAGGGACTGCCCTCAACCACAGGTGCTACCTGTGGGGTTTCTGCTGGCGCAGGAGCCCAAGGTTCAGGGGTTGATGGTGCGGGCTGTGGGTCGACAGCCCCCCACGTGGATTCAGCCACAGGTGCTGGTTCTCCCCAGGATGGCGCGTCACTTCCCCAGGATGGCGCCTCACTTCCCCACGTGGATTCAGCCACTGGCGCTTCCTCGCCCCAGGTCACAGGGGCAACCTCGGGGATGTCGGTAGGCTGAGGAGCCGTGGGTTGAGGAGCTGGTTCAACAGGCGGTACGGCACCGTACGCCTGTGGGGTTTGCTGAGTCCATGAAGGAGCAGGGGCGGGTTCCTGTTCCACATAGGGGGGAACCGGCACCCCGGGAACCTGTTGTGGTGGCCACTGCTGACCAACGGGAGGTGCCGGTGGTTCACCTGGTTGGGTTGGACCAGTAGCCCATTGCGGGGTTGCCACAGGAGCTGTGGGCGCCTGCGGTATGCCAGGGTATCCCCCTGGTGGTCCCGGAATAGTTGGAGGTACGGGAGGTGGCGCGTAGGGAACCTGGGGTACGGGAGTCTGCGGGTAGGGGGCTTGAGGAGCTTGCGGGTAGGGAACCTGAGGAACCTGCGGGTAGGGCGCCTGAGGAACCTGCGGGTGGGGCGCCTCGTACGCCTGGGGGTAGGCCGGACCGTACGCCTGGGGGTAGGCCGGATCGTAGGCGGGCGGCTGAGGAACTTGAGGTTCAGGTATGTGAGCAGGAGGAGGTGGCGGCTGATATCCCTGCGGTACTCCAGGGTTCCAGGCCACTCCAACGGGTTGTGCGGCTGGCGGGGCACCCCAGGGTTGAGGGTCTTGACCAGCGGAAGGATCCACTGGTGGTTGCTCTGCCGGGGGTTGCGCAGGTGCCTGTGGTGCGGGAGGCTGAACAGGTGGCCATCCCTGAGAATCGTATGAACTCATCGTGATTCCCCTCTGTGAATGATAACAAGCATAGTGGATACCTTTCCCAGCTCCGAAATGCGACCATACTCAGTGATAAAATCTAAAGCCGTGCGTGAGTTGAGTTAAGGAGCCACCATGTCTGGAGATGATTGGTTGCAGTCCTCCCCGTGGGCTCATCCGTCGCGCCCACAGGCAGGTGGAAGGTTGCCCGCTGAGCGCCCGGCGATGGTTTATTCACCGGTTGACACCCAGTGGGCCGCACCCGATTCATCGCCAGAAATGCCGACACCTCCCCCCGGGCGTACTGGGAAGAAACGGGGGAAAAAAGCTCTTCGCGGGTTTCTCATCACCGCCTTAGTCATAGCTCTGGTGGCTGCCGGTTTCGTCTTCATACCGCGTCTCAGTTGGGAGTCATCCGATTACGGGTACGACATTGTCGAACGTACGACTGTTGAACCCGACAGCATCTGGACGCTGACTGCACCACTGATCGGTGTTGAGCAGGACACCACGAACAGTCGAAACCCTTGGCATACGATCATCGAGGTCTACTCTGATCCGGAGCTGGCCTACCCCATTTCTTTTAGACAGCTCACCCAAGAGCCCATTCCTGTGATCAAGCGCCTGGCCATTACCCCCAGTCAAGCCGACCTGAATCCATGGTTCACCTTTCCTGACTATCGTGAAGAACCCACACTGGGCACGGAAGGAATGTGGCCGGAAGGAACCTACTACGTCGTTCAGAGGAACTCACTGCTGGGGTATGAGCTCAAGAAGCCACGAGTCCACATTTACACCGTGGAACCACATGCAGGTTCCCTACCCCATGTTGACTACACCATGGAGGCCTCCGACGCGGGGGTTCCAGTATTCGAGTGGACGGAGGTGGCTGGCGCATCGGCGTACTACATTATTCGCAAAGCCCCCACCACCACCCAAGGAAACGACGACACCCGTACCGACATCATCGGATGGGTTGAGGGATCGACGACGAAATGGTACGCCTCCAGTCAAGACCTGGACTATCACAACGAGCGCCAAAATGGGGAAAAAACCAGTCAATACAATTCGGCCTTCGTGGCATTCGATCCGGAAAGAGGGGTCCCCTGTCAGCCCCAAGATGCCGTCTACGACCAGGACAGCCCCCCCGAATACAACACCACAAACTACACCTATCCGAGTTTCTCTGTTGTGGCAGTTGACAACCGTGGCAATACCTCCTTCGCTACTTTTGCCGACGGCCAGAAAGTGGTTGCCGACACCCCGGTGGCCACTGCCTCACGTACCCTTGAATGGATGCGCGAACAATCAGGCCAAGGAGCAAACTACCTGCCCGAGACCTTCCCGGTCACCATGGGTGACTGCCGTACCACATTCGTCCCCAGCCAAACCCTGACCTTTGTCTCCCACCCCGACAACTATGAGGCCGAGATCACCTATGGCGGTGAAGGCACCCTGCTGACCGAAACCGTCAGCACGGAAGCGGGCGCAACCTATTCAGCTGTCACCTCTCTGGGAGAAAAAAGCGGGGTGCCCCGGCAATATCAAAAACACTTCTCGCAAGACCTCGTGATGATGACACCACGAGAAGTCAAGGACTATTCCACGGGCAGAGAAGTGTCCACCTCGGCACCGGAATCCCCCTTCACCTGGTGGGGAACCTCCGAGATGGTGACCTATATTGCGGCCAATATGTTTGCTGGGCAAGAAGCCATCGACATGACCGCCTTCCTCACCCCTGATGCCCCGCTCATTATTGATGCCACCAATGAGGCCTTCCTCCAAAACCCCTACATCACCGACATGTTTCCCGTGGTCGGCGTACTCAACAACATCCTCTATGTGGACTATGAGATGACCGCACAGGAACGCAGCCAAGCCGCTGCACGCATCAAAGCCAAAGTCGAAACAGTGGCCGCCTCCATCATCAGCCCAGGGATGAACGATCGTGCCAAAGCCCTCGCCATCAACGAATACCTCGCCAAAAACGCAGTCTACGACGATGGGGCCTACAAGTTTTCCCAGAAATCGCACACCCGAGAAGAGTTCGTGGAAGCCTTCCCCAACTCCTGGGATGCCGAAGGCGTACTCCTGGACGGGAAAGGCGTCTGCACCTCGTACGCTGCGGCCTTCCAGCTCCTCGCACGCGAAGTAGGACTCGAAACCATGATCATCACCGGGTACGCTGATGACTCCGGGGTGGGTCACGCATGGATTAAAGCCAAATTCGGGAGCCAGTGGCGCGTGATCGACCCCACCTGGAATTCCAATATCTGGGAGCAGGTCCGTGGCAATGTGAACCGATATTTTGGGCTCACCGATCGGGAAGCCAACCGAACAGAATTTGACGCTTTCGTGGTTGATAGATACCTGAACAACTACAAGGCCCACTGACCCAACCGCGTACTGTGCACTCAGGCCGCCTCATCATCAATGAAAACAAGATCCTCAACCTGTTTCGCCAAAGTGAATGGATCAATCGGCATAGGATGGATTGCCTCCGCCCGCGACCATGTCGCCAACCACGAATCACTGGATCGTGCGATGAGCAGAAGAACCGGAGGGCATTCAGGGTATTCGTCGCGGATTTGCTTAGACAAACCCATACCCCCTGAGGGTGTGGCCTCGGCGTCGAAGATGCAGCAGTCGATATCTTTCTTATCGAGTTGCGCCAGTACGGCCGCTTGCGTCGCAACCTCGCGTACCTCCACGTCAAGACCGCCCATGGTTTTGCCCAATGCCCTGTTCACATCAGCGCGTACTGCTGGATCATCGCTGTACACCACAACCACAACTTGCATAGCTACTCCTTGAATGGCGATGGTTCTCATCATAGTGAATCAGTAGCGCAGACGTACATCGACCTTGATAGAATCAAAGAAAACACGGGAGCCCACCTGGGCTGAGAGGAAGGCGAGGGCCTTCGACCGCATGAACCTGATCTGGTTAGGACCAGCGAAGGGAAGTTCTCTGACTTCGGTCACCCGTGCCCCACAGAAAGGGCACACATGTCATCCACATCCAACCCACGTCGCTTGCGCTGGCGTGTTGTCGATATTGTCGTCGCCGCTGTTTTAGGCGTCGCGATCGGGTTCGTCTTCTTCGGATGGAATTTCGCTGGCAACTCACTTGGCGGCCTGCTGAAAACCTTCTATCCTCCGTTGAAAGGACTGGTTGGAGGTGTGTGGCTTCTCGGGGGCATCCTCGGCGGTTTAGTCATCCGCAAACCGGGGGCCGCTATTTTTGTGGAAATGGTGGCTGCCCTGGTTTCCACACTACTGGGCAGTCAGTGGGGGTTGACTGTTCTCATCAGTGGATTCCTTCAAGGTTTCGGCGCTGAACTAGTGTTCCTGCTCTTCTTCTATCGCGTGTGGAAACTACCAGTGGCGATGTTGGCTGGGGTTGTCGCTGCTGGGTTCGAATGGGTTTTTGAACTTATTGCCTGGTATGCCGGGTGGGTGTGGCCGCACAAACTAGTGTTGGGTGGCACACTCATGGTGTCGGGAGCTGTTCTTGCTGGTTTGCTCGGGTGGCTCATAGTGCGTGGCTTGGCTCGTACTGGGGCTTTGGACCGTTTCGAATCGGGACGTGAAGTACGCCAGCTCGTGTGAGCAGGTGGTCGCGATGTCTGGGCGAATCGTTGCTGAGGACTGGGGTTGGCGGCACGCCAGTCGCCGTGCCTGGGCTGTTCGCCATCTCAATTTCGTTATTGAACCGGGGGAACGGGTGTTGCTCTTGGGGGCATCCGGCGCGGGGAAATCAACTCTGTTGGCTGGTCTTGCTGGGGTTCTAGGCGATGGTGACGAGGGTGAGGAATCCGGGTCTCTTTTGATTGATGGTTTGGTTCCGCGTGATCTGAGAGGCCACGCTGCTTTGGTGATGCAGGACCCCGAATCGCAGATAGTTTTGGCACGCATCGGCGATGAGGTGGCTTTCGGTTGCGAGAACATGTGTGTCCCGGTTGAAGAGATCTGGCCGCGTGTGGAACAGGGGTTGTCGTCAGTGGGACTCGCCTTGCCCCTGGGTCACCCCAGCGATCATCTCTCCGGTGGCCAACAGCAGCGCCTGGTGTTGGCCGGCGCACTCGCCATGGGTGCCGACCTCCTCCTCCTCGACGAACCCACAGCCAACCTCGACCCCGCCGGTGTCCACCAGGTACGCACCAGTATCGGTCAACTCTTGCAGGAACGGAGCAACTGTCACACGACTGCCCAGTCTGGACCCTGCGACTACGCGCAGGGAGACGGCGCAAGGGAGTATGTGCAACGTTACGACCCACCCCGTCATTCTGCACAACCGCAACCCCGTGATTCTGCGCAACACCCACCCCGGAACCCTGCGCAACACCTACCCCGTCATTCTGCACAACCTTCACCCCGTCATTCTGCGCAACACCCACCCCGGAACCCTGCGCGACCCCTACCCCGTCATTCTGCACAACCTTCACCCCGTCATTCTGCGCAACCTTCACCCTGTCATTCTGCGCGTCAGTCGCAGAATCCAGAAACCACACCAACCCCGACACAACCTTGCTCCTCACACACCCTCATTGTCGTCGAGCACCGTTGCGATGTGTGGGCTGACCTGGTGGATCGAGTCCTCGTCCTCGGCGCCGAGGGGCTCATCGCCGACGGCACCCCCCACGAGGTATTCACCTCCCGCGGTGACGAACTCGCCGCCATGGGAGTGTGGGTCCCACCCCGCACGACAACTGTTAATTCTGGACCCTGCGACTCCGCGCAGGGAGACGGCACAGGACAATGTACACAGCGAGACGGCACAGGGGAATGTGCGCAGCGAGACGGCACAGGGGAATGTGCACAGCATTGTGACCCACCACCAACCCATGGGTCAGTAGGTACGGCACCTACTGACCCACCCGCATCTGGTCTCTCCGCACGACACTCACCCCGTCTTTCCGTGGCACACCACCAAAGCCGTCATTCTGCGCAACCCCTACCCTGTCATTCTGCACAACCCCTACCCTGTCATTCTGCGCGTCAGTCGCAGAATCCAGAAACCACACCAACCCCGAATGAACCTTGCTCCTCGGACAACCCGATACTTTCCACCCAGGATCTCACCATCGGGTACGGAACCAAAGCAGTAGCCACAAATCTCTTTATCGATATTCCGCAGGGGAAGTCCACGATCATCACCGGACCGAACGGGTCAGGGAAAACAACTCTGGCACTAACCTTGGCTGGTCTTCTTCCCCCCCTGAGCGGAAAGGTCATCGCCAGTGACAACCTCGCCGGTTCGAGCCTCCCACACCCCCACACCTGGAGTTCAAAGGAATTGCTCACCCGGATTGGTACAGTCTTCCAATCCCCCGAACACCAATTCGTAGCAGGTACGGTCTTCGATGAGATCGCCATCGGCCTCAAAGCCCGGGGGGAGAAGAGAGGCCGAGAACCGCTGTCACGCCGGGCACACGATCCCAAAGAGAATATCGAGGAAAAGGTCAACTCGCTGCTTGATGAGTTCCATCTGACCCACTTGGGGCGCGCTAACCCTTTCACCTTGTCGGGTGGGGAGAAGCGCCGACTCTCCGTGGCCACCGTACTGGCAGCTAACCCGCAGGTCATCATCCTGGATGAGCCCACCTTCGGACAGGACTACCTCACCTGGCAGGCCATGGTGTCCATGGTTGAGTCTCTGCGAGATCAGGGTACGACGATCATCTCGGTCACCCATGACCAGGCCTATCTCGACACCCTCGGTGACCACCACATCAATCTGGGGGAACGATGACAGCGCAAAACAGTGGGGACGGTACCGTTTTGTCACAGCCAAGTTGGACAGCGGCGCCTGTCCCCACGGCTCTTGATCGGGTGAATCCGGTGACTCGGTTGGGGGCGGCGATGGTCCTCACTTTTCCGTTGCTCATATCCTTGGACTGGGTGAGTGCTGTGGTGGTGATCGCCTTGGAATTGGTGGTGTGGTTGGCTCTCGCTCCTCGACATATTGGGCCACGCCTGCGTACTCTCGTCAAAAGATCCATCCCCTTTGTGATCGCTGCTCCCCTGGCGGGTTTGTCTCTTGCGCTCTACGGGAAACCTGCCGGTGAGGTGTTTTTCTCTTGGGGGTTCATCGTCATCTCTGAGCAATCGCTGAGTTACGCCGCCGCTGTGACTGCGCGCGTCATTGCTCTCGGCATGGCTGTTGTCATCACCCTGACGGGGGTTGATCCCACAGACATGGCCGATGGGCTTGCCCAGGTGTGGCATCTTCCAGCCCGCTTTGTGTTGAGCACCCTCGCATCAGTACGGCTCCTCAACCGACTGGGGGAAGATTGGAGAACCATGTCGTTGGCCCGCCGCGCTCGCGGACTCGGTGACCAGCGCCGACTCCACCGCTACGCCACCATGGGTTTCGCTCTTCTGGTGACCGCCATTCGACGCGGTTCGACTTTAGCAACAGCGATGGAGGTACGCGGGTTCGGGCGTGGGAAACGCTCGTGGGCCCGGCCATCAACCGTGGGTTGGGCTGACGCGGTATGTCTGCTGATCGCTTGTGGAATCGTCGTAGCTGGTCTGGTTGTCGCCGTTGCGACCAATCATTTCAGGTGGATTGGTAGTGTTCTGTAGCTCAAATGAAGGAAGACACCAGAATGATAGCCCCGATGAAGTAAATCAGTAAGAAGGCGAGTCCAATACTGACAAGGATCGTTGAAATTGTGCCGAAGGCATGCCCGACTGATAGTGGCCCTGTTGATCTGTATTGACCAGCATTGCACTCCTTTAATGCATTACGCCCCATAATCCATGCAACCGGACCTAAGGGCCAGAAGACGAACAACCCGAGTATCCCTAGGACAAGAACAGCTCCTGCCCGTGGATGCTCCGGCTGCAGGGGTATGGAATAAACCGGCATGACTGGATACACAGGCACCATGGGGTACGGGGCGTAGGGCTGGGGCATAACAACAGGTGGTCCAACCTGTGGCGGGGGTGTAGCCACCTGCGGGGGAAAAGGTTGCTGCGGTGGAACCTGTGGTTGCACCACCGGAGGCGAACCTGGTGGTGGAGAAAATCTCGGCGCCGGTGGTTGCTGGGCGACCGTTGGTCGGGTTGGGTCAAAGGGCGAATAGTCGCCTGTTGGAGCAAACCCTGGTCCTGGGTGACCATTGCCGTACTCGCTCATCGAATCCCCCTCAGACCCTTGTTGCCTTATGCTTTGTCATCCGCAGTAGCGAGCTCTTCGAGATCGGAATCGGAGATCTCAGGTTTGGGTGTCCCGGTGAAGGTGAACGGTTGTTCAGCGCCTTCTTCGGCAACATCGACCACAACCACTTCGCCAGCATGAAGCTCCCCATAGAGAATCTTCTCCGCTAAAGAGTCCTCGATGTCGCGCTGCAGGGCACGCCTCAAGGGTCGAGCACCCAACGTGGGGTCATATCCTCGTTCAGCGATCTTGGTCTTGGCTGCTGGGGTGAGCTCCAAGCCCATGTCACGATCAGCGAGACGCAACTCAATTTGTGCAACCAAGAGATCAACAATCAACTCGATTTCCTCATGGCTGAGCTGATGGAAGACCACAATCTCATCAACACGGTTGAGGAACTCGGGGCGGAAGTGTTGCTTGAGTTCGTCGGAAACCTTGGCTTTCATGTTCTCGTAGGAGGACTCAGAGTCATTCGACTTCGAGAACCCGAGACCCACAGCCTTCGAGATGTCACGTGTCCCCAGGTTGGTCGTCATCACGATCACCGTGTTCTTGAAGTCCACGACTCGTCCTTGAGCATCAGTCAAACGACCCTCATCGAGGATCTGCAACAACGAGTTGAAGATGTCGGGGTGTGCTTTTTCGACCTCATCGAAGAGCACCACAGAGAAGGGGCGGCGCCTGACCTTCTCAGTGAGTTGGCCGCCCTCTTCGTACCCAACAAAACCTGGGGGTGAACCAAACAAGCGGGAGGCGGTGTGTTTCTCGGAATACTCCGACATATCGAGGGTGATGAGCGCATCCTCATCACCGAACAGGAATTCGGTCAGCGCCTTCGACAGTTCGGTTTTCCCGACCCCCGAGGGACCCGCGAAAATGAAGGAACCCGAGGGGCGCTTGGGGTCTTTCAGCCCTGCGCGAGTACGGCGAATCGACCTCGACAGGGCATGGACGGCATCGGTTTGACCAATGATCCTCTTGCCGATTTCGGCTTCCATCTGCAGCAACCGGGAGCTCTCCTCCTCGGTCAGTTTGAACACAGGAATACCTGTGGAGGCGCTGAGCACTTCGGCAATTTGTTCCTCATCCACGGAGGCTGGCACGGCTTCACCGGAGGCTTTCCATTCAACATCGAGGCGCTCGCGCTCAGCGAGCAAGTTGATTTCTTGGGTACGCATCGTACCGGCTGACTCATAGTCCATGGATTCTGCTGCTGCTTCACGTTCGCGTCGAATCTGAGCGAGCTGCTCATCAATTTCACGGAGGTTCGCTGGAGCAGTCATCAACTTAATGCGCAAGCGAGCACCCGCCTCATCAATGAGGTCGATAGCTTTGTCGGGCAGGAACCGATCAGACACATAGCGGTCAGCCAACTGAGCGGCCGCAGTGAGTGCTGCGTCAGTGATCGTCACTCGGTGGTGGGTTTCATAGCGATCCCGCAACCCTTTAAGAATCTCAATAGTCAGGGCAATGGAGGGCTCATCGACTTTGATCGGCTGGAATCGGCGTTCGAGCGCCGCATCTTTTTCAATGTATTTGCGATACTCATCAAGGGTGGTCGCACCAATGGTCTGCAATTCTCCACGTGCCAACATGGGTTTGAGGATGGAGGCAGCGTCGATAGCGCCCTCCGCAGCACCAGCGCCGACCAGGGTGTGAATCTCATCAATGAAGATCATGATGTCGCCACGTTGCTTGATCTCGGCCAGCACCTTCTTCAAGCGTTCCTCAAAGTCGCCACGATAGCGCGAACCAGCAACCAGCGCACCCATGTCGATGGTGTAAATCTGCTTGTCTTTCAGGGTTTCGGGTACGTCCCCACGTACGATCGCTTCAGCGAGTCCCTCCACGACAGCGGTTTTCCCCACACCAGGTTCACCAACAAGAACAGGGTTGTTTTTCGTACGCCTCGACAAGACGGTCATCACGCGCTCGATTTCTTTTAGGCGCCCCACCACAGGATCGAGTTTGCCTTCGCGCGCTGCTTGGGTGAGGTTACGCCCAAACTGATCGAGGATCTTGGAGTTAGATTGACTGGATGATCTTTCGGGCGCCCCAGCCATCGCGGCTTGTTTGGTCTGCTGGAATCCACTGAGCAGCGACAACACAGTTTCGCGGACATTACCGAGATCGGCCTCCATTTTGATCAGTACGCTCGAAGCCACACCCTCACCTTCGCGCAGTACACCGAGGAGAATGTGTTCGGTCCCAATATAGGGGTGGTTCAACTGCAGAGCCTCACGCAGAGACAACTCAAGGACCCTCTTGGCCCGCGAGGTGAAAGGAATGTGCCCGGCGGGGGCCTGCGAACCTTTGCCGATGATTTCTTCGACCTCTTTGCGGGCAGCTTCGAGGGTGATCCCCAACTGCGACAGTGCCTTAGCGGCTACGCCTTCCCCCTCAGAGATCAACCCCAAGAGGATGTGTTCGGTGCCCACATAGTTGTGGTTCATGGCACGGGCTTCGTCCTGCGCCAGAATAACCACGCGACGGGCCCGATCAGTAAATCTTTCAAACATTCCATACTCCTCAGGTGGGCAATCACACCCACCGAGGAACTATTCTACCGCGTGAGTACGATATCCACTCGCGCCCGCTCATCCTCACTGTGACGTCCGTGTGATGACTTAACCCCCATCATGAGGGTTAAGTCATCACACGAATGAACTCTCGGAGGGTGCGGGGTAGTCATGGTCGGGATTGTTCCGAGGCTTTCACGGCTCGTCTGTTTCTGAGTTACCGCAAGAAGGACATCGAGTATGCACACGAGGTCATGGAGCGTTTCTACGAGATCGAAGAGTCCTGGGTACGGGTGACCACAGCTCGATCCAGAAAAACTGCGCCAATTGCCCAGCATTCGACCGTCCCGCCCGCGATCGAGTGTTCGCTCGCCACTACGCCACCGGCACACCAGTGAAGCGACCACACCCACACTGTTCCCGATCTCCCCATCAGTGGCGCGAACCAATGATTTGAGATAGTCGAGTTTGTGACCAAAACCGGTCACCTGGTGAGAGTCCACGTTGGCACTCCTTAACGAGGCTGAACCCCGTACTCCTTGAGGGCCGTTGCCAGCATCTGGCGTGTGGCCTCACCCGCGCGTACGAGCGGAAGCTTCGGCTGACCAATATCGAACCCCAGCATGTTCAAGGCTTCCTTCACCGGGATTGGGTTCACCTCGCTGAATAGGGCCTTCACCAGGGGGAGTGCTTTGAGTTGCAGGCGGCGGGCCGTTTCGTAGTCGCCCTCCAACCAGCTGGTGACCAGGGTGTGAACATCGCGTGGAACGACATTACTCAGCACAGAGATGACACCGATTCCACCCCATCCGAGCAGAGGAATAATCTGACCATCCTCACCGGTGTACAGCTGGAAGTCAGGTTCGGTGGCGTTGCGTACCGCACCAATCTGCTCAGTGTTGCATTCCTTAACCGCGACAATGTTCTCGATTTTGCTGAGTTGGCCGGCGGTCTCGGGCTCAATGTTGAGCTTCGTGCGACTCGGCACATTGTAGAGAATGATCGGCAATGTGGTTTCTTTGGCGATCGCTGTGTAGTGGGCGACCAGGCCCGCCTGCGAGGTTTTGTTGTAGTACGGCGTCACCGACAAGATGGCGTCAGCACCGACCTCCTCGCATTTTCTTGTCAGATGCATCGCCTCGGCGGTCGAATTCGATCCGGCACCAGAAATAACCGGCACCCGTCCGTTCACAAACTCCACCGCCGCTTTGATGGTGGCCACATGGTCATCAGTGAGAATCGTGGAGGATTCCCCTGTTGTCCCCAGGATGACCACGGCATCGATGCCTTCAGTGATCTGGAACTCAAGTAGTTCTCCCAGCTTCTCAGTATTCACCTCCCCAGTGGGCGTGAAAGGCGTTATCAGCGCAGTGGCTGCTCCGCGAAAAATGGGTTCTCTCACCGTGATCCTCCTTTCTTGAGGTCGTGTACGCGCACCAGCGCGCAATTAATCCCCCTTATGCTACCCGACAACCCCATTCGACCCAACATGGACAAGTGGGGGACGGTTCCTTTTCGACACATTCTTGTTCAGGTGTGTGACCAATGGAACCGATGTGTCATTCCGTGCAACGTCACGGAATCCAGACTCCCCAGTTGAACAGCTATGGATTCTGGACCCTGTGACTTCGCACAGGGTGACAGTAAGCGAGATAGATGAGGAGACGCTGTGGGTGTTGGTGACAAACGCCCCGTCCCCTTTGTTGGTGGGTGTTGGTGACAAACGCCCCGTCCCCTTTGTTGTCAGCTAGTCGCCTGAGTAGGGGATAATAGAACACGAACTACCAAAGACTCAGGATGTGAAGGAGGTCGACCAGTGGAATACAACTACAATCTTGCGCTCATCGGATTTGGGAATGTTAACCGTACTCTTGCGGAGATCATTCAACGCGATGGCAACGTACTTGCCCAGGAACTGGGATTCACTCTTCGTGTTACTGCCATCACAGACCTCCGGTTCGGCTCAGTGGTCAACCCTGACGGAGTGGACCTCGATCGTGCGCTCGCCCTTGGTGCGGGCGAAACCTTTGCGGTGTTGGACGGTGGTCAGGAAACCTGCAACAACCAGGAGATCATCACCAGCGATGCTGCCGACATCATCGTTGAAGCCACGTTCACCAACCCCGAAGACGGACAACCTGCCTTGTCCCACGTACGGTGGGGTTTGGAGTCGGGAAAGTCTGTCTGCACCACCAACAAGGGACCAGCTGCTTTTGCTGCTCGGGAACTGAGCGACCTGGCTGCTAAGAATGGTGTCCGCTTTGAGTGTGAGGGCGCTGTCATGAGTGGTACGCCGGTTCTTCGTTTGGCGACCGGGCCCATGAAAGGTGTGGGGGTGAGGGGTTTCTCGGGCATCCTCAACGGAACCAGCAACCATGTGTTCACTCGCATGGAGTCAGGGCTCAGCCAAGGTGATGCGATCACTGAAGCCCAAGAATTGGGTTACGCCGAAGCTGACCCCACAGCAGACATTGGTGGATCGGATGTCCGATTGAAGGTCACCCTTCTCGCCAATGAACTGTGGGGAACAGAACTCACCACCAAGGATGTCCCCACCCAGGGAATCACCTCGATCACCCACGAGAAAATCGAAGAAGCATCCGCCCAGGGTGCCCACTGGAAACTCATTGGCCAAGCCCAACGCGACGCAGCAGGAAACATCACTGCTTCGGTTGGTCCCCAGATGCTCCCCAGCGATCACCCCCTGGCTGGCATCTCCGGGGCCACTAATGCGGTCATGTTCGACACTAAATATCTCGGCCCAGTCACCATCTCCGGCCCCGGAGCCGGTCGCGAAGAAACCGCGTACGCCCTACTCAGCGACATCGTCGCCATTGATGGGTTTTATCGTTCTCAGTAGAAGGACTTCTGGACCCTGCGACTTCGCGCAGGGAGACGGGGTTGGAGCGCAGGGAGACGGGGTTGGAGCGCAGGGAGACGGGGTTGGAGCGCAGAGAGACGGGGTTGGGTTGCGCATAGCAGGGAGACGGAGTTGGCAGTGTGTCAAAACACCCCCGTCCCCTGTGACACACCGCCGTTTCCCTGCCACCGCACCGCCGCTCCGTCCTGCCACTGCTCCACCGTCGCCCTGCCACCGTACGGCCGTACCGCTGTCACCCTGCGCGAAGTCGCAGGGTCCAGAAATCACATTTGAACAACTGTGGAGTCTGGATTCCGCGACTACGCACGGAATGACCAGCAGGTGACTATGGAGTCTGGATTCCGCGACTACGCACGGAATGACCAGCAGGTGACTATGGAGTCTGGATTCCGCGACTACGCACGGAATGACCAGCAGGTGACTGTGGAGTCTGGATTCCGCGACTACGCACGGAATGACCAGCGGGTGACTCGATGACGGTGGACTAGCTACCGATGTCGATGCGGGTCTGCCAGTATTGGGCTGATTTTTCGTTGAGGATGGTGTAGAGGTTGGTGATGTTGTCGAGGGCTTCCTGCTCCTCGGGGGTGGGTACAGCATTTTGTTTAGTGGAACCCTTGAGGGAGGGGATGAAGAAATCAACACTCGGGTCGGGCAGGTAGTCGTCCGGGTATCCACCACTGGAGTCGGTGTGCCACCACTGGTTGAGGGCCTCCTGGCTTTGGGGATCAAAATTCGGGCAGGAACCCAGTAGGGAACGCAGTTCTTTCTCTGTGATCGTGACAGGCAGAGAAACCATAGGCCAATCCTTCACATCAGGATCCTCCACAGCCTCGGAATCCTCCACCATCGGCCAGCCGTGGTTTCTGGCACAATCCGCCCACAGATTATTAGCTTCCACCTGTTTGAGAACAAGGAAAGAATCCATCGACAGTGTTCCCCAGGCGGCATGAGAATCGTAGCCTGATCTTTCCAAACAGATCGTGTACGCAACGGTGTAATCGACACCATCGAGCATCAGCCCAGGGGAATTGCCATGGGAGAAGAATTCTTGAGCTGCCGCCCAAGCAACAGGGTCATCCTCGGACCCATGAGTTTCCGACCAGCGAAGAGTGCCACCCTCGGGACTACGGACCATCAGCCAGTGATCACCAGTGAACTGGACAACAGCCGGGTGACCATCATGGTTGTTCACCAGAGCAACCGGTAGCTCAGCCTCAGACAAGCAGTCGTGGAAAATCTCTGCAGTAAGAACTAGATCATCAGCGGAAACAGTAGGAACAATAGCGGTCGGGGAAACCGTGGTTTCCACCTCATCAGGAACACAGGCTGACAGAAACACCACCATCAGCGCTGCCACCATCAGGGAGACCATTGTCCCCAATCGCCGCGGATGTGTTTGGCCCATGATCACCAATCCTCAACCAGCGGGCCTCAGGAGCGGGAACAAAATAGTCTCGCGGATACCCACACCAGTGAGCAACATCATCAGCCGATCCATGCCAACCCCTACCCCACCCATGGGTGGTGCGCCACATTCCAAGGCCCGCAGGAAATCCTCATCAAGTTGCATTGCTTCCGGGTCACCACCAGCAGCGCGCAACGACTGCTCCACGAGTCGTTCACGCTGAATCACTGGATCAATCAACTCAGTGAAACCCGTACCTCTTTCCACTCCACCAATGATCAAATCCCAGGCCTCCACCAAACGAGGGTCCTCAGGGTTCAACCGGGCCAGTGGTTGGGCGATTGCTGGGAAATCATAGACAAAGGTGGGTTGAATCAACGAATGCTCAGCGAGCTCTGAATAGAGCTCCATCGCCATCTTGCCCTGGTCCAGTTTCGGATCATAGGTGATCTCTAGTCGATCAGCATAGGCATGCAGTTGCTCCAGGGGGGTATCCGCGCTGACATGCTCACCAACAGCCTCAGAAACCAGATCGAAAAACTTCACCCGGCGCCACTGACCATCCAAATCAATCACCGAGTCACCGAACTCAAGTTGCCTATGCCCCAAGGCGGCATCAGCTGAATTCTGAATCAGCCTCTGCGTGGTGTCAGCCACCGTCCACTGATCCCCCCAGGCTGCATAAAACTCGAGCATCGAAAACTCGGCAGAATGAGAAGAATCGATCCCCTCGTTGCGGAAGATACGCCCAATCTCGTACACCCGCTCCGCTCCACCAACCATCGCCCTCTTCAGGTAGAGCTCCAAAGCGATCCTCAACGTCATATCGATATTGAAAGCATTCAAATGGGTGTGGAAGGGTCGCGCAGTTGCCCCACCATGAAGAAGCTGAAGAACAGGGGTTTCAATCTCCAAGAATCCCTCCAAGTCCAGGGTCTCACGGATCGCCTTCATCACCGCCGAACGCTGGCGCACCATCAACCGCGACTCCTCGCGTACCACCAGATCGGAGTAACGCTGACGAACCCTGGTTTCCTCCGAAAGATCCTTATGCAGTACGGGCAAAGGTCGCAAAGCCTTCGATGCCATCGCCCAGGTGGAGACCATCACCGACAGCTCACCACGCTTGGAGGCGATCACTCGACCAGTCACCGAAACAAAGTCGCCCAAATCAACATCCGACTTCCAATCCTCCAGGCGCTGTTCCCCAACCTCCGCCAAAGAAATCATCACCTGCAACCGCTCACCGGAAGTCTCAGCAGTGAACCCGCCTTGCATAGTGGCGAAACATAGCTTGCCGGTGTTGCGCAGGAAGATCACTCGCCCGGCAACACTCACCACCTCTTGGGTCTCCTCACCAGCTTCCAAGTGGCCCCACCGCGCGCGTACCTCAGCTAAAGAATGGGTGATCTCCACATCTGCAGGATAAGGCGACGTGCCCTGATCCAGCAGGCGAGTGCGCTTATCGAGGCGGACCTGCATCTGCTCATTGAGGTCTGCTGGCTCGAAAGTGAGGGGCTGTTCAGTCACAGAGAAAGAATACCCTCCCCAGAGGTGAAACCATGAACTTGATGACTCGAAATGCCGTACAGTCATGACATGGACCCTCGCCTGATCCGTGATCGTGAACGCACAAACGGATGGATTGTGCAGGTGGAGGGCATCGATCAGTCGTACGTGGATCTCGACGACCCCACCTATCTTGGGTTCGACTATGTAGAGCGGATTGTTGACATCATTGATCTGGTTTACCCGGCGCCACAACGGATCACAGCCATCCATGTGGGTGGGGCCGGGATGACGATCCCGCGCTATCTTACCCACACTCGCCCCACGTCTGGACAGGTCGTTTTCGAGCCGGATGCTTCCCTCACCCAGGCAGTACGCGAGGTGGCTCCCCTTGTGCGTCACAGCGGGATCAAGGTACGTGCACAGGATGGGCGTACCGGAATCAAAAAACTTCCAGACCACTACAGTGATGTGATCGTGGTTGATGCTTTCGCTGGTTCAGCTGTGCCAGCTGACCTGGGAACAGTGCAATGGTTTGCCGAAGTGGCAAGGGTCCTCACCGCCCAAGGGACACTGATCATGAACCTCACCGACCTGGCCCCCTTCGCTTATTCGCGACGAGTCCTGGCGGGGATTATTGACCACTTCACTGGGGTTGTTGTGGGTGCTGAACCCTCCACCTGGAAGGGACGGCGTTTCGGCAATCTCGTTGTTGGGGCTGGTCCTTTGATCGATCCTCATCTGCTTGGGCGCACAGCAGCCGGAGGTGTTTTTCCGTACCGATTGATCTACGGCCTGGAACTGGCCAGGTGGGTGGGCAAGGCACAACCATTCACCGATCAGGATTGCGAGTCTTCACCGAAGGCGGGTTCCCCACCCATGTTCCGTTGAGTTGTTCCGTTGAACGGCATGGGTGATATGCAACAATGGACACCATGGTGGACACCACAGGTCACACATTCGATCAGCTGTCAGGCAATGTTCCTGAGTCAGCGGTGGTCGTACCGATCATTCGTCGTGTCAACAATGCGGAGTTGAAGAAAGCCTTGCGTCTGGCAAAAAAAACTACTCGGGCAAAAACCGCACAGTCCACCCATCGGCAGGAAGCTAAGAAATCTCCGGACCCCGCGCCACTTCATCCACCCGTGGACACCACGGTTGCCCTCCCACCACAAACCCCGGAACTCAATTCGCTCATCCCCACGACGTGGGTGGATTCCCAACCTCTCAGTGACAACCCTGTGACACCAGACAAAACGGTGGAGAAGAAGACGAAAAAGACAAAGGTGTCCAAGAATAAAGCCGATGACAAACCTCGCAAGTATTGGGGGGTTCCGCTTGTCCTGATCACCACCTTCCTGTTGTTGTGTAGCGGAGCTGGTGTCTTCCTTGCATCGAACGCCATCGCACAGGCCCGCTACCCAGCGGTGATCGCCTCACCTCACACCATGGGAACACTAGAGATTCCACGGTTTGGCTCCAGCTACGCCATCCCTATCCTGCCCGATACTTCCTTGGCTTCTTTGCGTAGCGGAGTGGGATGGTACGAGGGGACCGGGGAGGCTGGCAACTATGGGAATTTCGCTCTGGCTGGGCACCGACTCGGATGGGGCCAACCTTTCTACCGGCTCGGTTCTCTCGAGGCTGGTGATGAGATCTGGGTAACGATCGAGGACACTCGCTACACCTACACTGTCATCAAGGGTCCCACGAGTGTGTCGAGCACGGATAACGATGTTTTGGCTGGTGTTCCTGGGGACCCGGAGCGGCGCCCCACCAAGGCGCTCATTACTCTCACCACGGCGGCAACATGGCTCCCCTCCCCTGAGCGAGTGGTTGTCATCGGTGAACTAGTCTTGCCCTCACCCTAGGGTCTCTCAGTCTTCCCGGCTCCCACTAGACTGGTGTGCATGTCTGATCGTGATGCGCTAATAAATGCTGTTCGCACCCATGGAGTCGTCCATGGGCGGGTCACTCTTGCCTCGGGGCGCGAAGCTAATTATTACGTTGATATGCGCAGGGTCACTCTCGATGGGTATGCTGCTCCACTCGTGGGCCGTGTCATGCGCGAACTCACCGCTGATTGGGAGTATGACTGTGTGGGTGGTCTGACTTTGGGAGCTGACCCTGTTGCCACAGCAATGCTTCACTGCGCAGCTCACAGCGGTGAAACCTTGGACGGGTTTGTCGTACGCAAGGAGGCCAAAGCTCACGGCATGCAACGCCAGATTGAGGGACCATCCATTGAGGGGCGCCGCGTTCTGGTGGTGGAGGATACCTCAACCACGGGTGGTTCGGTGATGAGGGCCGTCGAAGCTGTCCGCGGTGGTGGGGGCATCGTGGTGGGTGTGGCTGTGGTTGTTGATCGCGCAACAGGGGCCAAGGAAGTGATTGAGGCCGAAGGGTTGACCTATAGGGCGGCCCTGGACCTGGCAGATCTGGGTTTGGATAAGGAGTGACATCATGGGTGTTCGAGCAGTGAAATTTGGCGGTACGAGCCTGGCTAGCGCATCGCAAATCCGCAAGTGCATGGACATTGTCCAGGCACACCCTGATCGCAAATATGTGATCGCGTCGGCACCAGGCAAGCGTTCCGCTGATGATGAGAAGATCACAGACCTGCTCTATCAGTTGTACGAGCAACGCAGTGGGGACTATGCACACACCTGGTCGAAGATTTGTTTGCGCTTCACCGAGATCGCCGAGGACCTTGGTGTTGATGCTTCGAAGGTGGACTCTGCTCTGGGGGAGATTGATTCACACCTGGGGCCTGACACCAGTGTGGACTATTGCGCTTCGCGTGGGGAATATCTCAATGCCATGATCATCGCCGCTCACTTGGGTTGGTCGTTTATTGACGCAGCTGAGGTGGTTCGATTCTCAGACTCTGGTGAATTCCTGGCCGAGGAAACAAATGATCTCCTGGGAGAGGCTCTGCGCACCCATGATCATGCGGTGATTCCGGGCTTCTATGGCGCGACACCATCAGGGGAGATCAAGACTTTTTCTCGCGGTGGCTCCGATGTCACTGGAGCTCTCGTGGCACGCGCCACCCAGGCCAGTGTCTATGAGAATTGGACCGACGTGTCGGGGATTCTCACAGCTGACCCACGGATTGTTGACAATCCGCTACCCATCCCACGTATCTCCTACACTGCGTTGCGCCAACTGACCTACCTGGGCGCCTCGGTCCTCCATGAGAACGCTATCTATCCCGTACGACGAGCCAATATCCCCACCCACATTCGCAATACGAATCAGCCCCAGGACCCGGGAACCTGGATTCAGGGGGAACCTTTTGCAGGAAGCTCCCTTGCTGATGCTTCACCAGCAACACCACAAAAAATGATTGGTCTTGCTGGACGAACCAATTGCCTAGCACTGACCGTACGTAAGGTTCAATGGAGTGGCTCCTTGGGTGTTGGAGCCCAACTACTGAATCTCTTCGACGAGGCTCGCATTGCTGTGGACCTCGTGGTCACTAGCGTTGATTCATGGACCTTTATCTTTCGTGGGGACACCTCCACGAAGGAATCGGTGATGGCCAAGATCGGTAGCCTCGACCCTGATTCCATGGAGGTCCGTGAGAACCTCGCCTTGGTTGGTGTCGTCACCACCGGTACCCTGCCACGTGCTAAGACAACATCCGCCATCAATCAATCCCTGGCTGAAGCAGGAATTGATGTCTTTCTCGACTCATCGGCTGAGTCCATGCATGTCGTTGCTGTTGATTCGCTTCGCTACGAAGATGCCGTACGCTCGATCTATTCTGTTTTAACTTAGGCGACTACCTCCTGGCCTGTGTGAACTGTCTGGTGGTGCTTGCGCAAGAACCACGTCGCGACTGAAGGGATTTCCTTCACTACGAACAATGGCGAGTTCCGTCCCACAAGTGTCATGATTCTTTGAATCTGTGGATAACTTTCATTCATCAAACTTTTCCTGTGGATAACCTACATTTCCCTTCCAAAAACTCCCATAGTTACTCTTGGAAAGGAAAAACGTGGACAGGAATCCTCCCGATCAGAAAACACCTCGGTCGGCTCTCCGTATTCTCCGGGCGCTTGGTGCAATCGTGGCACTGGGTGTCATGGTGTGTGTCTTTCCATGGATATTGCTCACCTGGGGAGCCTGGGATGAGATTCGCATCATTGTCTCTTCCCCCTCATGGTTACTTCAGCGCGATGATGGGCATCTTGTTCTTGGGGTGCTCACCCTTGCTGGCGTGATTGCCTGGGTCATACTCGTGTGCAGCATTGCCATCGAGGTTGTCCATGCCGCGCGTTCTCGTCTGGTTGCCGGCAAAACTAGCGCGGAACCTGCCCGAGTTTTGCGGTGGGGACGAGCTATCGTACGTCCACTGGTTTCCGCAGTGTTTGCCCTCATTGTCATTGGTGGAGGGATCCAAGCAACAGCAGATGATGGAGCCCATCCCGCCATTGTGACCGTTGATCAACGCGACGACGAGGACGACGTACTCACCCCTGAGGAGTCACCTGAGGTGCTGTGGCACCTGAGTTCTGTTGCTGAAATCTTGGAGCCGAACGCGAACACTCCGGTGACTGCGAGCCCACAAGAAGACATCTACCAGGTCCAACCAGGTGATTCCCTATGGTTGATTGCTGAACAGGTTTACGGAGATGGTGGGCAATGGACGAGGATCGCTGTGGCAAATGAGGATCTTCTTGGGGGAGTCACCGATGTGATCCATGTGGGATGGAAGCTCAAGATACCATCGAATACCCCACCACCCCACACCTGCGATGCCGAGAGCGTTGTCGTTGAGAAGGGGGACACCCTGTGGGGAATTGCCGAGGAGCATCTCGGTGATGGGCAACTCTGGTCCCAAATCGCACAGACTAATCCGCAACAAATCTCCCACCCCAACCACATTGAACCCGGCTGGACACTCGACCTCCCCTGTGAGGTGTGGGAACCTCCCAGTGATCCCAACCATGAACCCTCTCAGCAGTCCCCCCCACCATCACTGGTTCCCCAAGAGTATCTTCACGGTGAAGAAACCCACCCAGAGGTTGATGAAGACACCACTGTTTCCTCGGGGGTTCTGCAAGAATCGCAGGGTGAGTCAGCCCTTGACCACTCGACGCCAGACACCGCTGTGGTTATTGACCTGGAAGCCGACGAGGATGGAACACAGCAGTGGTCGAAGGCCATTGGTGTGAGTACGGCCCTGGCGGGAGGCATGGCACTCATGCTCGGGCGTCGACGTCTAGCGCAACTGCGAGCTCGCCCTGTTGGTCGAAGAATTGTGCATCCAACCCAGGCAAGTCAAACCTACGCTTCAGTACTTGGTCGTCTGGGAAACCCAGTGCCTTCACCACGAGCAATCACCTGCGATGAGGCAAGCGATGGGGAGGTTTTCGCAACCGAAACAGGCTTGTGCGACCCTGGTGAACCAATGATCGCATATCAGAATGTGAGCAATCCCGAAAAGCCTGTTGACCTGGATAGTCTTTTACACTATGGGGAAACAGTTGTTGTTTCCATAGGAGAAGACGAACGAGGACTTCCAGTGATAGCAGAGGTGAGTGGGGGCTCTCCCTTCCTGGTGACAGGTCGAGATCACCGTGACTTGATGCATGTCATGTGTGGGATTGCCATGAACATTGCCACCGAAGAATGTGTCGGTGCCATGGATCTCCATGTCGTCACTGGGATTGATATCTTTGACACCTTCGAAAGTGTTCACTGTCATCGCAGTTTCACCACAGCCCTGACCAGCATCGCGGAAATCATTGGCATTCGCCAAGAACACCTGGGTGACAACTCGTGGCATGACTTAAGGGATGACCCCACACTTCAGGAGGCATGGCGCCCCATCATCTTCATTGTCACTGATCCTATCTGCCACGCGGACTACCAATCATTGGCTGAATCCTTCGCCGGCCCAGATGTCGGAGTGGCAGCCATGGTGACCATGCTCGCCGATGACCTTGGTGACACTGCCCTTGAGGCAGACATGAGCATCGAATCAAGTGACCATGCCACCGTCAATGTTTTCAACACGTACGTGCACCCACATCAACTCACACCGCGTCGAGAGCTGCAAGAGCTCCTCGATGTTTCTTTGAGTGTTGAAACAACACCCGCATGGTGGTCAGCACATGACCTCAATGATGATCTTCTCCACCAGAAGACCCCCCAGGTCGCTTCGACCTCCATTCCTGCCCTCGTCAGCGAAAGGTACCCCGAGACCATGGACAGCCCACTGGTGATGACCGAGTCTGGGATGAGTTCCCAGACCTTGTTCAATCACCCCACATTGAAATTGCTTGGCCCTATTGCCCTTGAAGGAGCCCGAGGAGATCCTCCCTTGCGCGCGGAAAGGTCCTGCATGGAATACTGCGGTTGGCTGCTCGAACATCCTGGGTGCACTGCGATGGCGATGGCGCAGGGGTTGGTGGTCTCTGAGGGAACCCGTCGATCAAACATGAGCCGTCTGCGTGGGTGGCTAGGCCACGACGATGAAAACAAACCCTATCTTCCTGAAGCATACTCGGGCCGGATCTGGTTGGATGCAGCAGTGGGTTCCGATTGGGATCGTATGCGCATGATTATTGGTCACGGCATCGAGGAGGTGTCCACTGATGACCTTATTCAAGCGCTCAGCCTCGTACGCGGTGCACCACTAGCCGATGCAACCCCTGGGCAATGGGGTTGGGCAGAGGAGCTACGAACAGACATGGTCTCACTCATCCGCGACATTGGTGTTGTTGCCACCCACCGCTGTTTGGAACGAAACGATATTGATGGTGCACGATGGGTTGCCAGTCGAGCGCTCGTGGCAGCACCAGAAGATGAACGCCTCCTGGCAGTGCGTATTCTCACCGAACACAATGCAGGAAATCGCTTCGAAGTCGAGCGCCTCGCCTCCTGGGTTATCCGCAATGCTCGAAACCTCTGTGTGGATGTATTCCCCGAGACCACCACCATTCTTCAGCATGTTCTGGGAGCAACCTCACCTCCGCTAGCCCGTCTCTGAAGTAGAGGCTTCTAGGAAACTCGCCGTACACTGATCTGTGGAATGAAAGGCCTTCTCATGGAGATCCGTTACGCAACCGAGCAGGACATTGAGCATCTCATCCATGCACGTCTGGCGTTCAACGAAGAGATACATCCACACGACCATGGAAGAAATGAGGAGTTGGCCAAGCAGTTTCGGGTCTACCTACCTCAAGCGATGGCCACTGGCGCTTTCGAAGCTGTCCTCGGTTTTGTCGACTCACAACTTGCTTCCACTGTCTTCATGGCTATTCGTGACATGCCAGCCAATACGGCCATGCCACGAGGAAGGAATGCCACCCTTATCAATGTGTATACCTTCCCTGCTTTCAGGCGCCTTGGGTACGGACAGGCAGTTCTCGCAGCAGCACTGCGCAAGGCCCGCGAACTTGATCTCGATGTCGTCGATCTGGAATCCACGGCTATGGGGAAGGGACTCTACGAGAAAGCTGGTTTCACAGTTCGGCCTTTGACACCCATGAGAATGGTGTTGAATTAGCCTTTTCGGAATTGATGGTCACCAGATAATGCGCTATGGTCGTACTATCACTGAAAGAGCTCTGGAGAACCACCGGGAACTTTGAGAGATCAAACCCTTTAGTATCCTATTTTCATGGTTATGCCGTGTAAAGTAGGCGAGGGGATTGAAGGACGATAAAAAACTTCAAGAACACCATACTAAGTAGAGAGACGAATGGAATGACAACAACAGCACCAACCCGCAAGGCAATGCTCCTCCGCCTGGACCCAGCGGTCCACAAGGCACTCGCCGAATGGGCAGTCGAGGATTCGCGAAGCCTGAACTCGCATATCGAGCTTCTCCTTCGTGACGATTTGGCTCAGGCCAACCGTTTGCCCGCCAATGTGCAGCCACTTCGCAGGCCTGGTCGCCCGCCACTAGCTACATACAACAAGTAACTAGTCTTATTCGGAGCTCATGATGAGCTCACCGGATTGTCGTACGACGCGTCCAGATGGCACGCAGATCGATTTCTGCCCGTGCCATTGGGTGATCAAGGAATCCACTGCTTCGACATGGTCCTTGGTCACAGCGTCGTCACCAATCTGACGTAACCACAGAAGAATAATTCGATGACGTAGAGCCGGATGGAGTTCCTGGAGAACAGCCACCGGCATTTCTTTCGATTCCACATCAATGCCCGCTTTCTCGGTTTGTTCATCCAGATAGTCAGCATCCCTCCGCGATAGATCCGCGGTTTTCCCCAACCCCCGCACCACACCAGGTCCCAGTGCTTCCTCCAAGGTGGGCATCACTTGGCGCAGGCGAGCACGAGTATAGGCCGGGTCGGTATTCATGGGGTCCTCCCACCAGGTCAAACCCCAATCTTGACAGGCCTGAACAGTGTCACGACGCCTCAGATGAAGGAAGGGGCGCACAATGCGATCGCGACATCGAGGCATTCCCGCCAATGAACGCGTACCAGAGCCTCTCGCCAAACCAAGAAGAACCGTTTCTGCTTGATCATCGAGGGTATGGCCCAGAAGAAGCAGAGCATCCTCGCCGTGATTCAATCCGCGATACCGTGCCTCACGTGCAGCGGATTCAACACCCTGGCCTTGCCGGTCTACGCTCACTGCCACGATATCAGCACTCACACCCAGGCTTTCACTGGCAACAGCGGCTTTCTCAGCAATCTCATGGGATCGATCTTGAAGCCCATGATCAATGATCCGCGCCGACAACCCTACGCCCGCCAAAGGTCCTTCACGGCAATCACGGGCCCAAGCTGCAGCAGCAGTGAGGGCGAGAGAGTCCGCCCCCCCGGATAAGCCGATACGGCAGGAGTGCACATCGAGCCCCTCCAAAGCTTCCGGGACATATTTTTCTAAAGCCTGCACCAGCAAGAGACAGGTAGGCGACAAAGCGCGACGGCCCATAGCTAAGACTCCGCAAGAATAGAAGCAGCCCGATCAAGCCAATTCAAGGTGGCATAGTCGTTGGTCACATCATTGACCATGAACGAAAAGACCAGGACATGGCCTGATTGCGTACTGACCACCCCCGTGAGGGAACGAACCCCGGTGAGCATTCCTGTTTTGGCATGAACAACTCCACGACCAGCGGCTTCGTTTCGGTCATCAAAACGCGAGGAGAGAGTGCCCTCTACTCCTGCCACGGGCATTCCCCTGACAACATCAGCAAGTTGAGGATTCTTGATGGAGACCAACACGGCTTTGGCGAGTACGGCCGGAGGGACACGGTTGCCTCGCGCTAATCCCGACCCATCATAAATAGACATTCCGTCCATCCATAGATCAGCCGACTTCAAATAGGCTTCCATGGCTTTTTGGGCGTTGGTGTAGCTCCCCTGCTGGCCAGCGGCAACTGCCACATGATAGAACATAACCTCGGCAGCAAAGTTGTGGGAGACCTCCATGGTACGTTGAACAATGAGACCCAAAGGTAATGAGTCAACCTCACCGAGGGTGGTGGGATTCTCTGGGGATTTCTCTTCCTGGGTTGTTGTCACAGTGATTCCACGAGCAGAAAGCAGGTTGGAAAAAGTGTTGACTGCCTCTTGGGTGGCATTACCTCTCGTTGACATTTTCGGATCAATCGACAAGGCGGTGATGGAGGTGATGAAACCCTCATCACCTCTAGCATTCCATCCAGGATTCCACTGTTGAGCAGCGAAAAGAGAGGTGTCATAGCCAAGAGCAACTGAAGTTTTCTGGCTTTTCTTGAGCGCCTCAGCAACCTGATCGGCCAAATCTTCAGCGGATGCCTGCCAGGGGTGGAATTTCTTTCCAGCGGTTAAGAAAGGATCACCCGCGCCAACAATGATGATTCCCTGAGAAGAGGACACCACCCTCGTAGTGAAACGATGCTGCGGGCCATAGGCGGCTAGGACCCCCAAGGAGGTGAGGGTCTTAAACGATGACGCAGGGGTCTTGGCACTGTCTGACGCTCGAGAGGCAACCTTTTTCCCGGAGAGGTCATACACAGCGTAACCAATGCTGCCTGATCCCGAGTGCCCATCGAGACGCTGTTGAAGATTTCCTCCATCAAAGGTGTCTGAATAATCAAGTCCCTCGATTCCCCCTGCTGGGGTTGCTGGGTCAGGAAGAGGTTGGACAAAATCATCGGAATTGGTGATCCCGGGCGGTGTCGAGGTAAAAAGCCCCCAGGCTGACGCGCCCACAACACTCCCAGCGCAGACAATCACCAGACAAAACAGGGAAATCGCAATGCGGCTAGCGATCTTTGACTGCATAACAACCTCTCCGGATTAACCAACGACGGCCACGTGTTGGAATCGTGCCTGCCACATCTGCTGGGTTCGTTGCCACAGAACAGCACACAGGAAGTCTTGGGAATTCTGCTCCATGCGAAATCTCAACAAAACTACGTCATCGGCGAGTCTATCTGAACCATAGACATCTAGATGGACTGTCCCCATCAGCGAGGCGGGGCGAGCAAGAATAGAACCCTTGGTCCGAATCGCTCCCTCGGGAAGGTGGGCAACAAACTCTGGGTGAAGCAACTCACTGAGGCGTTCCCGATCAAGTTGAATCTCATCACCCATGAGTTCACGGGTGAGCTCAGTCAGGTCAACTGACAGTGACGCCTGTCCCGGATCCCAGCCGTTGAACCCGTCCAGTTCCGGTTGGGTGACTGAGAGCGCTTCAGCGACCTCTGGTCGTGGACTGTTGTGGTCGGTGGTGTCATCTTGTGGTTCAGGGTCCCCCTCGGGCACTTCAACCGCTCCCACAGGCCGAGGAAACCCGGGACCTCTAGCTACCGGAGTGCCATCCTGGTAAGCCGTTGCTGCCGCATGAGCAAAACCATCGGCTTTGTCGTTGAGCGGGTGTCCGGTGTGACCGTGAACCCACTGGAAAGTGAAATCGCGACCCTTAACTGCAAGATCGATGGCTTTCATCTGGTCAAGATTTTTCACTGTCTTGTTGTCCGCAGTACGCCATCCGCGTTTCTTCCATTGGGGAATCCACTTCTGACAAGAATCGATGACGTACCTTGAATCACAATAAATCAGCAGTGGTTCCTCGCTATGTTTGGTTGCTTCCAAGAGTTCAATAAGAGCTTGGAGTTCCCCCTTGTTGTTCGTACCATAGGCCCATCCGCCAGCAGCCCAACAAGAGTCGTCAACGTACCAGGCCCATCCACTAGGACCAGGATTTCCCAGTGATGACCCATCAATCGCAGCATGAATCATAACTTCAGTGTAGTGCGAGCCCCCACAAGATCGGTGTAGCTGAGGGTCAACCAGCAAGACATTCGTGACATGATTAAGCCATGCATGCGATTATTGTTGAGGAACCCGGTGGGCCTGCTGCACTGAAATACACCGAAATGGCAGACCCTCAACCCCAGGTGGGGGAGGCACGTATCGCCGTTGCCGCTGCTGGGGTCAATCGAGCTGACATTCTCCAACGGAAAGGGTTTTACCCACCACCTGCAGGGATCACCGACATCATAGGCTTGGAGGTGGCTGGGGTGGTCGAGTCTGTCAATCAGTGTTCCACGGTGAAGGTAGGCGATGAGGTGGTGGCTCTGCTCGCTGGTGGAGGATACGCAGAATTAGCAGTGGTTCCCGAGGGACAATGCGCGCCACTTCCCCCCGGTCTCACCATGAGTCAAGCAGCCTCCATCATGGAAATCTCTGCAACCGTGGTCTCGAACTTCGACCACATCAAGGTCCAAGAATCTGAAACTATTTTGATCCACGGTGGTGCTGGTGGCATCGGTAGTTTTGCCATCCCCTACGCCAAACACTGTGGGTTGCGTGTGGTGACAACGGTGGGCACCCAAGCCAAAGCAAACCATGCCCGTGAGCTAGGCGCCGATGAAGTATTCGACTATCACGACGACTGGGCTACCCAGGTACGCGAAGTCTGTCCGCGGGGTGTGGACGGGATCCTCGACATCATGGGAGCGAAATATCTCGAGGCCCATGTTGATCTTCTTGCCCGAGCAGGGCGCATGGTGGTGATCGGCATGCAGGGGGGAACCAAGGGAACCCTGAATCTGAGCAAACTACTCAACAAAGCAGCAACGATCACAGCAACAAGTCTCCGCTTTCGCCCAGCGCAGGAGAAAGCCCAGATTGTGGCTTCCATCCAAGACAGGATTTGGCCACTGTTTGCCGAGGGCGTGATTCCTTTGCCCGCTATGACAACATTCCCACTCGCTGAAGCTGCAGCTGCCCATGCGCATCTCGAATCAGGGGAGAACCTAGGAAAAATTGTTCTCGTGACCAGTTAGTTGGCTGATAGTTTCTCTGAATGTGTCAAAAAGGAACCGTCGCGGGCGTTTGACACATCTAGGTGGTGGGGAGTTTCTCTGCAATCAATGACGTCAATCGGTCGACATTGCCTGTCCGGTGCTCAATCTCAGAGTCGATGAACGATTCGATGGCACTGAGGTCGTACTGGTTAGCTTCGATCCCAGCCACCACCTCACTGGCCTCGGTGAAGCGCGGGCCGGGAAAGTCCCTGGGATGGGTGTAGAATCCACGATCTGTTTCATAGACCTCGGAGTCGAATTGATAGAAGAAGACTGGTTTGCCGAGAAGATACATCTCATAAGCCACGGCAGAGTAGTCGGTGATCATAGCGTCACACACCGAAAGGATCTCCAAGGTTGAGAAGTCACCGATGACCACAGTACGGGGATCCGGGTCGGCCAACGGGGTCAGTGGATGAACCTGGACAATGAGATTGTATAACTCGTAGTTCACTTCGTTTGCCAAGGCTCGTACCTGGTCATCGAGAGACCCTGTGCGGCGAAAAGTTGGGGCAAAGATAATGTTCTTCTTGCCCACCAACTGCGGATGAGCCAGCTCAACACGCCCACGAATCTCCCCCATTGTTGTCGAATCACTCAGCACATCCGTACGTGGCAAAGAAGCCACTATTAACTTCTCAGGGTCGATATTGAAAGCCTCGGCATAGTACTCGACATTGCGCTCACTGCTGGCGATGACCAGGTCATAATTCTCATGTTGATGCATCAACTGAGCTAGGGTGCGAGGGTCCAAGGAGCTTCGGCCGGTGTTTCCTTCAGCAACATCCAAAGCGCTGTATCCAAATTTTTTGAAAGCCCCCAGCCCATGCCAAAGTTGGATGATGAACAGCTCTGGTTGATGGCGCAGGATACCCACCGCGATGGAATAGGAATCGAGGACGGCAACCCTGCTGGTCGCCAAATGATAGACCTGACGGACAAAATGAGGGAGATAACCCACCATGGCCCACGGCCCATGTCCGAGAGTTCGACACAGAACCACCAGGGATGTTTCGGGTGTTTTCTGTTGCAAGGAGTCGATGAGCAACTGGAAATCGAGTGGAACCTGATCAGATTGGCGAGAGATAAAGACGACCTTGCGGCGTGTGGGGAACAGCTTCATCAACCCATGGAGTCCGCGAGCGAAACCCTTCGCACATGATAGTGCCACCACAATCAACGAGCGCTTCAGCCGGGTCATGATCCCTCACCTTCCCGCTGTGACACACTGGGGGAGAACACTGTTTCGATGAATCTCTGGGTTGCTCGGCCATCGCAGCTGTTGAGGAAGAGTTCGCAAAATTCACTCCAGCGCGGCTCATCGATGTCCACACCAGGAATCAAGGCCACAAGCGAATCCAGGTCGTGAACCACCGGACCATAGACGTACTGATCAAAGGGATAATAGAAACCACGAGCGCCGTCATAGACCTCGAAATCTGGGGTATAGAACACCACCGGGTTCTTCAACAGGGCATTGTCGAAGATCGCCGAGGAGTAGTCGGTGATGAGAAGATCACTAACCAAAAGAAGATGGTTGAACTCCTCAAAGCTGGACAGGTCAAGGATCTTGTCCGCGTACTGCGGGGGAATCTCCCAGGACTCTGCGACCAGTGGATGATTCTTGATGATGAAGAGATCCCCCTCACCCAGTGTCTGCCCGATGCGGTCAAGATCCAGAAACTCTAAGGGATAACCGACACGGTTATTCACCCCAGTACGGTAGGTGGGGGCGAAGAGAATGATGCGGTGGTCTCGAAGCTGAGGGAACTGGGCAAACAACCGATCGCGGGCAAGGTCCTGGGCATCACCATCAAAGAAGAAATCTGAGCGTGGCACTCCAGTGGCATGGATTTTCTCCAGGGGAATCCCAAAACCCTCGGCAAAATGTGGTCTCATGGCCTCAGAGCTGACGATCACATCAGTGTAGTTGCGGTGGGTGAGAGAGGTACGTGCCGGTGCACCGAAACCCTGTCCCACCCGAGAAAACCCCATCTTTTTCATCGCCCCCATCCCATGCCAGACCTGAACAAGGCGTACCCCCAAGCGGAGCTTGATGGCATGAAGGAGATGGGAGAAGTCATCAAGCAGGATGTATTGTGCCTGAGCCACAGCCACCACCAGGCGGACGCGGTCGATGATTCTCTTCCCCCGCGACTGGTCACTCGCCGGGAAGAACTCCATGATCGAATAGTCGGTCTCGGGTAAGGCTTGGCGAATCCAGCGAAGGTTCTCCCCCAAATGATCCCCATGACGCGAAACAAAAACCACGCGGTTGGGTTTCACTGGTTTCACCCGGCACACCACTGAATAGATCAGAAGATAGCCGATCCACCTCAGGCGCTGAACAAGCGGGACAAGCCGGTCAGGAATCAGTTCTTTCATCTTCAGCCTCGCGGGGCCATCGCTTGAAGAACATCGAGGGTACGCTCCACACCAACCCGCAGGTCATAGAGTGGTTCCCAACCCAGCTGCGCGAGTTTGCTGCCCTCCAAGGCAGCCACAGTGGCGGCAGAAAACCCCTGTTTCTCTGTGTCGCTGGGAAGCTCAGACACCACCTGGCGATTGACACTGGATGCAACCATCACAGCCAAATCCTTCAGCAGGATATCTCCCGACGGGTGGGCGATGTTGTAGGCCTGCCCTGCCTCACCCAGCAGCACACAGGTCAAGAGACCACCAACCACATCAGCGACATGTTGATAGGAGAAGAATTGGTTGCCCTCAGACTTGAGTACGATGTCTTGGCCCGCCACAGCCTTGAGCAGAAATTGGCTCAGAGCCTTCGAATCATCGGGTTTCATGGTTGGGCCATAGACCCGCGGAAGCCTGGGGATGATCACTTCGAGGCCATGATGGATGGCGTAGGCCTGGCACAGCGCTTCACCTGTTCTCTTTGATTCAGGGTATCCCGCCCGAACAGTGTTGCAGTCAATGTATCCCATGTCTTTCTCAGTGAACCTCTGGGTTCCACCACGATTGTCTCCATAGATTTCCACAGTGGACAGGAAAGCAAAACGGCGAGCCCCAGCGCGTACTGCAAGGTCAAGCATGGCGGTGGTTCCTTGAACGTTCGTGACAATCGTGCCAATCGGATCAGTAGCGTAAGCAACCGGATGGGTGTTGGAGGCGGCGTGAAACACAAAGTCGGCTTCAGCAAGGCGGAGAGGGCCTGCACCCAGGTCGTGAACGAGAATCTGGAGGTTCTTGTCCCCCAGGTACGGCGCAAAGCGGGTTTCCAGTCGACACTTGTCACGAGCCACAGCAATGACCCGGCAATTCATGGCATGGGTTCGATTGCGCCACATCACAACATCAACCAGGAAACTCCCGATCATTCCCGAGGCGCCACTGAGAACGATCGTGGCATCCTTCAACTGATCCCAGGGCAGGTCGAGGCCACCAACCGCAGCGAGGTCGCCGAGATAGGTGGGATGATCGAGCAAGTCCATCAGGTCTCCTCACCGCTGATGGGCAAAGTTTTGGGAAGAGTTCTGCCCACCACATAGGCGTGGAAGAGAGCCAAGTCATCTGGTGTAGTCAACTTGATGTTTCTATCGGAGCCCGCTGCAAAATACAGCCGTACCCCCAAATCCACCATCATGGTGTTCGCATACGAGGAACCGCCGATGCCCACACCTGTTTCGAAAGCCTCCCGATACTTCGTGGAGAGCAGATCGTAGCGATAGGCCTGCGGTGTTGAGACCCGTCGCAGGGTTTCACGAGGAACATATTCGATGGTGGAGGTTTCGTCTTGTGGGTCAATGCGGAAAATTTGTTCATTGTACGGCAGGGAGGTGACGGCGTTCCCGTGGCGGTGGCACACAGCAAGCACATCGGAAACCACTGCTGGATCAACCAGGGGGCGTATCCCATCATGAATGATCACCACATCATCATCGGCGCAGGTTCCCTCAAGTTGCTGAACACCGAGGTAGATGGATTCTTGTGCGGATTCCCCACCCGAGATAATCCAATCCAGCTTGGTGACACTAAACCGATCAGCATAGTCCTGCAGGATCTCATGCCACCCATCAATGCACACCACCCCAATGGAGGAAACACTGGGATGTTCTTGAAAAGCCTCAAGGGTATACAGGAGAACCGGTTTGTCTTCAACCAGGTGAAACTGCTTCGGCACTTCGAGACCCATGCGCGTACCCGAACCACCTGCGATGATAATTGCTGTTGTTGACACCATCACCTCTTTTCAACCGTGACCCTACCCACCCAGACTACCAGCGCCAACAACGTACGGGAGTGATCAAGGAGCTGTCCTACTCTGTTGGGTATGATAGAAAAGCAATGTGAGAGGGGAATGTTGTGTCTGACATTGTTGTGGATCAGGCTCTTGTGCGTGGTGCTTCAGTGGGGATGTTGAGCGCTGTGCCGGATGGGTATTCGATGACTGCTTTTCATAGCATGAACAACGGTGCGAAACCTCGCTCATCGAATATGGGGAGTTTCTCGACGAGTTTTCTGCGAGCTGCTGCAACCGGTCTCACTGCGATTGCCATGCACCATGAAAACAGCTCTGATGAGGCCATAGTTGAAAAAGCAAAATCAGGTCTGACTCCAGAAGAACAACAACGATCCCTCGACTATATTGCGCTCATCTTGGCTCAAGCCCAGGAGCCGTACAAGCGACTCTATCTCAACGCTGTTGACAATGTGAGCTTCAAGCACAAAACATCGGACACATTCCCTGGAACGAACCATGACAACGAATTTTTCAACTATACAAATGTGGATTTCTACTCAGACTACGCTGATCCCAATGGTCCTTTCTACACCTTGTTCCATGAAATGGGGCATGCCATTGATGATTTCGCTAAACCTCTAGGAACAGTCACCGACACGTACACCGTAGATGGGAAAACCATTAGTAGCGCCCTCGGTGGGGACGTTCGTGCTCACCTGGAAAGCACGATCCCCAGCCACTCGGATCAGGAACAAGTAGAGCAAATTTTTCCCCATGCAACACAGGTAGCCAACAGATTGGCGAAACACATATGACCGAGCAAACACCCAAGAAACGCCCACGATGGACCATCGGAATCACAGTAGTAGCACTCATCATGGCAGCCACAGTGATACGGATAACAACCCTGCCGGGCTGTTGGGACGGTTGGCCCAAGGGAGACCCCGCACCCTACGACCCCACCGTTGTGCCCAACTTCGTACAACAATGCGAGCTAGAACCAGCTGATACCTACATGATTAACCTCGTTCAATTCCTCCAAGAAAAACAGCCAACAAGAAAGAACCCAACCCAAATCCATCACATGCTCGAGAGATGGAGGGAAAAACATGGAGCTGCTACCACGTTCATGACCCATAACCCTTCCCTAATCCAGGCACCAACCTCGTATGGGAACCTTCACCATCTCAATTTCGGTGTCAACCTGGACCTCTCTGACGACGAAAGCCAACAAGGAGAGGTGTACATTGATTTTCACACTAAAACAATGCTCATCGGTACGAAAGATCGAGGTCTCCTATACTCGGCAAATGACGCCCCCACTCGCCCAGTTTCCACAGAAACGCTCCATGAACTCGACCAACTCCTCAGCCAATGGCTCCCCACATGGTCACACACCGATTACCGCCAACCCCCCAGCGATTGGCCAGAACCTCCCATCGATTATTGGATTCTTTCAGTATGCTTCGATGACCACACGATATACAGGCTCTACCCAAAGAGTAGGAGCAACACCCCCGAAGGATTCCTTGACTTCGTCCACGCATTCCAAATTATACTTGATATTGATTTTCTCAATGCTTGAAGGTGCTGGACGACTCCAGCCAAGGATCGAAAGCATCGAGGCCCGAACGAGAAGTACAATCCCTCTGCTACGAGGTGCCGCCCTGCTCTCCGAGGAAGTGATCGAGGATTCTCTTTGATGCTCCTTCTAGGTGGTCGAAGAATCGATCAGCAAAGGTTCTGATGCGCTTGGCATCGCCATTGCCTTGTTGGAGAGTTGCAACAAGTTCCGCTGTGGTTGATACCACCGGGCCAGGTACGAAGGTTTCGTACGGCTCATAGAATCCTCGCTCACTTTCGTAGGACTCAAGGTCGTAGGCGAAGAAGAACATGGGGCGGCCAAGCAGGCTATAGTCGAAAATCACCGAGGAATAGTCGGTGATCAACCGATCAGCGAGAATCAGCAACTCGTGGATATCCTCGTGACTCAGATCGAGAACAAAATCCTGGAGGTCGGTCGGGACCTCCCAGGATTGACTCACGGCGGGGTGAAGTTTAACCACCAGCTGGAAATCCTGGCCCAATTGTTCCTTCATCATCGATAAATCCAGTTCGCACGTGAACTGGGTTCGCTGACTAGGTCCACCGCGAAACGTGGGTGCATACAGGAGAATCTGTTTCCCCGCCAAGGACGGATATTTCTGGAGAAGCTCGCCGCGTACCCTCTGGCAATGATCCGCGTCGGACAAGACATCTGTGGCGGGCACACCCAAGGGAAGAACCGCTTCCACTGGTACGCCGAAAGCCTCCGCATAATGGTGGCGCACCTGTGAGGAGCTCGCGATCACTGCGGTGTAGGAGCTGTGATTGGATCTCTCCCATCGCTTCGAATTTGAATCAGAGGACCCCAGGGCCGACAATCCAAATTTCTTGAAGGCACCCGCAGCATGCCACACCTGGACGATCTGGGAATTCTTCCGCGGTTTGAGTCCACGCAGGGTATAGGTATAGTCGTCGAGGAAAACCACCTGGGCTCGCGCGCAGTCATGATAGATCCTCACCGTACCCATGAACCCTCGCAATGGATCCTTGGTGTGGGCGATCACAGTCCACCTGGGATAGGTCTGTGCCTGGGCATGCAACAGCTTCAAGGAACCAAGGAGTTCCTGGGAACGATAGGAGAGGAAAACCACAGTCTTGGTCGGTGGCAAAAGCTTGAAGAACCCGAAGAGGAGTTGTCGAGGCAGGAAAGTCAGGTTGCGCCGAATCGATGTCAACACTGTTCCCGGTGAACTACCCACGACTCCCCCTTCGATTCAGGTGACGTAACCCGGAGCCGAGGAAGTGAAGGTAGCCGGCCGGTGTCGCAAGGGCCTTGGCTACGCTCTTAAGACGGCGTGCTTCTTCTTGGGCGCCGGGAAGAATCTGTGCCCTATGACGGGTGACCCCCAACCAAACCCGCAAACCCGGATCGAAATCTCGGGCGAAATCCTGGGCATCGAATTGGTTCAGCCATATGCTCAGCGATTCCATGGCGCGGGACTGCACCTCACCATCACCCGACTTGATGCCCGCGCGTACCCTCGGCCAGATGTCGAAGGCCACCACCCGAGATAGGTAGTAGCGAAAAAGGGTCGGATCGGTGAGAATACCTCGGGCAATCTCCACCATCTCATAGAGGTCCGCTAGGGCTGGAAGCGGGTCACTGATGGCTTTCTGGGTGAGAGATTCCCCCTGAGATTCGCGTACGCGATAGTGGTAGACAACCCCGTCAATGGTGACAATCTTCCTAGCCCTCACCAAGGCTTGGAGTACGAAAGGTTGATCCTCCCCCAAGCGGATGTGTTCAGGGAAGGTGATCCCTCGCAGAAGGTCACGGGAACAAAGCTTGGCAGCCGGGCCAAGGGCAAGCATCAACTCTGGGTGGGTGGTGAGGGTTTTCACACCAGGGCGAGTGACCCCATAATTGGTGTAGAGCGGAACAGGCCACTGTTTGGTGCCATCGAACCTCAACGTGGTGCCAGTCACCAACTCGGCCTGTTGAGTTTCAGCAGCCTCAACCATGAGCTCCAAACCATCAGCGGGCAGAAGATCATCGGAATCAAGGAAGCACACGTACCTTCCCTTGGTCAGATTCAGCCCAAAGTTACGCGAAGCCGAGGGCCCATGGTTGGTTCGTTTCTGTAGGCGAAAACGCTGATCATCCCCGATGACCTCGGTTGCCCGCGCCACAGTGCCATCAGCTGACCCATCATCCACCAGAATGAACTCTAGGTCGCTGAGGGTTTGTGAGCGCAAGGATTGAATAGTCTGCCCAATGTAGTCCTCCACCTGAAACATGGGGACGATCACAGACACCATGGGTGAACTCATCGGACCGCTCAGTTCGTACTGTTGGTGTAGAACTCGATACCCTCAGCAATAGGGCCATCGAAGAGGAGTTTGCCGTGGTCAATCACGATCGCTCTCTTACAGAATTGCTCGGCCGCGTGCATCGAGTGAGTAACGAAAAGCAAGGTGACGTTGTCGCCCTCGATGATCTCCTTCATGCGTGCCAGACTCTTCTCCGAAAAACGGCGATCACCGACAGCAAGAACCTCATCGAGGATCAGGATCTCCGGTCGCAGCGCGGAGGCGAAAGCGAAACCAAGTCGGGCCCTCATCCCCGAAGAATAGGTACGCATGGGTTGGTCGATGTATTGCCCGATGTTGGCAAAATCGGTGATCTCAGGAAGAAGGTCAATGATTTCTTGGGTGTTGAGCCCCCACAGCAGACCACGCAACATCAGGTTTTCTCGACCTGTTAATTGCGGATCGAAACCAGCGGACAGATCAAGCAGGGCAGAGATACGTCCATTGACTTCCACTGTCCCTGAGGTGGGGTAGGTCACCCCTGTGGTGATTTTCAGGGCAGTAGATTTCCCTGCACCATTGGAACCCAAGAAAGCTACGGACTCACCACGGTTGATGGTGAAGCTGAGGCCACTGTTGGCATGAACCTTCTCGTACTTGGTTTTCGGCCAGATCGCCGACAGCAGGCGTACCCGATCATTTTTATAAAGCCGATAGGTTTTGGTGACATCAGAAAATCTCACCGCGATAGGGTTATCCCCATCGTTGGTTTGGATAACTGTGGCTCCTCTAGAGGACATCGGCCACCTCCGGTCCCAAACGGTACTGGACCCGAATCGCCAAGATAAACATCAGGGTAAACACCGCAACGAAAGGCCAGAGCATCTGTGGTTTATCCCAAACCCAATACTGGTCGCACAGTGCAGCGCGGAAACTCGTGGCAAAGAAAGTCACCGGGTTGAACGCCAGCACCCACTGAACCCACGGTATGGCAATATCTGTCACATTGAAGATGATGCCCGACAGCCAAAATAGGGGCATGCTCATGGCTTTAATGAGATTGTGGAAGTCGCGACTGATCGCTGACAGTGGTGATGTCGCCATCGACCATGTTGTCCAGAAAAGATACATTACGATCGCGATGATGGGGGCTTGCAGTGCGTAGATCGTGATCGGGGATTTCATCAGCACGATGAGAATAAGAACAATGATCTGGGTGAGGAGGAAAATCAGGAAGTTCGCGGCTGCGAAAAAGCTGGAGATTACCGGGATGGGGAACCTGAGCCGATTCACTAGATAGGTGTAGCGGGTGTAGACGTTTGATCCGGAGGTGAGCATGTTCTGCATGAAAAACCACGGCATGAGTCCAACAGTCAGCCACACAATAAACGGCACTCCACCAGATATGTCTCCCTTCCTTAAACCAACACTGATCGCAAACCAGAACACAAAGACATACACCGCCGGTGTGATCAGCAACCACACCCATCCCAAGGCTGCACCTCGTACTTGTTTTTGTAATTCGGTTTTCGCTAACTGCCAAATCTGTGTACGCCAAACCCAGTTGTCGCGAAAGATGTCCCGAAGAGTACGACCCATGGATGATCCTTGTTTTTTGGCAATCGGCTACCTGCTCGCTAGCCGCATCGGATTTTACCACGAGGAGGTCGAGAGGAGAGTATGCAAGCATCCACGGTGTCTCACCATTCAATGAAGCGCCTTGGATGCTTGCATGCTCTCCCGAGACCGACGAAGTGGTTGACGAACGCAGTGAGGAACACCACGAGGAGGTCGAGAGGACCGTCCCCTCTTCTCGGAGAGGACCGTCCCCTCTTCTCGTGTGCGCGAAGTCGCAGAATCCAGAATCCACAGTTCGACTACTAGGTAGTCTGGACCCTGCGACTTCGCGCAGGGTGACAGAGGTAGTCGGGATTACTGGGTGGTCTGGACCCTGCGAGTCGCTTCGCTCCGCGGAATGACAACGAATGGGGTCGGTGTGATTTGGTGCCTGTCCTGTTTATCACTCGGTTTGGTTCTCAGGGGTTGGAATCGGGGAGAGGTAGGGAAGTACGTATCACGTGCTTGATGGGCTCAGATTGGGGATTTCAGCCAGAAATCGGGGAGATAAGGTCAACAAGCCTGTGGAAAACCAACATAGATCACTGTTTTCCGGTAGAATATGGGGGTTAGATTTCCCCAGGAAAACCCGCGACTTCAGGAGACAGATGCCGAGAGAATCAGAGCCCACAACTGGCGAGGATGGGGAAGAGTTCACCGAGGTGGATGACACTATTCAACTCAGTGACGAACAAATCACCACCAAGGTTGATGAGGGTAGTTACGATGCTGATGCGATTACGGTCCTCGAGGGGTTGGAAGCTGTCCGCGTACGCCCTGCCATGTATATCGGTTCAACCGGTGAACGTGGGCTGCACCACCTGGTTTATGAGGTGGTGGATAATGCTGTCGATGAGGCTCTCGCCGGCTACTGCGACCAGATCGATGTACGCATCCTCCCGGGTGGGGGGATCAAGGTCACTGACAATGGGCGTGGGATCCCTGTCTCGGAGCATCCCACTGAAAAGGTTTCTGCCCTCACGGTAGCGCTGACGAAACTCCACGCTGGTGGAAAATTCTCTGGTGAAGGATACAAGGTCTCCGGCGGCCTCCACGGGGTCGGGGTGTCCGTGGTCAACGCCCTGTCGACATCACTGGTGGCGGAAGTGAAACGCGACGGATACGTGTGGCGCCAGTCCTTCCAGTTGGGTGACCCGGATGCGCCCATTGAACGTGGGGAGCCCACCGATGAGTCAGGCACCTCCATCGAGTTCTATGCCTCCGGTGACATCTTCGAGACCACCACGTACTCTTTTGAAACACTGGCGACACGCTTCCGCGAGATGGCCTTCCTCAACAAGGGTTTGACGATTTCGATCACCGATGAACGCCGCGACCATTTGGATGAGGATGGAACCCAGGTTGCCACGATTTTTAGGTACGACCGTGGGCTGACCGACTATGTGCAGTATCTCACTGGCTCGAAGGAGACTATCCATCCGACGATCATTGCCATGGACGCTCAGAATATTGAAGCGAACATGAGTCTCGAAGTGGCGATGCAATGGGCTAATGGGTACGCCGAATCGGTCCACACGTTTGCGAACACGATCAACACCCATGAGGGGGGAACCCACGAAGAGGGTTTCCGTGCTGCGTTGACGAACACTGTCAACAAGTGGGGGGAAACCTGGGGGCTTATCAAGAAACGTGAGGATCGTGTCTCAGGTGATGACATCCGCGAGGGGCTCACCACGATCTTGTCGATCAAGCTGTCCAACCCACAATTTGAGGGGCAAACCAAAGCCAAACTCGGCAACACTGAGGCTCGTTCTTTCGTACAGAAAGTGGTCAACGACCGTCTCAGTGACTGGTTTGAACAAAACCCCAATGAGGGTCGCGACATTATTCGCAAAGCCCAAGCAGCAGCCTCGGCCCGCCTGGCTGCCAGGAAGGCCCGCGATCTGGCCCGCTCCCGCAAAGGCTTGCTTGGTGGTGGTTCTCTTCCCGGCAAACTCGCCGACTGCCAGTCGAATTCCCCTGAAGAGTGTGAGATTTTCATTGTCGAGGGTGACTCTGCTGGTGGTTCAGCTAAGGGTGGGCGTAACCCGAAAACTCAGGCCATCCTTCCGTTGAGGGGAAAGATCCTCAACATTGAGAAAGCCACGATGGAGAAGATCCTGGCCAACCGCGAAGTTGAGGCGATCATTAACGCCCTGGGTACGGGGGTTCATCAGGAGTTCGACCCGGACAGACTTCGCTACCACAAGATTGTTCTCATGGCGGATGCTGACGTGGATGGTGCCCACATCCGTACGCTCTTACTCACTTTGCTGTTTAGGTTCATGAAACCGCTCATCGACGCAGGTCATGTCTACTTAGCTCAGCCACCACTGTTCAGGATTCGTTGGACGAATTCACCCCACGAGCTCGCCTACACCGATGATGAGCGCGACGAGATTCGTGAAAGCGGTTTAGCTGCGGGCAAGAAACTCCCCCAAGTCAATCCCATTCAGCGTTACAAAGGGCTGGGCGAGATGGATGCCTCAGATCTGTGGGAGACCACCATGGACCCTGAGCGCCGTACCCTGCTACAAATCACCCTCGACGATGCAGCAGCGGCTTCGGATATGTTCTCCATTCTCATGGGTGAGGATGTTGATCAACGCCGCTCCTTTATCCAACGCAACGCTAAAGATGTCCGTTTCCTCGATATCTGAGTGAAGAAAGAAGATTCCAACATGGCTGATGATCCCTTGGATCTCGATAATGAGTTAGAAACCCCCGAAGCTGAAGACCAGGGGTTGTCGGCCTCGGCTCTCACCGGAAAGACCGAGGCCATCGACCTGAACACCGAGATTCAACGGTCCTACCTGGACTATGCGATGTCGGTGATTGTTGGTCGCGCCCTTCCGGACGTACGCGATGGGCTCAAACCTGTGCATCGCCGTGTGATCTATGCCATGTACGACGGTGGTTATCGCCCTGATCGTGGATGGCATAAGTGTTCGCGTGTGGTTGGTGAAGTCATGGGTAACTATCACCCTCACGGTGACTCGGCGATCTACGACACCTTGGTTCGCCTGACGCAGCCATGGGCGATGCGTCATCCGCTGGTTGCCGGTCAAGGAAACTTCGGCTCACCGGGTAACGACCGCGCGGCTGCTATGCGATACACCGAGTGCAAGATGGCCCCTCTCGCCATGGAGATGGTCCGCGATATCACTGAGGATACTGTTGATTTCCAGCCCAACTACGACAACCGTGAATCAGAACCCACAGTATTGCCTGCACGTTTCCCGAATCTGCTGGTCAACGGCAGTACGGGCATTGCTGTGGGGATGGCCACGAATATTCCCACCCATAATCTGCGTGAGGTCAATGACGCTGTCCAATGGTTCCTGCACAACCCCGAGGCTTCCACTGAGGAATTGCTGAACGCTGCTATTGCTCGAATCAAGGGACCCGATTTCCCTGGTGCTGGTCTGATCGTGGGACGCAAGGGCATCGAGGATGCCTACCGTACGGGTCGTGGCTTGGTCACGATGCGCGCGGTTATTGAGATCGAAGAGGAGGGTGGCCACACGAATCTGGTGGTCACCGAGTTGCCCTACATGTGTAACCCCGACAATTTGGCGGTGAAGATCGCTGAACTGGTGAACTCGGGGAAGCTCACGGGTATCGCCGACATTCGCGACGACACTTCTGCGCGTACTGGGCAAAGACTGGTCATCCAGCTCAAGCGGGATGCTCAACCTCGCGTGGTGATGAACAACCTCTACAAGCACACCCCCCTGCAGGACACCTTCGGCTGCAATATGCTCGCCCTAGTCGACGCTGTCCCGCGGACCCTGCGCCTGGATCAGTTCATTTCCTACTGGGTGAAACACCAGATCGAGGTCATTCAGCGCCGTACCCAATTCCGTATTAATCAAGCCGAGCGCAACGCCCACTTGTGGAGGGGGTACGTCGCTGCCCTCGACCAGTTGGATGCGGTGATCGCGCTCATCCGCGGATCGAAGGATGCTGAGATCGCCAAACAGGGGCTCATGGACCTGTTGACCTATGTGGACCCTGCCACGGGCAAAGAGCGCCACATTGATGAGGATCAGGCCACAGCAATCCTTGATCTTCAGTGGCGTCGCTTGGCGGCGATGGAGCGCCAGCGCATCATCGATCGCCTTGCTGAACTGGAGCGTGTGATTGCTGATTTGCGCGAGATTCTTGCCTCCGATGAGCGTCAGCGTCAGATCATTGGTTCAGAGTTGCAGGACATTGTCGACAAGTACGGCGATGAGCGTCGTACGCGCATTATCTCTGCTGATGGTGATCTGTCGGATGAGGATCTGATCCCCCGCGAAGATGTGGTGGTCACGATCACCCATGGTGGATATGCCAAGAGAACCAAGGCTGATCTGTATCGTCTCCAAAAGCGTGGGGGCAAAGGCGTCAAGGGTGCCACGTTGAGAGCTGATGATGAGGTTGCCCACCTGTTTACCACCAATTCACACCAGTGGTTGCTCTTTTTCACTACGAAGGGCCGGGTTTATCGTACGAAGGTGTGGCAACTCCCGGAGGGCGGACGGGAGGCCAAGGGCGGTCATGTCGCTGGTTTGTTGAGTTTCGCTCCCGATGAGAAGATCGCCCAGGTGTTGACTCTGGGCTCGTACGCCGATGCCCAATATCTTTTGCTTGCCACTCGTCGAGGCTTGGTCAAGAAAACCGATCTCACTCAGTATGATTCCCCACGCCAGGCTGGGCTCATTGCTGTGAATTTCCGTGACGAGGATGATGAGCTCATTGGCGCTGGATTGTGTAATGCCGACGATGACGTTCTCCTCATCTCCATCAAAGGCCAGTCGATTCGTTTCACCGCTGATGATGACCAATTACGTCCGATGGGTCGCGCCACCTCTGGGGTCACAGGCATGAGATTCCGCGAAGGCGATGCTTTGTTGTCGATGGCTGTTGTCGGTTCGGGTACGGGCGAGGATGATCGTTTTGTGTTCACGGTGACCGATGGTGGTTTCGCGAAACGTACGACAGTGTCCGAGTATCGCAGACAGGGCCGTGGGGGTCTGGGGATCAAGGCCATGAAACTCAATGAGGACCGCGGACAACTGGTGGGTGGTCTCATTGTCGAGCAGGCCGATGAAGTGATCGCGATCAAAACCTCAGGGCAGATTATTCGCTCCTGTGTCGAGGATGTTGCTGTCAAAGGCCGCGACACGATGGGCGTGAAATTCGTGGGTTTGCGAGGCGATGATCAGGTGGCAGCGATTGCTTTGTACCCAGACACTTCCGAGAGTATCGAGGATGGCGACGATGAGAGCCCTGAGGATGGGGCTGGCGACACTGAGAGTGTCTCCGGCGGTGACGACCCTCAGGTGAGCATTGGACAAGGCGATATAGATCAGAATACGGTAGAGTCGTGAAATGCCGCGGTTCGAACTGACCCGGTTTTCGATGGACATTGAATCACCACAGTGGTGACATGATCACTGGAAGAGCAGGAGTTCTGTGATGAATAGCGGGCAAACGGGTTCAACCGAGCCAGGTGGCGTCGGCAAGAGTATCACCCAGAGTTTCATCAATCGCGTGAACAGGATGAAGGGTGACCTTGACCCTGAGATTGAGATGGCTTCCCCTGTGGCTCCACCATCTGCTCCCGCGGAAACACCCGTCGAGGTTCCTGCCGCCAGTGTTGATCTTCCCACCCCTGCCGTTGCCGCCACACCCGTTGAGGCGCCAGCGGTGTCTTCCCCAAGCGCACCTGAGGTTTCACCTCTGGGGCAACCCAATCTGTCTGCCCCTGCGGTTGATGTTGCCCCAGCAGTCACTCTCGGTGGCCTGAAGTCGGCTTCCGAGGCGACAACTGCGGAGGCCACTGGTTTGATGGATCCTCCACCTGAGATGAAAACTGCTGAAAAGAAACCACCGAAAGAACCCAAAAAACCGAGGGAACCCAAGCCCACAGTGGCTTCCACGACTGTTTCGAAAACCACTCGCCAAACTCGTCGTGCCCGTTTGAGGATTTCGCGAGTCGACCCCTGGTCGGTGATGAAAACCGCTCTGTTGTTTGGGGTTGCCGGGTGGATCATGTTCATTGTTGCCACATGGATTGTGTTCGCAGTGTTGGATATGACTGGTCTCTATGAAGCCATTAATGACACTGTTGCCCAGATTTTTGCCTCCCCGGATCGTACTGAAGACTTCAACATCCGCGAATACATCAACACCACCCGTGCCACAGCACTTGCTGCCCTCGTGGGTGCGGTCAATGTCGTCATCATGACAGCCCTGGCCACCATCTTCGCCTTCCTCTATAACCTCACCGCCGTCGTCATGGGCGGCATCGAGGTAACAATGGCAGAGGATTAATAGTCACAACACCGGTGGAGAGTCTCTGCCATTGTTATCCTGCGCGAAGTCGCAGGATCCATAGTTATCACCGAGGATTAATCTCACAACACCGGAAAACTCAGCGCAAAGGTCGTACCAAGGTCGGAGGTTTCCTCCACAACAAGATCCCCGCCGAAACGCTGGGCTACCTCCGAGGACAGGGCCAATCCCAGCCCGAAACTGCGCTTGTGCCCGGACTCCCTGCCATGGGAGAAACGCTCAAAAAGTCGATCGGGGTCTACCCCTGAGATCCCTGGGCCATGATCACGTACCCGAATCACAATAGAGGTATCCCAGATCTCAGAAGACACCTCCACCACAGAACCGGCCGGGGAATGCTGGATGGCATTGTCGATGATCGCCACCACGGCACGATTGAGTGAATTAGGGGGGACCGCCACCTCAACATTGTCGATGTCGCCGAGTTGGATCTTCACCTCAGATTGTTCTCCGAGAGCATCCAGTGACTTGACCGCCGTGGCCAGAGCCTCCCCCACCGAGGTTTTCACCTCTGGTCCGATGTTTTCACCCTCCACAGTCAGCAACATGTCGTCCAAGACATTCGCCATGTTGATGGTGTCCTGCTGGAGCTGGTCAATCACCTCATCAAGGGGTTTGCCGGCCTCCAACCGCCGCGACAGAATCTGCACCCGCGACGACAACGTTGTCAAAGGGGTACGCAGTTCATGACTGGCATCAGCCACAAAATGGCGTTGGAGCCGAAGTGCTTGACCCAGGGGTTGAACAGCGCGTCTGGCCATCATCCAAGCCACAAAAGGAGTGAACACCAAAGAGATCAGGGCAATGATAGACACCGTCCAAATCACATCATTAGCGCTCAACCAGCCGTACTTGGGTGGGGGAGGATTCGAAGGGTCGGAAGGGATTTCGAGAGGTACGGCTGTTGTTGCCGCAATAGCGATCAAAGCCAAGCACCCTAATAGAACAATCGAAGCCGTGGCAGCAGCCACCGCCGTACCCACAGACAGGGCTGCTTCGCGTACCTTCTCATCGTCGGTGGATGGGTGGATTTTCTTCTTTTTCTTAGAACCGGGGTTCTCTGAGGCGGATAATGACCGCGCCTGCCTCTTGGTCAACCGAGCATCACTCATGAACCCAACCCCAGCCGGTAACCCTGCGAGCGGACAGTCTCGATAATTCCATGATCGGTTTTGCGCCGAATATAGTGAACATAGGTGTCCACGGTTCCTGGGGTGTCATCGGGGGAGAAAATCGTTGAGAGTATTTCGGTGCGAGAAAAAATATGTTCTGGGGATTCTGCGAGCAAAGCCAGCAAAGCGGTCTCGGTGGATGTCAGCGACACACGTTCACCATAGGGATCATAAAGCGACTGTGTCTCAGCAACCAGCAACCAGTCCCCCACATAGGTTTTACCAGTCTCAGCAGCAAACCCCCGGCGCAGGGCCCGCAATCGTGCCAGAAGTTCATCAAAATCAAAGGGCTTGGTCAGATAGTCATTTGCTCCACCATCAAGACCTGAGACACGATCATCAATGGATCCCAACGCTGTCAGCATCAGTACGGGGGTGGTGATCCCTGCACGGCGTACCGAACGAATCACCTCCACCCCATCCATCCCCGGCAGACGGCGATCCATGAGCATCAGGTCATAGTGGGTATGGAGGGCCATCTCCAGCCCATCCTCCCCGGTGGAAGCATGATCCACCGTGTAGTGATCCTGGAGTACCTCCACCACCATGTCCGCAATCGAAGCATCATCTTCAATGAACAGCAACCGATCATTCATACCCATGATTCTATCCCCGGGCAAAAAGGGGACGGGGCGTTTGTCACATAGGGTGTGACAAACGCCCCGTCCCCTTTTTTGTCACGCACGTGGGCGCGGGGGAAAAAGTGGTAAAGTCACGTAAAGTCACTACTGGTTAAAACAACCCACCAGGAAGGTATTGTGATGAGCGAATTGAGCCCCAGATACCCCGGAATTCCCGAAGTCATCAATGGCAATGGAGCAGTCGCCTATGTTATGGGGCATGTTTGTGGTGGTGTGATCGGTTATCCCATCACGCCTTCAACGGAGATCGCTGAGATTTTTGAGGCCGCTCGAGCCGAGGGACAGCTCAATGTGTGGGGGAAGCATCCGTTCTTTGTGGAAGCAGAAGGGGAGCATTCAGCCCAGTCGGGGGCACTCGGCGCGGCGCTCACCGGGGGCAACTACATCTCGAATGCTAGCTCTGCTCAGGGAATCCTTTACGCCCTTGAATCACACTATGTCACCGCCGGGAAGAAGATTGGTGGTTTTGTCCTCCAGGTTGCTGCCCGCGTGGTGACTAAACATTCGCTCAATGTCATGGCCGGCCATGACGATATTTATTCCCTCCTGCCTGCTGGTTACACCGTACTGTTTGGTTCCGATCCCCAAGAGGCAGCCGACCTTGCAGCCATTGCTTTCCGCACAAGCTCACTGTCGCTGATTCCTGTGGCGAACGCCATGGATGGTTTCGCCACGAGCCACGTCATGAGTGAGGTACGCCTACCCGAACCTGAGCTGCTGGCCAATTATTTGGGTGATCCTGCTGGGCGTATCCCCTGCCCCACGGTGGCCCAAGATATTCTTTTCGGCGCGAAGGGTCGGGTGGAATACCTCACCAAGTGGGTGAAGGAACACCGCAATGATTTGAGTGCCGAGAATTTCACTGCACTCCATCTGATCCTGAATCAAAACGTGGAGGCGATTGAAGCTGACGACGATGGTGAGCTGATCTCGAAGGTGGAGGAGTATCTTCCCGAGTCTTTGCGTAGCGCATGGAAGCGCGCCTGGAGGGGGGCCTGGTCGAAGGGAACCCGCCAACGTGTGCCCGCTATTGTTGACCCGGACAACCCCGGTCTGGCCGGTGGGGTTCAAAACCAACCAGATTTCCAGGCTGGTGCTGCCGACCACCGTACACATTTTGCCTCAGCGGTTCCCTCCCTCGTACGCCAAGCTATGGCGGAATACGGCGAACTGACTGGGCGCGAGTATTCACCCGTGCAGAGGTACGGCCCGGAGAACCCGGACATGGTGCTCATTGGATTGGGATCGATCACCCATGATGCGCGCGCACTCCTGCCCTATTTCGAATCCCAGGGGATCCGTGTCGCAGTGGTCTCGGTGAAGCTCCTACAACCTTTCCCCACCGAGGAACTCATTGACGCTATTCGCGGAGCCCGCCAGGTCACCGTCTTGGAGCGCAGCGAGGACACAGTTCTGACCACTGCTGTGAAACAAGCCCTGTTCGAGGTGGGTGTCTCCTCACGCGACCTCCACCTCACGACAGCGATCTTCGGACTCGGCTCCCATGATGTTCAACCGCGCGACCTGATCGCGGTGGTGAAGAAGATGGTGGATGGTAACAAGACTCCCCTGGTTTATGTTGGCTCACAGTTTTTCGTGAAAAACCCTGCCACCCCAGCTTTGGAGGAAATCCAAAATAGGATGAAGGAGGCCTATCCGGAAACCGAAGCGATGGCTTTGGACACTGGCGAGAATCCCCCTGGTCTTCTCCCGGAGTCTGCCTTGCGGATTCGTTTCCATTCCGTTGGTGGGTACGGCACGGTGGCCACCGGGAAACTGCTCACCGACATGTTGGCTTCCATGCTGGGAATGCACTCCAAGTCATCGCCCAAGTACGGCTCCGAGAAGTCGGGGGCACCCACGAACTTCTACATCACGCTCTCCCCTGAGGAGGTCTTGTTCACTAATGCCATGTTGGAGGAGGTTGAGGTTGTTATTTCACCTGATCACAGGGTGTTTGAGCATGATCGTCCCCTGCGTGGCTTGGTTGAGGGTGGAACTTTCATCCTCCAAGCAGACCGTCCACCGCTGGAAGTGTGGAAGTCTCTTCCCACTTATGCCCGTGAGGAGATCCGAGCCAAGAACATCCGTTTCCTGGTCATTGATGCTTTCGCGGTAGCGAAGAAGAATGCCCCGAATGCGAGTTTGGAAACCCGCATGATGGGTATCGCTTTCATTGGGGCTGCTTTCGGCCACGTGGATCGCATCTCGCGTGGAGCCGAGCTTTCGCAGGTCCAAACTCTCATTCGCCGTGAACTGGAGAAGAAGTTTGGTTCGAAGGGTGGAGCTGTGGTGGAGGGCAACATGTCCACCATTGTTGACGCTATCGCTGCCACTATTCGGGTGGATTACGGCCAACCGGAGTTTGGGGAAGCTGAGTCTGAGACTATTCAGAAGGTTCCGGTACTGTCGACGCGTGTTGGCCCTGCGCCAGGTTTCACCCCGGCACGGCTCTACGATCCCGAATATTTTGAAGACATCATGGGTCGTCCTTTTGCTGAAGGAAAACCTGGGGACGGGCCTGTTCTTCCCGGTACGGGGCTCTTCCTGCCTTCGGGAACAGCGAAAGGCAAAAATAAGGGACTGTTCCGTCGCGATGTTCCTGTCGTTGACATGGAGAAGTGCACAGCCTGTTTGGAGTGTGCGATCGCCTGCCCTGATTCTGCGATCCCTAATCAGGCCCACGAGATCTCTGATGTGATCGCACGAGCCATCCGTGCAACCCGTCTCCAAGACGAACATAAGGCTTATCTTCTGGGTTTCGTTGACCAGTGGGCCGAGCAGGTTCGCGCAGCTCTACTTGAGGACACGACCACCAAGACCTTGGGTGAGGTTCTTCGCCGTACAGCCGCTACCGTACCCAGCATCCCGCTGGCCCATCTGGATGCGATCATTGCTGAGACAGCTGCCTACCCTGTTGCCAGGATTCGCCCGATCTTTGATGCGATGGAGAAAAAGCAGTCCGGCACTGGGGCAATGTATTCGGTGGTCATTGACCCGTGGAAGTGTACGGGTTGTCTGCAATGTGTGGATGTCTGCGGACCGGGGGCTTTGTCGGCGACCGAGCAAAATGATCTGTTGGTCGCCGGCATGGAAGCCACTTTCGCTCGTTTCACGAAGATGCCGAACACCCCCGAGAGGTTCACTGCTGGTGCAGCTGCTCCTGGTGGGGATGCCAAACGTGTCCTGATGGATCACGATAACTACTATGCTCTGGCTGGTGGTCATGGTGCCTGCAAGGGGTGTGGTGAGGTCACCGCCACCCATCTGCTCACTGCTCTCGCCCAGTCGGTTTCCAAGGAGAAACGCGCCGAGCATATCGCGTACCTCAACTCGATGATCTACTCGCTGACAGCCAAGATCTCCGCAGTCGAACCGATCCGCGCCCAGCGTATTGAGCGTGTCATTGAACACCTGGAGGCTAGTCTGTGGCGCTATGAGGCTGGTCCGACAGGTCAAGGTCCCTCCTCGGCAGTAATCGTGAACTCGACGGGTTGTTCTTCGGTGTACGCCTCAACTTTCCCGTTCAATCCCTTCACCCAGCCGTGGGTGAACTCGTTGTTCCAGGACGCCCAAGCCAGTGCAGTGGGTGTTTTTGAGGGGATCGCTTCGCAGTATCTGGAAGAGATTCAGGCCTGCCGGATTGCGAAACTCGAATTGGATGATGAATACACCCCTGGTGTTCATGATGTGGGGTTGGCTACTCTCACCTGGCGTGAATTCACTGACGAGGAAATGGGCAGACTGCCGATGGTTTTAACCATTTCGGGTGACGGGGCTGCCTACGATATTGGTTTCGGTGCCATGTCGAGGGTGATGGCTGCCCAGACTCCGATCAAGATGCTGGTTCTTGACACTGGTGGATATTCGAACACTGGTGGTCAGTCCTCGACGGCTTCCTTCACTGGGCAGAATGCTGACCTGGCCCGCCATGGGAAAACCCATCCGGGCAAGACCGAGAAGCGCAAGGAGCTAGCCCTGTTGGCCGCATTGCATCCGGGTGTCTTCGTTGCATCGGTTTCTACCGCGATGCATTCCCACTTCCTCACTGCATGCGCGAAGATGATCGCCTATGGCCAAGGGTCGGGGCTTTTGCAGGTGTACACTCCCTGCGGTTTCGAGCAGGGTTTTGCTGATGATCTGTCGAATGCGCGGGCCAACGATGCCGTACGCTCACGGATGGCGCCATTGTTTGTTCATGATCCTGCTGGTGGCGACACCTTGTCTGAGCGTATCTCCTTGGATGGGAACCCGGAGGTCGACAAGCCATGGGCAACCAGGAACCTCAAGTATGTCGACGATTCAGGGCAGACCAAGGTGCTCCCCACACCTTTCACTCCAGCTGAGTTTGCCTATGATGAGGTACGGTTCGCCAAGCAATTCCGCCCCTTGAGTGCAGCTGCACCCAACCCCACACCAATCTCTGACTATGTGGAACTCGATGAGACCTCGCGAAGCGATTGCACACCATTTATTGTGGTCGCTGATCAGGGGGGCCTCAAGCAGGTTGAAGTGTCTTCTTCGATTGTTGAATTGGTGGAGGAACGCCAAGCCCACTGGCAGTTGTTGCGTTTCCTGTCTGGTCAAGAGTCCACTCTCCAAGCCCAGGATGCTGACAAGGTTGTGAAGGCTCTGCGTGAGGAACTCGATCAGGCCCGCGCTGAGCGTGAGGAGGGCATTGATGCGATTGCTCATGCCCTGGCTTCATTGGCAACAGCTAAGGATCCTTCCGCGGTGGCCATGCCCACTTTCAGCCAGACTGGTGCTGGCCAATCAGCTCCCGCAGTTGACAGCGTTACACCTGCTTCAGGGGTTGCCCCTGCTGCCCCTGCTGGCTCGACCGCAACCCCGGTTGCCCCCAGTGGTTCCGGCCTTGGCCCGAAACCTGAGGGCGTACCTATCTGGTTAGCGGAAGAGGACCTTCCCAAGTGTACGGACTGCGCTACCTGCTACCAGGAGTTACCGGCGATCTTCGAACAGACCACGATCGTGGTGGACGGGGAAGCCCAGGATGTCTCCAAGATGAAGAAAGGTGCACTTGATTCCTTGGAGGTGACCCCAGAAATGGAAGCGGTGATGAATCGGGTTCGCGACACCTGTGATGCGGAGATCATCCAATGAGCCCGCACACTGCTGAGTTAGCGCTGATCGCCCGCCGTTTGGATGCTGATCCGCGGGCTTTCCGTGACATGTTCATCAAAGATGGCATCCAGGATGTTGCCACCCAGTTCTCCTCAGAACTAGACAAAGAGTTTGTGGAGCGTCTCTGGGAGATTCTGTTGGCTGGCGGGGATCCCGCTAGTACGCTCATGAGGTTCCTGTGGCAGCTACCTGTGTCGAAACAGCGTGTGTGGTTACGCGGGGTTGATGCTCACCTGTCTGGGCGTTACCCGATGTTTGCAGGGTTGTCCCAGTCGTGGCCGGCAGCCACTGGAATGGGCCCCTATATCCGCAGCGCTGAAGAACGTACCAACGACTTCGACCTGGTCAACAAGGGTTACATCGGATACATGGAGATCGGTTATTCTCTGCGTGAGGTGGAACTCTTCGTATGGTTGGAGGCCCTGCGCGACAAGCAGTGTTCAGAAAAACCCTGCGAGATCGGCAAACTCATCGAAGGCAAGGAGGAACGCAAGGGCGGATGCCCGGTGCAGATTCACATCCCCACCATGTTTGAGCTGATCGGTTTAGGCAAGTTCGATGAAGCTCTTGCGATGTTGGAGGATTCGAATCCTCTACCGAATGTGACCGGGCGTGTGTGCCCCCAGGAACTCCAATGTCAAGGTGTGTGTATCCACAAGTTCCCCATGTCGATTGGCCAAGTGGAATGGTTCCTTCCCGAATGGGATAAGGCAGCCCATCCTGGCGCGGCTTTGGAGCGTTTGGAGGACTTCGAGGACCCGTGGATTGCCAGTACGAAACCGCCGGTTGCCATCGTGGGATCAGGACCAGCTGGGCTCATCAATGCGTACCTGCTGGCACGAGCTGGCCACCCGGTGACCGTCTTTGAAGCCTTCCATGAACTCGGTGGAGTCCTGCGCTTCGGTATCCCCGAGTTCCGTCTGCCCAATGAACTCGTGGACGATGTGGTGAACATGATTCGGGCTTTGGGTGGGCGGTTCGTCACCAACTTTGTGGTCGGCAAAACCGCCACACTCCAGGACCTTCAAGACGCTGGGTTCTCCCGTATCTTCGTGGGATCGGGGGCCGGGTTGCCGATGTTCCTCAATGTCCCTGGGGAGGAATTACTCAACGTGATGAGCGCCAACGAGTTCCTCACCCGGGTCAACCTCATGCACGCCAACCTTCACGAATACAAGACCCCCCTGCCGTACGTGGAAGGGCGCAGTGTTCTGGTGATCGGTGGTGGCAACACCGCCATGGATGCTGCGCGTACTGCTCGACGATTGGGTGGCAAGGTCACGATCGTCTATCGGCGTACGAAAGCGGAAATGCCTGCCCGCGAAGAGGAACTCCACCACGCTTTAGAGGAAGGCATCGAGGTCGCCGAGTTGCGCAACCCGATTCAATTCTTGGGCAACGAAAACCATTTCGTGGAGAAAGCCATCCTCGATGTGATGAGGCTCGGTGAGCCCGATGACTCGGGTCGCCGCCGTCCTGAATCTACTGGCGGATCAGAAACCATGGATGCCTCCTTGGTGATCATGGCTCTCGGCAATTCAGTGAACCCGATCATTCGAGAATCAGAACCGCGGTTGGATGTCACCAAGTGGGGGACCGTGATCCTGCGCAAGGATGCACAAGAAACCTCGATGGATGGTGTGTTCTCTGGTGGGGATGCGGCCCGTGGCGGATCGACCGCTATTCGTGCCGCCGGGGATGGGCAGAGTGCCGCCAAAGAGATCATGGCCGCCACTGGGTTGCCCGGTAACCGTCGCAAAGCCCTGAAGTTCACTGAGCGGGCCCAGACTCTCCCGGTGATCATGGAGAAACGTGAACTCACTCCTGGGATTGTTGAATTCAAGGTGAAGTCCCCTGCGATTGCCTCCTCAGCCCAGGCCGGGCAATTTGTTCGGGTTCATCCCCGTGATCGTGGTGAACTCATTCCACTGACTCTTGCTGACTGGAACGCTGAGGAGGGCTGGATCACTTTGGTGGTTCAAGCCATGGGTGTCAGTTCGATCGAGATCAACGCCATGGAGGTGGGCGACTGCTTCGAGGGAATCGCTGGTCCGCTGGGCCGCCCCTCACACTTGGAGAAAACCCCTGAGGACAAAACGGTAGTGTTCACTGCTGGTGGTTTGGGGTTGCCACCTGTCTACCCGATCATGAGAGAACATCTGCGTTTGGGCAACCATGTCACTTTGGTCGCTGGTTTCCGCTCCAAGGAGCTAATGTTCTGGACGGGCGCCGATGATTATGTGGGACGCCTGGAAGCTGAGTACGGTGACCAGCTTGAGGTGATTTACACCACTAATGATGGGTCATATGGCATTGAGGGTTTCGTGACCGTACCTCTGAAAGAAATGCTCGACTCCAACCACCCGATCGCCAAGGTAGTGACCATTGGTCCGCCGATGATGATGCGTGGGGTCTCCGATCTGACCAAACCCTTCGAGGTGTTCACTGAGGCTAGTTTGAACGCACTGATGGTGGATGCCACCGGAATGTGCGGAGCCTGCATGGTCCCGTACGAGGAGGAAGGCAAGTTGGTCCGTAAGCACGCCTGCGTTGATGGACCCGAGCTCGAAGCCCACCGCATCGACTGGGACAAGTTCCTGCCACGATTCAACCTGTTCAAAACCCAAGAGATGGAAGCCCGCTCCCGCCACGGCTACTAAAGAGGGGAACCATGGGAAAAAATTGTCAACGATGCAACATGGTGTGCGACGACACTGTGGCTGTGTGCCCCAACTGTGGAACTGCCTTTCCTGGGATGACCTCACCCGCGATGATAGTTCCACCGAACATGACACCCCAACCGCAGGGGATGGTTCCATCGAATACACCACCCACGCCCCCTAGTACGCAGCCGACGTACCCAGGTGGGCAGGTGCCTATGACTCCCGGTCAACAAATGCCCACGTACCCAGGGCAGTATCCAGGCAACGTACCAATGGCACCAAAGAAATCCAAGGCACCACTCATTATTACTTTGGTGGTGCTCGCTCTGGTTGGATCTGCCGTGGGCGTGGGCTCCTGGATGATTATTGGCCCCGGTAGTGTTGGGAAACTCGAACTGCTCGACGAGAGTGGATATCATGTTCTTGGATCGGACCTGGTCCCTTCGCTACCCTTTGTCATCGGTCATAAGCACACTCTCATCGATGGGGAAGCCAGCTCACGAGACTCCACCCACCACTACATCACAGCGTCCTTCACCACTGAGGTTGACCCAACCGAACATCGATACCCGGAAAGAGAAGTATTCCCCGGTATGCAAACCTATGTTCACCATCTCATCAAAGAGCAGGGTTTTCATCTTGTCGCATACGCGGGTTTAGCAGAGCCGGGTGGGAGACGTGATGCAGATCGCCTCAGAGAGGATATTGAGCTGTGGAAACCGTCTGAAGACCGCAACTATTTTCTGGTGATGATCCTCTCCTACACCGCCACGCAGTACTCTGTTGAGATTCACAAAACCAAAGGATACGACCCTGATCCTCGAACCGATCCTTCCGAGACCGCAGACTCCCTTCAAGGCATTGAATATGTTGTTCCTGCGGGGTGGGTCCCCATCACCAAGTACGGTTGGACATCCAAGCTTTATCTCCACGACGACCTCATTATTACAGTGAGCTCCCGGCCTTGGACCACAGACGTCCAAGACTTTGTGACCTATCGACTCGTAGCAGGAGTCAGTGACAATCTGGGACATAACGTACGTGGTGAGCTCGGTCCGTGGCATTTTGCCGACCAGGAGGCAACATATTTCGGCTACAACGATCGGATCTCAGCAGAACAAGTTATCGCCTATATTGCGGATCACAAGTCTCAGGTGTACGTTGTCCAGTGCTCTGCCCCAGGTACGGTCCTGGAGAAAACCAAGAAAGCCAAAGAGGACTGCCAGGCACTCGCCGAAACGATACGCATCACCTAATGTGACAGTTGGGGACTGCACCGAGTCCCCAAATTGCCTTTCGGGTGTGAAAGGTGAGACCATTATTTGTTGGGGACAACCCATCATGAAGGAGGATACTGGTGGACAAAATTTGCGGAAACTGCCAGACCATCTGCGAAGAATCAGCAACACAGTGCCGCTCCTGCGGTGTGCCTTTCGACTCTGTCTTTCAATGGACACCCGGCCAGGATGGGCCACCACCCGCTCCCGATTTTGCTCCGCCCGCTACCGCAATGCCTCCTGCACCTTCCGCCGCGTACCCCCCACCCATGGCTCCGCAGAACCCACCAGTCCCAACCGCATGGACGCAGCCGTACCCTGGGCAACCCGGACAACCACCGGTGGTGTTCAACACCGAACCAAAGAAATCGAAGGCCCCGCTGATTGTCGGACTCACGGCTGTGGGGCTTGCTGTTGTGCTCATCATTGTTGCCATCTCCATGATCTCGAGTCCACCCAAGCCAGGATCCACCGGCGACCTCGGCAGTAAGGATTATTTCGAACTCGGGTCAGACAAAATCCCCTCAATCCCCTTCGTACTCAAAGAACCCCGTACCCTCACAGAAGGTGAGCAACGCGATAGTGGGTACGGATATGCCTCCATCTCTTTGACCTACGACGCCACCAATGTGAGCAGCCAAAGCGATCTAAATCAATACATCCGCTTTCTACTAGATAAAGACGGCTACACCCTCACTAAATACCCGAGCTACAACATTTTCATGGGTGACATAGAGTTGTGGAAACCATCCGAAGATCCTGGCAACCTGCTGACCATAACCATCACCTTCAACGACTCACGGTATTACATCAACATACATAAAACTGAAGGTTTTGATCCGAACCCTGACACAGATCTACCCGAGATCGGGGGGCAAACATATGGGATTGTGTATGTTGTTCCTGCAGGGTGGGTCAAAGTCGATAGAGCCCAATCCAAGCTCTACCTGCAAGGCCCCTCAACCATCAGTGTAGGTCAGGAATACTGGTCAAAGCGCAGCGAGACGACCTACATTGATGACCGTGTTAACGGAGTGAAACTTTTTCTGGGTGACGACACCCCCACCGAGGTCACCCCTGTCACGATCGCTGGGCAGGAAGGCTGGCGTCTCACCTACAGCGACACCCGTACCGCGCAATACGTGGTTGTGTATACCTTCCAGCATGAATCCGATGCCTTTGATGTTCAATGCTCCACCCCCCTGGACAATCCTGCGACCGTGACGAGGGTGGGCGACAACTGTCAAGCATTAGCTGAATCCATTCGACTGAGCTGACTGAAGCCAGACACGATATTCTTGAACGTCGACCAGCTCGGAAGGACACCATGGGACAACGACGATGTGAATCGTGTCGCGTCCTCAATCGTGACACCGATTATTACTGTGCGGCCTGCGGGCGGCCACTGCCCTGGGAGGTGGAGAACACTTATGCTCCGGTGAGCCACTATGGTCGTAGCCCTTCCTATGACGAGAATGTTCCCTTTGCTGACGTCCCTGACGACGGTGGGTACGAGGTTGGCGAAGAGTCCATTGAGCAGTGGGAGGAACGCGTACGCCGTGAAGCTGGATACCCGCCTGCGGTTGAAGATGTTGCGGTGGAAGTGAAGGACAGAATCTCCGTATTCACCAAGGTGAGGACAACAGTTTCTACTTGGTGGCGGTCTTTGAGGTCATCGATCAGGGCGATCCCTACCTTGATCACGGATATCCCTGCACTGGTGAAGGGCATCCCCACTCTGGTGAAAATCATCATTATTTCTGGGGTACTCATTGTTGGAACAGCCGCCATTACAGTGATATCCACCTTGGGCGCAGGTGATGGTCCTGTTGCTACCAAGTCAACTTCCTCAGACACTGAGAGCCCCACTGCGACGCCGACCCCTCTCCAGGTTTTTATGATCCCGAAACCCGGGTGGATTATCCAGAAGGATTCCAGTTTTGATCAAGAGTTTCAATCCCGCTCAGGCAGTCTCACCCTGGAGGTGATCCATCTCGCCACGAGCGAGCAAACCCCGAAACTCTATGCCGAATCGGATCATGCGTTGATGAGAGACATGGGTTTCGTGGTGTCCGAGATCGAGGATGCGAAAGCTGCTGGTTACACGGGATGGCAGTACACCACCACCTCCGGGGTCTCGGAATCTTGGACGGTTTATCTCGCCAATGGGCAGTCGGTTTACAAGATGCGATGTATTCTCACCGAGAAAACCTCCGACGATGACTACCAGGACTGTCGCACAATGATGAACTCCCTGACCGTTCGAGGCTAACCAGCGGCGAGACAGGGATTCGAACCCTGGAGGCTGTGACACCTGGCCGCTTTCAAGGCGGCTGCACTAGACCACTATGCGATCTCGCCCAACGAGGGACTATCATACCCGGTTCCAACACAGATGGTAGGACAGTTGGGGACGGTACTGTTTTGTCCTGCTGACCTCAAGGAAGTCGCAGGGCCTCATCGGCGCGTACTGCTAGACCATCAGTGGCCAGGGACTCGATTGCCTCGGCAAGCAGAGAATTCTTCGACGGGAGGTTCATGAGGGTTTCGATGGGTACGAGGTCACCTTCGGCTTCGCGTAGCAGGGCCATAATTCGTCCGCGTGCTTGACGGTGGGTGCCCTCGTACCCCTGGGGTTTGCGCTGACCAGCATAGATGTCGGCAGGGTAACCGGCTCCACGCCACTGGCAGAGGGTATCGAGTGGGCATGAGCCACAGTCCGGATTCTTCACCTGGCAGATGAGTGCCCCCAACTCCATGGCTGCCTGGTTCCACATGACTGAATCCTCGGTATCCTCAGGGACCAACTCCCAGGCGAGTGAACGCTCGCTGGTTGCCAGGTGGGGTGCAGGGAGAGCCTCCCCCTGATGGACCCTGGCAATAACGCGACGCACATTCGTGTCGAGAACAAGACTTCGTTTCCCATACGCAAAAGCCACCACAGCCGCCGCTGTGTAATCCCCGATCCCAGGAAGGGTTTTCAGGGTTTCCTCGCTGTCAGGTACGACCCCGCCGTACTGCTCCACGATGATCTTGGCCGACTCGTGGAGTCTTAACGCCCTTCGTGGATAGCCCAATCTCCCCCAAGCGCGGATCACCTCCGCGGGCAGAGCATCAGCGCAATCCTCAGGTTCCGGCCAGGTCCCCATCCACGATTCCCAGGACGGTATCACCCGCGCAGCCGGTGTCTGCTGAAGCATCACCTCCGATACGAGAACCCCCCACGGTGTGACGTCGCCTCGCCTCCACGGCAGATCCCGCCCATGGGCAACAAACCACTCGGCAAGGAGCTCAGCGTACGGATTCATCAAGTTCCATTGTACGGACCCATTTCCCCTTGTTTAGCCCGCTTCGTGGATACTTATTCGTCATCATGACTAATAAGTATCCACGAAGTGCGTTCTCGGGGAGTTTTACGGAACCCCCGCCGATCTGCATGACCTTTTCATCAAGAACCTTCCCCCGAAGAAATTCGTGGTGAGAGGAGCATAAACCATCCAGGTTGGGGTGCACCCTCACCCCGTCATTCTGCGGAGCACCCTCACCCCGTCATTCTGCAGAGCACCCTCACCCCGTCATTCTGCGGAGCACCCTCACCCCGTCATTCTGCGGAGCACCCTCACCCCGTCATTCTGCGGAGCGGAGCGACTCGCAGAATCCAGAATCCACAGTCGAACAACTGGGTAGTCTGGACCCTGCGAGTCGCGGAGCCTGTGCTGCGGGAGCGCCAGCGACTCGCAGTGCTCCGCAGGGTGACGGGGGCTGAGGCATCCGTGGCATGGCAGGGTGACGGGGGTGGGGAACGATATCACTACTGATGGGGTGTTTTGCTGATAAAATGGTTAGACATAAACTAGCGAAAGACTCATCATGGTTGGGTTCATCACAGTAGCCGCAATAGGCTTCATTCTTCTCCTGGTTTTCTTGATTTTCGATGGAATTCTGGATGCTGTTCACCTCGATTTTCTCGGATCAGGGGTCTTCTCGGGTGCTTCACTCGGGGGGTTTTTGACCGGACTCGGATGCGGGGGAATCATTGGGGCCTCACAAGGATGGCCATTCATTTTCTCGCTACTGCTTGGCATCCTGGTGGGGGTTGCTATCGCTGCTGTTGCAGTGGTGCTCTATCGGTTGATGCGCAAATCCGAGGTCAGTGAAGAGGAGTTCTCGCTCGATCGTCTCGTGGGTACGACCGGCGTTGTCACAGCGGGTGCGAAACCAGGGGAACGAGGGCTCGTCCAACTCATGTACCTCTCCTCCCCGCGTACTGTCTCGTTCACCTCAACCGTCAAACTCACCACCGGTGAATCCGTAGCCGTCTCCGAGGTGCTCGGCCCGGACACTGTCATCGTCGTACCCACCATTGACACCTATGGAAGGAATCTCAAATGAACACCGAAGGAATGGCTCCCGAAACGATCACCATGATCGGTATTGTCATCGCTGTTATCGCGGTCGTGCTCATTATTTTCGCGATTGCCAAACGCTACACGATTCCTGACGCCAACGAGGCGCTTGTCATCACTGGCGCGAAAGGCAAGAAAGCTGATGGGTCGGCAGCCCTCAAAGTGGTCATGGGTGGTGGCGCTTTCATTATCCCGTTCGTTCAGCGTTGCCGGATTCTTTCCCTGGATGCCACCGAGATCACCATGCAGGTTCCCGAGGGTGTGTCCAAGGACTCCATCAAGGTTGTGGTTGACGCTGTGGCTTTGGCGAAAATCGACGGCACCCCTTCTGGGGTACGCTCCGCAGCTCAGCGTTTCCTGGGGCGCGAGGATCAGATTCCACGCATCATCCAGTCGATTCTCGCTGGCGCCCTGCGTGGGGTGGTTGGCAACATGACTATCGAGGAAATGCTGCGCGACCGCGAGGGTTTAGCCACCAAGATTCAGGATGCCGCATCTTCGGCCCTATCTGATGCTGGTCTGCGGGTGGACACCCTGCAGATCAATGGGATCACCACTGATCCGGTGGACTACATCACGAACCTGGGTCGCCCCCAAGCTGCACAAGTTCGGAAGGCTGCAGAGGTAGCTGAGGCCCACAATGATCAGGAAGCAGCCCGTGCGAAAGCAGAAGCGCGCATCCAGATCGCATCAGCCAACAAGGATGCCCAGTTGAAGGAAGCCGACTTCCTGAAAGAAACAGCACAAGCTGAAGCCGAAGCCGAGGCGGTGGGTCCAATGACGAAGGCCGCCCAGGATGCTCTCATCACCCAGGCTGAACAGACGAACGCACAGCAGGTGGCGACGTTGACCAAATTGCAGCTGGATTCTGAGGTACGCGCCCAAGCGGATGCGAATCTGTATGCCGCTGAGAAAGCTGCGGATGCGGAACTCTATACCGCCGAGCAGAGGGCCAAAGCCCAGGCTGTCCAGGTAACCGCGGTGGCTGAGGCTGAGCAGAGCCGTTTGACCCGTGAAGGTGATGGTCGTGCGGCTGCGGTGAAAGCTGCTGGTTTGGCGGAAGCCGAAGCTATCAAGGCTGCGGGTCTCGCCGAGGCGGAAGCCATCAAAGCCAAGGGCCAGGCTGAAGCACTAGTCAAGGAACGCCTGGCTGAGGCCTATGAGAAGTACGGTCAGCAGGCTGTCATTGATCGTCTGTTGCAGTCCATGCCGGAGATGCTTGCCGCTGCTGCGAAACCACTGGGTGATGTGGACAACATCACGGTCATTGGTGATGCTGGTTCAGCTAGTGGTTTGACCAAGCTATCAACCGACATGCTGGTGAACCTTCCCGCCATCATCAAAGCAGCCACCGGGCTTGATGTCTCCGATCTGATGAAGAAGTGGTTCGACGACCAGGATAGTGAACCAGTGAAGGTCATCGACCAGCCTGTGACCCGTACTGCCGTGGCAGACTCGTCACCCAAGATAACCAAGAAAGACTAGTAGTGCAATCTATCGTTACCCTGCACCCATCACCGTCACCCTGCGGAGCGTAGCGACTTCCCCGTCTCCCCGCGCGAACGTCGCAGGGTCCATGAGCTTCCACGGTCGTGGGTATGGCTGGAGTCGTTCCTACTCATGAGACAATAAACCCATGGACTTTTCTTCGTGGGATCCCAACGTACTGGGGGTTATCTATCTGGTCGGGGCGACCATCATCGTTACCCTGGTGATCATTGGTGTGGTCATCGGTTTCAAGAAAATGAAGTGAAGTATCCATGAGCGTGACAACAACACCCCCGTCCCCATGTTGTCACGCGGGGCGACTGGTTGCGCTGGAGGGGTTGCACGCGGTGAAACATGCTCTGCGGTTCGGAGCGAATGTCGCCGAGATTTACAGTGATGATAAGGATCGGGCTCTTGGGTTAGCTGAGGGGATCTGTCCTGATCTGGTTCCAGTTTTGCGTGAGCGGATCCAGCCCATGACCGCGACTGAGTCGAAGGAGCGCTCGACACAGCCGATACCCACCCATGTGTTGGGGTTCGCTGAGCCACCCCAGTGGAAATTCGAATCCTGTTTGCCGACCGATCAACCAACGATTCTTCTCGATGATCCGCGCAATTCCAAGAACCTGGGTGCGGTGGTACGACTTGGGGCAGCCGTAGGTGCAACGGGCGTACTCGCCAACGGTGACGTGGATTTCTTCAACCCCATGGCGGTACGCGGTGCCGCTGGACTCCAGTGGTCGATCCCCTGCTGGTCGAGTGAGACCCTGGTCGACGATCTCCAATGCGTACGTACTGAGCGCGGACTCACCATTGTGGGTCTCGATGCTGACGGTGAACCCTTCGTACCCGGCGATTTCACTGGACCCACTGTTTTCGCTTTCGGTTCCGAGCGTGCTGGTTTATCAGCCTCAGTACGCGCCCTGTGTGATCATATTGTCTCCCTGCCCATGGAACCCCAGGTCTCCAGTCTCAACCTCGCCACCTCGGTCAGCGCAGTGATGTACCTGCGAAAGTACTCAACGAATTCTGCGTAACCAACTCCTCGTCACCCTGCGGACGGCAACGACCGTCTCGCAGGGTCCAGTCCACCCAATTGTTTGACTGTGGAGTCTGGATTCCGCGACTTCGCACGGAATGACGGAGTTGGGTAAGACACGAACCCCGTCACCCTGCGGAGCGAAGCGACTCGCAGGGTCCAGAAATCAGATTTGCACTGCTGAGGAGTCTGGATTCCGCGACTTCGCACGAAACGACGGAGTTGGGTAAGACACGAAACGACACGGGTGGGTGATCATTGCCACAGGAAGACGCGGGGGGTCGCGCCACCCTCAGCAGCGAAGTTCCCGCAAACCCCGTCACCCTGCGGAGCGAAGCGACTCGCAGGGTCCAGAAATCAGATTTGCACTGCTGAGGAGTCTGGATTCCGCGACTTCGCACGGAATGACGGACTTGGGTAAGACACGAACCCCGTCACCCTGCGGAGCGAAGCGACTCGCAGGGTCCAGAAACCATATTTGTTTGACTGTGGAGTCTGGATTCCGCGACTTCGCACGGAATGACGGAGTTGGGTAGGACACGGAATGACGGACTTGGGTAAGACACGGAATGACGGACTTGGGTAAGACACGAAATGACACGGTTGGGTGGTTATTGCCGCATGAAGACGCGGGGGGCCGCGCATATGCAGATGGGAGTGGCGCTAGCGAACCTCGGGGGGTAGGGCGAAGGTGAGGGTTTCGTCGATGTTTTGGTTTTCGATGACATCGTTGAAGCCGGAGCTTTGGAGAAAAACCACCACTTCGCGTACGAGATAATCGGGTACGGATGCGCCCGAGGTGACACCAATGGTACGAGGCGTGGTCAACCATGCAGGATCAATTTGGGTGACATCATCAATGAGATGGGCACCACTGGCGCCAGCATCGAGTGCGACCTCAACCAGGCGCACCGAATTGGAGGAATTAGCTGAGCCCACTACAAGAACAAGGTCACATTCGGCAGCAACCTGGCGTACCGCTGATTGACGGTTCTGCGTAGCATAACAGATGTCATCACTGGGGGGATCGGTGAGCTGCGGGAACCGGGCGCGCAGACTCTCAACAGTCTGGCGGGTCTCATCGACACTCAACGTGGTCTGCGACAGCCACGCGAGCTGGGTGGGGTCACTCACCTCAATCGAAGCCGCATCCTGTGCGTTTTCGATCAGCCGAATCGAATCGGGCGCCTCACCCTGGGTGCCCTCCACCTCCTCATGACCCGCATGACCAATGAGCAGAATCTCCAGGCCCGCTTTGGCGAGCCGCTGGGCTTCCTTGTGTACCTTTGTCACCAATGGGCAGGTCGCATCAATCGCGATGAGGTTGCGTTGCTGGGCGGCAGTACGTACCGCTGGGGACACCCCGTGGGCCGAAAACACCACCACACTACCCTCGGGTACTTCATCGACCTCATCAACAAAAATCGCACCCTTGTCTTTCAGAGTCTTCACCACGTGTTTGTTGTGAACGATTTCTTTGCGTACGAACACCCCAGGCCCGTGAATCTCCAACGCCCTCTCCACCGTAGCAACCGCCCGATCCACCCCCGCACAGTACCCCCGCGGTGACACCAGAATCACGCGGTGGCTGGAGTCTGGATTCTGCGACTTCGCGCAGAAAGACGGGGTCGGGTCTGGTCGCACACCGTCACCCTGCGCAGCGAAGCTTCCCCCATCGTCACCCTGCGGAGCGAAGCGACTCGCAGGGTCCAGAAACCCCAGTTGTTCTAATGTGGAGTCTGGATTCTGCGAGTCGCTTCGCTCCGCAGAATGACGAGGAGAGGGTGTTCCGCGGAATGACGCGAGTACATGCACCTGCCCACTGTCTCCCTGCGCACTGCGAGTCGCGCTGGCGCGCTCCGCAGCACAGGCTCCGTCGCAGGGTCCATCAGTCCTCATGGTGAAATCCTACCGCTACACTGGTGGGAGCAACCCGTACGAAGGATCATCATGAAATTCCCTGACAAGTATTCGCAATGGATGGAGAAGGCTACTGCCCTATGGGATTCGATGCCTGCCACCGTACACACGATCCTCATCATTTCAGTCGTGGTACTGCTCGGATTGTTCGTACTGGGTGTCATCAAGGATTTCCTGAAAACCTGGATCAAGATCATCCTCGTTGTCGCTATTGTTGCTGCGGTGTGCATCGCCTTCCCCTGGGTGGGTGCCTCCCTGCTAGCACTGCTCGATTGGCTGTGGTCCGCTATCACCGGTTGACCATGGGTCAGTGGGGACGGTACCAAGTGACCCACATGCTCCTTTCCCCTTCCAAGCCCAAATCAGCGCCGAGTGGTGACTTTTGTTTCATGATGAAACATTTCTCCACACACGGAGCCTGAAACAGCCGGTCCTACCGTACGGGGGCAGTCGTCTGATATCATGAGAGGGTGAAGTCGTTCTATCTGCGTGAGTACACCAAGAACCTGCTCAGGTGGCGTAGCATCACCGATTCCGATCACCGCGAGTGTTACGTGATCAGACCTCAACTTCTGAAAGGGCTGTCCCTGTTTCTGATGGACACGGCTGGAACAGAGCTAGCGCAGATAACACCCGACTTCTGGCCCAGCCGTACTATGACATATGACATCTCACAGGACGGTGTGCATGCGGCGACCTTCCAAATGAAGATGGGTTTCGAGTACGAGGGCCTCGTCACTGTTGGCGAATCCCACTGGGCTATTACCGGCAACACCACTGGTTCGCAGTACGACATTGCTGACACTGCTCGAGGAATCATCGCGCGGATACGTCACACAGGACTCAGCGCTTCTTCGGAGCGGAGCTCGGATGTCTTGGTGCACACCGACATCGGTGAGGATGAAACTACCGGTGGTGATTCGGGTTTCTTGGGGAGTCTCGGATTTGGTTGGAGCGGTGACCCAGCAGACACCCATAGTTTTTTCCCCACCAATTTCTGGATCGACATTGAGGATGGCGAACCAGAAATCCTCCTCTTCTGCGTGGCTTTCTGTTTTCGGGCATCCCAGAATTATCAGCGGCTTCCAACACGATTTGGACCCCGAAAACAACCGCAAGATCGCCGACGATAAGGGAAGCCAGTGGAAACGTACTATGTCAAAGAAGTCTTTTCTCGGTTGAAGCAGAACTATCTTGTTCAAGATGAGCAAGGTCACACCCACTTCATGGTGGAACCGAAAATCGGGCAGGGGTTCATTCTCAGCGATAGTGAAGGTACGCGGTTGGCTCAAGTGCGGAGCCCCCGTCTGGGAAAGCGACCCGGGATACTCACCTTCGAGGTGTATCAGGATGGCGTACTAAATGCGACTATTCAACGGTGTGTATCGCTTTCCCTTGGGTGGGTGCCTCCCTGCTGGCCCTGCTCGATTGGCTGTGGTCCGCGATCACCGGTTGACTCTGAGACCATGATAAAGTTCCGCCAGCATCGCTTCACGGTGTACCCTGGTGCTATGCCCATTCTGTCTGAACTTCCTCTATCAGAATCTTTACGCGAGCGTTTGACCGCTATGGTTGAACACTCGCAACGATCCGAAGAATCAATTCTATGCGAGGCTCTTGAAGCTCAGATCGAGAGATATGAACTTGCTCAAGAACTGCTCACCCTAGAAGAAGACATCGAAGCTGGTCGAGAGCCTCTATATTCAATGGAGGAAGCGAAGGCCTATGTCGGGTTGGGCGATTAGGTTCACTGAAAAGTCACTGAAGCAGATCAACAAACTCGATCTTCCGATACGAAGACGAATCTTTAACTACCTGGACAAGGTCGTGTCGTCTGCAAGCCCTCTCGCTTCCTCCGAACCTCTCACTGGGTTACCTGGCAAACGAAAATTCCGGATTGGTGACTACCGCATACTGTTCACGGCTCAACATCAGCAGTTGACAATACTTGTCTTAAAAGTTGGGCATCGTTCCCACGTATACAAGAACACAACCGATCTGTGACATGGTCAAGAACCCGCAGTGACCCTGCGGAAAGCATTGCTCTGGGTTGTGTACTGCACCGGTGACAAAGCGGGACGAAGGTGTTTTTGTCACCAAGAACAGCTCCAGCCACCGTACGCAGCAACAGTCTGATATCATGAGAGGGTGAAGTCGTATTCCCTCAGTGAATCTGTCCAAGGTATGGCCAAGTTTTACGGCATCAAGGATGCTGATGGTCAGGAACACTACACAGCAAAGATGACGTTATTTGGCGGGGTTTATCTGCGAGATACCCTGGACACAGAACTGGCTCACATCAAGATGCAAACCTTGAAAAAGCGCGGTGCCATCACAGTCGACATTTTTCAAGATGGTGTGATCATTGCCAGCCTCCAATCCAAAGATGGATTCGAGGATGAGTTTCTTCTCGCCGTTCAGGACACACACTGGACGGTCACCCGTACCACAGAGACTCAGTACGACATCACCACCAATGGGGGAGAAATCATCTCACTTCTTCACCACCAGGGTCATGATGGATTCCTTGATGAGTATCGCATGGACATTGAGGAAGGCGGGCCTGACATACTCCTGCTCAGTACTGCGCTGGCCATCGACTACATCGAGGATTCACGAAGGGCTGTTGAGAAACATCACCAGCATATGGTTGACAAATACCCTACTCAAAGTGCCATCGCCGATTTCATGCTACGCCGCAAGGACCGCAAAAGATAACAATCCTCACGCACACACGTACCCGTACTTGGAAATAGTGTGGTGTACTTGATTCATGAACAAGTACGCACCCACTGGTCTCGAAGAAGAACTAGCGGAGAAAGCTTATTACTATCGTGATGATTGGTCGCAGCTTCTGGTCGACCTGGCTGACGCATTCGACAAAGGCGCGAACCCACATGCGTGTTTTCTTGATCGTCAAGCGTTACCAGCTATGTTGTGGGACTTCGACTTACGGGACCTTAACTGGGAGGCATTTAAGGTAGACACCTTTCTTGGCCGGCTACTGAGCACGTACCACTCTTCATGTTGGGATGCTGCTGGTCCCGAATACTCCCAAAGCATGTATGCCGATCTTTCTCGTGACGAATTACCCCCAAGGTTCCATGTTCCAGTTGAATTCGCCAACAAGATATATGACTTGTTTGTTGATCGAGGGTTTGATGCACACGACCTAGGATTCTACGTATTCATTGACACCTATATGTCGTTGTCCGAGAACTATGGCGACGACCCTTTCTATATTATCAAGCAGATTCTCAGTGCTCACCCGCAAGCCAGCACACTGCAGTGGGAGAGGCTGCGAGCCAGAATCAACCACCACTGGGATTACGCAGATGACCACTGGAGAGCTGATCCGACCATTGACCAGATCTCGCAGTGGGAGACCATGATCGAAGCCCAGCGAAATCAATCGCTGCTACGCGACATTGCCGGTGTCGTTGGTCAAGAAATCCAAGAGATGACGAGAACATATACCACCCATTCTGGGCAAGATATGTCGCACAATAAAATCTCTTATGAGGAAACTCACCTCTACATCCAATTCGACCAAGTCACATTACACATCACTAACGCCTATGTCTTCATGGACAACACCACGCAGATAGGCGAGCCTGACAACCCGGATAAACTCCAGAATCTCAACAGTTTCGTGAGTGGAGAAACAGTCAAAGATATTGATATAGACATGGATTGGTTCAATTCGTGGCAGAAAACACCAACAGTCCTCATATGTTTGTCGGGTGGGAAGTGGGTCAAGATCACTCTAGATGACGGGTGTATTCTCATCACCCATGGCGAATGGGCCAATGACGGTGAGAACGAATAAAGATAAGGGAACCAGTGGAAACATACTATGTGAAAGAAGTCTTTTCTCTGTTGAAGCAGAACTATCTTGTTCAAGATGAACAAGGGCAGACTCACTACCTGGTGGAACCGAAAATCGGGCAAGGGTTTATTCTCAGCGATAGTGAAGGTATGCGGTTGGCTCAAGTGAGGAGTCCCCGTCTGGGAAAGCGACCCGGGATACTCACCTTCGAGGTGATCCAGGATGGCGTACTGAATGCGACTGTTCAACGCGACCCTTCCACCACAGGCATTGCTCTGGTTGTGAACGGGCCAGACTGGGTGGTAACCAGTCACATGGAGAAGGTTCCACTCGATGGCAACCTGGTCACGACACAGCTCACCTACATCGTCACCGACAAGCAGGGCGATACTCATGCACGGATCACCCACACCACAGCTGTCGCCACCACTGCGAGTGAGATCTGTTCAGATGAATACCGTGTCGACCTGGAACCAGGCCAATCAGAGATCCTCATCCTGTGTGTTGTCATAGTCATTGATGTCATTTCTGATGGGAAACGCATCGACCAACAAATCCGTTCAGACAACCCGTCCTACCGTTGGGGAGCAGAGTCCGCCGAACGCCGCAAAAACCGGCAACGCTAGGAGATCGTACACCCCACACCCACCACCGTCACCCTGCGGTCGATGGGGACGGTACTACCTCACCCACCACCGGTCACCCTGCGGCTGGGTGACGAGCGAAGCGAGGAACACCTGCTCGCAGGGTCCAGACTACCCAGTTTCCAACTGTGGATTCTGGATTCCGCGACTACGCGCGGAATGACGGAGTCGGACTGACCAGCGGAATGACCGGGTGATGGACAAAAGATGTGCCCCGGTTTCCCAGGGCACATCATTGTTCGGATACTTGTCGGTGTGTCAAACGCCCCGTCCCCTTGTGACAAGGGGACGGGGCGTTTGTCACATCCGGTGTCCCCTTGTCAGGCGGTGACGTCGTCGTCGACCCAGTCGAAGGTCTTGGTGACGGCTTTCTTCCAGTTGCGGTACAGGCGATCGCGTTCACTGGTTTCCATTTCGGGGACCCAGCGGGAATCCTCAGCCCAGTTGTCGATGACATCCTGTTCACCATCCCAGAAACCAACAGCGATACCTGCGGCATAGGCGGCACCCAAAGCGGTGGTCTCAGCGACCACGGGGCGTACCACGGGAACACCAACCATGTCGGCCTGGAATTGCATCAACGTGTTGTTGGCGGTCATACCACCATCAACTTTCAGCTCAGCGAGTTTCGCACCCGAATCTGCTTCCATGGCATCCAGTACTTCGCGGGTTTGGAAAGCTGTCGCCTCCAAAGCGGCGCGCGCAATATGGCCACGATTCACATAGCGGGTTAAACCGACGATCGCACCACGGGCATCCCCACGCCAGTACGGGGCGAAGAGCCCAGAAAAGGCGGGTACGAAATAGGCTCCACCGTTGTCGTCCACAGACAAGGCGAGTTTCTCCACCTCGGGGGAGGAGTCGAACATACCCAGGTTGTCGCGCAGCCACTGGATCAGCGAACCCGTGACAGCGATCGAACCCTCAAGGGCATAGATCGGTTTGTGGCCATCAATCTGGTAACACAAGGTTGTGAGCAGACCATTGCTGGAGAACACTGGTTTCTCACCAGTATTCATCAACATGAAACAACCAGTCCCATAAGTGTTCTTGGCTTTGCCCACCTCGAAACACGCCTGCCCGAAAGTGGCAGCCTGCTGGTCACCCAGGTCACCGGCCACCGGGAGTCCCGCAACCACGGGTTCGGTGGCCACGCCATAAACCATGGACGATGGTTTGATCTCGGGCAGCATCGACTCCGGGATCGTCATATCGGCAACAATGTCGGATGCCCACGTGAGGCTACGCGCATCCATGAGCATGGTACGCGACGCATTGGTCACATCCGTGATGTGGAGACCACCATCAACACCACCAGTCAGGTTCCAGATCAGCCAGGTGTCGATATTGCCCATGAGCAGGTCGCCTGCTTCAGCAGAGGTACGAGCACCCTCAACATTGTCGAGGATCCACTTCACTTTCGGCCCGGAAAAGTAGGTCGCCAAGGGCAAACCCACCCGCGAGGCGTACTTGTTTTGATCCCCGCCACCCAACTCGTCGACGATAGCTTGGGTACGGGTGTCCTGCCAGACGATAGCGTTATAGACGGGTTGACCAGTGGTTTTATCCCACACCACGGTGGTTTCACGCTGGTTGGTGATACCGATGGCAGCGATATTGTCTTTGGTGACCTTGGCATCGTTGAGGGCGCCCGTGATCACTTGGACGGTACGGGTCCAGATTTCAACAGGATCATGCTCCACCCACCCGGCGCGCGGGAAGATCTGCTCATGTTCGAGCTGGTGGCTTCCCTTAATTCGTCCGGCGTGGTTGAAGACGATGGCCCTGGAACTGGTCGTGCCCGAGTCGATTGCCAGAATGTATTTTTCTTTCATTTTTTCTCCATGTGTAGCTTTATTGTAGTTTTCGTTGATCAGTGATGAGAAGGAAAATCCTCGACCCGCCGTTGGGTGGTGGGGTTTCCGTACCTCATCTTTTGTCTGTGGAGGGTGGGAGTGCCGGACACACCTAGAGTAAGACCCGGCACCCCCCTTCCCAGTGTGAACAGATGATTAGACTGTCCACCCGATACCGGAGATAGCCAGGAAGGTCAGACCTGCCAGGACACCGCCGGTGATGGGACCCAGAACTGGCACCCAGGAGTAACTCCAATCGGAGTCCCCCTTTCCCTTGGAGGGCATGACCGCATGCCAGAGTCGGGGCCCCAGGTCGCGAGCCGGATTGATCGCATAACCTGTTGGTCCACCCAGGGACGCGCCGATTGCGACAATGAGGAAGGCAACACCCAGGGCGTTCAACCATCCCAGCCCGCCAGCACTACCGTTCTGATATCCTGAAATGAGGACAACGAAGACCAGGACGAAGGTAGCGATGATTTCTGTGACCAGGTTCCATCCGTACGAGCGCGATGCTGGACCTGTGGAGAAGACACCAAGCTTGGCACCTTCCGGCTGCTCGATATCGAACTGCTTCTTGTAGGTCAGCCACGCCAAACCAGCGCCCACGAAAGCGCCCGCCATTTGGGCCAGGATGTAGAAGGTGATCACACCTGCTGTGACGGGGATAACACAGCCGGCCTCGGAGGCGATGAAGCAGGGGGACGATTCACCAACCTTGGATGCGGCGATACCGAGGGTCACAGCAGGGTTGAGGTGACCGCCGGTTTGGAAGGCCACAAGAACACCAGAGAAAACTGCGAGCCCCCACCCGAAGTTGATCAGAAGCCAGCCTCCACCCTGGCCTTTGGATTTGTTGAAGGAAACATTCATGCACACACCGGCGCCTAAAAGGATCAGCATGGCGGTGCCCATGAACTCTGACAGGAAAATCTGTCCTAGGGTAGCTGCAAGAAGCATGAGCTCTCTCTTTCCGGCACCTCCATTGGTGCCTCATAGTCGGAGCCCTCATTCTTTCCCAAGGCTGGGTATTTCCTCTAGGGCGTGAGAGGATGTGCAGATGGAACCGAAATCACTGCACGCGCGCTACGACGCTATGCATGAAGCATGCGTACGTTACTACATCCAAGACGAGACCATGGAGTCGATTGCCCGCTACCTGAAACTGTCTCGATCCTCCGTTTCGAGGCTTCTAGCTGAGGCCCGGAATACCGGTATGGTCCGTATTTCTGTGGAGGCCCCTGGCGGATCATCCTCCCCGATTGCCCGAGCGGTTGCCGCCATTTTTGGGGTACGGGTACACATGGCCCAGGTGGGTGAAGCAGCCTCGGTGACCACTCGTTTCGAGCGTGTTTCCCGTCTGGCTGCTGCTATCCTTCGCAACAGTGTCAAGGATGGTGACTTCATTGGTGTCGCCTGGGGGGTGACAGTGTCCAACATTGTTCCCTACCTGGAACGCTATCCTCTCCATGATGCGACCATTGTTCAGATGAATGGTGGCACAAACTATCACGATTCCTCTGCCCGCCATGTTGCTGCGATTCTTCAGGCGCTCGCTCAGACTTTTGATGCCCGCATCATCCAGTTCCCTGTTCCGGCATTCTTCGACTACCCCACTTCAAGGGAAGCGATGTGGTCGGAGAGTTCGGTACGCCACGTCCTGGGTTTACAGGAGAAAATCGATGTAGCGATCTTTGGGGTGGGTTCGATCGGAGCGAAGGTCCCGTCGTACGTCTATTCGGCGGGGTTTCTCGACGAGAAGGAAACCCAGAACATGCGCGATGAGGGTGTTGTTGGTGATGTGAACACGGTGCTTTTCCGTGAGGATGGTAGCTGGGAGGATATTTCGTTGAACAAGCGTGCTTCCGGGCTCACCCCCCAAGAGTTGCAGGCCATCCCTCGACGCATCGGCGTAGTGGCTGATCCTTCGCGAGCGAATTCTCTGCTGGGCGCTTTGCGTGCGCGTACGATCACTGATGTGGTGTGCGACGACACCACCGCAAAGTCCCTGCTGGGGTTACTCAACCCCGCCGACTATCAGGAAACTCTGGCGGGGCTCGACCTGAGCATCACCGGAAAATCAGCCTCCCGTGGTCGCCGCCAAGAAAAACCCCTGCGCCCACCCAACACCGTCATTCTGCGCGAAGTCGCAGAATCCAGATATTCCAGTTGAACAACTGTGGTTTCTAGACCCTGCGAGTCGCGGAGCCTGTGCTGCGGAGCGCGCCAGCGCGACTCGCAGTGCTCCGCAGGGTGACGGCAATACCGCGGGTATGTCAGACCTCCAGGAAGTCACCACAGAAGTCGGAGATGAGCTGGGCTAGTTTCTCTGGTTGGGTCGCGAGAAGGTTTCCTTCCGTACCGGGGAGAAGATACTTGGTGGCCATCGGATGCGCGGCAGCTTGCTCGGCGCTGGCTCTGCCCATCGGGTCCCCATCAGCAGCCAGTACGAGGGTGGGCGTACTCAAATCCGAGAGATCCACCCACATATCCGACTCGGTGAGGGCTTCCAACGCTGCGACGACATGCTCCTTGCTGACTTCTTTGAAGAAAGACGACGGGGTCAAACGGGCCATCCACAGTTGGCGGGTGAGAACAGATTGGGTTGGGACCATCGGGGTGGACACCAGGACAATGTGTTTAATTTTCTCCGGGTGTTGAAGAGCTACCCGCAAAGCAACAAGACCACCCAAGGAATAACCCACCAGATCAGCTTGTTCGGCGCCGCGAGCCTCCATCAAATCCAGTACGGCACCAACAGCCACATCCATGGAGAACCCAGCATGCTCGGTGGGTTTCAGTCCCTTCAGCCAGGGGGCAACCATGTGCTGATCAGGATTAATATGGCTCACCACGTCCTGCCATACTGGTGGTGACTGCCCAGGACCGTGAAGGAAGATCAGTAGCGGGGTGTCCATGGATTCATGATCCCATCGACGTCAACTCTTCACCAGTGATCATTTTCTGTTTCGTGTCATAGGTGACCTGCCAAAGGAACACCTCAAGTCCTTCCTTGGCTGCTTTTTCGCTAGCTTGGTCAGCACCATGTTCTTCAGCCATGATTGGATCATCAGTGAACCACTTACCTGAACCTTTACTGTCCTTATCGTCGTAAGCCAAGAGTTCCGTGGAACTTTTGCCCAGCAAATAGGCTACCTTTGTTCTCTTCATGGTGTCTCCTTCATCTATCACCTTACAGGGTCAGCTGGTCACCTTCAGTAGGTTCCATAAAATCAGACACAATGTACGACCACATGAACCAACACTGAGAAAACCTGCATACCCCCCCCTCACCCGTCTTCCTGCGCGCGGAGCGTCGCAGGATCCAGACAATCAACGGTGGTTGACAAGTCTGCCGTGGTTGACGTTCATCCATAGGCTCCCTCAGGTGGTGAATATGGTTTCTGGATTCTGCGACTTCGCGCAGAATGACGGGAAGGGAGAAGTCTGCCATGGCAGCAGTGATTACAGTACGCAATCTCAACGAGCGTACCCAACGCATCCATGAAGAGCAGCGCGAGGTTTTCTCGTGATTATTCTTGCCACACGGAACACGAAAGACTTCACCGACTGCGGAATCACAGTGATTGACCCGTGCTCACTCGGCAGCTAAGCTCCGATCATTTCGTGGAAGTCCAGACTTCATCAGTACGGATGCCATATGCATCCATTCCAGCGGGAAGGGTAAAGGAAAAAGTCCCACAATCCAGAAGGTCGGCGGCTTCCCTGTCTTCTTCCCCAAAAAAGGCCTCACGGTACCCGTCATATATCCAATACTCCCCTTCGACAAAATAATCGACATTGGGATCAACTCTTATCCTTGTCTCGTCACCATCCGGGTATTCAATTGTCGGCAAATCGAAAACACGTTGGTAAATAGTTCTGTCTCCATCAACCCAGCTCACTTTATCAGGTGGCTGTGTATGCGGCTTTAACGTTACTCCAAACCAAAACTCGTGTAATCTTGTAGCAGTACCTGAGGCCCCATTAACCTTGGCAATTTTGAGTTCAAGAGTACGGTAATTCTCGGAGTTATTCCCATAATGCGAATACGAGGTAATACTGGTACCACCTGCGAAGTGTTCACTCGTGTAGCCCATACCCCCCGCGTACATGAAAACACCATAATTGTCGTACACCAAAGGGTGCCCCAGTTGATTAACTGCTGGCATTGATGGATAAGTCTCAGGTTTCCGTGCGGTTTCCTGAACACTGGGTGAATCATTATCCTGCGGTGGTTCCGGGGCTGACCTTGCACCCCCACAAGCACTCAACGTACCCACCATCAGGGCAAGAACCATCACTGGCAGAATTGCGCGTACCTTTTTCATATCATTTTCTCCTTCATTGTTGTCGGATTATCGTCACCCGGCTTGATCCCAGCCCTGTCACCCTGCGCGAAGTCGCAGGGCCCAGACTCCCCAGTCGTGCAAATGTGGTGTCCGGATTCCGCGACTTCGCGCGGAATGACGGAAAGCAAGGGACTGCAGAGCGCGCCAGCTCAATTCGCAGTCCGCGAAAAGACGAGCACGTGCGTACGTACGCGCGTCTTGGTTGAACATGATTTCCCCTCGGTATTTCCCTGGGCATTGGTGTCGCCACGACACTGTGTCGAGCAAATGCTCCTCTATAAGGATGCCCCCCCCCCCCCCAAAAATGCAACCCGGCAGGGGACAAATGGGGGCCCACAAGGCCAAACCCCGAGATATGGAAAAGTTTGCCAAA